>Ga0210408_10005462_pt1 | contig 11162 bp, 12 predicted proteins | sample IncBWH4MmetaG_FD_155471 | JGI IMG/M metagenome (GOLD analysis project Ga0210408, IMG submission 155471) | Forest soil microbial communities from Barre Woods Harvard Forest LTER site, Petersham, Massachusetts, United States - Inc-BW-H-4-M | ecosystem: Environmental > Terrestrial > Soil >... | reverse complement strand
CACGCGCCTCGCCCGTTCGCTGCTCCTGACTCCTGACTCCTGACTCCCGTACTACCCATCGGTCGGAACAGACTTATCTCCATGGTGAAATACGTCGAGTTTTTTGCCCTGCATTCGCAGCCGGATTCGGTCAAACGCCAGATAGAGGACTGGTGTTGTGTAGAGCGTCAGCAACTGACTGACGATGAGGCCTCCCACTATACTGATCCCGAGCGGCTGCCGGAGCTCTGACCCTGTACCAGTCCCGAGCGCCAGCGGGAGCGCGCCAAATAACGCTGCCATCGTCGTCATCAGGATTGGGCGAAACCGCAGCAAGCATGCCTCAAAAATGGAATCGGCGGGGCCCTTTCCTTCCTGCCGCTCTGCCTGCAAGGCGAAATCGATCATCATGATGGCGTTCTTTTTGACAATGCCGATGAGCAGCACAATGCCGATGATTGAAATCACGTTGAGATCTACTTTGAACAGCATGAGTGCCAGCATTGCGCCCACACCCGCCGACGGCAGAGTGGAGATAATCGTCACGGGATGCACCAGGCTCTCGTAAAGAATCCCGAGAACGATGTAGACGGCAAGCAGCGCCGTCGCAACCAGGATAGGCATAGTGCTCAGCGATTGTTGGTAGGCGAGCAGCGTGCCCGCAAAAAAGCCTTGGATCGTGGTAGGGGTGCCAAGCCGTTTCTGCATCTCGGCAATGCGGGCGGTGGCATCACTCAAAGAGACGTTCGGCGCTAAGTTGAATGACACCGTGACCGAGGGAAACAGGCCCGTGTGGTTGATCGCAAGCGGGATGGTATTGGCCTGATTTGTCGCCACCGCGGCCAGCGGGATGTGACCCTTGTTCGCCGTTGTCACCTAGCTAAAGATGGACGCGGTATAGACCGGAGTCACCGTCCCGATTGCCTCCAGATAAACGCCGATATTCCCCTTTTGGGCCGTTGCAGTCGTAATCGTGATTTGCGCCGCTGGGCGCGCCTTGGCCTCTTCCTTGCGGCCGAAAATCAGGTAAAGCGCAACCGCAAAGAGCAGCAGCAACACGCTCCAAATGAGTACCCGCAACACTCGACTCCGTGTACGGCCTTGAGTCGGAACGCCCTTGATGTCAGTGGCAATCTCGATCCGGGAAACTCCGCAGAGTTCTTTTCGGAGTCAATGTGATAAATAAGCTTCTCTAAAAAACTGAGTGGGTATGGTTAACTCGCGTAAGCGAAGGCTCCAGCCTTTGCCTCTCGCGTAAGCGAAGGCCCCAGCCTTTGCCTCTCGCGTAAGCGAAGGCCCCAGCCTTTGCCTCTTGCGTAAGCCAAGGCTCCAGCTTGTGCTTAACCTAAATTCCGAATTTGAAGAATCGTCCTCGCGCTCGTCGTCGTCCTTGTCCTCGAGAATCCGGATCGTTTCGCAATCAGAATAACAGAACAAATTATTTGCAGTACATCGGTCCCTTTGCGGTCACGGAATCCCAATGCACCGAGGACGATTTCAAATTTCGGAATTTGGGCTTAATGATTGCCAGCGACTTCAGCTCCGATCCACGCACGCGCGTCCGGTCACGGAATCACAAGCTCGATCAGAAACGGGCCCTTACGCCGGTTGCTCGCCCCAAGGAGATCGGCCAGGTCTTCCAGAGTCTCCGCCCGAGCGGCTTCCACGCCCATCGCGCCGGCCAGACGGGTCCAATCGAGAGCTGGCCTGTCGAGGTCAAAGAGATCGAGCGCGGTGCGACCTGGATTAGCGCCGACCTTGGCCAGTTCGAGTTCCAAAATCGCATATTTGCGGTTAGAGAGAATCACCGTCGTGACATCAAGCATCTCGCGCGCCTGCGTCCACAGGGCCTGAACCGTGTAAAGTGCCGAGCCGTCGCCTTCAAGGTTGATAATCCGCCGCCCTGTCGAGGCGATGGCCGCACCAGTGGCCATCGGCAGGCCGGAACCGATGGCACCGCCAGTCAGCTGTATCCAGTCATGTGGTGCGGCGTCCCGCGTGCCAGGATAGAAGCCGAGCCCGAAGCTGAGGCTCTCGTCGACGATGATGGCATGCTCCGGAATGAGCGCTGCGAGCGTCTGCGCAACCGCGGCGGGGGTCATCGGCCCATGTGCGGACTCGGGTGGGCTTGCCCGAGGCGGCGGAACGGGCGCAGCAACAAGCTCGGCGGCTAACGCCGCCAGTGCGCCGGGAACATCCTCTTCCGGCAGGGCGAGCCGGTGAACGATCGACTCATTCGGCTTCATCAGGCTGGGTTTGTCGGGATAGGCGAAGAAACCGACCGGCTCCTCCGAGCCAACAAGGACGAGATGGCGGATGCCGGCGAGCGCAGCAACCGAATCCTCGACGCGATATGGAATAAGTGCAATCGGGTACCTGCCGCGTCCTCGCTCGATTAGGCGGTTAAAGGTGGGTGCGAAGAGTCGTGCGTGAGTCGTTGCCGCGATACGATGAGCAGCGGCTAGGGAGCCGGATTCAAGGCCCGCGCCAGCTATCATCAAAGCCGCTGGCTCGCCGCTGCGCAGCACGCGCGCAACTGCCGCGATCGTGGCCGGTGCCACGGATGATGGCGGAGCGACCGGAAGGCGACCGCAAGGCAACCCGCCCTTATTCCATGAGGCGTCGGATGGCAGAATCAATGTGGCGATGCCGCAGGCGCTTCGCGCCGCCTGCACGGCCGCCGCGGCATCAACGCCGGCTGTCTCGGCGCAGCGCGTTGTCCGAGTCCAGACTGAGACCGGGCGCGCCCAGCCTTCAATGTCGGCAGTAAGCGGAGCGTCGAAAATACGGTGATAGGTCGCGTGATCTCCGACGATGTTTACCATCGGTACGCGCGCACGTTGGGCATTGTGAAGGTTAGCGAGACCGTTGGCGAGACCCGGCCCACAATGAAGCAGCGTCGCCGCCGGCTTTCGCGTGAGACGCGCATAGCCGTCCGCTGCCCCAGTCGCGACGCCCTCGAAGAGAGCAAGCACGCAGCGTACGCCAGGGACCCTGTCGAGAGCAGCGACGAAATGCATCTCGCTGGTGCCAGGATTGGTAAAACAGGTATCGACTCCGCTGCCAACTAGCGTATGCACCACGCTTTCAGCGCCGTTCATAGAGCCTTCCTCCGTCATGATCCGACTTCCCGGCCAATCCAGCCGGCCAGTCGCACTATCCTGATTGGTAAGTTGTCGCAACATTTTTTTTGCCGAATGAATTACGTTTTAAGGGGTGACTTGTCTCGGGTGCGAGGAGAGGCAATTCTCGCATCTAACACGGTGTTCGAAGTGGAGGTGCAAATTGATGGTGATTCAGATCAAACGAGTGTATGAGCCGTCCACGAAAGAGGATGGCGCGCGTTTCCTCGTGGAACGCCTGTGGCCGCGCGGGATGAAAAAGGAGGCGCTGCACATGGACGCCTGGTGCAAGAATCTAGCGCCCAGCCACGATCTGCGTCGCTGGTTCAGCCATGATCCAGCCAAATGGGAGGAATTCCAACGACGGTACTGGGCCGAACTGGCCGACAATCCTGCAGCCTGCCAACCGCTGTTGGATGCAGCGCAGCAAGGCAACATCACGCTTCTATACAGCGCGCACGACACGGAACATAATAACGCGATCTCGTTGAAGTCGCACTTGGAGCGATTGAGAGGTAAGAAAACTCGATCATCCTTGTTCCTGCAAGGCGACAACACGTCTCACTCATAAAGCCATCTCACAATCAACCCTGCCCTAACCGAAGAAGCTGTGATCCCTCCACTCTTCTCTTCCCCACCCTACTCGCTGGCATCCCGTGACCCAACTTTCGGTCTCAGAGACTGAATGAAACCACATACTGCCCTCTGGTCGCAATTCACATGGTCTTAGTGAGGGTAATCAACTGATCGAGAGCAGCACTCCAGCCGTCATGAAATCCCATATCCTCATGTCTTTTGCAGGAAGCCGCATCGGCGTGCATCACCAGGGCAGAGTACCTGGTCCCGTTTCCACGTGGTTCGAGCGAGATGACGGCTGTGAAGTAGAACGAGTCGCCCGGACTTGCGGCCGGCGACTCGTTCGGCCGGTACCCTGGCGCGACAGCATTGGTCCAGATAAGCCTCTCGTTCTCGACGATCTCAAGGTAACAACCAACGTTCGGGAAGGTCTGTCCCTCCGGCGATCGCATCACCGTGCGGAAAATGCCACCTGGGCGAAGGTCAATTTCGCAATCCACGGTTGTCCACGGAGCAGGAGTGAACCACTTCTTGACGTGTTCTGGCGTCGTCCACGCTCGCCAAACGAGCTCTCGCGGAACGTCAACGATGCGATCCAATGAGAGGTCCAACTTCGGGTCCGGTTGATGAATCATCGAATTAGCCATCGGTTCTGTTCTCCTTGAGCTCCATGAGGTGGGTGTCTAGTTGATCGAGACGGCCTTCCTAATTCGCTTAGGTCAATACCTTTGTTTTTCAAGTTAATCCTCGATCCTCAGTCCTTATGAATAGCGCCCAAGAAGGCCCGAATCTCGGCTGCGATTTCCGCCGCATGGGTCTCCAGAGCAAAATGTCCCGTGTCGTAAAGGACGACCTTAGCGCTAGGATTATCACGACGGTAGGCCTCCGCCCCAGCAGGGAGAAAGAAAGGATCGTTCTTTCCCCATACCGCGAGGGTCGGAGGGCGATGAGCGCGGAAGTACTCCTGAAACTTCGGATAAAGCGCGACGTTGCTTTTGTAGTCACCGATGAGGTCGAGTTGAATCTCGGCACTCTGCGGGCGATCCAACAAAGCCTGGTCGAGAATGATGGTTTCAGGCGCAACGCGCTGCTCGGGATTGGTCACGCCGTGGTGATATTGCCAGCGAGTGGTTTCCAAGGTGGAAAGGCTGCGCAGGACATCACGGTTCTGCTGGGTTGGATTTTCCCAGTAGGTACGGACCGGACCCCAGTCTTTGCTCAAACCTTCTTCATAGGCATTTCCGTTTTGGGAGATGAGTGCCGTAATCCGCTCAGGGTGGTTCAATGCGAGACGGAACCCGGTGGGGGCACCATAATCGAAGACGTAAACCGCAAACTTCTTCAGGCCGACCTGCTCCGTGAATTTCCCGATAATCTCGGCCAAATGGTCAAACGTATACGCGAAGCTTTTGTGATCAGGCGCGTCAGAGAAACCGAAGCCGGGCAGATCGGGTGCAACCACGTGATATTGCCCGGACAGTTCCGGAATCAGGTTGCGGAACATGTGGCTTGAGGTTGGAAAGCCGTGGAGCAAAAGCACCGCCGGTGTCTGCGGATCGCCCGCCTCGCGATAAAAGATTTTGAAGCCGTCAACTAGCGTCGTTTTGTAGGAGATGGATGTTGTTTTCACAGTGGAGAGTCGAGTTGGTGTAACGTGTGATAGTTTAAATCACAGGTTAATTTCCATAGGTCAAGTAACTTGTCAAACTATATTTTACAGGTTACCTCATTTTGTACCCTTTAACGCTAGAAAAAATCGGACAGATTGTCCGGAGTTTGTTTTTGTCGGCGAACACCCAGCCATCGATTCAAACGGCGGGTAACTAACTTAGAGAGCGGCTTCCGTAACAAGGAAGCCCGTATCTTGCTAGCTCACATTAGCTGCGCCTTTCCGTTGCTCGGGACCGCGGTCGACCGTCACTTACAAATCTGCGCGTCTCGCCCAACCAGTGATGTCCTGACCGGATTGTTGACTCTCAACACTGCTGTCCAAACGTTCTTTAATCGTAATCGTCCTCGAACTCGTCCTCGTCCTCGACCTCGGTCAGCTCTTTTTTCGGCCGACCGTACTCGCTTACGCACGCCCTCAAGATCGGGCTTAGCCGGCGCAGAATCGCGATCGCCTCCTCTTGTTGTCAGGCTGGATTGAAAGGTTAAGAAGGCTCATATTCATCGAAGGAATCAAGCTCTGGAACCAAACCCTATGAATATCCCCGCAATCCGTTCAATGAATCCGGCCAATCACGAGAAGATGCACCGCGTGCCAACGCTGCAGGACCGCGTCGTGTGGGTCACGGGTGCCGGTAGCGGTATTGGACGGGCCATTGCAACCGTTTTTGCGGCGGCGGGTGCGCGTGTCGCACTGACGGGGAGGCGTATCGACGCGCTGGCCGAAACGGCATCGGAGATCGGGCAGGCCGCCATCGTGGTCCCGGCCGATGTGACCAATGCGGACCAGGTCACCGAAGCATATGAAACCGTTAACAAGGCCTGGGGCGCCGTAGATGTGCTGGTGAACAATGCCGGCCGGAATTCCAGTAAGCGGCACTTGGGTCAGCTTACGGTGGCAGAAATGGCCAGCATCCTTGACGTGAACCTGAAGACTGCCTTCCTCTGTTCCATGGCCGTGTTACCCGCGATGCGGGCAAGGAAAGCCGGGACGCTGATCCACGTCGGGTCTATGGCGGCCACGATGGTGTTTCCTACGGCCGGCGCGAGCTATGCCGCGGCGAAGTCGGGTGTGCGACAAATGAGCGCGCATATCAATGCCGAGGAAGGTATTCACGGCATCCGGTCAATCTGCATCAACCCCGGCGAGGTCGCGACTGAGATATTGGCCGCACGCCCCAACCCACCGACGCAGGCAGAGCAAGCACTAATGCTGCAAGCGGAGGATGTCGCCACGGCTGCCTTGTTCGCCGCCGGTTTGCCGCCACGCGCCACCGTCTCCGACATGACAATCGTGCCGACAGACAACCAAGCTTGGCGATCCTATGCGCAGGCTATCGCAAAAGGATAGGAGGTCCCTCACAGGAGGGCTTCTCCCAATAGTCGTGTCATCAAGCGCAGCCCTTGACTACTTAAAAGCGTTTCGACACGAAATAGCCAATGTCAGTTGTCCTCCAGAACGATTCCGGCCATCTATTGCGCTGGCTGATGTGCAATCAGAACATCCGATTACCCCTTACGGGTGCCTGAGATCATAGTTTAGGCATGAAATTAAATAATGTTTTACTTGCGGGTCTGGTCTCGATTGGCCTTTTGACTTCTGGCGCAGATAGCGCTTTCGCAGGCGGTGTAGGAGGCCGTTATTTTTTGGCCGGGAACCCCGGTGGAATTGCAACTACGTCAGGGTCTCGCCTGGCACACACGCCTGCTAACCAAGCCTGGGCGACAAACAATGCCTGGGCCCATTATTCGGCACAACTCAGGCAGGTCCAACCGAATGTCACAACCGGAACCTCTGGTTCGGCGCTTCAACCAAACGCCGTTACTCCGTAACCGTCAGGCCAATACCGCGGTGATCTCTGAATTTAAATCCAACGAATGACGCGTCAGAAGCAATCTAACCGGTTGTCTCTGGCGGATCTTCGTACGGGGGACTGCCGGCTCCAGAATTGTCCTAGCAATGACAGGTAGGGATGCGCTCCCGCGCGAGCCGCAGTAGATTGTCCGATAACGACATCCGGTGCAGCGCCTCTGATCGTCGATGGTTTCCGGCGCGTCCGGCGCAGCACGTTCACAGAGGGCGCAATAATGTAAAGGGCCGAATACCGTCGCCACTCGCGAGCGCGCATGGCAGAAACGGCAAAAGACGCGTCGAGACATGCAACGGCGGAGTTACTCTCGCTCGCGCTTTTCACGACCCGAACTTCAGCGATGAAATTGCCGCTGCAGTTCGTAAGCCCGCTTTCGCGTTAGGTAACGACCATGCTATGTAGCAAGGTGCGACATTGCGCCCGATTTCTTTGAACCATTGCCACCAATCAGCACTTATGAAAACTGAGCGAGCCAGAGCCAACGATATAAACGGGTACATCGACAACTTCCCAAATGACATTCAAGTAATTCTTGAAAAGATAAGGGTTACGATTAGAAAAGCGGCACCGGACGCGGAGGAGAAGATTGGGTATGGAATACCGACCTTCACTCTGAAAGGCAATTTGGTCCATTTTGCCGCTTTCAAAAAGCACATTGGATTTTATCCTACGCCGTCAGGAATTGAGAAATTCAAGCAGGAGTTATCGGTTTATGAGGGCGCGAAAGGCTCGGTACAGTTTCCATTAGATAAACCCATTCCTTTCGGGCTGATAAGTAAAATTGTAAAGTTCAGGGTACAGGAGAATTTGAAAAAGACAGAAAGCAAAACGAAGAATAAGTAGAGAACATTTGTTGTCATTGGTTGACTCGCGTCGGATATAAAAGCTAAGCCTTGGAAAGAGTGTGTTCGCTTTGCCTCCCCTTGGGCGACTGGAATGTTTCATTAACTTGGACGGTCTTCAGGCGTAAACCAGGAAGTGAATTTCTTCTGGCAAAATGGTGGAAATGTCTCTGATGATGTTACCCCGTAGCAGATTGACGATCGCGCTGCGTTGCGGCGCGCCAACTATGAGATGCGATGCGCCCACTGTTGCAGCAATGTCGACGATTGTGTCCGCGGTTGAGTCACTCACCGCATAACAAGGCAAAAGCCGGAGACCGTCCGCTTTTTCGCTCGCATACCTAAAAATCGAGATTGCTTCGTCATCTTCAGCCCATTTTCGTCTGCGGTCACCGGGAGCGATCAAGGGCTGTTCGCGCACAAACAATAGATAAAGTGGGCGATCTGTTTCTTTCGCCGCCTCGATCGCATAGTCTAAGGTGCGTCCGATTCCACGAACCGCACAAAGGATCGGTGAGCCTGCGGGTTCTCGAGCCGACGGATTGAATAGATTTGGAAGTGATGGAACCTTCTGGTCTGCGGAAGCCTTTTGAGCGGCTTCTGCGGTGCTGCGCTTGGCTGCCCGCTCGGCTGCCAAGCCGCGCAGCACCATCCCAACCGCAAGTACGGCAAGAGCAAATACCCGGGCGTTAGGCTTATCGATGAAAAGCGAGATCTCTATGGCCGCCATGATCAGGAAGGTGCCAAACATCAAGACCCGTTCCCAAATCGGCAAATGCAGTTTCCGATCTGTAGAAACCGCCCCGAGGTTCGTCGCGATGGCTCCGACGACTCCGACCGCGTAAAGATCAGCCAAGCCGGCCACGTCCCGAACCGCTATCACCAAAAGAGCCGGAACCAACGCCGCCACGAGCAATCCAAAAGTCGGAACTCCAAAGCTGTTTAACTTTTCGAAACGCTGTGGCAACTCTCCGTCTCGGGACATCAAGAAGAATGTACCGATCAGGGCGACGATCGCCGTGTTCACGGCGGAGAGCAGCAGGCAACCAAACACAATGCTTACGCACCAGGCTGCGATTTGTCCGGCTGAAGGTCCGAGAGCCCCTCCGACGAAAACGTCGCCCATATACTTCAGCATGTAGTCACGCACACCGGGACTGCCAGGAGCGTCCACATTGTCTCCCTGGATCTGCAATCCATGTAACGCCTGCATTCCGAGGCCGAGCAGCGCAGTGAAGATGCAAACCTCCAACATCACCCAGACGATCGCGCGATTCGAAGTGTGGGTTACGGAAGGATGATCGTCGGTGCTCCCCTTATTAAGCTTCATCACTCCGGTGGCATTGGCAATTGCCTCAACCCCAGAGAGCGCCAGCACAATCGATACGAATCCATTCCAGTTGCGGAGCCAGCCACCCTGCAGCGGCTGCATATTGCGGATAGCCTCTCCAACATGCGGAAGAACGAAGCAGCCGAGAGAGATGACCACGATCACCGTTGGCACCGAAATCAGCAAAGCCAAGCCGCTCGAGTGCTTAGGTCCCAAAAAATTCAGTGCACCAATGAGAAGAATCGTGCCCGCGGCAAAAAGCTCCGGGTAAGGCCAACCGAGATATTGAAAGGCGGAAAGGGCACTTAGCGCCGCAGTGACAATATAATCGGCGATCAACAGGAAGGCGCCGACAATCGAGATGACCTCGGATCGATGGCGAACGCTGGCGTAAACTCCCCCTCCGTCCGGATAATGCCGGCAGATGGCCATATAATTCACGCCGACAAGCGCCATCAACACGCACATGGCCAGGATCAGCCAGAACGAGCTGTAGCCGGCTACCGCGAAAGCCAAGCCAATGACGTAGGCTTTGCTCGTGCCCCAATCGCCGTAGAGAATCGCAGCCGCTCTAGGCGCGTCGACATTACGCGGCCTTTTGGTTCTCCCAACGATCATTCTAGCGATCGCTCCTCATAGACCTTTTGCAAAATCAGCAAACCGGAACAAATGATTCGCGGATGAGTCTTCCCAGGCGAGCATTTTCTTGCACCAAGGATTAAAAGAACCTCGGACCCGTCAGACTGAGAGTTCAGTCGGGTCGTTTCCGATTCAACCTAAATTCCGAATTTGAGGAGTCGTCCTCGTGCTCGTCGTCGTCCTCGTCCTCGAGAATCCCGATCGTTTCGCAATCAGACTAACAGAACAAATTAGTTCCATCGGTCTCTTTGCGGTCACGGAATCCCAATGCACCGAGGACGAGCACGACGACGATTCCAAATTTCGGAATTTGGGTTCAAACCAAAACGTTGATTTCGATTTAGCTAATTCGGAAGCCGCGGGGGGAATATGCCTGCGCGGTTAAATTCCCACAAAGGTAGCCCTCCCGCAGGCCTGTAATGGAAAAGCAGATCAAACCAGGCCCTGCAAAAGTGCCGCGTAAGGCCCGGAAAAAGTTACTGGAAGCTACTGGACTAAGTTTTCTAGGTCGGAGGGAAAGGGATCGTCGACGATTTGATGCAATCCTCCAATTCCGTCAGTCCAAGCGTGTCGTGCATTTTCGGTTTCCCCCGCAATCGTCGTCCAGACTGCCGAGGGATTTGGGAGACCGGCCAAGTGAAGTCTTACTAGCCAATGACCGCGAGCACAAGATAGATAAGTGTAGCCGCCGAAAGCAGCCAATAGAGTGACTCCTCGAGGCGATCGAAACGTCCAACTGAGGGAATTCGGCGAGCAGCAGTTTTGCCGGCCTTCCGTTTTATTTCGAATTCTTCGCTGGTTGACTCAAATCCTGCCGAGAGCCGATCACGTGCCTCAAAAAAGTCGATGACGCACGTGGAGGGGGCGCGGATCACCGTCGAAAGTGCCGCGGCTTCATCGATGCCCGGCGCCGACCTAGGGGCGGGTGCGGCTTGCCATTCTCGCGGTGTAAATTCCATGTTTTGTTGCATATATTTTCCTGTTACCCCCGGTGACTTGCTCCGAGCGACGAGCTGGGTAATTCGCGCGTCGTCAATTAATTTCGAAGCAATAGATCACCCAGATTCTAAGAACGCCCTTTTTTGTACCGGTCGCCGTAATCGTTGTCTCGACTGCCGTGTCAGCGGGGTCAGCG
>Ga0210408_10005460_pt1 | contig 11165 bp, 10 predicted proteins | sample IncBWH4MmetaG_FD_155471 | JGI IMG/M metagenome (GOLD analysis project Ga0210408, IMG submission 155471) | Forest soil microbial communities from Barre Woods Harvard Forest LTER site, Petersham, Massachusetts, United States - Inc-BW-H-4-M | ecosystem: Environmental > Terrestrial > Soil >... | reverse complement strand
ATCGGAATACGAGGGACTCAGACAAATTTACAGCGACAATAACGTGCGTGTAAGGACCGTGAAGGCGCGAATCAACGAATTGCAACAACAACTCGATAAGTTGGGCGGGAAAGACGAGAGTGCGACGAATGTGACTTCCCAGCCAAGCGACTCCATGTACCCTTCCATACGCAAATTACCGCTCCTCGGCGTCACGTACGCGGACTTGTACCGGCGGACGAAAATTCAGGAAGCGGTTCTCGAAGCCCTTACTAAAGAATACGAGATGGCGAAGGTTGAAGAAGCGAAAGAGATTCCTACGGTGAGGGTACTGGACGCGGCCGACATCCCAGACAAGAAATCCTTTCCGCCGCGTCTGCTAATCATGGTTCTCGGAACGATCGTCGGCCTCGCGATCGCCACGGTCTGGGTTTTCGGAAACGCGGTGTGGCAGGAAACCGAAGCAAGCGATCAACGCAAGGTGTTTGCACAGGAAGTTTTCTCAACTGTTTCGGCTCGAATCCCGTTCATCTCGAATGGGTCGGGGAATCATTCAACCAAGATCTGGCCTTGGCAATGGAGGCGTGGGATTAAGGATGACCATGCCATTGCGTCGTCTACGGATGATTCCGAACATACAAAGTAGTCGTTTTTTTGTGCAACTAGTTAAGCCTTAATGGGTTAGGTCACAATATGCCCTGTAAGTGACGGGGCGGAGCTGTAATTGAACTTAGGAGAACGGATGGCCAGCGTAGAGGGCAACGTGGTTCGTGATGCGGAGCACATGGAAGTCTCCCGAAGCTTCAACGAGGCGCTTTGGTACGCGTCCTACACGAGCGCAAACCATGAGAAACGCGTTGCTGAGCAGCTCGCGCAGAGATCGATTGAATATTTTTTGCCGCTGTACCATTCGGTGCGACGATGGAAAGACCGAAGAACGCAGCTGCAGCTTCCGCTATTTCCCGGGTACGTGTTTGTGCGACTTGCGCTGCGCGATCGCTTGCGCGTGTTGCAAATCCCCGGCGTGGCGAAGCTGGTTGGGTTCAACGGCACCCCTACGGCGCTGCCCGTGGAGGAGATCGAGGCACTAAAAAGGGGTTTAGCGTGTGGCGTGAGTGCGCAGCCGCATCCGTTCTTGACAGTTGGGAGACGCGTGCGTGTTGTGGCGGGACCGCTTGAGGGTCTGGAGGGCATAATTATTCGGAAGAAAAACCGCTTGCGCTTGATCATCTCGCTTGACCTGATCCATCGCGCCGCCGCTGTCGAGGTTGAGGCCGCAGACTTGCAAAGGGTTTCGTGACCGGGCGGAGATCGGCTCCGATGAGGGGGCGCGTGTCAATATTTTTTAATGTCCCTCTAAGCCCTGATTTGGTAACATCCACAACCCCGGGAGCAGGCAGGACAACGACTGGTGTATACTCACGCGCCCTGGAGGAAAGTCAGCCCTACAAAAAGAGAGGAAAAACATGAGAATGTCGAAAGTGATTTTCGTTACATTGTTTTGTCTCGTCGGACTCACCCCCCTCGTCTGGAGCCAAAGCCAAGACCAGCCACTAGCAAATGGGGCTGCTGTCAGGCAAAATCACGGCGTTCCAGGGTTTCTAGATCCACAAACCGGTACATTCACAACTCATTTGCAAACCGCCTCGCCGACAGTTCAACTTCCCAATACGACGCGGGTCATCTTCAGACTGATATTTCCTATCAGTATCAACATTAATGACCAACCCGCGGGCAATTCCGTCGCGTGCGACGTCGACATCTTCACAAGTGACAACAGTTATTCGGACAGCGGGTCTGTCGTCGGGAATGCCTCGGGTTGTACCGTGACGATACTCGCTCAGTGGGATCTGGCGACCCCAAACACCGACACGATTTTCGTCTCCTTTGGCATCAGTTCCTCTGGAACTGGGACTTCCCGAAGGACTTCTCATGCTCTTGCCAGCATTCCCGTCCCTAATAATGGCCAGACAATTACCGAGCCGATTATTGATGCGGTTCTCTAAGTAGCGAGTTTGAACCTGCCTGTGTAAAGCTAGAGGTCGGCTTAAGATACTCGTTTGGAAATCTCTTGTTGATACTGAGTAGGGCGTTTCAGTTCAGTGGCACGGCGACCCCTGGGGCACACGGATCGAATACGTTACGGGGGCCGTGCCGTTGAACTAGAAATTCATTCAAGCATTATCGTTGCATCTATGATCAAAAGAGTCGACGGTCACTTCAGTGAACCGCGCTACGATTTATTGACTCTCACTATGGTTTCGCAATCGCAAAACATGTCGGCAACGCCATTGCCTTGATAAGCGAAGAAGTGCACGAAGTTGTTTTTGCGTCGCTTCATCGAGGCTGATGGTGACATCCCGACAGCCATATTCAACTTTCCCACGCCCTCACCGGAAACGTTCCGACGTCAAAAGTCACAGATAAAACTTCGAAATTGATGCAACCCACCCAAAGTCTGAAACAAACGGTCTTCAAGAATGCGTCAGCTAATCTGGTGCGGTTGGCGGCCTCAGGAATCGTGGCGTTGCTGTTGCCTCCATTTCTAGTGAGGAAGCTCTCAGTCGAGGCCTACGGCACCTGGGCACTCGTGCTGCAAGTAGCGCTGTATTTCGGGTTTGTTGATTTCGGCATTCAAACGGCTGTAGCCCGATTCGTCGCGCATGCGGACGAACTAAATGATCCAGAACAGCGAGACGGGATCGCGAGTACTGCGCTCCTGTGTCTGATACTAGCTTCAGCGTTAGGCCTGTTTGTGGTTGGGTTTATTAGCTGGCAACTTCCGCATCTGTTCAAGGCCATGCCTGCCTCTCTACATTGGGATGCAAAAATCGCCATGCTCCTCATGGGCGGATCATTTGCGCTCGGCCTGCCGGTGTCGGTCATTCATGCTGTGTTCATCGGCCAGCAGCGAAACATAATCCCAGTGAGCATCGTCATAGGCCACAAATTCGCCATGGCGGCGCTGATCATAGTTGTTGTGCTCAGGCAATCGGGGATGGCTGCCATGGGTGCAGCGGTAGCATTGGCGAATTTACTTTCGTATGGTGCGTCGTATCTTGCATGGCGGACCTGGGCGCCTAATGTACGGATTCGACTTGCTCTTGCCTCGAAAATCTATGCGAAAAAAATATCCGGCTATTCTTTCACGTTGGGGGTGTGGTCCTTAGCGATGCTTATGATTAGCGGGTTGGACTTGAGCATCGTAGGAGTTTATGACTACCCGGCTTCAGCGTATTATGCAGTCGCCGCCGTGCTCACCAACTTCGTCGTACTAACACAGAATTCGATCTTTGCAGCAATCCTACCCGCGTCTGCCGTTCTCAATGCCAGGGGCGATTCACGTCGACTGGGAGTGTTACTGGTCTCTTCCACGAGGTATGGACTACTGATTCTTTTGGGCATGTCATTGCCCCTTATTTTGTTGGGAAGGTTCATCCTCGGCGTTTGGGTAGGGAAGGCGTACGCGGTTCACAGCACTCTCATCATGCAAGTCTTGGTTGTAGCCAATGTAGTCCGACTCTCATTTTTACCCTATGCAACTTTGCTGCTGGGCATGGGCGAGCAGCGAAAGGTAATACTGTCCCCACTGGCCGAAGGTGTGACCAATTTGTTGGCCAGCGTATTCGGTGCCTACTTGCTAGGCGCTATTGGGGTAGCGATCGGAACTTTGATTGGGTCTTTTGTCGGGGTCGGATTCAATCTCTTCTACAATCTTCCCAGAACGTCAGCCATTGTCATCGATCGGGCGTCACTTATGAAAGAGGGTTTAGTGCGACCTCTGGTTTGCGTCGTGCCCTTCGTTTTGTTGCTACTCTGGCAAGCGGCAACACGTCATATGTTAAACGGGATTGAGTTCTTATTCTTGGGCATTGCATTCATCACTTCCGGTTTTTTGTTTTGGAGCTACGGGTTGCTCGGGTCTGAACGCAGGAAGTTATTGGACAATCTTCTCGGCGCTTCGTAGAATCGAATTCCCGAGAGACATGAATTGTGCCCTGGACGTTTCGCGAGTCGACGACAGTGTCTTCATGGTAGCGAAAGAGGTCGGGTCAATTCCTTACAATCAAGCCCTGGCCAGTGGGGAGACACAATATTTGGAATCCAAGTTCGTTGGACAGAGAATCGAATGCTTCTTTCTGTCGCCTGTATGGTTCCGCGTAAGCATAGTCATCAAGCAGCACCACGGCCCCTCTGACTAGCTTGGGCCAAAAAAATCTCACAGCTGCGATTTCAGGTTCGGCGGAATTCATATCAATTGAGAGATAGCACACTTTGTCGGTGTCGACCTGTCGGAGAGTTTTGGGAACTTCCCCTGCTATGATTCGCACTTGACTGTAGGGCTTGAATGTTCGCAGCACTTGGTCGTAGCAGTCTTCATAACTGTGCTGGTTGGACGACGCTGCGAGTGATGCGAAATCCTCTGGGAAGCCGCGGTAGGTATCAAGAAGGTAGAAGCGTTTGTTTAACGAATTGAATTTGATGTATTCCATCACCGACAAAGAGGTTCCGCCGCGGTTTACGCCGCATTCGGCGAAATCGCCGAGAAGAGTGCTCGCATTTGCGGCCGCCCAGCATGCTGTGTACACACGCCAGCGCAAGTCCGCGCCGTTCCATGAGCCGGTAGATTTCCCTTTCTGGTAGGCGTGCGCGAAACGAGAATCTTTGCAGAAGTCCGCCAAATGCGAGGTCATAAGCCCGTCTTCCGCGTATGTTCTGTGACGGAAAATTGAAAGGGCGGTTGAGAGACTTGCCGGCAGCAACTTTCCAATCATGTCTTGTGCCCTTCGAGCAGGAGTGAGGAGATGCTCTCTTTCACGAGTTTCCTATTTCTATCACTACTGCCACCAACTTCCATTTCACACGGGGAGATCGCGCCAAATTCTAAGCTAATGCCGGCGTCTCTGCAACTCTCTATACCATTTCCAATTCTCCTCGGATTTCGGAGTTTGACATCAGCTGTCGAGGGACATGACCCACTTCTCGCACGATTGCATTGCTGAGCGCGGGCAACGGGGATAGCCCCCGGAAATCCCATGCCTCTTGAAGAATCAATTTGGACGAAACTAAGAACTGGATGGCAGGAACCATACTTTAATAGAATCAACAGATTTAGGATTTTGTGTTGCAAGCTCAAGGGCATTCTTCTGTACCGGTTGGTTTTCAAACAATTTGGCAAAGGATCTTACATTCACAAACCCCTGTACATCAGCAACGCTACATATATCACCATCGGGGAGCGAGTATCCATCTTCGGCGGAATCCGACTGGAGGTCATCCGAGACAACGAAAACAGGATTCCAGAACTTTTCATCGGGAATAATACAAACATCGAACAAAATGTGCATATCGTTTGCCACAGCAGAATCCGAATCGGAAACGATGTTTCGATCACTGGGAATTGTGCGATTGTGGATGTAACCCACCCATATTCAGACATAAATAATCGTGTGAAAATTGGCGCAAGAATTCAGGACGATGATTCCTTCGTGGAAATAGGAGATGGGAGCTGGATCGGTTACGGGTCAGTGATCCTTCCCAACGTCCGGATAGGAAAATACGTCGTAGTAGGCGCTAATTCGGTCGTTGTTAAAGATATTCCAGATTATTCGATTGCCGCCGGTTCTCCAGCAAAAGTCATCAAGCAATTCGATCCAGTCACCGGGGCGTGGATCAAGGTCAATACGATTTCATTAAAACCTTCGATCAACCGTGACTAAAGTATTGACTTCCTGTCCACTATGCGACTGTCCGGATTTCCGGGAGCTTTATGTGACCAGGGACAGGCACTACGGGATTCCCGGTTGCTATCGCGTTGTGCGATGCGACGGCTGCACTCTCGTCTTCCTAAATCCGATGTGGCCGAATGAAGAACTTATCCCTCTTTATCCAAGCGACTACTACGCCTACCAAAACCTCTTTAGGGTAAATCGCTGGAAACAGCTAATGAAGAGGTATTTGGGGTTTGGCGTTGGAACCAAGGATCCACATTTTGAAAGCCCGGGCAGCGTGCTCGATGTGGGCTGTGGAAGCGGGTGGTTTCTAGAATCTATGCGGGCCCATGGCTGGCGGACATACGGGGTGGAAATAAACGAATCAGCCGTCAAGCTCGCTCGGGACACAATGGGCCTAGAGATCTATTGTGGGCCGCTTCAGGAAGCGAATTTCCCCGCGGAGTTTTTCGACTACGTACGCTCAAACCATTCGTTCGAACACATGAGTGACCCTCATGAGACGCTGGATGCGATTCACAGGGTTCTGAAGTCTCAAGGGAAATTGCATATTGGAGTGCCGAATATCGATAGTCTTTACGCCCGCCTATTCAAGCGGTACTGGTGGTATCTCGGCGTGCCCGTCCATCCATTCAATTATTCGGTATCGACGCTGTCCTTTCTCTTAGGGAAACACAACTTCCGCGTTGAAAAAGTTTGCTATAACTCTGACTTTTTCGGAATTCTCGGCAGCCTCCAAATCTGGCTAAACCGCAAGAATGGGAAAAAGTCGGCAGAAGGGTTCGTGGTCAATAATTTCTTTTTGAGGCTCATCTGTCAGTGGGTAACCAACCTCGTTGATTTGTTTGGCCTAGGGGACGAAATCGAACTCACCGCAGTGAAGGGTCAACCGTCGGCGTGAAAATACTTATCACAGGAGGGGCAGGTTTCATCGGCGCACACTTGGCGCGTCGACTCCTGCGGGAAGGGTGCGCGGTTGCAATCCTGGATAACTTCAACCAACAGGTTCACGGCGACACAAGGTCGCTTGCTCCCGATATTGCCGGCGATGTGGAATTACAAATTGGAGACATTCGTGATGAGGACGCTGTAACCCGGGCGCTCAAAGGGCAGGAGGTCGTGGTTCACCTTGCCGCCGAAACGGGCACAGGCCAGTCCATGTACGAGGTGCTCCGCTACGAAGATGTCAACGTACATGGCACCGCAGTGGTGATGCATTGCCTGGCCAATAACAGGAGTAATTCGTTTCGCAGATTCGTCGTTGCATCATCCCGGGCGGTGTACGGAGAAGGAAAATACAGGTGCGGGACCGATGGCAGCGTATACCCGGAGGGGCGGAGGGTGGAGGATATGTTGGCTGGGAATTTCGAGCCCCGCTGCCCCGCTTGTGGAGGGGTTTGTGAAGTACAACCCACAAGCGAAGACTCTACGTTAAACCCTTCCTCATTTTATGGATTGACAAAGCAAATGGCGGAACAAATGACCCTGCTGGTCGCGGGCACGATGGCGTTTCCCGCGGTCGCACTCCGATTTCAAAACGTTTACGGCCCGGGGCAATCTTTGAAAAATCCTTATACTGGTATTCTTGCGATTTTTTCTAACCTGGCTCGCGTTCACGCTCCAATCAACGTTTTCGAAGACGGCCTTGAAAGCCGTGATTTTGTTTACATCGATGACGCAGTTGAAGCAATCTGGCGATCCATTAACGCGGTTATGCTTCCAACGGTAGCTCTCAATGTCGGGTCCGGAGCGAGGGTTTCCGTGATCGACGTGGTACGCGAGATCAAAGAATTCTTTTGCAGCGAATCGCGCGTCACCATCAGCGGGGCGTTCCGCCAAGGTGACATCCGACATAGTGCTGCAGATCTTCGAAGAGTTAGGGAACTCATTGGGTTCGAACCGAAATGGAATTTCCGCGAAGGTATCCGACGATTTCTCAACTGGGCCAATTTGCAGGAGCCCGCGGTAGATCGTTACGAATTCTCGCTGCAGGAAATGCGCGAACGGGGTCTTTTGCATGGATAGCGGGATGAGAATCGGTATTGTTACCGTGACCTATAACAGTGCTCAGGTCATCGACGAATTCATGGCCAGCTTGCTTCAACAGAGTTATGTGAATTACACCGTCTTTATTGTAGATAATGCTTCGTCGGACTTAACATTACATCATCTATCGCAATATCATGACCCGCGGATCAGGGTTCTGCAAAATTCTGAGAACCTCGGAGTCGCCGAAGGCAACAACCAGGGAATCAGAGCTGCGCTAGAAAGCGGCTGTGGCTCTATTTTATTCATTAATAATGACACGGAGTTCGACTCATCCCTGCTCGAAACACTCGTGGAGGGACTGAAAGAACACGGATGTGACATGATCGCCCCCAAGATACTTTTCCATGACAACCGAAAATTGATATGGAGTGCTGGGGGAGGGTTCACAGCTTCGAAAGGCCACGCCGGCATTCATTACGGGCATGGGGAAATCGACCAGGGCCAATACGACGTGTCGCGGAAAGTGGAACACGCCCCGACTTGCTGTTTGCTTGTTCGAAGTGATGTGTTTGCAAAAATCGGACTCATGGACAGCCGCTATTTCGTTTACATCGATGATGCCGATTTTTGCTATCGTGCAATGCGGGCGAGCCTGACACTTTTTTATCTTCCGTCGGCGACCGTGTTTCACAAGGTCCATAGTCTAACGGGGGGTGCGGAATCTGATTTCACCGTTCGATACTGCACGCGCAACTATATTTACTTCATGTTGAAGAATCTCGGACCTCGGCGGGGCCTGTATTACATGTCAAAATATCAGGCTCGTCTTCTTCTGAAATTGGTTTTCCGAAGAATTGACATGGCCAGATTTATCCTGCAACAAAAGGCGTTTGTTGAAGGCGTGCAAGTTTGGCGGCACAGACCCGCGCAATGAAATCCTGTGAGATCTCTCGATAAGATGCGGATGGTAGCGCAGCACTATCGCTATTACGTAACGCTGCTTCGCCAACTCCCTTTCGGCGCTTTCAGGCGTTTTACGCGCAGAACGTCCCGAGGCTACCCGGCGATTGAGCCGTTCATAAGGAACAAATACGGGCTGGAGATCGGCGGCCCCAGCTCTATCTTTTGCAAGTATAAACTGATTCCGGTCTATGATCGCTGTCGAGCGATTGATAATTGCAATTTCTCCGAGCGAACCATCTGGAGCGACGCGGCAAATTGTGATTCTTTTGGCACCCGACGCGGAAGAGAGTTCGTGGCTGATGCGTCCGATCTTTCAATGATTCCCGACGAAACTTACGATTTCGTGCTTGCTTCCCACGTTTTCGAACATCTCGCAAATCCATTGCGTACGCTCCAGGAATGCAAGCGAGTATTGAAAACCGGAGGAGCGCTCGTCATCGTCGTGCCGGATAAGCGCGCAACGTTTGACCGCAATCGGCCTTTTACGACTTTTGAACACTTGATGGCAGATATGGAAGCGGACACTCCGCAGGATGACCTTACGCATTTGAACGAAATTCTTGCGCTGCACGACCTTGGCCTAGATCCATGGGCTGGCTCTTCGCAGGAGTTTCGGGCGCGATGTCTGAAGAATGCTTCCACCCGTGCCATGCACCATCATGTCTTTAGGCCGGAAGTGCTGACCCTCATGCTCGGTTATGTCCAGATGCGCGTACTAAACATCAGCATCGAACGGCCGTTTCATATTGTCATGTTTGGCGAGAAGATTACTGCAGGTGATTACGAGCGTGCCCGGTCACACAACCTTAACTTCGTTAGCGAAAGCGCGGGTTGGAGAAAGCAGGATCCTTTATGTCGGCTGTCGACCGCCTCGTTGGGAACCTTTGGATTCCCACAATCGCTCTGTTCGTGTTATCGCGTGGCATTTTAGATGACCACCCTAGCCGTGCAAGATCGTGTCACGTCAGGATTTCAGATCAGCGTGGTGGTGTGTATCGTCGCGATCATCGGATTGTTGTCTGTTTTCGTTTCGCCGCTTTGGATTCTTGCTCCGCTTCTTGGAATTGCATTGTTGTGGTTGGTCTTTAATTATTCCATTAGTGCGCTAGGGATTGTCTTGGCCTTCATGCCGTTTGACTTCCTGGCGATCGGACTGGGCAAATATTTAGGGCTCCCACACATGACGTTTGTTTCGGTGTGCGACAAGGAAGGCGTACTGATACTGCTCGCGCTTCTTCTGTGGCGGAAGAATGGATTCAAGCTTGCATCACCGGATTGGTTCCTATTAGCATGTTTCATACTCGCTGTTATCAGGACGGCTTTTGGCGGTACGCTTCTTGGATTACTCGCTGATTTTGCCTTCATTGTCTCGTATTTCACTGGAAGGGTGGCGGTTTTGACCCCAGAACAGGAACACCTTTGGGCGAAATGTGCTGTGTGGATAGTTGGCATTTTGTCGGTAGTCGGCCTAACCGAGGTTTTCATATTCGGCGAAGGACCCAGAACGCTTCTTTATACGGTCATAGGTTCGGAAACAGATGCAGGCCAGCTGACAGCATCCTTTCACGGCGCCGGATTTAGCGGACTCCGCGAGGCCGCTACGATGGTCGGACCGAATGCCTTTGGTGTTCTATGTATGATTGCCCTGATTATTTGGTGGGTGTATTCCCGAAATCCACTTCCTGCAAGCATGGTCGCTGTCGGCTTGATCACCTCAGTGACTCGATCTGCATGGTTGGGGATTGCGGGGGCAATTCCGGTTTTAGCCGTCATCATGCAGCAGAAGAGACGCTTCGCCATCTATACCACACTGGCTCTCGCGCTATTCGTAGCATCGATTCCAGTTCTTGGTTTGAGCGACTACATTTTCTATAACAAGACAGGTCAAGACACTTCGGCGCAATCTCATGAACGCGATATTCTGGACGGTCTCAAATATTCCGCTGAGCATCCATTCGGCTCAGGGAACGGCAGTCTAAGTCCGCTTGCCCTCGAGCAGGACAGCAATGCAAATATTTTTGAAACTACCTATCCGGACTTCGCCGCGGAGTACGGAATCGCGGCAGCTCTGTGTTTTGTGGGATTCATTTTTAGTGCAGGACGTCTCCTGTGGAGAAGCCAGTCGCAGTTGAACCACGCTGCTCTTGGGATTCTCGTCGGGATTAGCCTGGTAATGGTTGTTGCACTGCCGCTTATTGATCGTCGATTGTCGACCTGGGCTCTATTCCCAATCGGCTTGGCGGTCCGATCCTCAGTCACCCAACGTGAGGCAAGCGTACCTGAACTCCGCGGAACGCTGAGGCAAGAAACAGCTTGAGTGTAACGGTTGCGAGCGTAACGGTGGCGCATAATTCGAAAGATTTGCTGCCCGGGCAAATCGAGGCCCTTTTGCGGCAAACGCGACCGGTTCAAGAGATTATAGTCGTAGATAATGCGTAGACGGACGGCACGAGAACTATGCTCGCCGATCGATTTCCACAGATAACTGTTCTCCAGCTGAAC
>Ga0210408_10005459_pt1 | contig 11165 bp, 28 predicted proteins | sample IncBWH4MmetaG_FD_155471 | JGI IMG/M metagenome (GOLD analysis project Ga0210408, IMG submission 155471) | Forest soil microbial communities from Barre Woods Harvard Forest LTER site, Petersham, Massachusetts, United States - Inc-BW-H-4-M | ecosystem: Environmental > Terrestrial > Soil >... | reverse complement strand
CCGCTTGCTTGGCGTCATCACGCAGCGATGCAAGCTCTGACGCGGCGAACATCAGCGGCTTGCCGCATTTGAGGCAGCGGATGCGGCCATGCGGGCCTTTGGCGCCGCAGGCGGCGCAGATCGCTTCGCTCATCCTTCTGTCCACCACACTTGCGCCTCGCGCTTGAAGCGGAACAGGCCGACGCGCTTGCCAGTCTTGCGGGCGATCTGCTGGGCGAGCGGCTTCATCTTTTCGGCGACATTGGGCGATGCACTGACCAGCGTCGTCGTTCCCAGGCCTGGGATCATCTCGGCGACGACGCCATTGCGTCCCTGCTCGTCAATCGACAGGAAGGCATAGAGCGTGTCGATCTCAGTCTCGTTGTTGGGGGTGTGGAGGATCGGCTCGCTCATCGTCGCGGCCCCCAAAACAGGCATGCGCACCAGCCAGCGCAGAACACGATGACCAGGATGAAGAGGAAGGTGAGGGGGTGGAGGTCGCTCATGGCTCGTCCCTCCAGCTCTCCAGATCTTTGACCCGCGCCTTGAGCTTGTCGAGGTCGTGGGTCAGGATCTCGATGCCCATCAGGTGTGTTTCGCCGAGCCCGTTGAGCAACGCCAGCACGATGGCCTCCTCCCGTTTGATCCGCATGGCGTAGAACACGACCGCAGCGGTGCAGGCGCTGGCGGCGAGCGCGCACGCCCAGACGCCGAGGGTCAGCCACATCTCATCGCTCCTTCAGTCGCATACCCGGCATAACGCTAAAGTTAGCCCGCTGGCAACGTTTAACAGGCTGTTAGATCTTCATCTCAGCGGGCCGATTTGCTATCGTGCAAAACTATGCCCAGACGCCGCGCCGACGCCGACACCCGCCGCTTTTTCGATGAGTTCGAGAAGGTCCGCGTGTCGCGCTTTCGCGCCATGGGCGTGATCGATCCGGCCAAGCGCGAGGCCCTGATCCCGTTCCCCAACGGTAAAACCAAGCTCATCGGCGTCGGCCACATCCGCCTCAAGTACGGCGGCGGCTGGTCGTTCTTCGTCTGCCCGAAATGCGCCAAGCTCGCAGGCACGCTGCACCTGATCGACGACCGGCCGCTCTGCTGGCGCTGCTGCGACGCCATGGGCGTCAAACACCGCAGCAAATGGGGCCTTACTCGACATGAGCGCAGGCGAGCCGCCGACCAGCATCTCGACCAGATTATCGCCAAGCTCGAAACACGCGAGCCGCTCAGGCTGAACACACCAGCGAGCTGGGAAGGCAAAGCCAAGCTCCTCACCAATAGCCGCCGCCTGACCAAACGCATGCGCCGCCGCATGATCGCGCTCAGGCTCAATCAACTTGCCAGCCAGCAGCAAAAGACCAATGATGACGGCCTCAGGCTGACCAGGGCCTACAAGCCACGCAGCGACGCGCTGACGGCCATCCCTGAGCTGAGGCAGGTCTGGCGAGCCAACTCACACGAACGCCTCCAGCAAGCCCTGGACAAAGCCCAGATCGCTATCCTCAAGGCATTAGACAGTAATGATCCTCTCCAACGCCACGCCGCTGCTCGCCTAATGCTCAACACAAAACAAGCCAGAGAGCGCGGATTTACAGGGTTTCGCACATAACAGAACTCCGCACTCGGCCACGGCGCCCGATTGGCATCACTTGTAACATATTGAAATCATTGAGGTTTTCGTTTTGCATCACACCATGTTGGCCACAAGTATTCAGCGCGCGAATGCTTCTAACTTCGGCCAACCAGAAATCTGAGCATGTTCGGCTCGATGCAGATTGACCGGCGCAGGCCAGCGTGGCACGGTCGCGGCTCTGGATCGGATCAGGATCGGATCAATGCAACCGCACGCAACCGCAGCACAACCGTAGTGGCTATGCGAGCCATGCATGTAGAACAGATCACAGCGAAATCCCGCACCGTGCGGGAATGCAACCTAATGATATCAATGTGTTAGCACACACAGCGGATTTCAAAACAAAATCTTCAGCACATTCAATTGGTTACGTGCGTCGATCATATATCGTTGCAACATAGTCGCGTGACGCAACCAGACCAAAGGGTGGTCGCCCTCCTTTCTGGAAAACCGAAAACACCCCCCTATAGCACCCATCGTTGGGGGGCCCCCGGAGGGGGGATCCCATCCTACCACCCCCCTCATTCCCAGACTACACCCTCGCAAAGTATTGTACTAACAGTATTGTTAGATCTATTCTAACGCTGCTGTTAGAACTATACTAACGGCATGGCGTGTTTGGCATGCGGGCGCTGGCATCTTCCGCTTGAGGGGTGTCATCAGGGCGACACGGCGCAGGGGCTGGCGTTGAGGGATCGGCTGGCGCGAGCGAGGGGGGCTTTGGAGGTCCGCTCTTCGTCCGCATCCCAGGTCGCAACGCGCTCCGTGTCGATCCGGCCGGAACGGGCACATCCGAAGCTGACAGCGCAACCCGAACCAGTTCGCCCACGTTCTCATTCGGACGAGGATAAGGGGGGCGGCGTTGAGGTCAAGGGGAGAGGCGGGAGGCCGCCGGGGCCGAGCCCGTGGAAGGATCGGAAGGCCGAGTATAAGCGGGCCTACCAGAAGGCGTACATGCGGGGCTGGCGGGCGCGGAAGAAGGGAGGGGGCGGTCAATGAGGAGGTTCACCGCCGCCGACGAGGAGCTGTTCCACGAACTATGGGCGGGGACGCTGTTTGACCTCACCCACGCTGTCCTTACGAAACGCCCTGAGTGGGGAGAGCGTGAGCAGACGGCTTTGGTGTTCATGGTTATTGAAGAGCTGGCGAGACGCTACGGCATTATCGAGGACGACGAGGAAAGGCCTTCGTGACGAGGCGGCTTTTTCTATCGCGGCTGGGCCGCGTTCGGGGGGAGGCGGTCAGCCGTCATTTTTGGGGGCCCTGGAGCCGCAGGCGCGGCCGGTGGTTTGCGCTTGGGGCCAGCGATGCGCGCTGGCGGGTTTACGCGGAGTTGAGGGAGCAGCGCGCGGCGCTGCGCTGGCGGCTGGGGGCGCTGGGCTGGTGAGCCAAGCCTATTTCTTCGCCTTGAGGCCTTCTTTGACCAAGAGGCGGATGGCTTCGGCGCGGGAGGGGATGCGGTTGGCCCATCGGTAGTCGTCGATTTCACGCAGGAGCTTTGGGGGGATTGGGAGGATGACGCGGGGATCGGGCTCCTTGGGTTTGCGGGGCATGGGCCGATTGTGCCTTGGGGCCAACATGCGGTAAATATGCCGGAAATGCGCCCGTCATAGCCGACATACGAGCCTAGACTGTATTGGAAGAGGGCGGATTGTTAGACGTTTAACGGTATACTTGAGCCTTCCGAAACGGCCCTTCGTTAGAGGTTTGCCGTCTGATGACGGAGGGTGAGCATGGAAGCGCGGCGGTTGGAATATGTGATCGAGCAATGTTTACGGCGGCGGCGGCGGGAGGACCGGCCGTTGTTTCACTTTGAGATCGCCCGCTTTTTGGGCGTGCAACCGATCACGTTGCGTCGGTGGCGGCAGGGTGAGCGGCCTGTGCCGCGCATGGTCGAGATCATTTTCGAAATCCTCTTCAATCGGCCGGAGATTACTGCCGAGGCTGTGGATAAGTGGATCGAGAGGCGTGACAGGCACTTAGCGCACGAAAAGCAACATTGAGGTATTCCCGTGGGGGTTTCTACCCAGGCGATAGAACGGTTTAAGTCCCGGCCTCCACAGATTTGGGGGTTTACGCCTTAAGACGTTAGACCTTTTACTTAGCCAGCAGGCCAACTTGTTAGACGTTTTACAGTAAAGGCGATAAGGGGGAGACGACGGTGGGAAAAGACGCCGTTTGCAGACATCACGATCAGGGCGACAAGCCGCCCGACGACGGGCCGCATAACGACAACGCCCCCTTCGACCCCAAGGAATGGCGGCGCAAGTATATGCGCAAGTACATGGCGGCGCGGCGCGAGCGGGAGAAGGCCGCCAAAACGCCCAAGGATTAAACCACCGGCTGGTAAGGGAGCCCAAACATGAAAAAACGCACCGAGATCGTCAATGAACTGTGCGCGGCCATCGAACAGGACGGGCGCAGCCTGTTCAACCTCGCCAAAGCCGCCGGGATCACCGACAAGGCGCTCTATCACTGGCTGAGCGGCCACACCTCGAACCCGAGGATCGACACCATCGCTAAGGTGGCTCAAGTCTTAGGGCTCCAGGTCGCCTTCATCGACGGCCAGCCGCGCCTCAAGCCCGTCTCTACGTCCGCTGCCGTCGCCGTGGCGGCCAAGCGCGCCCGCTTGGCCCTGTGGCGGCTGCAATGACCGAGTTCACCCAATACCGCCGTAAACAAATCGCCGAGCTGCGCCCCTTCCTTCCCGGCGAGAGCATCGAAGGCGTGTCGATCTCGCCGGAGGACGTCAAGGACGGATCGCCCAAGCCCGGCGACATGATCGCCCGCAACCCGAAAAACCACGCCGATCAATGGCTGGTCGCGGCGCAATATTTCGCCGACAATTTCGAGCCCGTCCCATGATCGACGACCCCGCCTTCAAGGTCCTGATGGCCAACGCCGAGGCGATCAAGCGCGGCGCCCTGAGCTTGTGGACGATCTACGAAAAGCCCCTCGACCATCCCGACGGCTTCCTCGCCCGCCGGTTCGAGAGCAACAAGGACGGCGACGGCCCGACCATGGACACCGTCACTGGCGACTTGGAGCATATCCGCGACATCTTCACCCGCGCGGGCCTCATCAAGCTCTCCCGCAGCGTCGACGACGAACCCCAGATCGTGGAGACTTGGGTATGAGCGCCGAGGAAACCGAGATCTTCGTCTCCGCGCCGACCGTGGTCGAGATCGACGCCGTCAATATCGCCGCGATCATCATCGAGATCTGCCGCGTCAAGGAGGCGCTGGCGGTCGAGGCCGCCAACCTGATCATCGATCACCTGCTCGACGTCCACCGCAAGGCGACGAGGAAGCAATGAACGAACCCCGCGCCCGCGCCCAGGACGACAAGCAGAGCCTCGACGACCTGCATCAGGTCGAACGCGCGGTGATCGAAGCCCGGCACGCCCTCACCAAGGCCATGGTCGGCCACGGCCCGCGCGAACGCGAGAGCTTCATCTTCAACATCGGCTTCGCCCGCGGCAGGCTGTCGCGCATCGCCGAGCGCATCTACGCTGGGCTGGAGGCGCCGCCGCCGGTCAACGACGACGGAGGCCCGCCATGAGCGTCGCCTGGGACATGCTGTCCCCCCATCAGCAGGAGGCGGCCAAGGCGGCGGCCCGCCTGATCGAGGAGGCCGAGCTGCAATTCATGATGATGCTGTTCAGCGCGGGCGGCGTCGGCGCGGTGATCGGCAACATCGAGCTCGTCGATGCGGTAAGATTGATCGAGGGCGCGCTGATGGCGGCCAAGACCACCGCCAGTTACACCGAAATCGATATGGGTCGGCCAAACTGAAGGAGGAGAGCATGTCGTTGATCGGAACCGCTATCGGCGCCCTGGTGGCGCTCCTGCCCAGACCAACCCTGGACAAGGCCGACGCGCGCTTCATCGCGGGCTATGACGCCGGGCTGAAAGACGGACGCCGCGAGGGCAAGGACGCCGGGGTCGAAGTGCAACGCCTGAGCCGCTCGCACGCCCGCCTCGTCGAGCACATCGAGACGCTGGAGCGCGAGATCCTGCTCGAACAGCATATCTGCCGTCACTGGAAGGAAGAGGCCGAACGGCTCGCCAAGCAATCGCGGGAGGCGCGCGAACAGGACGAGCGCAACGCCCTCCAGGCGCACATGCAGGCGCTGCAGGTGGCGAGGCCGCAGTACCATCAGGGCATACAGCAGTACCAAGGCCTGCAGCCGACGCCCAATTGGGCTGAAATGAACAGGCGCAGCGCGATGGCCTACGCGCAGGCGCAGCAGCACCTCGCCAACCAGCAGGCCCAGCTCGCCAACCAGCAGGCGCAGAACCAGCAGAACGCCTACGCAGGCTTCTGCAATTGCGTGCCCTCGCGCGCCCAGGTGTGGGCGCGTGTACCATGAAGGAGACGCGCATCCTCAGGAACGTCCCGGTCTGGGATCGCAAGGCCCAGCAGGTTGTCCAGATCGATGTCGACGTCGAGGTCGACATCGGCTGGATCGGCCAGCAATTGGCGCTCAAGGCCTACAACAACAACAACCGCAAGAGCCAAGCCCTGCACGGCCTCGTCGAGGTCCGCGTGCGCGGCACCAAGGCCACCCCAGTCGAGGGCGCCGCATGATCGACAAGCCAGAGCGCCTCGGCGACGCGCTGATCCAGCCGGAATATCGCGAGCAGATGGTCGGGGTCGCACGCGCCCTCGATGAGGCGTTCAATGGCGAGGCCAGAGGCGACGACCGCAAGGTCGGTTTTGTCCTGCTGGTGTTCCCGTTTGGCTCTGGCGAAGGCCGCTGCAACTATATCTCCAACGGCGCCAGCAGACGCGACATCGTCACCATGATGAAAGAGCAGATCGCGCGCTTCGAAGGCCAGCCGGAAATGAAGGGCCGCGCATGATCGACTGGCTCGGCTACGCGCTCGGCGTGATTGCGGTCGTCTGCCTGCTGCTGCCGCCGAAATACGATCCCGCGATCCGGTGGAAAGAGCGCCAGGAGGGCTGGGATGATTAAGGCGCTCATCACGGCCCGCGTGACCATGCCCGCATGGGTCGCGGCGCTGGTGCTGGTCCTCGGCACGTACTTCTGGATCGAGGCCTCTTTCCGATGAGGACGCTCCTTTGCGAACACTGCGGCGAGGAATTTGAACCGTTAGATGACGAGCAGTGGAACGACGCCAAGGCCGCAGCCGAGCTTGAGCAGAACTTCCCCGGCGCGCGGCCAGAGGAATGCGCCGTCATCTGCGAGGATTGCTACCAGAGGATCATGCGGCAGTGACCGACTTCGATCCCGACCGCTTGAGGCCGATGATCATCGCCAGGAACGGCGATATCACCGCCGTCGCCGACGAGATCGACGCCGACAGCGAAGAGCTGCGCAACTACATCATGAACACCCCGGTCCTGCGCCGCGCCCTCGACGAGGTGATCGCGCGCGGCGTCGACAAGACGCTCACCGTCCTGTTCAAGGGCCTCGACGACGAGGACCATTTCTCCAACCAGCTCGCCTCGGCCAAGGAGTTCCTGAAATCGCGCGCCGCGCAACGGCGCGGCTTCCATCACGCGGGCGATCTCGAATTGAAGATGCCGACCAAGGGCGGCGCGCTCACCCTGACGTGGCTGCCGCCGGAGGACAATCGGCGCCCGGAGCCGCCGATGATCGAAGGGACCGTCGAGGAGGACTGATGATGATCCTGACCGAAAGCGAATGCGACCGGCTCAACGAAGGCCGCGTGCAAGGCAAACATCCTTACCCAATTGTGCGCCATTGCTACCACTGCGCCGTCGACCCGCCGCCCGATGAGAAGGGCGTCGTGCATGTCGTCGACAACATCAGCGACACCGATGAGGTCTACCTCGACGACGACCACGAGGCTGGCTTGACCTTCGCGCTGCATTGCCGCTGCGGCGACCTTCAGCCGGTAGTGGACGAACGTTTTCAGTACGTGTGCGATGGGGGGCTGTTGCACTGATGCGCCAGTGCGGCGACTGCCAGCTCTGCTGCAAGCTCCTGCCGGTGAAGAGCCTCGCCAAGCTCGCAGGCCAGCGATGCTCGCACCAACAGCACCACAAGGGCTGCAACGTCTACAAGCAGCTCGGCCGCGTCTCCCCGGAGTGCAAGCTCTGGAATTGCCGCTGGCTGGTCGAGGACGACACCGAAGATCTCTCCAGGCCGGATCGGTCGCACTATGTCATCGACCTTGTTCCCGACTTCGTCACCCTGCGCGACGACGCCACCGGCGAAGCGCAGCACGTCGAGGTGGTGCAGATCTGGGTCGATCCGAAATATCCCGACGCCCACCGCGATCCGGCGCTCCGCGCCTATCTCGAACGCCGCGCCAAGCAGAACATCGTCGGCCTCGTCCGCTGGGACAACGAAGCGGCGCTTGCCATCTTCCCGCCCGCGCTCTCGGCCGACCATCAGTGGCATGAGGTCGGCAGCAAGTTCCGCGCCGAGGCGCACACCGTCGAGGACAAGATCAAAGCCCTCGGCGGCCCCATGGTCATGCACGTCGTGGAGAGAGCCTGATGAAGCACATTGAGACGGCGCTGGCGCAGCCGGTGTTCGACCCTGAGCGACAGATTGACCGCCGGTTCTTCTGGTGGGCCGAGCGCAACATCTCAGTCGGCCTCACCTGCAACATCGGCATGGAGTGAACCCGCTATAGCGGCGGGCGCCCGTTGTGGCAGCTCTCGTTGAGCTTCCATGACCATGGGCGGCCCGTGACGGTGCTCAGTTGGAGCCCAACGAAATGGCGGAAAGCAGAGGCGATCAGAGACAAGGTCATGCGCGGCGCCGGGACCGACGAGCCCTGGTTCATGGATGATCCGCACGAACTCGCCGACGAGCTGGGGTTCGCCCCGCGCGCCGTCCATTGGCGCAAGCCGCTCAGAATGGACGAGGTGGCGCGCATGGCGCCGACGCCGGAGGTCAAAGAGCGCAAGGGCCGAGGTTAGCCCCGCGCCATGCGTTCCGCCTGTCACATCAAGGTGATAAGCCGAAAAAGCCCCAACCAAGGAGGCTTTCCGCCATGCCGCAAATTGCTTTGATCGTTCCCTTAGGCGAACTCCCCGGCCTCATCCCCGGCTTCCCCGGCTATCCCGACCAGGGCCTGCCCGGCGGCGGTTGGGCCGGTCGGCCCAGCCATCCCATCGCCCCTGGCGGGCGTCCGATTGATCCCGGCTTCGGCTGGGGCGGCGGTGAGCATCCAGGCAACCGCCCGCCCGGCTCGTTCCCCGGCTTCCCCGGCCGCCCAGGCCACCCCATCGCCCCCGGAGGCCGCCCAATCGATCCGAACTGGGGCGTCGACGAAGGCGGGGGCGGCCTCTGGCCGCTCGATCCGGCGCATCCGATTGCGCCCCCGGTCCCCGGCGAACCGGAGCCGCCGCCCATCGATCCGCCGCCCGGCACCATCTGGCCGCCGCTGCCGCCCTCGATCCCCGCAGGCAAGGCGTTGGTCTATGCCGGGATCGCGGGCGTCGGCTATCGCTACATCGTGATCGACATCCCGGAGAACCCGCCCGAACTGCCGCCGCGCCCGCAACCGAAGGGCTGATTTGTCCTTCGCCTCCGAGGCCCAAACAAAACCCAGCGACGTCGACGCGCCGCTGGTCATTCCCTACCGGCCGCGCCGCCACTTCCTGAGCCTGCACGCCAGCGACAAGAGGTGGATCTTCACCTGCGCTCATCGCCGTGCAGGCAAGACCGTCTCGCTCGCCAATCATTTGATCAGGGCGGCCTACCTCAATGGCAGGCAATGGCCGCCGCCGCGCTACGGCTACGTCGGCCCGTCGTTCGAGCAGGCCAAGGACCTCGTCTGGTCGTACCTGAAGCAGTACACCTCGACCATCGACGGCATGCGCTACCTCGAAGGCGAGCTGGCTGTGGTCATGCCCCACAACGGCGCGATCATCAAACTCTACGGTGGCATGAGCGCCTACGAGCGCATGCGCGGCATGTACTTCGACGGCATCGTCCTCGACGAATATCCGCTCCTGCAAAAGACCGTGTTCTCGACCGTTGTCCGCCCGTGCTTGGCCGACTATCGGGGCTGGGCCATCGTCAGCGGCACCTCGAACGGCGACGACCACTTCAACACCCTGCGCCTGCGCGCGATGGAGGACGAACGCTGGGACGTGTTCATCATCCCGCTGTCGGAAACCGGCGAGGAGGCCCTGTCCTACGCGGAGGCGAAAGAACTCACTCAGGACATGAGCCCCGACGAATACGCGCGCGAGATGGAATGCTCGTTCGACGCGCCCGTCGAGGGCGCCTATTTTGCCGAAAGTCTCAACGCGCTCGCCCTGCAGGGCCGCGTCTGCAAGGTCCCGGTCGATCTCGCCGCCCCGGTCATCACCTCCTGGGACCTCGGCGTGCATGACTATTGCTCGATCTGGTCATGGCAGAACGTCGGCCGCGAGGTCCACTTCGTCGACTACGTCATGGGCGTCGGCAAGGGCCTCGACCACTGGGCCCAGCACCTCAGGACCAAACGAGCGCAGGGCGGCTTTCACTACCAATGCCACCTCTTGCCGCACGACATCGAGGCGCGCGAGATCTCCACCGCCAAGAGCCGCCGCGCCACGCTGGAGGAGCTGATCCCGAAGAACGAGCCGATCATCACCGTGCCCCGCATTCGCTCCAAGGAGGACGGCATCCACGCCTCGCGCGCCATGCTCGGCGCGGCCTACTTCGACGCCGAGGCCTGCAAGACCGGCCTCGCCATGCTGCGCGGCTACCACAAGAGTGCGATGGGCCTGCCGGTGCATGGGCCGGGCCCGCACTCACACGGGGCCGACGCCTTCCAGACCGCCGCCGTCGGCTATCACCTCGTCACTGGCTTGAGCGCCTCGATGCTCCGGCGCGGCGCCATGCGGCGCAAAATCAGGGGGCTCGTATGAACCGCTTCCATTGCTTCGATCCCTACACGCAGGACAAGGAACGCCGGGCGAAAGCCCGCGCCGAAGAGGCAATCGCGCGGCGCGAGCAGCTCAAGAGCGCGGCGTTCGCCCACACCGACCCCGAAGTGAAACGCCGCCGCGATGTTCACGCCAACCAAACTGCGCGAGCGAAATCGGTGCCCATCACTCTGCCGAAGGTTTGGTGACAGCGCCCGCGAAATCGGGGTAAGGTCGCCAACATTCGGTCAGCTCCAAGGGACCGGCTTTCCGCCGGTTAGTCCTCCTCGGAGCGAGTTGGCCCATGGCCATCGAAGGACCAGTCGAACGCATTTTCACCTTCAAGGGTGATGGCGGAACACCGAACACCTACGATCCCGGCGATCCCGACACCTACCGCCAATTCATCCACGCGATGATCACCGACAGCCGCGACTATGAAAACAGCGTGCTGGCCCCCAAGCGGGACGAGGCGCAGAAATATTACTACGGCATGCTGCCATCGATGGGCGGCACCGGCTACAGCGACACCCTGATCGTCGAAGATCCCAACGCCACTTACGAAGAGATCCTCGGCCCGACCGAGGGCCCGTCGAAAAGCTCGTTCATCTCCACCGACGTGCGCGACGCCGTCCTGATGATGCTGCCGAGCCTGGTGCGCATCTTCGCGGCATCCGAGAACGTCATC
>Ga0210408_10005458_pt1 | contig 11167 bp, 12 predicted proteins | sample IncBWH4MmetaG_FD_155471 | JGI IMG/M metagenome (GOLD analysis project Ga0210408, IMG submission 155471) | Forest soil microbial communities from Barre Woods Harvard Forest LTER site, Petersham, Massachusetts, United States - Inc-BW-H-4-M | ecosystem: Environmental > Terrestrial > Soil >... | reverse complement strand
CGGCGGAACATCGAGGACCCCGCGCAAGCTGCGTCGCTTGTTGCACAATTGCGCGACGCCGTCGGCGACGCCGACGCCCCGGTCCTGATCGACCAGGAGGGGGGACGGGTGCAGCGGCTGCGTCCGCCGCACTGGCCGCTCTATCCATCGGGCGCCACGTTCGGGCAGCTTCATGCGCTTGATTCGGCGCTTGGGGTCGCCGCCGCAAAGCTCAGTGCGCGGCTGATTGCCGACGATCTCGGCAAGATCGGGGTCAGCGTCGACTGCCTGCCGCTGGCCGATGTCCCGGTTCCCGGCGCCGACGATGTGATCGGCGACCGGGCCTATGGAACCGATGCCGGTACCGTTGCCGCAATCGCGCGCGCGGTAACCCAGGGCCTGGAAGAGGGTGGCATACTACCGATCCTGAAGCACATTCCGGGGCATGGCCGGGCCACTGCCGATTCGCATGAAAGTCTCCCGGTCGTGGATGCGCCCCGAAGTGAGCTCGAAACGGTCGATTTTGTCGCATTTCGGCCGCTGGCCGACCTGCCGATGGCCATGACCGCACATGTTGTGTTTAGCGCCATCGATCCTGTCCATCCGGCAACGACTTCTGCGAAGATGATTGAAGAGGTGATTCGCGGCTTCATCGGGTTCCAGGGTTTGTTGATGAGTGATGACGTTTCCATGAATGCGCTCGCGGGATCGATCGCCGAGCGGACGCGGGCGATCTTTGCCGCAGGTTGTGACGTCGTCCTCTACTGCAACGGCAAGCTCGAGGAGATGCAGGACGTGGCAAGCCAGACCCCAGAACTTGCGGGCAAGGCGCTGGTGCGCGCCCGCGCCGCGCTGGCGGCACGCAGGGCGCTGCGCCCGTTCGATCGCGCCGCGGCCAAGGCGGAGCTTGACGCGCTGGTTGCGCGATTGGGAGCGGCAGGCGCATGACCGCGGAGATCCTGTCATTCGAGACCGGCCGGCCGGCCGAGCTCGCCGAGGGTGAGCCGGCGCTGGTCGTCGACGTCGAGGGCTATGAAGGCCCGCTCGATCTGCTGCTCGCGCTCGCGCGCCAGCAGAAGGTCGATCTCGCAAAAATCTCGATTCTCGCGCTCGCCGATCAATATCTGCAGTTCATCGAGGCCGCGCGGCGCATCCGGCTCGAGCTCGCTGCCGACTATCTCGTCATGGCGGCGTGGCTCGCTTATCTGAAATCGCGGCTGCTGCTGCCCGAGCCGCCGCAGCCGGACGGCCCGAGCGCGGAGGAAATGGCCACCGCGCTCGCCAATCGCCTGCGCCGGCTGGAAGCGATCCGCGAGGCTGCCAACCGGCTGATGAATCGTCCGCAATTGCAGCGCGACATCTTTGCACGCGGCGCTCCCGAGACCATCGCGGAGGTCCGCCATCAGAAATTTACAGCGACGTTGTTCGATCTCCTGAGCGCCTATGCCGTGCAGCGTCAGCAGGGCGTGCTCGCGAGCGTGCATCTTGCCAAGCGCACCGTGTGGTCGCTGGCGGAAGCGCGGGCGACGCTCGAGCGCCTCGTCGGAGTGACCGAGGAGTGGAGCTGCCTCGACGAATACCTGCTGAACTATGTCGTCGATCCCACACAGCGGGCGACCGTCTTCGCCTCCAGTTTTGCCGCGGCTCTGGAGCTGGTGCGCGAAGGCGACATGGAACTGAACCAGAAAGAGGCGTTCGCGCCGCTGTATTTTCGCAAGCGTATGTCCCCGCCGTCCGGTGCCGCCACGGCGCCGGACCTGACGGTTGAGTAACGCGTTAAAGAAGGAGAGCGTGCCATGGCAAGCCTGGCGGAAATGCGCATCGAAGACGTCGAGGAGCCTTCCATGGATCCGCAAGGGCGGCCGGAGGAGCTGCGGCTTTTGGAAGCATTGCTGTTTGCTTCCACCGAACCGCTCGACCAGGCGACGCTGGCCAAGCGCATGCCTGATGGCGTCGACATCAAGGCTGCGCTGGCCCAGTTGCAGGCGGAGTATGCCCCGCGCGGTGTCAATCTGGTCAAGATCGCCAATAAATGGACGTTCCGCACCGCGGGCGACCTGTCCTGGCTGATGACGCGCGAAAGCACGGAAACCCGCAAACTGTCGCGGGCGGCCATCGAGGTGCTGGCGATCATCGCCTACCACCAGCCGGTGACGCGTGCGGAGATCGAGGAAATTCGCGGCGTGGTGACCTCCAAGGGGACGCTCGACGTGCTGCTGGAGACCGGATGGATCAGGCCGCGCGGCCGCCGCAAGACCCCTGGCCGTCCGCTGACGTTTGGAACCACGGAGAGTTTTCTCTCCCAGTTCAGCCTCGAGGCGCTCGGCGACCTGCCGGGGCTCGAGGAACTCAAGGGGACCGGCCTCCTGGATACCCGCCTGCCCACTGGATTCACCGTTCCCAACCCATCGGACGATCCGTCGCTCCGGGAAGACGAGGATCCGCTGGAGCCGGGCGATCTGGATTTCGCGCTTGCGCCTGCCGCCGAGCCCGAACCCGCGCCGGAGCCGCGATCAGAGGGCGGGAGCGACGAATAGTCCCACGTGCCTCCAGGGGTTAACGGTAGCCACAAGTCCAGCCGTCAACAGCGATTTGACCGCGCCTCGGTCCTTGTTTTTGACCGCCGTGGCGCCTACGTTCCGGCTAACATCCGGCCGGAAGCCGGCCGTGCTTGGAGGGTTGCAGGATGGGTTCGCTGAGCATTTGGCACTGGATCGTCGTGATCGCAGTGGTCCTGCTGTTGTTCGGCCGCGGCAAGATCTCGGATCTGATGGGCGACGTCGCGCAGGGCATCAAGGCGTTCAAGAAGGGCATGCAGGACGACGACAAGCCCGCGGAAAAGACCGAGCCGGTCAAGTCGATCGACCATGGCAGCCCGGCGCCGACGGCCGCTCGCTCCGACGTCGGCAGCAAGGCCGTCTGAGCGCTTCGATTGTGGCAGACGCGCGCGGCCTGATCCTCTCAGGGCAGGCCGGCTTCGCGTGAGCGGAAATTTTCATGTTCGACATCGGGTGGAGTGAGTTCGTCCTCATTGCAGTTGTTGCGTTGATCGCCATCGGCCCGAAGGAGCTGCCGGGCGTTCTGCGTATGGTCGGACAATGGATGGGCAAGGCGCGCAAGATGGCCGCCGAGTTTCAGAGCCAGTTTCAGGAAGCGATGCGCGAGGCCGAAATGGCCGACCTGAAGAAGAGCTTTGACGAGGTCAGGGAAGCCGCCTCAAGTTTTTCGCCGGCCGGTGTCATCTCCTCGCTGCAGCAGGATGTCAGCAATTCGCTGCGGGTCGAGCCGCTGGACAAGCCCGCGGAAACCAAGCCGGAGGCCGAGCAGGCCCCAGTCGCCGCGGTGGAGGTGACCGCTGCCGAGACGCCTGCCGTCGTGGATACTCCGGCGGTTGCCGCAGAAGCAGAAGCCGAGGCTGCCGCCGCGCCTGCAGCGCAGCCTGACGAACTGAAGGACGCCAAAGCGTCATGAGCGCCGAAGACATCGAGGCCAGCAAGGCACCGCTGCTCGATCATCTGATCGAACTGCGCTCGCGGCTGATCAAGTCGCTGCTCGGCTTCGGCGTCGCCTTCATCTTCTGCTTCTTCTTCGCCAAGCAGATCTACAACATCCTGGTCTGGCCGTTCGTCTGGGTCGCGGGGCCGGAAAATTCAAAGTTCATCTACACCGCGCTTTTGGAGTATTTCATCACGCAGCTGAAACTTGCGTTGTTCGGCGCGGGCTTCATCTCGTTTCCGATCGTGGCCACCCAGATTTATCGCTTCGTCGCGCCCGGCCTTTACCGGCATGAGCGCAATGCCTTCCGGCCTTATCTGATCGCGACGCCGGTCTTCTTCGTGCTTGGCGCGATGTTGGTCTATTTCGTCGTCTTTCCGATGCTGATCCGCTTTTCGCTCGGCATGCAGCAGATGGGCGGCCCTGACAGCGCACAGATCGAGCTGTTGCCAAAAGTCGGCGAATATCTGTCGCTGATGATGTCGCTGATTTTTGCCTTCGGCATCGCCTTTCAGCTTCCGGTAGTCCTGACGCTGCTCGGGCGCATCGGGATCGTCACCTCGGAGATGCTGCGCAGCAAGCGGCGCTATTTCATCGTGGTCGCCTTCATCATCGCGGCGGTCCTGACCCCGCCGGACGTCCTGAGCCAGTCCTCGCTGGCGCTGCCGCTGCTCGCGCTCTACGAAGGCTCGATCATCGCGGTGCGCATGGTAGAGAAGAAGGCGGCCGCCGCACGGGCCTCTACCACCGGCGCCCCGCCGGCGGCCAACCCGGCCGAGTAGGGCGCCTTCCGCTGCGACATCGACCCGGCAAAAGCGGGTCGTGAGCCCGCGCACCAGTTCCAAATTCACCCCATTCAGGCTACTTGATGCCCGCCACCCATGGGCATGATTCAGGACAGTCAGCCATGCACGACATCAAAGCGATCCGTGACAATCCGCAAGGCTTCGACGCCGCGCTGAAGCGCCGTGGACTGGCTCCCTTGTCGCCGTCGCTGCTGGCGATCGACGAAAAGCGTCGTGCGGCGATCCTCGCCTCCGAGCAGGCCCAGGCGCGGCGCAACGCGGCTTCAAAGGAAATCGGCGAGGCCAAGAAGGCCAAGGACGAGGCCCGCGCCGCCGCGCTGATGGAGGAGGTGGCAAAGCTCAAGACCTCGCTGCCGCAACTCGAAGCCGCGGCCAAACTCGCAGACGACGAGCTTGCGAAGGAGCTCGCCGCGATTCCAAACCTGCCACTCGGCGAGGTGCCCGATGGTGTCGATGAGCACGGCAATGTGCAGCGCCACGTGTTCGGCGCACGCCGAAACTACGCCTTCACGCCAAAACCGCACGACGATCTCGGCGGCGCCCTCGGCTATATGGATTTCGAGAGCGCCGCGAAGCTGTCAGGTGCGCGCTTTGTCGTCTTGAAGAAGGGGCTGGCGCGGCTGGAGCGTGCGATCGGGCAGTTCATGCTCGATCTGCACACTAACGAGCACGGCTATACCGAAATCAATCCGCCGCTTTTAGTGCGCAACGAGGTCATGTTCGGCACCGGCCAGCTGCCGAAATTCGAGGACGATCAGTTCTGGGCTATCAAGGGTGAGTTGCTCGCTGCGCCGGGTGAAAACCTGAAGACGGAGCGGCTCGGCCTGATCCCGACCGCCGAGGTTTCGCTGACCAACCTCGTGCGCGAACAGATCGTCGACGAAAAGCAGTTGCCGATGCGGCTCACCGCACTGACGCCGTGCTTCCGCGCCGAAGCGGGCGCGGCCGGGCGCGACACCCGCGGGATGATCAGGCAGCATCAGTTCACCAAGGTCGAGCTGGTGTCGATCACGACGCCCGAGACCAGCAAGGACGAGCACGAGCGGATGCTGGCCTGTGCCGAGGAGGTGCTGCGGCAGCTCGACCTGCACTATCGCGTCATGACCCTGTGCACTGGCGATATGGGCTTTTCATCGCAGAAGACCTACGACATCGAGGTCTGGATGCCCGGCCAGGGCGATGGCGGCGCGTTCCGGGAAATCTCGAGCTGTTCGGTGTGCGGCGATTTCCAGGCCCGCCGGATGGATGCGCGCTATCGGCCCAGCGACGGCAAGCCGCGTTTCGTTCACACCCTGAACGGTTCGGGAACCGCGGTCGGCCGCGCGCTGATCGCCATCATGGAGACTTATCAGCAGGAGGACGGCTCGATCGCCGTACCCGACGTGCTGCAGCCCTATATGGGGGGCCTCAAGGCCGTTGCGCGGGAGCCATAGTTCGCGGCAAAAGTGCGGCGAAGCTGGGGCGGGCGCTTGCGAAAATGTGGCGTCACGGTATTGTTTCCATCGATTTCCGTGACCAATGACCTTTTCGAAAGCGCAACCCCATGGCGCTGCATCGGGATATCTATTGGCTCGGCCGGCAATGGGCCGTGACCGGTTTTGGGCTGCAGGCGATCGACCAGCGGCTGAAGGGCGCCTTCGATGTCGAGGGCGCAAAATTATGGGATGACGGCGCGCTGGACGATCTGCGGGCGCAGCCGTGGCTCAACGCTGCTGATCTCGACAAGGCGCTCACCGCCGCCCGCAAACGCTACCCGGAGCCGCCCCGCAAGGTTCTGTCCCCGGTTGAAGCGACGTTGCGCCTGAGCGAGTCCATTCTCTCCCAGCCGGCAAAGCTCTCGGCACAGGCTTTGAAGCTGCGCGCCGAGGGGCAGCTCGCGAAATTTTCGCCGCAATGGCGCATCAGGCAATAAGGCGCGACGGGAAAAAACGTGGCGCCCTTCACACCTTGGGCCGATCCTCATCGCAGGAAATCCCTGACAGGGTGCGCGGAATAGAGAAACGACGTCCCACCCAGCCATTGGACGACAAAACGGCGACCGCCTGAGTGCCTTGCGGGTTTGCCTCATCTTCAATCAGCGGATAAGACGGCCCCCGAAACGACGGAATCGGCGGAACAAGGGCTTTTGGCGGAATGCGAATCCTCTGCACCAACGACGATGGTATTCACGCGCCGGGCCTCAAGGTCGTCGAGCAGATCGCGCGCGAACTGTCCGACGACGTCTGGATCGTCGCACCCGAGCTCGACCAGTCCGGCGTGTCGCATTCGCTGTCGCTGAACGATCCGCTGCGCCTGCGCGAAGTCGGGCCGCGGCATTTTGCAGTGCGGGGCACGCCGACCGACTGCATCATCATGGGCGCGCGCCACATCCTCGGCGACAAGCGTCCTGACGTCGTGCTGTCGGGCGTCAACAAGGGCCGCAACGTGGCCGAGGACGTCGTCTATTCCGGTACCATCGCGGGGGCGCTGGAGGGCACCATTCTCGGTATCCCATCCTTTGCGCTGTCCCAGGAGTTCAGCATCGAGACGCGCGACCGTCCCTTGTGGGACACCGCGCTCAAATTCGGTCCTGAGATTTTGCACAAGATCATCGAGGCCGGCGTGCCGAAAAACACCGTCATCAACATCAACTTTCCGGCCTGCACGCCGGACGAGGTCGTGGGCGTCCGGGTGGCACGGCAGGGCACGCGCCATCTCGGTTTCCTGAAGGTCGACCAGCGGCGCGACGGGCGCGGCAATCCCTATTTCTGGATCGGCTTCGAGCGCGCCGCCAGCCTGGACACGCCCGCCGAGGGGACCGATCTGGCGGCGCTGGCGGCCAATTATGTCTCGGTTACGCCGCTCAAGCTCGATCGTACCGACGAGATCTTTTCCGCTGAATTGACCGACGTGCTGAAGTGACCCGCGCCGTCCGCTGATGGATCAGGCCGGCGTGCTCCGCAAGGCGGCGTCGATGGTCCGGCCCAGCGTGTCCAGCTGGAACGGCTTCTGCAGGGACGGGCGGCTGCGAAACTGTTCCGGCAGTCCCGACAGGCCGTAACCGGTCGCGAAGATGAAGGGGCGCTTGCGCATCTCGATCACCTCCGCGACGGGCGAAATGATCTTGCCGTTGACGTTGACGTCGAGGATCGCGAGATCGAAATAGGCTGACTCCGCGAGGCGGATCGCTTCATCGATCTCGCCGGCTTCTGCCGCCACGACAAAACCGAGCTCCTCCAGCATGTCGGCAACCATCATCCTGATCATGACCTCGTCCTCGACCAGGAACACCGACCCGCGCGCCGGCCGCATTGCACTCATCTTGCCAGTCCTTGCCCATCCCCAACAAGTTCCGCTAATTCGACACCGGGAACAATGTCAACATAGCCATATGGCCCAGTAAGCGCCATTGTGCAGCCATCGTGTAGACCAGTCCATGGATGGCGCGACATTTCAACGCCAGGATGTGCCGGCGGGCTCAGTTGCGAGCCGCGAATGAGACAAAGATGCCTGCGAGAGATAGTCCTCCCGAGAAAATGATGTTCCAGCTGACGCTGCGACGGCGCGGGATCAGCGACCAGGCGGTGCTGCGGGCGATGGAGGAGGTGCCGCGCGAGGCCTTCGTCACCGAAGCCGATCGGGCGGACGCCTACCGCGACAGCGCGCTCGGGATTGCCTGCGGACAGACCATCAGCCAGCCCTTCGTGGTCGCCTACATGACGGAGCAGCTGCAGCTGCAGAAGCGCCACCGGGTGCTCGAGATCGGCACCGGGTCCGGCTATCAGGCGGCGGTCCTGTCGCGCCTTGCCGCTCAGGTGGTGACGATCGAGCGATTCCGCACACTGGCAGATGCGGCGCGGGAGCGGCTGCAGCGGCTCGGCTATCATAACATCGAGGTGCTGCTCGGAGACGGTTTTGACGTCCCGGCTGACGCAGGCGAGTTCGACCGCATCATCGTGACCGCGGCGATGGAGCAAATTCCAGACAAGCTGCGGGAGCGGCTCGTGGTGAGCGGTATCCTGATCGCGCCGGTTGGCCCCCATCATGGCGTCCAGACCCTCGTCCGCGTCGTCAGGACAGCAAATGATTTCGAAAAAAAACAGCTCGTCGATGTGCGATTTGTTCCGGCATTACCGGGCATTGCGCGTGAACTCTGAGCGTCTGGATCAGCTGCTCTCCCAACATCTTAGGCCTAGGGTTAAGCCGTTATTTACTTGCGATGTGTTTACTCAAAACGTGTGCTTGTTGCGTCCGAGTGAGTAACCATGTTGCCGATTTCCGCGTTGCTTTACGCGCGCCGTGTCCCGCAAATGGCGGCGCTGGCGCTGATTTCATTTGGTTTTGCCGGCTGCAGCGCCGACATGTCGTCGCGCCTGTCCCAAAATCCGTTATCCAATCCGTTCGGATACCAGGGTGACGCGACGGGCGCGGTTCAGTCTGCGCCTCCGGCCGAGCCGGCGCGCCCGTCACCGCAATATGCCCGCCCACAGGCATCCTATCCGGCGATCTCGGCGCCCCAGTCCGTTCCGCCCGCGGATGTCGGCGTGTCCGGAGGAGGGCGCGGGCTTGCCTCCTATGCGCCGCCGCCGCAGCCGAAGCTCGAGACCACCGCATCCGTGACGCCGCCGCGCTCGATCGCCGCAGCCCATCCTCAAGTCGCCGCGGCGCGTCCTCCGGTCGCCACTCCCAACGGCACCACGATCATCGTCGGCACCAGCGACACGCTTGATGTCATCGGGCGCCGTTATAACGTCACGCCTGCCGCGATCCTCGCCGCCAACGGCTACAAGGGGCCGCGCGCGCTATCGCCCGGCCAGCAGCTGGTCATCCCGCGTCCCACGGCGACGGCTGCCGTGGCCGTCGCACCGGCTGCGCCCGCGGCGCCGAGGCCAGTGGCGGCTGTGCCCGCCGCGCCGACCGTCCATTTCGTCAATCGCGGCGAAACACTGATGGGCATCGCGCATCAGAACCATGTGTCGGTTGCGGAGATCGCGAAGGCCAACAACATCAATGCGGCGGCGCCCCTGAAGCTGGGCGCGAAACTCGCCATTCCCGGCAAGGCGGCCCAGCTCGCGGCCGCCGCGCCCGTCCCGGCGGTCGCGACCGCGCCGGTGGCGACCGCGAAGATTGCTGCGGCAGGTCCGCAGCAGAGCGCCCGCCTGGCCCAGGCCGCGCCCGCCGCCGAGGAGAAGGAAGCCGCCGAGGCGCCGGTCAAGGCAAGCGAGGCGACCGGCGCGCTGCCGACATTCCGCTGGCCGGTGCGCGGCAAGGTGATCACGACCTACGGCGCCAAGACCAATGGCAAGTCTAATGACGGCATCAATCTCGCGGTCCCCGAAGGCACGCCCATCAAGGCTGCCGAGGACGGCGTGGTTGCGTACTCAGGAAACGAGCTCAAGGGCTACGGCAATCTGGTCCTGGTGCGGCATTCCAACGGCTACGTGACCGCATATGCCCATGCGAGTGAGCTGTTGGTGAAGCGTGGCGACTCCATCAAGCGCGGCCAGGTCATTGCGAAATCGGGTCAGACCGGGGAGGTGGGGTCGCCGCAGCTTCATTTCGAGATCCGCAAGGGGTCTTCGCCGGTCGATCCGCTTCAGTTCCTCAACGGCGCGTGAGGCACCGCGCGGTTATCATTTGCCGCTGAGCCGGACGCCGAGGCGTCCGGCGATCTCCTGGACGAACTGCCAGGCCACACGTCCCGAGCGCGATCCGCGGGTCGTCGACCATTCCAGCGCCTCGTGCTCCAGCTCCTCGTCGGCGAGCGTGATGCCGAAGTGATTGCAATAGCCCTTCACCATCGCGAGATATTCGTCCTGGCTGCAGCGATGGAAGCCGAGCCAGAGCCCAAACCGGTCCGACAGCGACACTTTCTCCTCCACGGCCTCGCCGGGATTGATCGCGGTCGAGCGCTCGTTCTCGATCATGTCGCGCGACAGCAGATGCCGCCGGTTCGATGTGGCGTAGAGGATGACGTTTTCCGGACGGCCCTCGATGCCGCCTTCCAGGACCGCCTTCAGCGATTTGTAGGACGCATCATTGCCGTCGAACGACAGGTCGTCGCAGAACACGACGAAGCGGAAGTCGGACTGGCGCAGCAGGTCCATCAGCGCGGGCAGGCTTTCGATGTCCTCGCGGTGGATTTCGATCAGTTTTAGCCGCTCGGCCGCCTCGCGGGTCAGGTTGATGCTGCCATGCGCAGCCTTGACCAGCGACGATTTGCCCATGCCGCGCGCGCCCCAGAGCAGCGCGTTGTTGGCCGGCAGCCCGTCGGCGAAGCGTTCGGTGTTCTCGATCAGGATGTCGCGCATCCGGTCGATCCCCTTGAGAAGCGCGAGATCGACGCGGCTCACCCGCGGCACTGCCGAGAGCCGGCCGTCGGGATGCCAGACAAAGGCGTCCGCATCGGTGAACGACGGACCGTTTCTCGTGACCGGCGCGCGCGCCGCAAGCTGCGCCGCGATCGCCTCCAATGCCCGCGCGATCCTCTCTACGGTCTCATCGGCGCCGCCGGTCATGGGCGGTTTTGCCGCAACCTTGGCGGTCTTCGCGACTTGTTTGGCAGCGGAGCGGGCGGTCGTCTTGGAGGGCTTTTTCGGCATGGCTCAAGTTCCTGACTGCGCAGCCATATCGGGGCTTTACCGGACCCGCAAGCCGCACCAAATGAAAGCCCGTCGAGCGTTGCAATTGGGACCGCGGCCGCTATAGTCCGCGCGAATTTGCCCGCACCGGAGGCCGCCAGGCGGCGCGTCCGGCCTATTCCCGTATCACGAGGACTTTGAACCGATGCTGATCACCCCTGCGTATGCCCAGGCCGCGGCCGGGGGCGATGCCAACAGCATGTTGATGTCGCTGCTGCCGTTCGCCCTGATCTTCGTGATCATGTATTTCCTGATCCTGCGGCCGCA
>Ga0210408_10005457_pt1 | contig 11170 bp, 11 predicted proteins | sample IncBWH4MmetaG_FD_155471 | JGI IMG/M metagenome (GOLD analysis project Ga0210408, IMG submission 155471) | Forest soil microbial communities from Barre Woods Harvard Forest LTER site, Petersham, Massachusetts, United States - Inc-BW-H-4-M | ecosystem: Environmental > Terrestrial > Soil >... | reverse complement strand
TCGCGTACTGTCATGAGCGGGTCGATCTGCTGAATAGTCGCGACGCGGATTTCATCGTCAGCATGAAGCGGATAGTCGAACGCTACGCGGTGACGCCTCGGCAGCGACGCTGGGCATTGGATATCGTCCATCGGCTGCTACTTTTGGAACGCGAGCGCACGAAGGATCGGCGGATGCGCTTCACCCGCTAAGCTTACCAATGCCAATTGCCGGGTTCGGTACCAGTGATTGCGCGACCTGCAGCAGTCATCTGCTGCAGTGGTCGAACAGGACGGCATTACTATTGCCCAACGCTGATCTCTGCAGACGCCTCTAAAGCCTCATCCGCAATTTGAGACGTAAAGTTACCGCTCTAGCTTCCTAATGCGTGAGCGGCGAAACGCCCCCACGACAAGAGGTGCATTTCTTCTCTGCGAGAGTCGCGGTCATGTCCTGGCCTTCGGATGACAGCTTGAGAGTGAAAGGTGATACAGCGGTTATGCCGGTCTTATAGGATACCGCTTCTTCAAATTGATTGCTAAGCGTTCGAGTGTTCTTTCAAGCCGAACCGCCGGATTGCAACGCCCGAATCGACGTCCGCAGCTCGCCGGTTGCTGCCGGATACTCAGCAAAAAAATCGTCGATCAGCTCGACCATCATGCCATGAAGGTACGGTCTTTTTTTGACATGAATACCCTTTCCCGGTGCAGCACAGGTGTAAGTACCCGCTTGGATGTTGCTATGCCCGCGACCAATGCTTGAGCTCTGGCCGCGTCGAAATTCCGAAACCTGAGGCGTTCGGTGCGGGACTACCGCGCCATCGGTTCGGGTTCAAATGCACGCAGCCTTACCGGTTGACGGCGCGGACCCCATTGGCCCGCCACGGTTTCGAACACTCCGTGGCAGCGCGTACCGCACCTGGCGCAACGGCCGTCTGAGGACAGCTGCCACGCCGTGATGTCATACCAGTCGCGACCGATCAGCACGGCGCCGCAGGCATGACAATGGGTGGCCTGGCCGGCGGGATCGTGAACATTGCCGGTATAGACGTAATTAACACCTGCATTCATGGCGATCCTCCGCGCCATGCGCAGCGTCTGCGGCGGTGTCGACGGTCTGTCGGTCAATTTCCAGTCCGGATGAAAGGCCGTGAAGTGCAACGGCACGTCGGGGCCAAGGTGATCGATCACCCAAGCGCTCTCCGCTTCAATTTCGCTGGCAGAGTCATTCTCGCCCGGAATGAGCAGGGTGGTAATCTCGAACCAAACATTTGTTTCGTGCTTGAGGTACTCGAGCGTCTCGAGCACGGGAGCGAGCTTGCCGGAGCAGAGATTCTTGTAAAAACCCTCGGTGAAGCCTTTGAGGTCGATATTGGCGGCGTCCATGTGCCGAAAGAACTCGATCCGTGGTTCGGGCGAAATGTAGCCCGCGCTCACCGCTACCGTGTTGATTCCGCGTTCGCGGCAGGCCTGCGCCACGTCCACCGCATATTCGAGAAAGATCACCGGATCGTTGTAAGTGAAAGCGACGGATCGGCAGCCGCTTCGTACCGCCGCTTCGGCAATGGCCTCCGGCGAGGCCAAATCCTGAATGCGATCAAGGCTCCTGGCCTTCGAGATGTCCCAGTTCTGACAGAACTTGCAGGCCAGGTTGCAGCCGGCAGTGCCAAAGGACAGGACCGGCGTACCCGGCAGGAAATGATTGAGCGGCTTCTTTTCGATCGGGTCGACGCAAAAGCCCGATGAGCGCCCATAGGTCGTGAGCACCATCTGATCGCCTTGCCGCGCGCGCACGAAGCACAGGCCACGCTGACCTTCGTGCAGCCTGCAATAGCGCGGACAGACGTCGCACTGGATGCGGCCATCCTCCAGGACGTGCCAATACCGCCCCGCTTTGCCCTCGACGGGTTGATTCATTTCGCGCTCGGCCTAAGTTTCCTGAACGCGTCAGAAATGGTGATCTGACGAAAGCAGCGCAAGATGCAAGCGGATTCGCGAACTCGGCCGACAGCGGTGGCAGGCCTGTTCTACCCCAGTGATCCGGATCTCCTGCGAACACAGGTTCTGGACCTGCTCGCCGATGTGGCGGTGTCTCAAAGCATGCCAAAAGCGTTGATCGCGCCGCACGCGGGGTATGCCTATTCCGGCCGCGTTGCTGCCGCGGCATTCGCAACGCTCCGGGACAGTGCGCAGACGATCACGCGTGTTGTGCTGATCGGGCCAGCACATTACCTCCAAGTGCGCGGGATTGCCGGTCCTACAGTCGATGCCTTCGAGACTCCTCTTGGCCGCGTGCCGATCGACGTGGAGGCGTTGCGCAAGATTGCCGACCTGCCATTTGTCATTCGAGCCGACGCTCCGCATGCCCCCGAGCACGCTCTCGAGGTGGAGCTGCCGTTCCTGCAAACTCTACTGAGATCATTCCAATTGGTGCCGCTTGTTGTCGGCGATGCCGCTCCACAGGACGTCGCCCACGTCCTGCGACAGTTGTGGGCCGGGTTGGAGACGCTGATCGTCGTCAGCTCCGATTTATCCCATTATCATAGGTACGAGGCCGCGCGACGTCTGGATTTGGCAACCGCTGCTGCCATTGAGCGGGGCGACTGGGCCAGTCTTGGCCCAAACCAAGCTTGTGGCTGTCTCCCAGTAGCTGGCTTGCTAGTGGAAGCCGAGCGCCGTGGCGTCAAGGCCCGGCGGCTGTCATTGTGCAATTCCGGAGACACGGCGGGCGCGCGCGACCGGGTCGTCGGATACGGAGCTTGGATGTTCGCGTAGCCGGCGACGTGAGTTGTCAGCCGAGCAACCCCGCGCTTGGGCAAATATTCCCTTCCTATAAAAAGGGGACCGTCCCGGCTCCCGAGGAACCGCGACCTATCGCTTCAACATCGCGCCGGTGGCTCGTCCGCATGAAGCTGGTCGCCTCTTGATAACCGAGCTGCGATATCGGCGGTTTGTAGCCAGCCGCGCTCTGTTGGAGAGTGCGCTGCAAGGTAGCGAGCGACCGCGACAAGGATATGCCGCCCGGGTTCCGTGTTCCCCCATTCACCGAACTGACGCGCCCCGGCCTCGAGCATTTGATAGGCATGGAAGCCTGCGTCCTCGCGCAATAGCGCCCGCGCCAAGGCGGACATAATCGATTCCGGCGGGTGGCCCAGAGTGAGATGGCGCATCACAAGGTGAGCCGCCGCGTCGATCTGATGTTGCCGATCGAAGGCGTCAATCAGCGCGGACCGGATTTCCTCAATTGTTGAGGGCATGGAATCCAGTGACTCATCACCTTCGGCCGGCAACCGCGCCGGCGGCACGTTCAAATAGCGGATGAGATAGATCGCAAGAGCACCGTGTAAGACGGCACGCGACGCCTCGACGAAGTCCGCCACATGTTCTGGATCACCGTTGATACGTTTCAAGACCTGATGCACCGCGTTGCAGTAGGTGAAAACGTGATGTGCAGTTTCCCAATCCCCGTGTTCGTTCGAAGTGCCAAACCGCGCGACTCGCAGCGCGGCCGCGTAACAAAGCGAGCGGCCGAGGTCGGTCAATGAGGCTCCTTCAGAAACTGCAGCCTGCAGCGCGCCGATGATCCTGCCGGGATCGTCGCTCAGGAGATTTTGGCTCAATTCGACTTGCTTGAACCACGGGCCTCGATCACGACCGGCTGCGAAACCGGCCGCCAGATCGGCGGACGCATTTGTGCACAGCGCCACGAGATCCGCGGGCTGGCGCCATTCCGTTGATTCATCCGCTCCCCGTGCGGCAACCATTTGGCCGACGACGCTGGGCAGCAGATCTGCAGCGTGTTGCCATCCAATCAGGTCGAGGCACTCGAAGCTCTTGTTGATGAAATCAAGCGAGTGTCCGTTATCGGCATAGACGCGGTCGGTCTCGGCCGAGGAGAATAGGTCCGCCAGGGCCGCGGGCTGCGCGCCGATGGATATGGCGGTGAGGACGGTGCGCTCGGCTGCCTCACGATGGCGGACGGCCGCCCAGCGCCGTAGCCATCGCTTAAGCGTACCAGAACCGGGTCGGCTCGACAGGGCCGAGCGCTGCCTAGCCGGTGCCGCGCCGTCGCAATCGGCAGCGACCCGCCTGACCCCGTGAAACAGTGCTAAATAGATCTCTTCCTCAGGAAGTACGGCCAGAAGGTTGCCGAGGGCCGTCAGGATGGTCATACCCGTGCCCCAGCCGTCACGATTCCGGACTCCGAACAGCGCTGCCTGCCGCACAATCTCGATCGGGGATACCCCAGCCGCTAGTTGACCCTGTACGGCCTTGGCAATGACGAGCCCGAGATTATGGGCCATGCCCTGTTCGAGTCGCCGCTGCCAGTATGCCGCGGCATTTGAATGCCCGAAATCGGTCTGGATCCAAACTTCGTTCCCGCGCAGTTCGACTTCGCACGTCGGTACGTCATCCGCCCAGAGATCAAAGGTGCAGCCGCTCGCAAGATCGAACCGCGCGTGGTGCCAGTGGCAGGTCAGAATGCCGTCCTCGATGCTGCCACGGTCGAGCGGAAAACCCATATGCGGACAGCGGTTGTCCAGGGCAAAGATTCGACCCTGGTCTTCGACAACCAGAATGGGTCGATGCGCGCCGCGAAGAATGAGCCGCCGTTTGCTCTTGAGCTCCTCGATCGTGCCTGCGCGTTCGAATTTGGCGCTCACGGTCACGCTCCTCCTGCTGCCGGTCAAATGGAATGCCGTAGATCCACGCTGGCGCTCCTGATTGTGTTGGCATCAGGGCTGCGCCAGAGTCGATTTGAGCGCGGCAAGGAAGCGAGCTGCTTCGCCTCCCGTTACGACGCGGTGATCGAAGGTCAGCGACAAAGGCAGCACGCGGCGGATGACTTGCTGAGCCTGGTCGACGACCACGCGTAGCTCGGCGCGACCAGCGCCAATGATTGCCACTTGGGGCGGCACGACGACAAGGCTGGCAAAGCGGCCGCCGATCGTACCGAAATTCGACAGGGTTATCGTGGCGCCGCGCAACTCCTCCAGCGGAATTGAACGCGCCGCGGCGTCGGCGCGCATGCGATCGAGACCGGCGCGCAAATCCGTACTGTCACGCTCACCGACATTGCGCAGCACCGGCACGATGAGCCCGCCTTCAAGATCAACAGCGATGCCGATGTCGACGCGGGTGAGCAAGCGCCGTTCCCCAGCCTCCGAATTGTACCAGGCGTTGAGCGACGGCTCCGCTTTGCAGGCCGCCGCGACGGCTTGTACGAGCCGGATGGTAAGGTCGGCATTCTTCGACCATGCGTCGATGTTGACCTCATCCGTCACCGTCGTCGGAACGACTTGGGCGTGCGCCAACGCCATGCGCTGTGCCATCGCGCGCCGCATGCCTTTGAGCGGTTCGGCCGGCCCGGCCTCCGTCAGGCTGCGCGCAGCGCGCTCAACATCGGCCCGCGTGATCATTCCACTAGGACCGCTGCCCTGCACGAGATTGAGATCGACATTGAGCTTGCGCGCCAGCGCGCGAATTGCGGGGAGCACTTGCAGTCCGCGCATGGGCGCTGGCGCCTCGAGCTCCCGTGGCGCCAGCTCGCTCCGCTGGACCTCGCCGACGATTGTGCCGGTGTCAGCTTCGACACCCTCGCTGAATTCGACCAGCGCGGTACCGACCTTGACCAGATCGCCCTTCGTGCCGAACCGTCGCGCGATGGTTCCGCTCCACGGTGAGGGTATCTCGACGACAGCCTTGTCGGTCTCCACCGAAACCAACGGCTGATTGGCCACAACGTGATCGCCCTCATTCACCAACCAAGTCACAATTTCGGCCTCTTCGAGACCCTCACCGAGATCCGGTAAGATGAACTGGCGCGTCATGAGCTTCAGCCTGATTCAGCGAACTTGCAGGTCTTGCGGGCGGCGGCGACGATGCGCGCCACCGACGGCATGTAATGCCGCTCAAGCCGCGGCAGCGGTATGACCGTATCGTATCCGGTGACGCGGATCACCGGGGCGAGCAGCGACAAGAGCCCACGCTCGGCAATCAGGGCAGCAATCTCAGCGCCGAACCCGCCGGTACGCGCAGCCTCGTGCACGATCACGCAACGTCCGGTCTTAGCGACTGAATCGAGAACGGTCTGCTCGTCATAGGGCTTAAGAGTGGCGAGATCGATCACTTCGGCGTCGATGCCGTCGACGGCCAGTTCATCAGCGGCTTCCAATGTGTCCTTGACCATCGCTCCCCAGCTGACGAGCGTCACGTCGCGACCCTCTCGAACAACGAAGGCAACGTCCAGCGGCAACGCCTCGCCGGTGTCCTCCACCTGGCCTCTGACTGCTCGGTAGATGCGTGTCGGCTCAAGGAACACGACCGGATCGGGGTCGCGAATTGCTGCGAGTAGGAGGCCGTAGGCGCGTTCCGGCGCGGACGGAATCACGACGCGTAAGCCGGGGATATGAGCGAGCATGGCCTCGGTTGCTTCCGAATGATGTTCGGGGGCACGAATGCCGGCGCCATGCGGCGTGCGTAGAACCATCGGGCAGCTGAGCCGCCCCTGCGTTCGGTTGCGGAGCCTGGACGCGTGGTTCACCAGCTGATCAATGCAGGGATAGAGGAATCCCATGAACTGGATCTCGCCGACCGGCCTGAGCCCCTGCGCCGCCATACCGACGCAAAGCCCGCTGATCAGAGCTTCCGATAGCGGCGTGTCGAAAACGCGCTCGACGCCGAAGCGCTGCTGCAAGCCGGCGGTCGCCCGGAAGACTCCGCCATTGACACCGACATCTTCCCCGAAAACCACGACGTTGGGATCATCGGCCAGAGCGCGGGCGAGCGCCAAATTGATCGCATCGACCAGCGTGACCTCAGGCATTCTCGTCCTCGATTTCCTTACGCTGGCCGGCATAGGCGCTCGGCAGTCTGGCATAGAGATGGTCGAACATGGTTTCAGGTGGACGCGGCCCGATTGCCAAATAACGCTTGATCGCCGCATCTACGCGTTCCTCGCATTCATGGGTGACTTTCTCCTCCTCCGCTTTATTCCAACTCATCCGGCTGACGAGATAAGTCCGCAATCGGGCAATCGGCTCCTCCTTCCAGCGCTCCTGGACTTCCTCCGCCGAGCGATAACGCGACGCATCATCAGCTGTGGTGTGGTCGCCGAGTCGATAGGTGACGGCCTCGATGAGGCGCGGCCCTTCCCCCGCACGAGCCGCCGCGATCGCCACGTCGACTGCAGCGCGTACGGCAACAACATCGTTGCCGTCCACCTGCTCTCCGCAAAAACCCGCCGCGATGGCCTTCTGAGCCAACGTCTGCGTCGCGGTCTGGAGCTTGAGTGGCACCGAGATCGCCCACTGATTGTTGTTGACCATGAACACGACCGGCAGCTTCCAGATGCCGGCGAAGTTCATCGCCTCCCAGACATCACCCTTTGAGGTCGCACCATCGCCCAAGATGCAGACCGCGACGCGGGCTTCCTTGCGGTATTTGAATGAATAGGCGACGCCGGCTGCGTGCGGGGCCTGCGAACCGACCGGAATGCAAAACGGGAAATCATGGGTCGGCCCGGACCAGTGGTTGCCGCGCTCGTCGCCACCCCAAAAAAGGAGGATTTCCTCCATTGTCACGCCGCGCCAGAGCAGCGCGGCATTATCGCGGTAGCTGGGAAGGAGCGTGTCTTCCGGCCGCATGGCGCTGGCAAGGCCGACCGCAACCGCTTCTTGGCCTAGCGATGTGGCATAGGTACCGAGCCGGCCAGTGCGCTGCAGCGACACGGCCTTCAAGTCGAAGGTGCGCGCCAACACCATGGCACGATACAAGGAAACAACCAGCTCTTGGTCGCTGGCAAAATCTGGAAGATCACGCAGAAGGGTACCATCGGGCGCGATATAGGCTCGCCGGCGGACCGCAAATTTCGCAATCACCGGAAGGTCTTGGTCGGCCATTGTGTCCTCGCCGCAGGGGCTTTGCGACCATGATCGCACCGGTCAGCTCGATGGGAAAGGTCGGCCTACTATCGTGCGGTAGTTTCAGACGCCATCCAAGGCGGCTCCGCCATGATAGCGCTTCTGGATCTACGCCGATCGTCTTGGATCTTGGGGGAGCCGGCAGCGAAGCTCTTCGCCCGCCGCCGCCTCCGAGCCAAAGATTAGGCAGCATCTCGTTTCAGACCACGCAGCTACGGTCCGGGGGGCGCGGAACGCCATCGGCGTGCAGCAAATGGCTCCGGCACTTCCGGCAGTCGTGCTTCCGAAGCCTTCTATCGGCACTGGCAAGTGTGAAGGGGCGGCGACGAGATCACATTCGTCGCCGCCGGGAAAGGTCCAGGCTCCGAGCACGGTCCCGGCTTCCGTTAGGTTGTCGCGCGGCCGGCCTCGTGCGGCACGTCGATCATGGTGGTCGGCGCGATGTTGCAGCGCGGCTCGATATTCACCGGTGGGCAGCAGCCGATTGACGTGCGCAGCCGGCCACACGGCGAATGCCATTTGCCGGCGCGGCAGACGAATTGTCGACCATCAAGTCTGCTGGATGGTGGAGAGCAGCCAATTGCCGCCACGCCCGCGCATCAAGGTCCACAATTCGGTGATCTCGCTCCGCTTGCCGCCTTCGACGCTGCGTCCGCTCGCTCGCTCGACCATGCTGTTTTTGAGCGCAGATTTCATGGCCACGGTCGCAAAATCGGTATTGCTTTCACGCCAGGCTTCCGCCAAATCGCCCTGCAGCAGCTTCACATCAGTGACGCGATTGATTAGACCGCCACTTGCGTTGCCCGCCAACTGCTCGGAGAAATAGGACAGCATCTCGGGCGTGACCTTCGCGCGCAGGGCCGAAAGTCTTCCGCCGAATAAGCTGCTTCGATATCGCCGAGCAATCGTTCGAACGCGTCATAATCCGACTTGGCGACGGTAAGAGGTTCGCTGGCCGATCGTGCGTTGGTGCCGTCCAACATTCCACTGAGACGGCCAAAGCTGTGTCCAGTCGCAGGATGCGCCGCCGCATAGGCCGGCGCTGGTATATTGCGCGGCTGCCACCTGGCGAAGATCAGCCGGGCGACGATCTCGATCAGCATGACTTGCAACAGCAGACCGATGATCGAAGCAAAGCCCGCCATGCCACCGAAAATTCCGTGCCCGAACAGCAGGCCAAATAGACCTGCGCCGAGGAAACCGGCAGCAATCCCGCCGAACAATCCGCCGCCGAACAAGCCAGGACGGATTCCAGTCTGGCCGATGGGCGCAGCGCATGCTGGCGATGCCCGCACTGACATTGGCTAGCAGCTGGTTATATCGTCCCGAGCCCGGGCATCACTTTCAAGGGTCGACGATCTGCATAGCGTAAAGGCAATAGCTGATGACGATCGGGCGCTTTTGCATCAGGAGACAAGACGATGTTCATCGCCATGAATCGGTTTCGTGTGAAGAGAGGCGCTGAAGATGCTTTCGAAAAGGTCTGGCTGAGCCGTGACTCGTATCTGGAGCGCGTGCCGGGTTTCGTCGAGTTCCATTTGCTCAAGGGACCCGACGCCGAAGACCATACGCTCTACGCCTCCCACACGGTGTGGCAGAGCAAAGCCGCCTTCGAGGCGTGGACCAAATCGGAGGAATTCCGCGCTGCGCATGCGCGTGCAGGCAAAGATGCGACCGGACCGCTCTATCTGGAGCATCCGAAATTCGAGGGCTTTGAGGTGCGACAGACTGTAACTCACAAGGCTGCGGTCGCGTGACGTTGTTTCTGACCACTTAAGCTCCGTTGACCAGGCCCCGCGCGCGAGGAGCCACGGCTCAATGCGACGGCGAAAGCATCGACCGGCGTGAACGCGTGAGGTCGAACATGGCCAGGCTGCTTTCATCGTAGACGATCGCCTCGCCGTCGATCAGGGTAAGGGGTGAGGGCCCGACCTTCGCGCCGGCACATCGGTCACCGCCTCGGCCTCATGCTGGCCGCGTTCCCGACTGCAGCGCCACCGGTTTATCTAGTCGCCTGGTCGCGCATTTGTTTACCACGAAAGCCATCCGAGAGGCTCGAAGGCGCCTGCCGCAAAACTCGAGGCGACCTCGGGATCGGTCCTGACGATCGCCGATCTTCTCGAGGCACTGCGTAAGCAGGAGCAGCTCTGGGAGCAGCGCTTGGTCGTTGAGAGGCGCGACGGTCGCATTGCGGCATGGGTGGAGAAGTTGAGGGCCGCTCTCACTGAAAGGACTGATGCTCATGGCTGAGATCAGTGATTTTTATTACAATCCCAAAACTGGTGGCTTCTATTATCGCCCGACCGGTGAACGATGGGTGTTCGCCTCGATCAAGTCGTGGTTTTCTCCCGAGGAGATCGAAAAAATCAAGCGGCAGAAGGAGCCATCACCACCGCGATTGTTTGGCTTCAAGCGCGGACGCCGCGCCGCCTGAGCATTACGGTCTTTGTTAGGGGCCGGGCCGCGCGTAGCGAAGGTGCCGAGATAGCGGCGCCGGCCCCGGTCTTCGGATTCTTCTTGCGCGATCTGGGGAATCCCGGCTAGCTGGAACGACCCTTCGCCGCGCGCAATGATCCGTTTATGGCCGACCTCTCAGCAGTACGAGATCAGGCACGCTTTGCCCTCGAGCGGGCGGTTCCGCTCGCGAGCGCCGAGGGTTCCGTTCCTGGCCGGCCAGGTCTGTATGCGATCTACAGCGACGCCAACACGTGGAATGAGCTAACCCTGGGCGACCCGCCAGACGCGCGGCCCCTGTACATCGGCAAAGCCGAAGACAGTCTCGCCATCCGCGTCCTGAAGACCCACTTTGGCGATGGCAGGACAGGACAGTCGACCGTGCGCCGCTCGTTCGCCGCTCTCCTGCACGACACGCTCGGGTTGCGCGGGATTCCGCGCAACCCTGATAAGCCCGCCTACTTCTCGAACTACGGCCTCTCGGCCTCCGACGACGCTACACTCACCAGCTGGATGAGGGAGCACCTCCGGCACGCTGTCTGGCCGAAGCCGAGCAACTGTGAGTTCACCCTCGACCAGGTCGAAACAGCACTCCTCGTAGAGCTTGCGCCGCCGTTGAACATAAAAGACGTCGTCACTCCCTGGAGGGCGAAGCTCGAGGCGGCACGGGCCGTTATGGCCGGGGAGGCGCGGCAGTGGACCCTGAGTTCTGAGCCGAAGTGCAACACCCCCGCCGATTTGATAATCGGCATGGTTGATCAAGACCTTAGGGAGTGTTGCCATGCGATGCTATTCGCATTTGTTGAATGACGAAAG
>Ga0210408_10005454_pt1 | contig 11176 bp, 14 predicted proteins | sample IncBWH4MmetaG_FD_155471 | JGI IMG/M metagenome (GOLD analysis project Ga0210408, IMG submission 155471) | Forest soil microbial communities from Barre Woods Harvard Forest LTER site, Petersham, Massachusetts, United States - Inc-BW-H-4-M | ecosystem: Environmental > Terrestrial > Soil >... | reverse complement strand
GGTGAAGATTGTTAGGGTTACGGAAGTCCATGGTTTCTAGAGCAGCGTCGTTGGGGAATTGGTTGGTGGTGCCACCGTATCGGTCCACCAAGGCGTCCCAGATCGACAGATTCTCCCCCTGTTTTTCCTTTTCCTTATCCTTATTCTTTACGCTGGAGAAGAACCATTTGCCCACTTGCTCGTAAACATCGCCAGCGGTGTAACCTTTGAAATGCTTGCTCGTGCAAACAATAAACCATTGGATGCGGTGGGTATATTCGCCGTGGGTGCCTCCCGGGCCAGGGTCTTTAAAAGGCCGGCGCTTCTTTAGTAACTGATTGACGAAGGCCTCGGCGTTCTTGCCCGATTCGAGATAATTCGCCCGTTCTTGGAGGACGGCGTGCCTTTGACGCGGCTAGCCCGAGAGCGGCAAATCGTCCTTCGCACGGCTCGGCGCTGGGTCGAGCGCTTCCGGAAAGATGGTCTCGTCGGTTTGGTTCGCAGAGAAAGGAACGATAAGGACGAACGAAAGTTATTGCCTGAACTCCAGCAAATCATCGAAGGGTTGGCCTTAAGCACACCAAGGCTTTCGGCCGCCGCAGTGCGCCGTAAGGCTGTTGAGGCAGCAAGGAAGCTGGACGCGAACCCGCCAAGGCCCGCAGGCCGTGGCTGACGATCATTCTCGACGACTATAGCCGCGCAGTGGCGGGATATATGTTGTCTTTCGCGCGACCGTCTGCGATTCAAACAGCCAGCTCTACTCAAGGATCGGGTTCGTTCACGAGTTCCGCCCGCTAACAAAGGCCCAAATTCTTAAGGTCTTACAAACTTCCTGGCGCCCGGAAGGCGTTCATCTGCCTATAGAGCGTTTTGACGACGAAAGTCTGGCCGCCATCGTCCGCATAACCGGCGGGAATTTCCGCCTGCTTCATCGGCTACTCTCCCAAATCGGACGCATTTTGGAAATCAATCAGCTCGTCAGCGTGACTGCGCCTGTCGTTGATGCCGCCCGCGAAAGTCTGGTGATCGGGACAGTTTGAGACTTACCTGCGCTGGCGCGCCGCGCCAATCGCTCGCTTGGCGTACCAGTAGGTCCAGGCGGTGAGCGCGCCGAACGACGAATAGCCCACGATCGGGCTCACCAGCTCTGTGCGATACTTCCGAGACATGACGTTCATTCCGAGGATTTGCCACTTTTCATCGGAGCCGAACTAGGGCGTGAACCCATAAGTTCGAGCGGCCGGCGGACGTCCGCTTTGGTGCGCATTCCGGACTCAAGTTGGACATTGCGGCACTTCCGAAAAGTGCCAACATGCGCAGCGATCTGCACCTAATTTCCGCACGAGCTAACCCGTTGGAATTGTTGGAACCGAATTGTCGGTGCAGAATTCTTGATTTCTGAAGTTTATCGTCCCGACCTTATGGGCGTTGGCGACTGCGCGAAGGTCGCGCCCCTCCATGGCGGCGCGCATGGTCGATCCGGCGGATACGCTTGCGATAATGGTCATTGGCTCGGCTCCCTTATATGTTACGATGATATATTGCCATAACCGATCTGATTTGGCAAGCTGCTTCGATGACCGTCAAAGGAGTTCGGCTGAGGCCGCCCGACTACGTCGTGCTCGGAATGGTTCGTCTGGGCGCGCAATCGGGCTACGACATCAAGAAGTCGGTCCGCGATTCGATCCGGTTCTTCTGGACGATCTCCGAGGCGCAAATCTATCCAAGTCTGGATCGGCTGGAGCGGGCGGCGCTCGTGCGGGGCCGCTCCGCGCCGCAGGGCCGGCGCCGGCGCCGGAACTTCGACATCACGCCGCAAGGCGAGGCCGCTCTTCGCTGGTGGCTAACCGGCGGGGAGGCGATGCCCTTCGAGCTGCGTGACATTGGGCTCGTCAAGCTATTCTTTGCTGACGCGCTCGATCGCGCCGACGCGCTCGGGCTGCTGCAGGCCATCATTGAGCGGAGCCGCGAGCGCGTTGCCGCTCTGAACCGGATAGAGCCCGAGGCTAGGCGCAAAAGGGCAGCGGGTATCCGCCACCCGGCGCTGACCTTGAGCTTGGGCATCGCCTTCCACAAGGCGATCATCGACGTGTGTGCCAAGTTCGAGGAGGAGTTCGGCGGCGCGAAAGCCCGGTGAGCCGCCCGACCACGATGCGCATCATCTCGCTGTATCTATTTTGGCCTTCTAGGGATTGTGTCTCGCCGGCACTTTTACTTCAAAACCCGAAATAATCACCAGCTCGGCCGGAGCCTCGATTACTTGCGATAACGCCTCACTGCCTGGCCGGTTCGTAAAAAATTGCCCGCCAAGGAGCGGACGAAGGCGATGCAAAGGCGGTTCGCAGTAGCCCCTCACCGGATCGTGATGGGCCTCATTCTCAGTTACACAACTGGAATCCTGACCACATTAGCCGTTGAGCGGCTCTTGCCGCTTTTGGTTCCCTGCTTTTCTCAATGATCTGTCTACTTTCCAAGCTCGCGGTAACCGGGATGAACGCCGGGAGTCAGATGTTGTTGTTCTGCAATTTTAGCCAACAATACTCCGAGGATCTCCATCTCCTCTTGTGTTAATCCCGCCAACAGCGCGGCCCGGTGCTCTTGCGCGACTTTGGCGATGGCCCGCAATTTGTCTTTTCCGCGCGCCGTAAGATGAAGCTCGTAAAAGCGCCGGTCATTCGAGCTTGCTTTGCGCTCAACCAGATTCATGCGTTCCATCTCATCCAAGACCGAAACCAGCCGGCTCTCGTACATGTTCAAGCGTTTCGCGACGCCCTTTTGACTGATCCCGTTCTCAGCATTGATGATGCGAAGAATGCCCGCCTGCGCTGGAGTGAGCTTTAGGGGCTTCAACCTCTCCGCGAATAGGGTGGCGGCATGCGCGCCGATTTGGGCTACCAGAAAATCGACACCAATATTGTGAGGTGATGCGGAGGGACCATTTGACATAGTAACGTTTCGAAATGATTATAATCTATAACTATTTATATTGATAATTAACTTCCGAGCATTTTCACTGTGAACTCGTCATCATCAACTCGTTCCAACGCTCCTCGCCATCGTGGTCCCCATCCCGGCTTTGTTGCCGTTGTCTTTGTCGTTCTCTTTCTCGCCGGACTTTATCCGGTAACCATGTTCGGCGGTAGCCCTTACTTCCCGGGGCCGTGGGAGACACCTGACGTGATCGCTACTTTCTTTCGATTGCGTCCGGAATCCCTTGTCCTCTGTGCCTTTTTTCATTTTGGAGCTTCCGTCACGCTTGGAATTTTTGCCGCCACGATCGTGAGCCAGCTCAGTTTCTTAGGTGTCCGTGTCGCCGGTACTAATATCGCATTTTTCGGCGGCTTGATGACAGCCTTTAACATGGCGGCATCAGCGTTCGTGCTCTGGACCGGCGCGCGTCCCGGTATCGGCGAAGATCCGATGCTGGTTAACGCGCTCTACTATCTTTCATACGTCCTGGGCGGACCTGGCTTTTCAGCGCCGTTTGGCCTGTTGATGGCGGGAGTATCAATTCCAGCGGGGATCTTTAGGCTAGTCCCGACTTGGATCGCGATTCTGGGCCTCGTGCTTGCTGTCTTAGGGGAGCTAAGTTCACTGAACCTTGTATTTTCATGGGCTCTTCCCCTGATTCCACTTACCAGGTTCCCCGGATTCATCTGGATAATCCTAATTGGCTTCGGACTGCCGCGTAGCCGGAAACCGCTGGAGGACCTGGAACCGGCGAAGCGCCATCAGACCGGGATGCGTGAATAGGCGGGTAGTTGAACTCGGTGCTCGTCACCCATCAGGTGAAGGGCGGAGCGGTTGAACCGGGCGTTTCGGGAGCCCCGTCCGTGGCTCTTGCGATTGACCTCGGCCGCTGGCGGGCGCATCGAGAGACGCCAGCGCGAATCCTGTCGGTAGCGCGGCTGCGGGATAGCATCCCAGTGATTTCGCCGTTACGGAAGGCCGCTTGGCGGCCCTGACGGACCGGGTGCCTCTCCTGCGCTACTCGCTCGTTCAACGATCTGCTGCACGTTGTCGAGTAGCGCTTCGAGCACCAGGTCGTGTAGGGGCTCGACGCAGTCGCGCCAGATCGCCTCGTACTCGCCGAAGACCTCGCCGTCGATCGTGTGCCGGAGCACGGTCCCATCCTTGACTGGTTGGACTTCGAACCAATGCTCGCCGCGAAGCTCCGGCGGGCTGACGACTCGGAAGGCGCGCACGGCACCGAGTCGGGCGAACTCCTGCCAGCGCATCGTCCCGGTAACCAAGCTATGGAGTGGTCCCGCTGGGCGGATTTTTGCCCCGGGCCGCCGAACGCCAGCGATTCCGCTGCGCCGAAAGTGCCATGGCTGAACCGAAACTTCGTCGCGTCGCGTTCGGAATACGCTTATTCTGCTAGCGGACAGATTTTACAAATCCCTGCAATGCCCTGCCAATCTCATCGGGAGAGTCTTCCTGCAGGAAGTGTAAACCCTTGACTCTGACTTCGGTCTGGTTTTGCCACGTCGGACAGAATTCGAGTATGCGCCCCTTGATGACGAGTCCCGGGTCACCCGCGATGAGCAGTTTCGGAGGCGAGCTCCGAGTCATCGCTCTCCCGTATTCTTCCACGATTGCTGTGACGTCGGCAGGTTCGCCTTCAACGGGGATCTGGCGCGGCCAGATCAGATTTGGCAGCCGTGCTTCTCGTTCGAGGAACGGAGCGCGATAGGAATCCATTTCTTTGCGGGTCAGCTTTCGCAAAATGCCTTGGGGCAGGATCGTCTCCACAAAGGCGTTCTGTTCCATAATCATGGTTTCACCAGCTTCTGAACGCAAAGCGCGGAAAATGCCGGCCGCCTCACCAAAATCTTCCCATCGCATAGGCATAGTGATCGCTTCCATATAGGCGATTGCCTTGATCTGCTCGGGATAGCGTGTTGCTCTGTAGAACCCCAGGGCCGACCCCCAATCGTGTACGACCAGGATGACGTTGCTCGTCAGGTTCAGGGTCTCGAACCAGGCATCAAGATAGCGCGCGTGATCGACGAACCGATACGCACTCGTTGGTGATTTTCCGGACTGACCCATTCCCGCCAGGTCGGGAGCCAGGCAGCGACCCTGGATGACACCGGGGAGAACATTTTACCGTGTTCAAAGCGCGTCGATGATCGGCTTCACGAGCGCGTCGGCAAACAAACGAATTCCAATTTCGCGACCGAGTTTGCGATAGCTTTCAAACTGCGCTTCGCCGTACCATTGATTCTCTAGCTGATCTGCAGGAAAGTTAGGATCCCCGTTGGCGAAATTTTGGACGTCTGCTGGTAATTTATCTTTAAAGGGCCCGAGGGCAGGGTAGACACGAATAAGAACTCCTCTTTGGGCGATCGGGTGATCTATCGTTGAAGGATATTCAATGCGGTAGAATTGCCCAGGAATCCCGCTGTCACATAGGTCGTGCTCAAGAATAATGTCGACGCCAAAGTCTATTCTGACTTTCCGGATCATCCTGGCAACGTTCTCGTGGGTAGTATTGACATCCACCAGAAAAACCTTGGAACACCACCGCCGCACGGCTTCATAGACGGCTGTGTCGTCGAAATGGCCACCGTCGGAGACATTAATAAAACTCGAGGACTCACGGGTAAGCGCAAGCATTTCTGCGATAAGAGGCTTTAGAGCAGGAAAGGGCCCTTCGCGCCGCCACGGTTTCGGGAATTTCGGATTGCCCAACCACCATCCAAGTCGAACATTCAGAAGCGTCATCACAAAGGCCCGGTCCGGGGCAGTGTAGAAACCCATGTTCGGATTAGCGGCCGCGCCAGAGATCGCGATCGCAGTCCCAAGCGTAAGTCCATTTGGACCGCCATACACATCGGTCGGGCGATAATCTAGAAAATCCGCGCCGCAGTAATCCCGGGAGAACGTGAACAGCGCTGCGCGCCGTTCTTGCCAGGCCAATTCCGCGCCGGCATACAAGTTCACCGTGCCGCATAGTACATGGTAGGGACGTTGTTTCCGATCGATGTCTTTAAGATAAACGTTATCATTCTGGTCAAAGCCGGTGAAAGAATTCGGCTTGCGATCGGTGTGCGATGCGCCAAGAAAGGTTCGGATTAAGCGGTTTCGGTAGGTGTCGTGTAACGAAAATTTGTTCACATTCACAACGCAGCTAAGCGTCACGGCTACCAAAACGAATACGACCAACATGATGACATAGCACTGACCGGGATGAGCTGTGGCTTCGCCGATTGCGCCTTCAGCAATCGACAGACTAAGGAGCAGCCCAGCGATAAAAACGGGACAGGCTAGTATAAAAATAACCGAGCCAATCATTTGCGGTATGGTTTTGCTATCGCCGGGTTTAACTACGTTTGAATCCCGCGTCAGCAAAGCCAGCAGTCCTGAAATTCCTGTGGCCACAGACCCCCAGGTGATGCCCGAAAAGTTTATGGGGAACCAGTGCCATTTGAACACATGTGCGATCCACTTGAACAACGACGGAAAAATGTCGCCACACAGTGCCACTCCCGACACCAGTAACCAGAGTGCCGCTGCAAAAAGCAAATAGCCGCTGGAGCGTGCCCACCATTCCCGATCGTCGTCACTTAGAACTGGATTCACGAATCCGGCAAAGAGCGCGACTCCCAGCAAGTAAATCGCCAGCAAGGCCGGTGGAACACAGATTAAGAAAAGGCGGGCGTCGTCCGGAAATTGAGCAATCTCCAGGAAAGCGATACAGCCGATTCCATACGCGCCGAAGACCTGGACAACGTTGCAAATTATTTTGCTTACTTCATCAGTTTGGCCGGTGAGCCGCTGCAATCGGGCCACCATTCCCCGGAGGAATCCGACCTCTTTACCGGAATGCGTCACCAACCGTTGCAGCAATCCCCAGACGAACAGTACCAGGACACAGACGGCGCCGCACCCCAATCCGATCCATCCGAAGACGATGAGCTCGGAATTATTGCCTTTGGGAGCGCGGTATGCAAAACCGGACAACAACAAGAGGCTCAGGAGAAGAGGAACAACCTTGCGGATGACATAACTGTCCGTTGAGAGCGGATCGTGCAGCGTTTTGAGTCCGGACACCTTGGCGTCCAAGGCCGCCTTCTCAACGGCAGCATCAGCGGTCATTTGAGACTTCCTGGCGGCCCGATCAGTTTTGGAGGCCGTCAGCTGTGTCGGTTTGGGCGGGGCTGCACCGGTTGCCGCAAACACGGTGTAGACTCCGGAAGCCACTGCCAAACCCGCACTCACTAAAAGTGTCACCGGAGTAGACCACAAAAGTATAGCCGAGTTCGAAGCGAACAGTCGGTAAAGGATCTTCGGTAGAACGGTTACCGCAGCGAGCAAGGATAGCAAAATCGACCCGTTGAGAAGCAAATTCCGTAGATAGATTGCCACCAACGCCAACGAGTCGCCGGAAAATAAACCCAGGCTCGGCGTCAAGTAATTGCTATACCTTCGAAGATTCGCTATCGCCGCGGCACCAGGTTCCTTTGCGTTGAGAGCGCCGAGATCTTCGTCAATGCCCACGACCGGATTATCATGTGCGTTAACTCGGTGAATAAGCGCCGTCAACCAGCCTCCAATGTAGCCTCCACCGGAAACCGTAAACAGGTAATCGAATTTTTTCAGTAACGCCTGGCTGTCGCAAGCCTGTAGAAAGCCTAGGGCGACCGTTGCACTCCTGATGCCGCCTCCTGAAAGACAGAGTGCAGTCGCCTCGGATACCGCACCTCCAGACTCCGCTCGCACGTCTACCGTGCCCTCAATGCTGTCAATCGGCTGGGCGCGTTCTTTAGGCTTTCGATGAACGTGCTGTTTCTCGAATTCCAAAACTTTACTAAGTTTTACCGGACCGTCATCGTTTGCTTGGTTGGTCATAGCACTTTGAGTTTTCGACGATTATTGCAGCGCACCAGGGTCGGAGTCCGCGGAAACAAACTTCAGTACAGCATCGAGATTCCGTTAGACCAAACCCTTTGGGCCAATGCCGAATCGAGTCCTCTACGAATACAAAATCCTCGCAAGCAGACAATTACCCAAAAGGATTATCGCCTGTAAAGCTTACTCTCGGCAGAAGAGCCTGGCCCCTTCCTTCGAGCTGAGGGGTGCGGAGCGCTGTGGTCAGCTGACTTATGATTATGAAAAGTAATAGTCGGCTCGTGTGTTAGCGTTGCGGAGCATCAAGCACGATTAGCGCAACACTTCCGCCGCCGTAAGCGCGTAAATCGCCGCGCATTGGGCAATGCTGCGGATTGGAACGAACTCGTTTGGTCCATGGGAGACGGTCAGCAGTCCCGGTCCATAGGCGAATGCGGGAATGCCGTAAGCCGCGTAGAATCGCGTTTCGAGCAGGCCTGGGCACATCTCGAACGCGGGTTCTTGACCGGTCAGGCTCGCTATGTGACGCGACAGAATCACGCCGAGCGGATCTCGCGCCGGAGTCGCCGCCGCGGCTTCCTCCTGAAGGGTCTCGATTTCGAAACCTTCCAGCGCATCGCGCAACCGACGCTTTTCTTCTTCGAGGTTTTCTTCGGGATTGATGCGGCGCTCAACCGTGAAGGAACAGAAATCGGGCGTCACGTTGAAATTCGTACCGGCCTCGACCCGCCCGCCGAGCATGAGAATGGATTTTCGCGCCGCCGCCGGAGCGATGTTCTGTTGCGTTTCGCGGAGCTCTACTTCATTCTTAATGTCGACAAGCCGCGCTATTGCCGGCAGCGCGCGTTCGAACGCGTTCACGCCTTCGAATTGCCGACCTACGTGCGCCGCTTTCCCACGCATGGTGGCTCGGAGCGAAATGGCTCCGCGGTTGGCGTTCCAGATGACGCCGCCGGTAGGCTCCGGCGTCAGCATACCGACCGCGTCTCTCCCAAGCAGCCCGCGTGCATCTAGATCGCGAGATCCGCGTGGGCCGGCGTTTTCTTCATCGGGTACTAGCACGATTCCGATACGGCCGGTTTTAAGAAGCCCTTCATCACGCGCCGCAGCTGCTGCGTGAATCATCGCAGCCAGGCCGCTTTTCATGTCCGACGAGCCGCGACCGAACAGATTTGCGCCTTCGACACGTGGCTGAAACTGATCGTGGCTTTGCGCGGGAACTACATCGTAGTGACCGCTGAAATAGAGCGTTCGCGGGCCAGTTCCGACCGACGCGAGTACACACGCGCCCTCGCGTCTCACATCATCGAAGACGAGTCTGTCCAATTCGTCGAACAGAGTGCGTGCGCATTCCTCGTATTGATTCCCCGGTGGATTTTCCGATGGAATCGCGATCAAACGCTGCGTAAGATCCAGCATCGCTGGCTCGGAAAGCCGTTCGCGCAGTCGGGATGAGAGGGGCTTGGCATTTAGGGTCTCCATTTTGCCGATTCTTCCTTTCTTGGCGAATCACAGTTTTCGGGTGATCCCTTCTCTAGTGAATTGACATAGGTCATGTGGATCTTCCAGGTGTGCTCCGCACGTATGGGGATCGCCTTTTGCGTCAAGCAGGTCTGACTTGGGAGCCTCACGCAAAGCCGCCCAGGCCTCCGCCCTCGCAGATCTATTCGCCAGGGTCTTGGAGCCAGGTATCGCGACAGCATCAGCGATTTGAAATAAGCCTGCAACTAGCAGCTATCAGCAAAAAATGTAAGCCGAGAAAAAGAGAACAGGTCAGATAGGCGGGGAAAGTGGAGGAAAACGAGGTTGGAGTGGGCATCGCGGGGCGCAAACCTTCCAGTTCGGAGGCGGGCGAAGGTTTTCAGGGAGGAAATAGAGAGCGAAACGAGAGAGCGACATTTGACCCGTCCCTCAAACGTCTTCCTTCCTGACAGCGCGCTACGATGAGCGCGGGAACCGAATTGAGGTAACCTACCTCGACAAAGCGGGAAATCGCATTTTGCACAAGGATGGCTATGCGCGCCTCACAGCGCGCTGCGATGAGCGCGGGAACCGAATTGAGGAGGCCTACTTCGACGCAAAGGGCCAGCCCATGCTATCTGCTAACGGGATAGCCAAGTGGACGGCCAACTACGACGAACGCGGCAACCAAATCGAGGTAACCTACCTCGACAAAGCAGGGAATCGCGTTCTGCGCAAGGACGGTTATGCCCGTTGGACGGCGCGCTACGACGAGCGCGGGAAAGCGACGGAGAAGGCTTATTTCGACGAAGGAGGCAAACTTGCGCGAAGCAAGGATGGTTACGCGCGCTGGACGGCGCGCTACGATGAGCGTGGCAACGAGACGAGGAAGCGTACTTCGATGAAGGGGGCAAGCCGGTGCAGAGCAAGGATGGCTATGCGCGCATGGTGGCCAGCTACGATGAGCGGCGGCATCTCACGGATGGCGCGTTTTTTGACGAGCACGGAGAGAAGCTCTACCGGGTGGCGCTCAGCTATGACGACGAGGGCCACACGACGAGACGGGAAGTGTCCGGTCTGGACGGCAAAGACGGCTTTGCGTCGAAAAGGCAGATTCTGGACGAGAAAGGAAACGTTATCGAGGGTGCCTACTTCGACAAAGGGGGGAAGCCGGTGCTAAGCAAGGATGGCTATGCGCGCTGGACCGCGACGTACGATGAGCCGGGCAACCAGATCAAAACTACCTATTTGGATGCGGAAGGCAACCCGGTGCCAAGCAAGGATGGCTATGAGCGGCCTAAAAGGGGTTCACGCACGAAACGGAAAGGAGCTACTGTCTCCTCGTGGACCGGAGTCCGAAGGCACGTCATGAGGAACGCTGAACCTTAATCACAAAGCAGCGGTCTCTCCAGTAATTTTATGGACTGTTCAAGAGCAGTGTTAATTCTTAGCAAAATAGATAGTTAATTGCCGAGCCTGTCGGAAAATTTGCGTTTGGATCACAGCCTGAGATAAAAGATGGAAATGACGAAGTCGAACTCCGTTGAGAACCGGAAAACTGGAGATTCACCTTCGGGCGCAAATGCTTCCGGTCCACGGTTCGACGTGTAGGCGCACGTGGCTCGACGAGCGCATTGGCGATTATGCACTCGTGGAGAGCTCCGGAGGCGAGGCAGTTGGAAAACGCCCCTCAAGGGACTCCATTATAGGCATAGTCGTCACGCAGCCGCTCTGACCATGGCTTAAATGTAATCGTTTACGCTCTTTTGTCGACCGCTCGCCCGTTTCGGACGAGCCTGGTTTGATGAACCACAGTGCGCTGTTGGATGCGACTTTCTTCGCGCAAAAAGTAGCTCACTCGGAGGACTTTTGCTTAAAA
>Ga0210408_10005452_pt1 | contig 11178 bp, 7 predicted proteins | sample IncBWH4MmetaG_FD_155471 | JGI IMG/M metagenome (GOLD analysis project Ga0210408, IMG submission 155471) | Forest soil microbial communities from Barre Woods Harvard Forest LTER site, Petersham, Massachusetts, United States - Inc-BW-H-4-M | ecosystem: Environmental > Terrestrial > Soil >... | reverse complement strand
GCCTTGCGCAGCTGTGTTTCGAGCGTGAGCCGCTCGACCGATTGAGTTCTGGTCTCCTTGGTGAAGAAGCGGAAGTCGTTCTTTCCATCCTCCTTGGCAAGATACATCGCCATGTCGGCGTTCTTCGTTAGCGTATGTTCGTCGATGCCGTCCTCCGGAAACATGGCGATCCCGATACTGGCCGTCGTCCGGCACTCATGACCGGACAGAACCAGCGGCCGGCTCAGGGCTGCCAGCAAGCTGCGCGCGACGGCCGCGACCTGACGAACCTCCTTGACTTCATTGAGGATGACGACGAACTCGTCGCCGCCAAGCCGCGCCACCACGTCGCTGGCGCGCAACGTGGAGCACAGCCGGTTGCCGGCTTCGGCAAGCAACTTGTCGCCAGCGACATGGCCGAGCGAGTCGTTGATGACCTTGAACCGATCGAGGTCGATGAAGAGCACGGCAAATCGCCGCTTGTAGCGCTCGGCGGCAGCGATCGATGTCTTCAGGAGCTCACCGAACATCGCCCGGTTCGGCAAGCCGGTCAGCCCGTCATGGGTGGCAAGATATTGAATGCGCTCGTCGGCCTGCTTTTTTTCGTCGACGCGATCGAAATTGTCGAGCGCGAAGGAGACGTTTTCCGCAAGCCGCCTCAGAAGTTCGACAAACTCCGGCGTAAAGGTGCCGCGTTCACTGGAGAGAAACAGAAATACGCCGACCGGTTTGCCGCCGATCAAGAGCGGTAATCCCGCGCCCGATCTTGTTTCAGTCTTGCCGTGCCAGTGGTCGGTGCGGGCATCGGCTTGAAAGTCGTTGCTGACCGAGGGTTGACCCGAACGATAGGCGGTGCCGGTCAGGCCCCGACCCTCCGGCCTGTCGGCCGAGATCGAAAATCGCAGCGTCCTGATATAACCCGCCATCGGACCGGTTGTTGCCGCGATCTCGAGAAACTCGTCATCGGGCCGGGCCAGCGCGATCGTGGTGGATGTAAATTTCGCGCCGTCGACCACCGCCTTGCAAACCAGCTGAAACAGCTCGTTCCGGCTGGTGGCCCGCATGATCGCTTCGTTGGTCGCGCTGAGCGCCGCGAACATCCGGGTGAGACGCTCCTTTTGCGCTTCGGTACTGGCCTTCTCCTCCGCGCGATCGAGGTTCTCAAGGCCGAACGAGACGTTTTGCGAAAGCCGCCGCAGAAGCTCGACGAGATCTGGCGTGAAGGTTCCCTTTTCGGCCGCCAGGAACAGCAGAACGCCCACCACACGTTCCCGGCTGAACAGTGGAAGCGCCGCGGCCGATTTCGAACGGCGTGGATTGGTGGCATCCCAATTGGCGAAGTTGTCGCTGGCAAGGTCATTGCTGATCGTGGGTTCGCCGCTGCGATAGGCGGCCCCGGCCAATCCGTCGCCTTGCATGCCGCTGTGTGGCGAATACTTGAGGGACCTCATGATATCGGCGTTTGGTCCGGCCGTGGCGGCGATCTTGAAAAATTTCGCCTCCGGCTCGGCCAGCAAAATGGTTGTCGAGGTGAACTTTGCGCCGTTGACGGCGGCCTCGCAGACCATCTCGTAGAGCTCGTCGCGGCTGGTGGCGCGCATGATCGCTTCATTGGTCGCGCTCAGCGCCGCGAACATGTGCGAGACGCGTTCTTTCTGTTCCTCCCGGTCGAACATCTCCAGCCCGAAAGAGATGTTCTTCGCGATATCGCGCATCAATTGATTGATGCCTTCATCTTCCCGTCCGGCGACGCGGCCCCAGAAGAAGAACAGGACGCCGACCGATTGGCCGTTCCTGGTCAGCGGCAGCGCGGCGCAGCCATGAGGTATGGAATCCGGATCGACCCACTGCTTGAACCGGGGATCGGAGGCCGTGTGATGGCTGATCTCCAGCGTCTGGTCGCGAAAGGCGGGCCCGTGAAGGCCTTGGCCATAGGGGTCCGCCGGGTCGATCGACAGGCGCATTTTCTTGATTCGCTCCACCACTTCACCGGCGGCAGCAACCGGCTTCAGCAATAGCGAGTTTTGCTCCTTCAGGAAGATCGCGGCGGCGCCGAGCGACCTTCGTCCCTTGGCCACGGATTCACAGACCTGCTGAAACATCTCATCCAGGCTGCGGGCCTGCAGGATCGCCGAATTGACCGCGCTCAGCGCCGCGAACATGTCGGAGATGCGGCGGTTCGCGCGCTCGGTCTGCTTGCGCTGCTTTTCGTGTTCGAAATTCGCCAGCGCGAACGAGACGTTTCGGACCATGCGTTCCAAAAGGCGAACAATCTCATCATTGAGCGTGTCGGCGTCCGTCAAGAGGAACAGGAAGAGGCCGATGCTCACGTCGTCTTTGAGGATAGGAACGGCAGCCAGGGCGCCGATCCCCTCGGACGATCCGTCGCCTCGCCAGGGAAGGAAGCGCGGATCATTCTGATAATCATTCGATATGCAGGAGCGGCCGGTGCGGAATGCGGTGCCGGCAAGGCCGCGGCCGCGATCCGAATCGGGGTCGACGGAGATTTTCAGCTCGCTGAGCGATGCCTTGCCGTCGTAGCCGCTGACCGCGGCGACGCGGAGCCAGCCGTCATCTGCCGGGAGCAGGGCGCCGGCACTCTTGAAGCCACCTTCCTTGACGGCGGCGTCGCAGACGCGCTGGAAAAGTTCCGACTCGTCCTCGGTGCGCAGAATAGCTTCGTTCGTCGCGCTCAACGCCGCGAACATCCGAGCTTCTGTGATTGGATTCGCCACCGCTTTGCCCCTCAGGAACCTTCTTGAGGGGAGCATTGACTGTCGGCGCTGAGTACGCCGTTAGAAAGCAAGGTAAATATCCCCTTAAAGCACTATGAGAAAGCGAGCTCGCGCGGCAAATGAAATCATGGTCAACGCTCTTTGAACGGGAAGGCCGTCGCGCGTTCCATAAACATCATTGTATTTATTGATCTTTTCGACTCCTGTCGCCGCTGCGGACCCAGCGGTTGCAGCTTCGAATCTCGCCACCTGCGATCATCGAAACCCACTGGTTGGGTGGCCTGCCTCGGGATAGGCTTCGCGCATGACCGTCACCGACATCGCAAATCGCACCTACAATCACGGCTTTCGGCTCGACCCGATCGTGCGCAGCCTGCTCGATACAGACTTCTACAAGCTCTTGATGCTGCAAATGATCCGGCAATTTTACCCGGACCAGCGCGTCACCTTCTCGGTCATCAATCGCAGCCGGCACGTGCGTCTTGCCGAAGTGATCGACGAGGGCGAGCTGCGCGCCCAGCTCGATCACGCCCGCACCATCCGCTTTTCCAAGAAAGAGCTGATCTGGCTCGCCGGCAATACGTTCTACGGCAAGACCCAGATGTTTTCGCCTGACTTCATCAACTGGCTCGCCACCTTCCGCCTTCCCGAATATGAGCTTCGCAAGGTCGACGGCCAATATGAACTGCATTTCCATGGGCCCTGGACCCACACCACGATGTGGGAGATTCCGGCACTTGCGATTCTCAATGAGCTGCGATCGCGCCAGGTGATGAAGGGGCAGGGCCGGTTTGTCCTCGACGTGCTCTACGCCCGCGCCAAGGCCAAGCTGTGGGCCAAGGTCGAGCGCCTGCGCAAGTTGGAAGATTTGCGTCTTTCCGATTTCGGCACGCGGCGCCGTCACGGCTTCCTGTGGCAGCGATGGTGCGTGGAAGCGGTCAAGGAAGGCTTAGGCGCCTCCTTCACGGGCACCTCCAACGTCTTGCTCGCAATGGACAATGATCTGGAGGCGATCGGGACCAATGCCCATGAATTGCCGATGGTGGCGGCTGCGCTCGCCGATGATGATGATGAATTGCGCTGGGCGCCGTACCGCGTCCTGGATCAGTGGCGCCACACCTATGGCGGCAATCTCCTGATCGCGCTTCCCGACGCTTTCGGCACCAAATCGTTCCTGCGCGACGCGCCTGAATGGGTGGCGGACTGGACCGGCTTTCGCCCGGACAGCGCGCCGCCGATCGCGGCCGGCGAAGACATCATCAGGTGGTGGAGGGACAAGGGCCGGGAGCCCAAGGAAAAACTGCTGGTTTTTTCCGACGGCATGGATGTCGGATCGATCGAAGAGACCTACGGGCATTTTGTCGGCCGCGTCAGAATCAGTTTTGGCTGGGGCACCAACCTGACCAACGATTTCATAGGCTGCGCGCCCGATGGATCGAGCAACCTCGATCCGATCTCGATCGTCTGCAAGGTGACGTCGGTCGATGGCCGGCCGGCCGTCAAGCTCTCGGACAATCCGGAAAAAGCCACCGGCAGCCCGTCCGAGGTGGAGCGTTATCTGCGCGTGTTTGGAAACGCCGGCCGGGTCCGCAGCGCGGTGCATGTGTGAGCCGAAAGGGCTACGGCGGCGAGCTGCTGCCGCGCCAGGGCGTTACGCCACCGGATACGGGCCTAGCTCGAAGACGGCGTCGTGATATCCTTTGCTGCCGACTTCGCGCGCCATCGGGCTTCGAAATTCCTCGCCAGTGCGAAGACAATCGAGCACGTGCCGGAAATCGTATTTCGGCCGCCATCCCAGTTCTGCCGTCGCCAGATGGTTCACATAGACGCGGTCGATATGCGGAAACAGCACCCATTTTCGGCTCGCGAAAAGCGCCTTGCAATCGCAAAACAGCCGCGCCACGACGTCTGGCGCATTTCGCTGAAGCGCGGGTAAATCATTCCGGGAGAACGGAGTTGTTGCGGAAATGATATAACGGCGGAAGCCGATGGCAGCCGCCTTGTCGATCGCAACGAGATGCGCGCTCACGACGTCCTCGATATCGATTCGCCGATTGAGCATTTCGTTCGCCTGGGCGTTGTCGGTCGAATAACCATTCCTGATGACGGGATCGTCATCCGCTTCGGGAAAGAAACGCGACGTTCGCAATACGATCACCGGCAGGCGATGTCTGCGGAAGAAGAGCTCGCACAGGCTTTCGGCCGCGACCTTCGTCACGCCATAGATATTCTTGGGGACAGGCACAACGTTCTCCGTCACCCATGCTGCCGGCTCGCCCGCGGCGGGAGTGAGCGCGGACCCAAACGCGCTCGTCGTGCTGGTGAAGACGAAAGATTCGATGCCCGCGGCCGCCGCCTCCTCAAGAAGGATCAGCGTTCCGGTGACGTTGGTGTCGATGAAGTCCTGGCCGGTATGTGTCGCGACGTGAGGCTTGTGCAAGGACGCCGCGTGCATGACCGCACGGACGCCCTTCATCATTTGCCTGACGAACCGTCGATCGCATATCGATCCAACGCGATCGGTGAACGGCGATCCTTTGATATCCAGGCCAAGCGCCGGCCGGCCTGCGGCACGTAGGCTCCGCATCAGGGCCTCACCGAGGTGCCCGGCGCTCCCGGTCACAAGAACGGTCATTTGCAGCCTCGGTCAGTCATCATCTTGCGACGTTGAGCGGCCCCGATTACCGTATCCACCGCAGAATCCGAGCCAGCAGGCCCTTCGATTGGGTCCCCTGCTGAATGGTGGTCGCGGCGAGAGCCGGCGTTGGCGGGCTAGCCGACTTGCGGCTGCGAGCGGTGCGCGAGCTGAGACTCTTGGGCTTCGGACTCTTCGGCTTCAGACTCTTAGGCTTCACACTCTTGGGCTTCACTGCAGCGGCAACCGGCGCCGGAGTCGCCGGGTTCGCCGATGCAACGCTTTGCGTCACCCCGCGGGGCGGCGGTGCGGCCGAGATGCTTGCCATTCGAAAACCGGCTTCGGTTTCGCTGAGCTGTTGAATCTGGCCGTCTTCCTGCACGGTGATGCTGAGATGCTTGTGTCCGTAGCGCTTGTTTTCATACGGCACATCGATCAGGCCGGTGACGCTCACCCAACGTCCGATCCAAGCCGTCGACGGCTGCTCCTTCAGCTTGGCAAGCCCTTCGGACCAGATCGAAATCTTGACGATGTTGCCTCGCCCCGAGCCAAAATTGATAAAGACATAGCGCTGGGGCGGGCCTTTTCCACTCTTCCTGGACCCCGGCTCGACTTCGACGATCCGCCCGATCAATTCGACCCGGTCACCGACCCGCTGCATCGCGGCGGAGAAATTAAGCGCATCGACGACCGGGTAGGCGGAGATGTAGTTGGCGGCCTGCGGCCTTGCCGCAGCCGAAGGCTGTGTCTTGAGCTGCGTCTTCGCCGCCGGAATGTTGCGTCCGGCGAGGAATTCGTCGAGCGTCGGGACTGCGGCCAGCGGCGCTTCGCAGATCGCCGCAAAGCGGTGCGCCTGCTCCTTCAGCTTCGGCATCGCCAGCAGGCGCTGGAAGATCTCGCTGTTCGCGGGATCAGCGAAATCGTTCGCCTTGAAGATGATGGTCTCGCCGCCCTCGCGGAACTTCGAATATAGCGATTTGTCCTCGATCACGGCTTTCAGGCTGAGATCGAGCGCAATGAAGCTGAAACGGTCCATCCTGGGACCGAAATCGGAAACCCGCCGCTCGGGATGCTGGAAGTGCTTGTGCCCGGTCTCGCTGCCGTTGCCCGGGCGCATGCCGGGGACAAACATGCCGTCGTAATCGATCAGCTTGATGTCGCCATTGGCGACCATCACATTGCCGTTCTGAATGTCGCCGTGGGCGATCCCCTTAAGCTCGAGAAAGCGCGCAATGGCGGCAAAATCGGTGCGGGCCTTTTCGAGCGCGCGCGGATCGTCGAAGTGCTTGTCCAGCCAGATGCCCAGCGTATCACCCTCGACCCAGTCCATGCGCACGATCGGAAAGGTCTGCTGGCGAACGCTGATCCCGGATTGTTGGAAATCGAAATAGACGAAACATCCGCCTGTGAGCGGGCGCAAGTTCTTGGAAATCGCGTCGTACTTCTGCTGGATCGCCGGAATTTCCCGGTGAAAGCAACGCACCGCGCACTTTCTACGCGGGGTGGTGACCGCATAGGTCAGCGCAAACCCTCCCGACATCACCAGCGGCAGGCCCAGATTGTTTTCGGCCACCGCGCCCTGCTTCAATTCCGGGTCGATGAATGCCTGCGAGGGGTGTTGCACCGCTTCATGATATTCGACGATCTGCGGATATGGCATTTTCCACCTACCACAGCGCGATCAAGGTGGTGTCGTCGCGCTTCATGCGACCGGCCGCGCGCTCCTCTCGCACGAACCGGGCGAATGCGCCGGGTGTTCTTAACCGGCGCAGAACACTGATCGGAGAGGAATCGCGATCGCGCTGCGACAACAGCCAATGACCGAGCGCGTCGGTCATGCACAACAGCGCCGGCTGCTGCAGCCCGCGGAAGCTCCAGTCGGCGACAAGGTCGTAGGCGAAGTCCATTTTATCCAGGAACGCATTGTGCGTCGGGTTGGTGCAGATCAGCTGCGGCGATTGGGTGAACTCGGCTGCGCTGGAGATAGGAAAAGTCGCCTTGATGCGATCGCCGTCGCAGAGCACCGCCAGACTGTCGCCGACCGATAAGACTTGGATCGCTCTTCCTCCGTCGGCCATCCGAACGCCGAGCAGCGAGGCGAAGCTGCCTTTGTCGAAGGATGCCTGCTGCATCCACGGCAGGCTGTCGCGGTCGTACAGCTGGCGAAACTCGGCGATCGCCGCCGACAGCCACTCGCGCGTGAACTCCGGATCGCGCGTGTAGCGGCGCACCAGAATGCGCGCCCACGACGCCGAGTCGAAGGACACCGACGCACCGTCGCTCAGCGCGTAGACGCCCTTGGCCGAGCGGCGAAAGCTGTCCTCGTTGTGCTGATCCTCGCGCTTGGGGACGCTGAACGCCAAGGGCAGGCGCGATTTCGAATGTAAGTCCCTGGGCCTCACCGGTCGGCGACCACCCTGGGTCGGGTGCCGATCTCAAAAAAGTCGACGACGCATTGGGGATCGCCGTTGAAGATGAAGCCGCGCGATCCATCCGCGATCGTGTAACCCTTGTCGCCGGCAAACTTTGCAAGATGCTCTGGCAGCGGACTCGACATGCGAAACAGCATCCGCGAATAGTCGTCGTTGAGGTCGGACTCAGAGGTCGGGAACACGATCTCCTGCCCGGCAGCGGTATTGACGTGCAGGTTGAACAGCAGCGCCGCGCCATCTTTCGTCGAAATCTGCCTCAGCCCGTCAGCCATTTCCTCCGGCGTGCCATCGGTCGATTGACCATCGGTGACGTGGAGAATGGTCGGCGGATAAGAGCCGGGGTGTTGTTCGCACCAGCCGAACATCGTCTCCATGGTCTTGCGGAGCGCTGCGCGCATCGGCGTGCCGCCCTGGCTTTTCGGGTCAAACCAGATTGGAAACTTGGTTTTCAGCTCGACGATGCCGCCGGCGCCGTCGTCCACCTTCTTTTTGCGCTCCTCGACGCGCAGCGTATTCTCGCTGATCGCGTGGATCGGATGCACGATGTCCCCGGACAAGGCGCCGCCGAACCCGCTTCCGACCTGCGATCCGGCGTAGGCGATCACGCCCACGTCAAAATAGTTGCGCACGCCATCGGACTTCGAGCAGGTCGTGATCAGCGTGTAGAGCGTCTTGTTCAGCACGTCGGCGACGAAGGCGGCCTTCGAGCGGCCCGCCTCGGTAATCTCGTCCATCGATCCTGATTGATCGATGACGAATAGAATGCAGGTGGGATTCTCCCTGCTGATCTCGGCCTGGTACGCCATTGCTTTTCCCCCTCGATCTGGCTGGTCAGCGATCGGCCGAGATGGCCGGACGCGTGCCGATATCAAAAAAATCGGCAATTGTTTCGATCCCGGCATTGAAGACAAATCCGCGCGCGCCAGGGCGAACGTCATAGCCCTTGCGCGCCGCGGCCTCCAAGGCATGCGGCGGCAGCAGGCTCGACATGCGGAACAACGCCTTGCCGAAGCGATCCTTGATGGCTCGCTCGTCATTCGGAAAAATCAACGGCTCGCCCTCGCCCGCGTCGACGTGCAGGTTGAACAACAGACAGCCGCCGTCGCTGGTCGCGAGACTCTTGAGCCGATCGGCCGTCGGCTCCGGATTGCCGTCGGAGGGGTGGCCGTCGGTGACGTGCAGGACCGTTGGCGGAAATGCCGACGGATGGGCGGCGCACCACTGGTCGAGAATCTTGACCGCCGCATTGAGACCCGCGCACATCGTCGTCTTGCCCTGACTTTGCGGCTCGAACCAAATGGGAAATCGCACCGTCTGCTCCAGGACATCGCCGTTAGGCCCGGCGACCTTTTTGGTGCGGGTCTCGACCCGGAGCGGAGTTTCGGCGAGGCGGGAGATGACATGCAATGGCTCATCGCCCAATGCGCCTTGAAAGCCGTTGCCAGCTTCCTCTTTGCCGTAGGCGACCACGCCGACGTGAAAGTAGTCGCGGACGCCGTCGGACTTGGAGCAATTGGTGATGATGGTATAGAGGGTCTTGTTGAGCACATCCGCCAGGAAGGCGGCCTTGCTCTGTCCGCTATTCAAGCGATGATTCATCGACGTCGACTGATCCATCACCATCAGGATCGCTGTCGGCGACGTACGGCTGATTTCGGCTTGGTAACTCAAGGCCCACACCCCTGCAGATGGCTGCAATCGCGGCCGGTGACAACCGTGACCTGCGCCTGCGCCTCGCGCGGGGGGACCGGTGCCATCGAGGCAACGCCATCCCCACGCCGAGCAACGCGTTACCCGCGTTTGAGTTCCATACGATTGCGGCCATTTTGTATTTTGGCTGCGAGCGAAGAGCACATGATCCGCGACGGCGACACGGCGAGATTTTTCATCGATGAATCAATGATGCCCGCGACCGGCCGGGTCGCTTAAGGGGCGGTCAGCGTGTGCCAGCGAATAAAGCAACTCACCCGAGAATTGCCAAAGTGCAGCGCGAAAGCGCGATACCCCGCGTGCCCGCGAAGCCGCCCCAGCCGAGCGCGGAAGCGCGATGCTGCGCCACATTATCGCGTTGGCAAGGGTTGGGGAATTTCGCGGCCCAGCCTGGAGACCGGCTCATTGGAATATTTCGATTCCGCCCGTAGTCTCTACAACAGACATGGCTTCGTGGAATGCCCGCCATTCGCCGATGATGGGCTCGGTCCCGACCGTGTCTTGATGGCGCTCGAACCAGGTTGAGGCGTTGCAACGCCGGAGTTGCTGCCTACGTTCATCCTCGGCAATGGAGGAGCGGAAAATTGACGCCGAGAGTTCTGGCCATGATCTGTTGTGCCGCTTCTCTCGCGCCCGCGGTCGCGCAAGAGGATCTCAAAACCGCGCCGCCAAAACTTGCGCTGCAGGTCACGACGGATCCCGCGACCGTCGAATGCCGCCGGATCGAAAAACTCGATCCGATGTCCTCAGGCTTCCTGTCGCTGCACAGGACCTTCCACGACGATTTCGACGAACATCCGCTGGCGAGGAGAAGGTGGGTGCCTCACTATGCCGGAGGCGCCGTCTGGCCGGAATCGCGCTATTGGGGCGGCGATGGCTCGGACTTCAAGCGGAAGGACGCCTGGAACGGCGAGCAGCAGATCTATGTCGATCCGCTTTATCGCGGACGCTCAACCGCGCCGCTCGGGCTCGACCCCTTCAAAATTCGTGATGGCGTGCTCTCGATCGTTGCCAGTCGCACGCCGCCAGAGTTGAAGCAGGTGCTGTTCAACAATGAATACACCTCGGGCATCCTGACGACCCAGGGCGCCTTCTCCCAGAAGTACGGATATTTCGAGATTCGTTCAAAGATCCCGGTCGGCACCGGCGTGTGGCCGGCTTTCTGGATGCTTGCCGACGACGGCGGCTGGCCTCCGGAGATCGATGTGCTGGAGGGCCGCGGTCAGCGGCCCGGCGACCTCGTGATGACGACACATTGGCGGCAGCCTCCGCAGACCGGTCGTGTGGAATCCTGCGGTTTCGACTTCGCGCAACCGGACGCGGCGACCGCATTCCACGACTATGGCGTATTGTGGCTCAAGGATCGCATCATCTATTTCATCGATCGCAAGGCGGTCTCCGATATCAGCGTCCCGATGGGCTTCGACGATCCGATGTACATGATCGTGAACCTGGCCATGGGCGCCAAGAATTTCCAGGGCGTCGGGTTCGTCGATGGGGAATCGCCCAACATGGTCGAATTCGAAATTGACAGGATTTCCGCTTATCAAATTGACGGATACTAGTCATTGTAGCGGTCCAGACCCTCCAAACGCGAACCTGACGGGAGAAGTCGATGTTCGGAAAATTCTCGCGTCGGCAATTTGCAAGGCTCGCCACCTTCTCCGCCCTTGGGATGGCCGCGCCC
>Ga0210408_10005450_pt1 | contig 11179 bp, 10 predicted proteins | sample IncBWH4MmetaG_FD_155471 | JGI IMG/M metagenome (GOLD analysis project Ga0210408, IMG submission 155471) | Forest soil microbial communities from Barre Woods Harvard Forest LTER site, Petersham, Massachusetts, United States - Inc-BW-H-4-M | ecosystem: Environmental > Terrestrial > Soil >... | reverse complement strand
TGTCCGTGGCGAGGACGTCTTCGTGATTCAGTCGACCTCCTATCCGGCGAACGACCACCTGATGGAGCTTCTCGTCAGCCTCGACGCGCTGAAACGCAGCTCGGCGCGGCGTGTGACCGCGGTGATTCCCTATTTCGGTTACGCCCGCCAAGACCGGAAGTCCAGCCCGCGCACCCCGATCTCGGCCAAACTCGTCGCCAACATGATCACCGCGGCCGGCGCCGATCGGGTACTGACCCTCGACCTCCACGCCGGACAGATCCAGGGCTTTTTCGATATCCCGACCGACAATCTGATCGCCGCACCGGTTCTGGTCGGCGACATTCGCGATCACCATTCCCGGCAAGACCTTGTCATGGTCTCCCCAGATGTCGGGGGGGTCGTGCGTGCCCGTGACATCGCCCGCCGCCTCGACGCCGACCTTGCCATCATCGACAAGCGCCGCGAGCGGGCCGGTGTGTCGGAGGTCGTCAACATCATCGGCGACGTTGCCGGGCGCCGCTGCATCCTGATCGACGACATCGTCGACACGGCGGGGACGCTGTGCAATGCAGCGGAGGCCTTGGTCGAGAGCGGGGCTTCCGGGGTCTATGCTTATGTGACCCACGGTGTGCTGTCCGGAAACGCGGTATCGCGCGTCAGCGCTTCACCGATCGAATCATTGGTCATCACCGACAGCATCGTCGCGACCGAGGCGGTTCGGGCCGCGCGCAACATCCGCCAACTGATGATTGCACCGCTGATGGGCGAGGCGATCCGGCGGATCAGCGAGGAACGGTCGGTCTCCAGCCTGTTCAACTGAATAACGCGCCAGCCGCGCTCGGAAAAGACGCCGGCAGCCCGTTGCCGGGTGGAGATTTTTCCACGTCCCCCGAGACCTTGAACCGGCTGACGATGCCGGCCACCTTGGCAAGCGAAGGAGCAGACAACCAATGCCCGAGACCACCACCCTGAGCGCCGAGCGGCGCGTGCGGGCCGGAAAGGGGGCCGCCCGAGCGACGAGGCGCGCGGGGCGCGTCCCCGGGATCATCTATGGCGGTGACCAGGAACCGTTGCCGATCAGCTTGGAGCCGCGCGAATTGTCGCGGGTCCTCGCCAAACGCGGATTTCTGGCGACGGTCGTCGACGTCAACGTCGATGGTGCCGTCCACCGCTCTCTGCCGCGCGATGTGCAATACCATCCGGCGACTGATGCGCCCTTGCATGTCGATTTCATGCGGGTCGGCGTCGATTCCCAAGTCACCGTTGTCGTGCCGGTCGTGTTCATCAATCCGGAGATGTCGGTCGGGCTGCGCCGCGGCGGCATCCTCAACATCGTCCGCCACGGCATTCAGGTGATCTGTCGGGTGGACGCCATCCCCGACCAGCTGGTGGTCGACCTCAACGGGCTCGATATCGGCGACAGCATCCATATCAGCGCGGTGAGCTTCCCACCCGGCTCGCGGCCGACGATCACCGACCGCGATTTCACGATCGCCAGCATTGCCGCATCCTCGGCGGTTCGCGAGGAAGCGGCTGCCGCGGCCACGGCACCTCCCGCGGCCGAGCAGCCGGCTGCAGGCTGAGCGCTGCGGACCGACCATTGCGGCATCTGCGATCGTGTGGTGATGCGCCTCGTCGTCGGCCTCGGCAATCCTGGCGCTCGCTACGCCCGAAACCGCCACAATGTCGGTTTCATGGCGGTCGACGCGATTGCTCGGCGGCACGGCTTTCCGGGCTTTCGCAGCCGGTTCAAGGGCGAGCTAGCGGAAGGCCCGATCGGCGGCGAGCGGCGGCTTCTGCTGAAGCCGCAAACCTTCATGAATGCTTCGGGGGAGTCGGTCGCCGAAGCGGCACGCTTCTTCAAGATTTTGCCGTCGGAAGTCATCGTCATCCATGACGAAATCGATTTGCGGCCGGGCAAACTTCGCGTGAAGTGTGGCGGCGGCACCGCCGGCCATAACGGCCTGCGCTCGATCGACGCATTGCTCGGGCCGGATTTTTGGCGGGTGCGGATCGGCGTCGGGCATCCCGGGATCAAGGAACTCGTGCAGCCCTATGTCCTGCAGAACTTTCCGAGCGAAGAGATGACCTTGTGGGTAGCACCGCTGCTCGACGCGGTGGCGGACACGATCGGGCTTCTCTTATCGGGCGCGCCCGACGCCTTTATGAGCGAAGTGGCGCGCCGCTTTACCCCGCCAGACCCCAATCCGGCAGAAGGCTTTGGCCGGTCGGAACCGGACTGAGCGTTCGGCTGCATGGGCTTTTCTTGCGGTATCGTCGGATTGCCGAATGTCGGCAAGTCGACCCTGTTCAACGCGCTCACCGCGACGGCGGCGGCGGACGCGGCGAATTATCCCTTCTGCACGATCGAGCCCAATGTCGGCCGGGTCGCCGTGCCGGACGAGCGGCTGGCAGTCTGCGCGCGCCTGGCAAAGTCGGCCGCGATTGTTCCTACCCAGCTCGAATTTATCGACATCGCCGGGCTTGTCCGGGGTGCCGCCCGTGGCGAAGGGCTCGGCAACCAGTTCCTCTCCCACATTCGCGAGGTCGACGCGATCGCCCACGTCCTGCGCTGCTTTGCAGACGGCAACGTCACTCATATCGAGGGCTCGGTCGACCCGATACGCGATGCTGAGACCGTCGAGACGGAGCTGATGCTCGCCGACCTCGAAAGCCTCGAACGGCGCGCATTGGCGATGCTCAAGCGAGCCCGCGGCGGCGACAGGGAAGCAAAAACGCAGATCGAGATCATCGACCCGGTGCTGGCAGCGTTGCGCGAAGGTAAACCGGCGCGCGATGTGGTCGTCGCCGAGGACCGGAAGAAGGCGCTGAAGGCGCTTCAGCTTCTGAGCGCTAAGCCCGTCCTTTATATCGCCAACGTCGACGAGGCGAGTGCCGCTTCGAGCAATGCCGAAAGCCGCCGGGTCGCCGAGTACGCCGCCGCCCGCGGCGCCCGTTCGGCGGTGATCTCGGCCGCGATAGAGGCCGAATTGGCGCAGCTGATCGAGGCTGGCGAAAAACGCGAGTTCCTGGCCTCACTGGGTCTCGATGAGACCGGCCTCGCCCGCGTCGTTCGCACGGGTTACGCGCTGCTGCGGCTGGTTACGTTCTTTACCGCCGGCCCCAAGGAATCCCATGCCTGGACCGTCGAGCAGGGAACCCGGGCGCCGCAGGCCGCCGGCAAGATCCACAGCGATTTCGAAAAAGGGTTCATCCGCGCCGAGACGATCGGCTATGCCGATTTTGCCGCATATGGCGGCGAGCAAGGTGCCAGGGATGCCGGCCGCATGCGCCTGGAGGGGGCGGATTACGTCGTCCAGGACGGCGACGTGATGCGCTTCCGGTTCAACCTCTAAGCCCGACCTACCCCGTAAACAAAATCGGGCCGCGCTTCGGCCCCGTGGTCGGTCGAAAGGCGATCGCAAATCAAAACGTCATTGAACCGTCACCGTCCCGTCACCACAGCGCAATGCGGCGAGGCTCGAATGGCGCCGGCAATGCTGCCGGTCAGGGGACATTCGATGCGAATTCGCCGCCACGTTACGTCGACTTCTCGTCTAGCTGCTGGGGCAGCGGGGCTCTACCTGCTCGCCGGAGTGGGAGTTCCCGAGATGAGCCTCGCACGCGACCGCGAGGACCCCGACACCGCCAAGCGGATCGAACATCTCGTGGTGATATTTCAGGAAAACATCTCGTTCGACCATTATTTCGGAACCTACCCGACCGCGCTCAATCCGCCCGGGGAGCCGTTTTTCGAGGCGAGTGACGACACGCCCTCGGTAAATGGCCTGGGTACCCTGGTCAACGGCCAACCCGACGGGGTCTTGTTGACCGATAACCCCAATGCCGGCAACCCGGCAAACGACCCTGACGCAATCAACCCGTTCCGCCTCAGCCGCGCGCAGGCGCCGACCTGCGATCAGGATCATAATTACGGGCATGAGCAACAAGCCTTCGACCAGGGCCTGATGGATCTCTTCCCGCTCAGGGTCGGAAGCGCCTCCTGCAACGCCGCCTTTTCCTACGGGAAGGGCAAGGGCCTCGTGATGGGCTATTTCGACGGCAACACGGTCACGGCATTGTGGAACTATGCCCAGAACTTCGCGATGAATGACAATTCTTTCAGCACGGTGTTCGGACCCTCGACGCCCGGGCTCCTCAACCTGGTCTCCGGCAACACTTATCCGGTGACGGTCACGGGCGGCACTACTTCCGCCGTCGTGGCAATTACCGACGGGGTCGGCACCGTGGTCGGCGACCCGGATCCGACCGGCGACATCTGCTCCGGGATGAGCGCGACTGTCCGGCTCGGAGGCCCCAATATCGGAGATCTCCTGAATGGCCTGAATGACAAGAACGTAACTTGGGGCGCGTTCATGGGTGGCTTCGATCTCACCGTCGTCAACCCGAACGGGACAACCGGTTGCAACCGGTCGAGCCCGGCGAGTCCATCCAACAGCACGCCTACAACTCTAGATTACATTCCACACCATGCATTCTTCCAATACTTCGGATCGACGATCAATCCGAACCACACTCGACCGAAGTCGCTCGCTAGCATCGGCACCTCGAACGACGGCGGGGCGAACCACCAATACGATCTTCACGACTTCTTCGACGCACTTGCCGCGGGGAACTTGCCATCAGTCAGTTTCATCAAGGCAATCGCGGCCGAGGACGGTCACGCCAGTTATTCCGATCCCTTGTTGGAGCAGCGCTTTCTTGTCCGAACGGTCAACGCGATCATGCGGTCGCGGTTCTGGAGAAGCACCGCTATAGTGATTATGTATGACGACTCCGACGGCTGGTACGACCATCAGATGAGCCCGATTGTCAACTCGTCCGCGGTCGACACCGGGAGCACGGCGAACAGTGACGAGCTGAATGGGCCGGGCATCTGCGGTAACGGGTTGCCGCGCAACGGCATCCAAGGACGTTGCGCCTATGGTCCGCGACAGCCGCTGCTCGTTATCTCGCCGTTCGCCAAGAAGAATTTCGTCGATCATACGCTGACGGATCAAACTTCCGTCCTACGGTTCATCGAGGATAATTGGCGGACCGGCCGGATTGGCGGGGGATCGTTCGACGAGTTCGCGGGATCCCTGACGAACATGTTCGACTTCGACAGCGACGACTTGGGTGAGCGCCGGCTCGTCTTGGATCCTGGGACCGGACAGCCCCAATAGCCTCCTCCTCCTGCGGGTTGGCACAGGAGGCTTGGAAGGCGACGACCCGTGGGCTGGTCCCGGGAGTGGTGAGGCGGCACAGAGCCACTCGGCCGTTACACGCCGGCAACCGAGATACTTTGGCCTTCGGAAAAGAAAAGGATCGCTCCGTTCGCCTCGCTCGCCGGCACGACGAGACTGCCGTCCGGCAGCTCGTCAATCGCGATCTGCCGCTGCTCGAAGTACTCCGCCGTCCTGCCGGGCTGTTCGACACGGAGTTCGAGCGAGACGATCCCGGGCTACGCAAAGTCGGGATCGAGGTCGATCCCGGGATGCATGGCGGCGAAATCATCGAGCGTGCTGAAGACGATGCGATGGCGACCGGCACGGATCGATGCGACGGTGTCGGTCGTCGTCACCTGTTGGATACCGAAGAGGCGGTCGTAAGCGGGCAACAGCGAGGGCGTGTTCTCGACCAGCACATGGACGCTCTGCAAGCCGGTGGCGCCGTTGGGGTGGAGAAGCCAGTTCGGCTGCCGCATCAGCTCGGGCGTCAGGTGGGCACAGATGAAGCAGTCGAGCCCCGGGGTCTCGTCGGGCGGCAGCGAGATCAGGCTGAAACGCGGAATCACTGGCCCCTCCGGCAGCTCGATCTGCCGGCCAAGGGACCTCGGCTTTGACGGGTGAAGGTGATGGCGCAGCAGCGCAGCACACGTCTCCTCCGGTGTTGCGGCGGGTGCAAAGGCCATCGCCATCGGTCCCTCGCGCCGTGCCAGAAAGGCATCGAGACTCTGAACAAAGTCGCTTTGATCGACGATCCCGAGGAGCTCGATGTAGTCGGACCCGAACATGATGCAATAATTGCCGGTGCCCTGGCCGATATGGCGACCGCGCGGCGACAGAGTGAAGCCGAGACGGGTCCAACGCTCGCGGGCATGATCGAGGTCGCGAACCCCTACGATGACATGGTCGATCCCGGCAATGGGATGGGCCACTGGCCGTGCTGCCGTGATTTGCGGCGCGCTCACCCCCGGTGTTCCGGGAACAGCTCCAACAGCCCCGCATGCGAGGCCGCACAGACGCCGCGCTCGGTGATCAGGCCGGTCACGAGCCGCGCCGGCGTTACGTCGAAGGCATAGTTCACCGCAGGACTATTGGTCGGGGTGAGCTGTACGGCCACGCGCCGCCCATCCTCGGTCCAGCCTTCGACATGGGTGACCTCGCGGCCGTCGCGCTGCTCGATCGGGATCGCCGCCCCGCTTTCGATCTCCCAGTCGATGGTCTGCGAAGGGAGCGCGACGTAAAACGGGACGTCGTTGTCGCGGGCGGCCAACGCCTTGGTGTAGGTGCCGATCTTGTTCGCGACATCGCCGCCGGCGGTAGTTCGATCGGTGCCGACGATGCAGAGGTCGACGAGGCCCTGCCGCATAACATGCCCGGCGGCATTGTCGACGATGACCGTGTGCGCAATCCCGTGCTCCGCGAGCTCCCAGGCGGTGAGGCCGGCGCCTTGATTGCGCGGCCGCGTCTCGTCGACCCAGACATGGATCGGTATGCCGTCGTCATCGGCGCGGTAGACCGGGGCAAGCGCGGTCCCCCAGTCGACGGTGGCGAGCCAGCCGGCGTTGCAGTGAGTTAAAACATTGACGCGCCCGACCCTGTCCTTGCGCTGCCAGACCTCGGCGATCAGCCGGGCGCCATGGTCTCCGATGGACCGGTTGACCACGACATCCGCCTCGACGATCTCGCCTGCTCGCGCCAGCGCAGCGGTAAAGCGGCCGTCCTCGGGCGCGGCCTCGAGCGCGCCGTTCATTTCCGCGAGCGCCCAACGCAGGTTGACCGCGGTCGGGCGAGTGGCGGAGAGCGCTGCTATTGCTGAGGCGAGACCGGCATCGGAAGGGTCCTCTGCGACCGCAAGCGCGACGCCGTAGGCGGCCGTCGCACCGATCAGAGGCGCCCCGCGAACCTGCATCGTGCGGATTGACCGCGCCGCGTCTTCCAGCGTCTTCAACCGGACGATCACGAACTCATGCGGCAGCTTCGTCTGATCGATGATCTCGACAGAGCGCCCGTCGGGGCCGAGCCAGATCGTGCGCATCGGCCGGCCCTGAACGTTCACTTGTGCTCCTCCGGCCTCGACAGGTGAAGCACGCGTCCGGCGACCGCATCGAGGCGGGCCAAGAGTTCCGGATCACGCCGCTCAGGCGCGGTGATCAACGCGTGATCGAGAGCCCGCTCGCAACCTTGCCGGCACGGCCCGGTCTGCGCCGACAACAACGGAACCACGCTTCTAATCAGGGCCTTGGCCTTCTCCGCATTGGCGAGCAGGACCGCGACGACCATGTCGACCGTGACCGCGTCGTGGGCGGGATGCCAGCAATCGTAGTCGGTGACCATTGCCACTGTGGCGTAGCAGATCTCCGCCTCGCGGGCGAGCTTGGCCTCGGGCATGTTGGTCATGCCGATCACATCGCATTTCCACGAGCGATAGAGCTCGCTTTCAGCGAGGGTCGAGAATTGCGGACCCTCCATGACAAGATAGGTACCGCCGCGCTTCAACGCCAGGCCAGCCTGGGTCCCGGCCGCGACGAGCGCGTCGCCGATCCTGCCGCAGACCGGATGCGCCATCGATACATGCGCGACACAGCCCGTTCCGAAAAAACTCTTTGCCCGCGCGAAAGTGCGGTCGACGAACTGATCGATCACGACAAAATCGCCGGGAGCGAGGTCCTCGCGCAGGCTGCCGACGGCGGAGAGCGAAACGATGCTCGTCACCCCACAGCGCTTCAGCGCGTCGATATTGGCGCGAAAATCGATCTCCGAGGGCGGCAGCACATGCCCCCGCCTGTGGCGCGGCACGAAGACGACCGGCAGACCATCGAGCGTGCCGAAGCAGAATTCGTCGGATGTCCGGCCGAACGGGCTTTCAATCCGCCGCCACTCGACACCCACGAGCCCGTCGATGTGGTAGAGTCCGCTGCCCCCGATAATTCCGATTACAGGCCCGGCCATCCGCGCTTCAGTGAACCGGCGCCCAGATCTTACGCTTCATTGCGTAGAAAACCCCGACGGCGACGATCAAAAAAAGGATCACTTTGAGCCCCGTTCGGTGACGATCGTCCAGGTTGGGCTCCGAGGCCCAGGCGAGAAAAGTCACCACGTCATGCGCCATCTGCGGCACGCTCGCTGGGACGCCGTCGGCAAAGGTCACTGCGTTGTCGCTGAGGGGCGGCGGCATCGCGATCTGATGCCCCGGAAAGTATTCGTTGTAATTCATCCCGGACAGCATATTGAAGCCGGGCGGCGGATCTTTATAGCCGGTTAAAATCGCGTAGACATAATTCGGTCCGCCCGGCCGGGCTTTGACGATCATCGATTGATCCGGCGGAAAAGCGCCGTTGTTTGCATTGCGTGCTGCCTGATCATTCGGAAACGGCGCGGGAATAGGGTCGGAGGGCCGCCCCGGCCGTTGGTACATCTCGCCCTGATCATTTGGCTGCGGGTCGGTGACCTGATAGCCGGCGGCGATCGCCTTCACCTCGTCTTCGCTGTAGCCGAGGTCGGCGAGATCACGGAAATAAAGGTGCTTGACCGCATGGCAGACCGAGCAGACTTCCTTGTAGACTTGGAAGCCGCGCTGCAATGAAGCCCGATCGTAGGTGCCGAAAATACCGTCGAACGACCACTCCTGACGCGGCAAGGGCGGGGCCTCTTCGGCAGCCCCGGCAAGGGCTGGAGCCAGTAGGAGGGCGCTCAACAGCGCCGCCGGAAGAACGTGATTGAGCATCTCAGGGCTTCGCCATCGGCGCCCCGGCGCCGCTGAGCCGCGCCCCGCCGCTCAGCACCGCAGCGCCGATGCTGCTCGGTAACGACCGCGGCCGTTCGAGCTTGCCGATCAGCGGGAACAGGATGAGCATGTGGACGAAGTAGTAGAATGTGGCGATCTGGCCGACGGTTACGACGAGCCCTTCGGGCGGATTGGCCCCCACCCAGCCGAGCGCGACGACATCGATCACCAGCAGCCAGAACACCCATTTGTAGACCGGCCGGAAACGGGCGCTGCGCACCGGCGAGGTGTCGAGCCAGGGCAGGAAGAACAATATGAAAATGGACGAGAATGCCAGGATCACGCCGGCGAGCTTGCTCGAGATGAAAAGGATCGGGAAGGTAATCGAGCGGAGGATTGCGTAGTAGGGCAGGAGGTACCATTCGGGCACGATATGATTCGGTGTTTGCATTGGGTTTGCCGGGATGTAGTTATCAGGCTCACCCAGGAAATTTGGTGCAAAGAAAATGAAAAAGGCATAGATCAACAGAAAAACGCTCAGGCCGAACATATCCTTGACTGTGTAATAGGGATGAAACGGGATCGTGTCCTGCGGTCCTTTGTGATCAATCCCGAGCGGATTGTTGGAGCCATGGCGGTGCAATGCGACCAAGTGCAAAAGCACCACGGCAACAATGACGAACGGCAACAAGTAGTGCAGCGCGTAAAAGCGATGCAATGTCGGATCGCCGACGGCAAAGCCGCCCCACAGAAACGTCACGATGCTCGGCCCGATCAGCGGAATTGCCGAAAACAGATTGGTAATCACTGTTGCGGCCCAGTAGCTCATCTGGCCCCAGGGCAAAACATAGCCCATGAACGCTGTCGCGATCAACAACAGCAGGATGATGACCCCAAGAATCCAAAGCAGCTCGCGGGGCGCCTTATACGATCCGTAATAGAGGCCGCGAAACAAATGGATATAGACAATCGCAAAGAACATCGACGCTCCGTTCATATGGGCATAGCGTACGAGCCATCCATAATTTACGTCGCGCATTATTCGTTCGACCGAGTCGAAAGCGAGCTCGGAGCTTGGAGTATATTGCGTCGCCAGAACGATGCCGCTAACGATCATCACCACCAGCATAATCCCGGCGAGTGAGCCGTAATTCCACCAATAATTCAGGTTCCGCGGTGTCGGATACTCATTCAGCTCGTGGTTCAAGAACTGGAGAAAAGGCAGCCGATAATCGATCCAGCGGATGATCCGCGTCGCGGCGCCGGGGCGGGTGTCGGCCATGGCGCCCTCCTAACCGATGGTTACGACGGTTTCGCTGGTGAATTTGTAGAGCGCTTGGCCCGCCGTCTCGGCCTGGCCCGGGAGCCACAGGTTCAGCGGCGCCGGGCCCTGGCGGATGCGCCCGGAGGTGTCGTAAACCGAGCCGTGGCAGGGGCAGAACCAGCCGCCGTACTGGCCCCGGTCGTCGCCGGCTTTCTGGCCGAGGGGGATGCAGCCGAGATGGGTACACACACCGACGATGACCAGCCATTCCGGTTTCTGGACCCGGTCGGAATCCTTCTGTGGATCGCGCAGTTGCGAGATGTCGACGTCTTGCGCCGCCTTGATCTCCTCCGCGGTGCGGTGGGCAATGAAGACTGGTTTGCCGCGCCAGGCGACGGTCAGACGCTGACCGGCCTGGATCGGTGCCAGGTCCACCTCGGTGGTGGACAGAGCCAATGTGTCGCGCGCCGGGTTGAGCGTGTCGACAAACGGCCAGATCGTCGCCGCAACGCCGACGCCGCCGATCGCTCCTGCGGTCAGAAGCAGGAAGTCGCGCCGGGTTTCACCGGCATGCGCCTCGCTAGCATTCTGGTGAGCGACATCGGCCATGCAAAAACCTCGTCCCGTGGCGGTCGATCGTCCAGAGGGGACCGCCGCCGGAAGCTATACTGTTGATGAGAGCGAACTATGCGACAGACTGCCGCAGAATTAGGCGGTTACAAGAGTAATGGCGACACCGTTACCGTATGATCTCGGGCGCGACAGCTCGGGTTTGGAGGTCGTTTGCGCCTCGCCTTGTACGAGCCCGACATACCGCAAAATACCGGGGCCCTGCTTCGTCTTGCCGCCTGTCTCGGCGTCGAGGTCGACCTGATCGAGCCGTGCGGGTTCCTTCTCGACGACCGACGCCTCAAGCGCGCGGCCCTCGATTACGCGGCGATGCTCCCGGTCCGCCGGCACGCCGCATGGGCATCGTTCCTT
>Ga0210408_10005447_pt1 | contig 11184 bp, 9 predicted proteins | sample IncBWH4MmetaG_FD_155471 | JGI IMG/M metagenome (GOLD analysis project Ga0210408, IMG submission 155471) | Forest soil microbial communities from Barre Woods Harvard Forest LTER site, Petersham, Massachusetts, United States - Inc-BW-H-4-M | ecosystem: Environmental > Terrestrial > Soil >... | reverse complement strand
CATTTGAACACCGGCAGCACCTGAAGCTGCGCCAGATCGATGCCCACGCCGAGATGCTTCGGCAACACGCGCGGGATGTTGTCGGTGAAGCCGCCGCCGGTGATATGCGCAAGCCCCTTCACCGCGCCGCTTTCCCTGATCGCGCGCAGGCATGATTTCACGTAAAGCCGCGTCGGCGTCAGCAGCGCGCCGCCGAGCGTCATGACCGGCGAGAACGGCGCCTGCGCATCGAACGCGAGCCCGCTCAGCTCGACGATCTTGCGCACGAGCGAAAAGCCGTTCGAGTGCAGGCCCGATGAGGCAAGTCCGATCACGGCATCGCCGGCTTCGATATCGCCCCGCGGCAACAGCGTGCCGCGCTCCGCCGCGCCGACCGCAAAGCCCCCGAGATCGTAATCGCCGTCCTTGTAGAGGCCCGGCATTTCCGCGGTCTCGCCGCCGATCAGCGCGCAGCCGGATTCGCGGCAGCCTTCGGCAATGCCGGCGATGATCGCGGCCGTGGTCCCGGGATCGAGCTTGCCGCAGGCAAAGTAGTCGAGGAAGAACAGCGGCTCGGCGCCCTGCACCACCAGATCATTGACCGACATCGCGACGAGATCGATGCCGATGCTGTCGTGAATGGCGGCATCGATCGCGATCTTGACCTTGGTCCCGACGCCATCCGTGGCGGCGACCAGCACGGGGTCGGCAAAGCCCGCGGCCTTCAGGTCGAACAGGCCACCAAATCCGCCGATCTCGGCGTCGGCGCCGGGGCGCGCGGTGGCCCGAACCATCGGCTTGATGAGATCGACCAGACGATTGCCCGCGTCGATGTCGACGCCCGAATCCGCGTAAGTGAGCCCGTTTTTGCGCTCGGCCATGCCCATTTCCAAGATAATCGCGGCTGGTTACGTCGGATTAGGCTGCCGCGCAATGGCTCGCAAGGGCGGTTCCCATATACTATGTAGATAACAACAGGCTCGGCCCATAAAGAGCCGGATTTTCTGTAAAATCAAACCGGTAGCCGGGAAGCGCCGTGTGAGTATTCCAGACTCCATTCCGAACATCATCACGTTGTGCCGGATTCTTCTGGTCCCGATCATCATCTGGGCCATCGCCTCCGGCCAGATGGAGATCGCCTTTGTGGTCTTCGTCATCGCCGGCGTCAGCGATGCGGTCGACGGTTTTCTTGCCAAGCGCTTCAACATGACGAGCGAGCTCGGCGCGCTTCTCGATCCCCTGGCTGACAAGGCGCTGCTGGTCTCGATCTACATCGCGCTCGGCATCTGGGGCGCCATCCCGCACTGGATCGTGATCCTGGTGGTGTCGCGCGATTTCATGATTGTCGCCGCCGTGATCGTATCCTGGTTGTTCGACAAGCCGGTGGCGATGAAGCCGTCGATGGTGTCCAAGCTCAACACGGTGGCCCAGGTTGCCTTCGCGGCACTGGCGCTGGGTTCGCTCGGCTTCGGCTTCAAACCCTCGCCCTATGACCTGATCCTGATGGTTCTTGTCACGATCTTTACGCTCTCTTCCGTATTCCTTTATCTGGTGGAATGGATACGGCACATGGGTACGATCGAAGCTCGCTGATTTGCGCCCTACGATTTCCGATTTGCGATTTTGACCTGGAGTAATGGCTTGGCAGGCCGCGTTCATCCCCGTCAGTTGGCATTTGCGTTGCCGCATGCGGAGAGCCTGACGCGCGACAATTTCCTGGAAGGCCCGGCAAATGCCGCTGGCCTGGCGCTGATCGATGCCTGGCCGGAATGGCCGGGCCGCACCATGCTGCTCACGGGGCCCGAAGGTTCCGGCAAGAGCCATCTCGCCGGGATCTGGGCGGACGAGGCCGGCGCGCGCTCCACGACCGCGCATGCGCTGACGGCGGCGGACGTGCCGGCTGCGCTCGCAACCGGGACGCTTGTGGTCGAGGATCTGAAGGCGAGCAGCTTTGACGAGCGCGCGCTGTTTCACCTCCTCAATCTCGCCCGCGAGGATCAGGCCTATGTCTTGATCACGGCACGGATCGCCCCATCTGCGCTCGAGGTCGAGCTCCGCGACCTGCGCTCGCGTCTGCGCGCGATCCCCGTGGTGTCGCTCGCGGAACCCGACGATCTGCTGTTTCGCGCGCTGATCGTCAAATTCTGCGCGGACCGCCAGCTCGCCGTCGACGAGTCCGTCGTCGGCTATCTCGCAACCCGGATCGAGCGGTCCTATGCGGCCGCGCGAAAGGCGGTCGAACGGCTCGACCGCGAGGGGCTGCGGCTCGGCCGGCCGGTCACCCGGGCGCTGGCGGCGGAACTATTCCGTAAAGCTTGATTTGAGCCCCATCTTGACGCCATCCGGGAGGGGGCCATCATGACCGGTGGGTTGTCATCCGCCTGACATATTGTTTGCGCCGCGGCGCGCTAAATGCGCAGTTGAGCCAAAGCGCCTCTTAATTGGATCAAATTTCTCATGGAATCCGAGCAAGCCATTGTAATTGAAGAGAAAGAACCGTCTCCCGAGACCCTCTCCTCGATTGCCAATAGCCCCGAGCGCTTCATCAATCGCGAGCTTTCCTGGCTGCATTTCAATCGCCGGGTGCTCGAGGAATCGGTCAACGCCGGCCACCCCCTGCTGGAGCGGGTCCGATTCCTGTCGATATCGGCCAACAACCTCGATGAATTCTTCATGGTCCGCGTCGCCGGTATCAAGGCGCAGGTCCGCGAGGGCATCGCCGAGCGCAGCCCGGACGGGCTGACCCCGGCCGAACAGCTTGTCCTGATCAACGATACCGTCTCAAAACTCGCGACCGACCAACAGGCGATCTGGCGCGAACTCCGCAAGGTCCTCGCTGAGGTCGGCATCGTCCTGGTCGACGGGCGCGACGTCACCAAGAGCGAGCGCACCTGGATCGAGGATCATTTCCTCCACAACATCTTCCCGCTGCTGACGCCGCTTGCGATCGACCCTGCGCACCCCTTCCCGTTCATCCCGAGCCTCGGTTTCACCGTGGCGCTGCAATTGACGCGCATCTCTGACGGCAAGCCGATGAATGCGCTGATCCGCATGCCCGGCAAGATCGACCGCTTCATCCGCTTCCCTGCGGCCAAGGACGGCGTGGTGCGGCTGATCACGCTGGAACAGGCCACCGGCCTGTTCATCGGCCGCCTCTTCCCCGGCTACACCGTCAAGGGCCAGGGCGCTTTCCGCATCATCAGAGACTCCGAGATCGAAATCGAGGAAGAAGCCGAAGACCTCGTGCGCGTGTTCGAGACCGCGCTGAAGCGGCGGCGGCGCGGATCGGTAATCCGGCTCGAGATCGAGGCCAACATGCCCGAGGAGCTACGCGCTTTCGTACAGCATGCGCTTTCGACCACCGACGACGAAGTGCTGTTGGTCGACGGCGTGCTTGCCATGAACGAGCTGTCGCAATTGACGCGGCTCGACCGGCCGGACCTCGAATTCGCGCCTTACGTGCCGCGCCATCCCGAACGCGTGCGCGACCATGGCGGCGACATCTTTGCGGCGATCCGGCAGAAGGACCTCATCGTCCATCACCCCTACGAATCCTTCGACGTCGTGGTGCAGTTCCTGCAGCAGGCGGCACGCGATCCGGATGTGGTCGCAATCAAGCAGACGCTTTACCGCACCTCCAACAACTCGCCGATCGTGCGCGCACTGGCGGAAGCCGCCGAGGCCGGCAAGTCGGTCACCGCGCTGATCGAGCTCAAGGCGCGCTTCGACGAGGAAGCCAATATCCGCTGGGCGCGCGACCTCGAACGCGCCGGCGTGCAGGTGGTCTACGGCTTCCTCGAATTGAAGACGCACGCGAAGCTCTCGCTGATCGTGCGCCGCGAGGGTGGCAGCCTAACCACCTATGTCCACACCGGAACCGGCAATTATCATCCGGTGACCGCGCGCATCTACACCGACCTCTCCTACTTCACGTCAGATCCGATCATCGGGCGCGACGCAGCGCGGGTGTTCAATTACATCACCGGCTATGCCGAGCCGAGCGATATCGAGAAGATGGCGGTGTCGCCGCTGACCTTGCGCAAGCGCATGCTCGAGCACATCCACGGCGAGACCAACCATGCCCGCCACGGCAGGCCCGGCGTGATCTGGATGAAGATGAACTCGCTGGTCGACCCCGATATCATCGACGCGCTGTACGAGGCCTCCCAGGCCGGCGTCGCCATCGAGCTCGTGGTGCGCGGTATCTGTTGCCTCCGGCCGGGCCTGCCCGGCCTGTCCGAGAATATCCGCGTCAAATCCGTCATCGGGCGGTTCCTCGAACACGGCCGAATCTACTGTTTCGGGATGGGACAGGGCCTGCCCAGCGCAAAAGCTGCTGTGTATATCTCCTCTGCCGACATGATGCCGCGCAACCTCGACCGGCGCGTCGAGGTGCTCTGTCCGTTGCAAAATCCCACGGTGCATCAGCAGGTTCTCGAACAGATCATGGTCGCCAATCTGAAGGACACCGAGCAGAGCTGGCAGTTGTTGCCGGACGGGTCCTCAACGCGTATGAAGGCCGCGAAAGGCGAAGAGCCCTTCAATTTGCACAATTACTTCATGACGAATCCGAGTCTCTCTGGCCGTGGAAAGTCGCTCAAGGAATCTTCGCCACGTCGCCTCACGCGCCGTAATGAACGCCACCTTCCCACCTAACGGGCTTTTCCGGTGAAGCGGCCGCGCAAGCGCGCCGCAAGCGTCGCTGTCATCGACATCGGTTCGAACTCGGTCCGCCTCGTCGTCTACGAGAAGATGGCGCGTAGCCTCCTGTCCGTCTTCAACGAGAAGACGCTGTGCGGGCTCGGCCGCGAGGTGCAGTCGACCGGCCTGCTCGCGCCCGACGCGGTCGACAAGGCCCTGACCTCGCTCCGGCGCTTTCACGCGCTGTGCAAGATCCAGCGGGTCGGCCGCATCTATGCGATCGCCACCGCCGCCTGCCGCGACGCCTCGAATGGGCCGGACTTCATCGCCAAGGCCGAGCGCATCTGCGGCTGGAAGATCGAGATCCTGTCGGGGCAGCGCGAAGCCCAGTTGTCGGCGCAGGGCGTCATCTCCGGCATTCACAAGCCCGACGGCATTGTCGGCGATCTCGGCGGCGGCTCGCTGGAATTGATCGACGTCCGCGGCCACCGGGTGAGTGGCGGGGTCACGCTGCCGCTCGGCAGCCTGGCGCTGCAGGACCTCTCGCATAAGTCGCTCAAGCGCGCCGAGCGCATCGTGAGCACCGAGCTCGCCGAGGTGCCTCGCCTCGCGGCCGGCCGTGGCCGCACCTTCTATGCCGTCGGCGGCACATGGCGCGCACTGGCGCGCATCCACATCATCCAGAGCGGCTATCCGCTCAAGGTGATGCACGGCTATTCCATTCCCGCCACCGAAGCGCTCGGCTTCGTGCAGCGGCTGCGCCGGCTCGCCGCCACCAACATGCTCGCCGACATCGAGGCGGTGGCCGAAGCGCGACGCCCGCTGCTCACCTATGCCGCGCTGGTACTCGAATACATCATCCGTACCGCGCGGCCGAAGACCATCACGTTCTCGACCTTCGGCGTGCGCGAGGGCCTGTTGTTCTCGATGCTGCCCGATGCCGAGCGTAACAAGGACGGGCTCCTCTGCGCCGCGCAGTCGTTGAACGAGCTGTTGTCGCGCTCGGCGCGGCATGCAGAGGAGCTGATCGAGTGGACCGATCGCCTCGCGCGCGTCGTGCATCTGCGCGAGACCGAGGAAGACCGCCGGCTCCGCCATGCCGCCTGCCTTCTCTCCGACATCGGCTGGCGGGTGCATCCCGATCATCGCGGCGAGCAGACGCTGACGACCATCATCGACGGCAATTTCGGCTCGATCGGCCATCAGGGCCGCCCCTTCGTGGGCCTGAGCGTGTTCTTCCGCTATGCGGGGCTCTCCGAGGAGAACCAGCCGCCGCCGATCATCCAGCAGCAGGTCACCCACGCCATGCTCGACCGCGCCAAGGTGCTGGGCGCGGCCTTCCGCGTCGCGCATCTGATCTCGGCGGCGCGGCCTGGCGTGTTGCCGGCGACCCATTTCCGCACGGAGGGCCGCAAGCTGATGCTGGTGTTCGAGCACCAGATGGTCGACCTCGTCGCCGACCGCGTCGGCAGCCGCTTCAAGCAGCTCGCAAAGCTGCTCGGCCGCTCGGGTTCGATCGTCCGCAGCTGACTTCCGAAGGCGTCATCACGTCTCCGACGCAAACTGATTCAGCCTCTGCCGGCGCCAGATCGATCCTGCGATCAGGACCACAACGGCTCCCAGCACGGCGCACGCGATCTCGCTCCCATTGCCGCCGACGAACAGCGGCGCCACGCCAATCAGTGTCAGCAGCGCATCCAGTTCGACGCCCGTCGCGCCCTCGAACAGCGATTGCAGCCTCGGATGCACAGCCGGATCGGTCGCGATCACGTCGCCCGCGATCCAGCCCAATAGCGCAGAGCCGGCCCAGATCAGGATCGGCAGCATAGAAATCAACGCCATGATCAGCGCCGCGCCAGCGATGATCAATGGGATGCTGCTCGCAAGTCCGAAGATCAAAAGCGGAAGGCTGCCGTCCGCAGCCGCGGCAACGGCGACGACATTGTCGAGGCTCATCACGATATCGGCGACAACCACGATCTGAACCGCGGCCAACAGATGCGAGGCCGCGCCCACATCCCCGTGCTCCTCGGCATCAGGCACGAGGAGTTTTGCGGCGATCACGAGCAGTGCAAGACCGCCGACCAGCTTCAGATACGGCAATCCCATCACGGTCGCGATGAGGACCGTGAACAGTATCCGCAAGACCACCGCGGCCAGCGTGCCGAGCAACATGCCCCAGAATCGCTGACGCGGCTCGAGCGAGCGGCACGCCATCGCGACGACCAGCGCGTTGTCGCCGGATAGCAGGACGTTGATCCAAATGATCTTCGAAAGGTTCAGCCAGAATTGCGGGTGGCCGACTTCCGAACTGAATTGTTCGACAACGCCGCCGACGCCGGCGGGACCGAAAATATCCGGCAAAAAGCTCAAATCCGACCTCCGGACGCGGTTGCTGCCATCAGTCGGTATCGCAATTCACCGCGGCCGCCGGAGTGGCCATTTGTCGCAAAATACGAAAGACCAATCTAGTTCGCGACCTCAACCCGCCGCGTGCGGCTCCTGAAGTTCCCCGGGCGCGTCGCGAAGCTTGCGACGCCGCCAGATCGTTCCGATGATCAGGACGACGATCGCTCCGAGCCCGGAGGCGACGAAATCCACGAGATCGCCATCCAGATTGAAATGCGACGCGCCGAGGATGATGGACGTCGCCTCAATGGTAATGTGGCCGTTCAGGAGATTGTGGAACAACGTCTGATCGATCGGGTCGCTCACGATCACGTCGCCGGCGATCCAGCCGAGCAGCATCGCGCCGATCCAGATCAGAACCGGGAAGCGGTCGAGCACCAGCATGATCAGGGCCGCGCCCGCGATGATCATGGGAATGGAGACGGCAAGGCCGATCACCAAGAGCGACAGCTGCCCGTTCGCGGCAGCCGCGACCGCGATCACATTATCGAGGCTCATGATGATGTCGGCGATGACGACGATGCGCACCGCGTGCCACAGCGTGGTGCCGGCCGCGATCTCGTCGTTCTCGTCCTCCGGCACCAGAAGCTTGGCCGCGATCACGATCAGCGCGATGCCGCCGATCAGCTTCAAATAGGGCAGCGATAGCAGCGTGGCGACGATGCCGGTGAAGACGATCAGCAGCAGCACGGCGATGCCGGCGCCGATGATCATGCCCCAGAGCCGGCTCCGCCCGTGCAGGCCGCGGCAGGCCATCGCGATCACAAGCGCGTTGTCGCCCGACAACAGCACGTTGATCCAGATGATCTTGCCGACCGCGAGCCAGAACGACGGCTCCTGCATGTCAGCGCGGAACTGCGTAAAGAACGCGCCGATATTGCCGGGCTCGAAGATCTGCAGCAGCGAGTTCACAGCCTATCTACCCCCGATCAATCGGCCGCGCTGCTAGCCCAGCTCAGCCGACGATCTCGTTGCCGGCGAAGAACTGTGCGATCTCGATCGCCGCGGTCTCCGGCGCGTCCGAACCGTGGACCGAGTTCTCGCCGATCGACTTTGCGTGCGACTTGCGGATGGTTCCCTCGGCCGCCTTCGACGGATCGGTCGCGCCCATCACATCGCGGTATTTGGCGATCGCACCCTCGCCTTCCAACACCTGCACCACGACCGGACCCGAGGTCATGAACTCGACGAGCTCACCGAAGAACGGGCGCGCCTTGTGCACGGCATAGAAGGTTTCGGCCTGGCCGCGGGTCATGCGGATACGCTTTTGCGCGACGATGCGAAGACCCGCCTTCTCGATCAGCGCATTGACCGCGCCGGTCAGATTGCGCTCGGTCGCGTCCGGCTTGATGATCGAGAAGGTGCGTTCAATCGCCATGATTTCAGTCCTCAAATTAACGGCCTGTTGGAGTTGGTCGGGCTTATATCGACGGCCCGCGCGCACGGCAAGCGTCCCCCATGTCGCGGCGGCAGCATCTTAACCAACGGGAATTACAACAATTTCACGAAGGTGAACCCATTCTGCAGCAAGTCATCGCCTCCCGTTCAGGTGAGCGGCGATAGGCTCATGATCGACCGGATGCCTCTTCTGGTTCGAGGCCCACGGCCGGTGATTTCAAAGGACTTGAGGAGATAACCATGTTTCGCAAACTCTCGCTTGCTGCAGTCGCCGCGGTATCCTTAGGGGCAGCGGCACTGGCGCCGTCCCCGGCCGCCGCCTGGGGCTTTCATGGCGGCTACGGCTGGCATGGCGGCGGCTATGGCTACCATGGCGGCTGGTACGGCCATCGCGCCTGGTGGGGCGGCGGCCCGCGGTTCTATGGCTATGGCGTGCCGGTCTCCTATGGCTATGGCGGCTGCTATGTGCGCCAGCTCGTTCCCACCCCCTGGGGGCCCCGCTGGCACCTGGTCAACCGCTGCTACTGAGCAGCCCAGCACCTTGACCTGCCTGCAAGACCCTGCCTGCAAGACCCCGGCCTCGCGCCGGGGTTTTTGCTTCGGCAGCCCCGCTTCATGAAAATTTTACCTCAACCCCATGCCGCCCTGCGGGGCCCCGGAAACATTTTGGGCAGGCCCGAGTTGCAATACCGAGACTTCACTGCAACGAACGCGAGCACGGAACTGCCATGACGCCCCTCGAAATCCAGGACCGCGAGCCCATCGACGGCAAGACCAGCCGGTCGATCCGCGACGCCGTGGGCGAGCGGCTGCAGCAATACCTCAAGCCGCAAATGATGATCCCCTCGCCGCACCTCGAGCATTTGCTCGACGAGCTCGACCGGACCGAACGCGAGAGCCGCGCCGAAGCACGGCTGCATGGGCCGTAGGCGGATTTTCTGCCAAAGCGCGCTGATTCCATCGTGCTTTAGCTCTTGTTTGCGCATCAAACCGCCGCACACTTTGCGCTAACGCGGCCCTTCAGGTCCGGATCATGCGCCAAAAGCGGTTGCCTTTGGGGGCCAATTGCGGTGACTAGCGCCGCATGCTCTCCATCTCCGACATTTCGATCCGCCTCGCCGGCCGGCTTCTGATCGACCAGGCGACGGTCCAGATCACGCCCGGCGCGCGCGTCGGCCTGGTCGGCCGTAACGGCACCGGTAAATCGACGCTGTTCCGCGCCATCCGCGGCGAGCTCGCCACCGAAAGCGGAACGATCACAATTCCCCCGCGCTGGAGCGTCGGCTCGCTGGCGCAGGAGGCGCCCGATGGTCCGGAGAGCCTGGTCGAGATCGTGCTCAAGGCCGATCTGGAACGCGATGCGCTGCTGCGCGAGGCCGATACCGCACGCGACCCGCACCGGATTGCGGAAATCCAGACACGCCTTGTTGATATCGAGGCGCATTCCGCGCCTTCGCGCGCCGCCGCGATCCTGAGCGGCCTCGGTTTCTCGTCCGCCGATCAGGCGCGGCCGGTGCAGGAGTTCTCCGGCGGCTGGCGCATGCGCGTCGCGCTTGCGGCAACCCTGTTCGCCGCACCCGACCTGCTGCTGCTGGACGAGCCCACCAACTATCTCGACCTCGAAGGCACGCTCTGGCTCGAGGATCATCTGGCGCATTATCCGCGCACGGTGATCGTCATCAGCCACGACCGCGATCTGCTCGAAACCTCGGTCGACCAGATCCTGCATCTCGAGCAGGGCAAGCTCACGCTCTACAAGGGCAGCTATTCCTCGTTCGAGGAACAGCGCGCCACCCGCGCCATGCTCGATGCGAAAAACGTCAAGCGGCAGGAATCGGAGCGCAAACGCCTGCAAGCCTTTGTCGACCGCTTCAAGGCCAAAGCGTCGAAGGCGCGGCAAGCGCAGTCCCGCATGAAGATGCTGGAGCGGATGAAGCCGATCACGGCCCTGGTGACGCAGGACGTGCGCGAGATCAGCTTTCCCGCGCCGGAAAAGACGCTGTCGCCGCCGATCATCGCCGTCGACAATGTCTCGGTCGGCTATGAGCCGAACAAGCCGGTGCTGAACCGCGTCACGCTGCGGATCGACAATGACGACCGCATCGCGCTGCTCGGCTCCAACGGCAATGGCAAATCGACGCTGGTCAAGCTGCTCGCGAATCGTATGAAGCCATTTTCGGGCGCGATCACGCGCGCCGAAAAGCTCGTGATCGCCTATTTCGCGCAGCATCAGCTCGACGAATTGAACGAGGATGCTTCCACCTACGATCATGTGCGCAAGCTGATGCCGGAGGCGCCGGAATCGAAGGTGCGCGCCCGCGCCGGCGCCATCGGCTTTTCCGGCAAGGCCGCGGATACACAGGTGAAAAGCCTCTCCGGCGGCGAGAAGGCGCGGCTGCTGCTGGGCCTTGCCACGTTCTTCGGCCCCAACATGATCATCCTGGACGAGCCGACCAACCATCTCGACATCGACAGCCGCGCAGCACTTGCGGAAGCCATCAACGAATTTCCAGGCGCGGTCATCATGGTCTCGCACGACCGCTACCTGATCGAGGCCTGTGCCGACCAGCTCTGGGTCGTGGCCGACCATGCCGTCACGAATTTCGACGGCGACCTCGACGATTACCGCCGCCTCGTTCTGTCGTCGCGGAGCGAGCGCGGCCCCTCGCGCGAGACGAACGAGCGCAATGGAACGCCTCAGCCACCAACGCGCATCAAGGCCGAGCGGAAAAAACCGCCGCAGCAAAGAATCGCCGA
>Ga0210408_10005445_pt1 | contig 11185 bp, 9 predicted proteins | sample IncBWH4MmetaG_FD_155471 | JGI IMG/M metagenome (GOLD analysis project Ga0210408, IMG submission 155471) | Forest soil microbial communities from Barre Woods Harvard Forest LTER site, Petersham, Massachusetts, United States - Inc-BW-H-4-M | ecosystem: Environmental > Terrestrial > Soil >... | reverse complement strand
TCGCTGCCGCTTGGCAAGCGCCGATTCGAGCAGGGGTTGTGCCTGGCCGTACAGTCCCAGCCCCATGTACACCGTGCCCAGCGTATCGAGCAGCGTCGCCTGGATCTGCGGCTGCTTGGCGAGCTGTGTTTCCACCCGAGCCGAACCTTTGTCGAGCACTTCGCGGGCCGTGAGGCTGTTGCCGCGCGCCTCGCTCGGGTCGGACACCCGGAACAGGTCGACGAGAAAGGCGGTGGTCTGCCGCGCGGTTTCCGCCTCACGCTTCGCAATGACGGTCTGCCGCTGAGCGGTGGCTCGGGCTATGAGAGCGGCGGCGGCTAGTCCGCTCGTCAGCACCATGCCGGCGACCGCTCCGGAAGCGATCGCGAAGAGTTGCCGTTGCCTGCGGCGCTGCTCGCGCTGGCGCAGGCCGTCGAATCCCACACCCAGCAGGCCCGCGATCAGCTTCAGTTTCGCGTTGTTGCGCCCGTCCTTGCCTGGCCGTGCATCGGCGGCAATCGGCTCGGTGCGGGTGGTGCTGAGCTCGCCATCGGGGCCGACCCGGTAGCGCAGGGCCTGCGGAAAGCACTCCTCCGCGGCGTGCGCAGGATCGTCCGACGCGTTGGGCTCGCCCCCGACGATGAGACAGAAGATGCGGTCCTCGCGACCGAGCCGCTTGAAGGCAAGGATCTCCTCATTGACCCACTTCGAGCGAGCCGCGCTCGGTGAGCAGATGACGATCTGGCAGGCCGACTGTCTCAGGGCTTCACTGATGACGGTGCCGAGATCGGTTGCGCTCGCCAGCTCCTCGCGGTCCCTGAAGATCGGCGTGAGCCGCTTGGGTACGGTCCCACGCGCGGTGACCGTGCCGATCAGCTGCTTGGGAGGCCGGTACGATTCCAGCGACTTGTGCAGCCACGCCCCCCACTTCGCATCGCGGTGGCTGTAGCTCAGGAACGCCCGGTACCTGGGGGAATCCAAGGCAGTGCCCTTGTCGGAGAATTTCCCTTCTGGCCGCTGGACTCGTCTTGTCGCGGTCCGGAGGGTTTATCGATGGCTCCAGTCTACCGCACCGGTGCGCAGGAGCGCGAGAGCGGCGGGCCTTTGCAGCACCACGGTTGTCCGGCCCGGGGCGCACCCGGCACAATCGTCGGCGACGTGTAACACTTCCTCCGAGCGGTGAGCCCAGCTTTGTCCAACGATAACAACCACTACGCCGTCTCACCGTTCGTCGTCGGGGTTTCCGGGCATCGCGATCTGCGCGCCGATGCACTGCCGCAGCTGCGCGCTGCGATTACCCTGATCCTGAGGCAACTTGCCGAGCATCTTCCGGACTCGGAGCTGCGGATCGTTGCGGGCATGGCCACCGGTGCGGATCTGCTCGTCGCGCAGACTGCACTCGAACTCGGTTTCCGTGTCGACGCGCTGCTGCCGATGCCGCTCGAGCATTATGCGGCGGACTTCGATCTCGACTCCTTCAGCGCGCTCAAGACACTCCTGGCGCACCCTCACGTACGCTGCCGCGAGCTGCCGCTGACCGCGGCGTTGTCGGAATCGGGCACGACCGCCGCGGACCGGGACGTCCACTACGCAATGCTCACTCGGCATCTCATCCGTGGATGCAGCCTGCTCATCGCGCTATGGGACGGGGAGGCATCGCCGCTGCCCGGCGGCACTGCAGACACCGTACTGCGCTATCTGGGTGTGCGTACCGACCGCAACAAGGATGACGAGCGGATCGAGTTCTCCGATGCCTCACCCGACGCCGACCTGCCGGCGCGCCTCGTGTACTGGATCCCTACTGCACGTGCGAAAGCCAGCTCGCTCGCGGACACCGCTGGACCGCCAAACGGCAGAGCCTCCGGGTTTCTGGCGGGGCTCGGTGACAACGCACTGCAGCGCCTGCCGGCAATGCCCCACCGGCTCGAGGTCCACCTGCGTTCGCTGAATGTCTACAACCGCGAGTACCAGCGCTTCAAGTGCCGCTGGCCCGCTCCCCCTGCCCCGGACTCGCTGCTGAGCAGCCTGCCCCCGACACTGCGCGTGGACCCGCAGGATCCGGTGCTGGAGCTCATCGATACTCAGTACGGCAAGGCGGATGCGCTCGCGCTCCACTTCCAGAAGCGCTCGGACCACCTGTTCGCGTTTTTCAACCTCGTTGCTTTCGCGATGGGTCTCGCCTACCTCACGTACGAGAAGTTCATGAGTACGCGACTGATGCTGTTCGCGTACCTGCTAATCCTTACGTCGAGCGTGGGCGTTTACTACCTCTTGCACGAACGGCACTGGTTCGCCAAGCACCTGATGTGCCGTGCGCTCGCAGAAACGCTGCGGGTGAAGTTCTACCTGCGCTTGGCGCGCTGCGATCAGCTGGTGGACGCCGAGGAGGTCCTGTCGCTCTCCGGGATAAACCGCTTCCATGGTTTCGGCTGGATCGGGCACGTCCTGACAGGCGTCGAGACGCCAGGGGCACAGGGTGATCCCGGAGCTGCCGCGCAGCGCGGTGGTGTCGACCGGGCCTGGATCGAGAATCAATGCCAATACTTCGTGCGGAAAGTAGCTAAACTGCACCGCAGCGGCGTGCGCACCAAGTGGCTGAAGCGCACCCTGTTCGCCGTCATCCTCGCCGTCGTGCTGGTTCTGTTACTGCTCGGGGAGAAGGCAGGCGAGCGCCTGGTGCTGGGCATTCCGCTCGAAAATGCGCTGACATTCCTCATGGGGCTCATCGCCGTGACACTCGCATCCTGGGAGCTGCATCAGAACAAAATGGCCAGCCGCGAGCTGCTGTGGCAGTACCGCAATCAGCTGAAGCACTTCTCGCGTGCGCGCGCCCAACTCGCGCGTACGCTCGCCACCGCCCGCCGCCTTGAAATTATCGCGGCGCTCGGCAAGGACTCCTTAATGGAGAGCTACCTGTGGACCATCCATCGGTTCCATCGCGAGCACGAGCCGCCCGGGCGGGCGTGACGCTGGCTGTGGCGCCCGCGCCTGTGCGGCGCGGTGTCGCTTCAGTGAGCGCAAAGGTCCACGCCCTGTCGGAGCTGCTGCTCGTGAGCCGAGGGCCCTACGCGCGGGCTTTCGAGAGTCTCATTCTCGGGCTGATCATTTTCAGCGTCGCCTCAATCGGCGTGGAGTCGATTCCGGGCCTGCCGGAGTGGGCGACGCAGGCGTTGCGCGTCGCGGAGATCATCGTCGTCGCTGTTTTTTCCTTCGAGTATCTGCTGCGGATCATCGTTGCGCCGAGCAAGCTCGCCTTCATCTTCAGCTACTCGGGCCTCATCGATCTGCTCGCCATCGCCCCGTTCTACCTGACTGGGTTCGACGCGCGCTGGCTGCGGGCACTGCGGCTGCTGCGGCTGCTGCGGGTACTGAAGCTGCAGACGCACATCCTCGAGACCGTGGTCGAGGAGCGCACCCGCGAGCTCAGGGAGAAAAATGCAGCGCTGGAAAAAGCGCAGGCGCAGCTGAAAGCAGAACTCGAGGTCGCACGCGCACTGCAGCTCGCGATCCTGCCGTCCGCCTTTCCCGCGAGACCCGGGTGCGAGGCGGCAGCGCGCATGATTCCCGCGACCACCATGGGCGGGGACTTCTACGACTACATCGAGCTGCCCGACGGGCAGATCGGGCTGGTGATTGCGGATGTCTCCGGCCACGGTGTGCCGGCGGCGTTCTTCATGGCCGTAGCACGCACCAACCTACGAGAGCTCGCGGTTCGGCATACCGATCCCGGCGAATGCCTGGCGCAGACCAATGACGCGTTGTGCGCGCAGAATCCGCTGGAGCTGTTCGTGACGGTCTTCTACTGCATACTCGACCCGAAGACCGGGGTGCTGCGCTATGCCAATGGTGGCCACAACCAGCCCTACGTGCGGCGTGCCGCAGGCCCGATCGACTCCCTCGACGGTGCGGGCGGACTCGTGCTCGGGGCGATGACGGGGGTCAAGTATCCAACTCACACGGCGCAGTTGCTGCGAGGTGATCGGCTCGTGCTGTATACGGATGGCGTGACCGAAGCGTTCAACCCGACCGAGGAGCTCTACGGAGCAGAGCGGCTGGTCGATGAGGTGCACGTGCACGGCGGCGGTACGCCTACGGCGCTCGTCGAGCGCATCTGCCAGAGCGTGACGAATTTCGCGGGGTTGGAGCCACAGTCCGATGACATCACCCTTACCGTTCTCACCTGGGGTGCGCCATGAACCTGCGGATCGAGGCACTGGCGGAGGTCACCTACGTGATTCCGGAGGGCAGGCTGGATTTCAGGGTTATAGCCGGTGTGCAGCGCGACTGCAGCGAGGAGGCCCGGCAGGAGCAGATGCAGGCCGCCGCTCGTAGAGGTTATTGGAGATCATGGCGAGGATGCTGGCGCTGCGTCCGCTGATGATGGCCACCGGTAAGGAGATCTGGCAGCTGACGCTGCTTCGCCAGTAGTTGCGCTAATATTCGGTCCTTTCTTACCGGGCGGTGGCTGGAGCCTCACCATGCAGTTGCAACTCGCAGATGCGGGCGATGGAGTGCTGAACGTCTTGCTGGTCGGCAGGTTGGACACGCCGGGTGTCGACCGCATCGAGACACAGCTGACCGCTCACCTCGTGCCGCGCGGTGCGCGCGCCATGATCGATCTGTCGCAGGTCACCTTCATCGGCTCCGGCGGGATCCGCATGTTCATCACCATCGCTCGTGCGCTCGGCAGGAAGGGCGGCAAGCTCGTGCTGTACGGTGCACAGCCGCTCGTGGGGCAGGTTTTCGAGACGACCTCCCTGAACGACATCGTCCCGGTGCGCTCCGATGCCAGCGCCGCTGCCACGGCGGTGCGCGGCTGACAGCTCGGCTTCCTGCAGTCGGACGGCGCCATGCATAGCCGGCGCGTCGAGATTCGTTTTGCCGGCAGCCACGCGGGCTTCGCGGATGGGTTCGTGCAAGCCCGCGGTGCGCTCGATGCGCAACGACTGGATGGAGCTACGCGTTACAACGCCGAGCTGGTATTCGAGGAGATCACCGCCAACATCATCGCGCACGGCGCCCCCGACGGCCATGAGCTCGAGGTGTGCGTGACGCTGGAAGCCGGCGATGACTCGATCGTCCTCACCTTCGAGGACAACGGCGTGCCATTCGATCCGCGCAACCGTGCAGATCCCCTGCCCCAGAAATCTCTCGATGAAGCCCGGATCGGCGGCTACGGTCTCATGCTGGTGCGCCGTGCCGCGAGATCGATCGATTACCTGCGCACGGCCGAAGGCCGCAACCGGCTGACCGTGCGTCTGCCACATGGCGATGTGGGAGCGACGCGCTAGCGCCCCCCTCGCTGCGCGGACGCAACCAGATCCAGTCGCCCATACCACCCGTGTGCCCCAGCGTGGGCTCCGGCGCTGAAGAACAGCGTCGTTCGCGGCTGACCGGCGTAGTCATTGCCAAAGGCCAGACCGTGAAGGCTCGGTATCACGAGCACCGTGCCGGTCTCATCCGTGAGCGAGCCGAGCAACGTGCCGTTCGCCAGGTCGAAGGCGTTGATCGTGCCGTCCCCGGTGTTTCCCACGAGTAGCGCGCGACCAAAGGGAAACTCGCCATCGGCCGGAGCCCGCACCATTGCCCAGGGAGCATTGAGCGCGCCTCCAGCCGTGACGAGGCGGGTGATGAAGTCGCCGCCCGGCGTGAAGACGCCGATCATTCCGAGCCCGGGGCCGCTCACTGGATCGGCAGTGGTTGACGGTGGCCGCTGCGCGTAGGCGACGTAGACGAGATCGTCGATCACTGCAATTCCGAAGGGGGCGTACCCGGACGGGAGTGCCGGATCCGTAAAGGCAAATTTCGTGCGCGTGGGTGTCTGCTTCCTGAAGGCCGTATCGAATACGTCGATGCGTCCGTTGCGGAAGTCAGCCGCATACAGATGGCTCTCGCCTGGGGTGCTGGAAGTTGCGATCGCGAGGCCCGTGTAGGCCGCGGAGTCGTCGGCCGCGAACACGGCGAGGGCGGCGCCGATGTCGACCTCGGGCGACCATGCGGCGATCATGCCAGCCCTGCCCGCATACAGAAGTTGCGCCGGGGATGACTTTCCGGCTGCGGAGACGATGAAGTCGTCACCGGAGTTCGTGGCGATCCCCGCGGCGCCAAAGGCCGTGCTCTGGGGGCCGTCGGGTAGATGGAGCAGCGGCGGAGCTGGGACAGGCTGCGCGCTGCCTGCGCCCGCATACACGGTCGAGGTGTTGCTCCGCCGGCTAGCCACCACAGCCGGGAGTTTTTCCGGTAACACGAGACCCCAGGGGTCGGAGAGGTTGACGTCGGTGCCGAGCGCCCGGGTGCCGGTTACATCGGCCACGAGATCCGTGCGCCGAACTCTCGCGTCCCGTCGTCCGACGAGGTGGCGTGCGCTGCCGACCGCTGCCATGGCGGTCACGGTGAGCGTAGCGGACTGGGCAATGGATCCGGTGGAGGCGGTCGAGCAGTTCAGCACGTAGGCGAAGGTACCCGTGCTGGCGGGCGTGACCTTGGTACTCCCCTGCAGCGACTGCGGCCCACTCCACGCACCGCTGGCGGTGCATGCTGAGACGCCGGTCGATGTCCAGCTGAGTACGGCACTCTGTCCCAGCACGATGGTTGTGGGCGTCACCGCGATCGCCAGGCTCGGTGCGGGCGGGGGCGGAGGCGGCACGATGGGTATAGAGCTCGTGGTGCCGAACGAGCAACTGAAGAATGAAGAAGCCTGAGCGCAGAGCGCCACGAGAGCCGTGCACCAGAGGAGCGCTCTTGAACGGGAAGTGCGTCTTTTCGACACGTGCACGGCACGCGCTGCCTTATCGCAACCCTACCGGAGCGGGACCTTGTCGGTTCGAACCCTTCGTACGTCCGGCCGGGCGCCTGAATCCCTCAGACTGTGCTTTCCGTTTACCCTCCAAGCGGCCCCGCTGGCAAGGGAAGGAACGGGCGATGGCCCCTTCCGTGCACGGGAAACACCTGCGTGAGGTTACATCGGCGGCTCTTAGCCCACAGCCCGCCGCAATCGACATAATCCCGACTCTCGAGAGAGTGCATCGCTCGCGGAATGGGTCACTGCGCGAAGCGCGCGAATCGATACGCGAGTTGCGGACTCCCGCTGCCTTCGTAGGCGAGCTGGGCGATGAGCAGGGAGAAAGGCTCGGTGTAGCGCGCAACGCGCAGCGGCCCGGCGTCCACGGGATCGAAACCGACATCGCGAATCAGCCTCGCCGCAAGCGCTTTCGCCTGCTCATCGTCCCCGCAATACACGAGGCTCGGTGGATCGGCCTTGCCCCGTGCCTCGAACACGCTGAACAGCACCTCGCTCGGGAGCGTGCTGAAGGCGGCAACGACCCGCGCCGGCGGCACCTTGCGCGCGAGCTCCTCCGCCCCGGAGGAACTCTGGCCCACGATCAGTGCCGTATCGTCCATGTTCATTGGCAACGAGCAGCTGATCAGGATCTTGCTGCCGAGGCTGCCAGCCTGTTGCAGCACCTCATCGACTTTCGACCAATGTACGGCCAGTAACAGCACATCGGCCGCGCGCGCCGCCGCGGCTGGTGTGCCCGCACGCGCGCGGGCGCCGGCCTCGCGCGCGAGCCGTTTGAGCTTCTGCTCGCTGCGCGCATAACTGAAGACCACTTCGTGCCCGGCACGCGCGAAAAGCGTGCCGAGCTTCCCTCCCATGAGACCCGACCCGAGTATGCCTACATGCACGGTGCTCCTCCTCGCACGTGCCGACTCTTACCGCTTTGCGGGCGCGATGACAACCATGGCCGGCTGCGCCGGTAAAGGCACCCTCATGAGTGAGTCTGGCGATCGCCATCGCGGAAATGATGCTATATGGTCGCGTTCGATCCAACACCTGAAGGTGAGTACTGAACGATGCACACAAGAACACTCTCGCCCTGGCTCATTGCGCTCGCGGCGTTGCTCGGCACGGCTACTGCCGCGGTGCCTGCGCCGGAGGCCGCGCAGGAGAGCGACTTCAGGCTCCGCTTCGTGGGGCCGAAGGTCGGCAACCGCATCGCCTCGGTCGCCGGGATTGCCGGAGATCCGAGTGTCTATTACGCGGGAGCGGCTTCAGGCGGGGTGTGGAAGTCCACCGATGGTGGTAACCGCTGGCTGCCCATCTTCGACAAACAAACGGTTGCGGCGATCGGCGCGCTGGCAGTGGCGCCCTCGCAGCCGAGCACGGTGTGGGCCGGCACCGGCGAAGCGTGGGTCATCCGCGACAGCGACGTGATGGGCAATGGCATCTATAAATCCAGCGATGCCGGACGCACCTGGACCAACATGGGCCTGCCGGAGTCCGGTCGCATCGGCCGGATCATCGTCCACCCCTCGGATCCGGACATCGTATTCGCCTGCGTGCTGGGACGCGCGACCGGACCTCAGCAGGAGCGTGGCGTGTATCGCACGAACGACGGCGGCCAGCACTGGGCGCGTGTGCTGTTTGCCGCCGAGAACGCCGGCTGCTCGGGACTGTCGATGGATGCGCACGACCCACGTACCTTGATGGCGGGAATGTGGCAGCTGGAGATGCACACCTGGGGTGAATACAGCGGCGGCCCGCACAGCGGCATCTATGTCTCCCACGATGGCGGGAACAAGTGGACACGGCTCGAGGGACACGGTTTGCCGAATGCTCCCCTCGGTAAGATCGATGTCGCCATCGCGCCGACCAACTCCAACCGCATCTATGCGCTCATACAGACGAAGGATCAGGGCTCGGTCTGGAGATCGGACGATGCGGGCGAGCAGTGGAAGCTCGTCAACTCGCAGCGCGCGTTGATCGGGCGCGCCGGCTACTACATCCGCCTCGCGGTATCGACGGGACGCGACAACGAGGTCTTCGTCGCCAACAGTTCCTTCCACCAGTCACTGGACTGGGGTGAGAGTTTTCACGAGGTGCGCTGGGGCGGCGACACCCACGACATCTGGATTGATTCTGCCAATCCGGATCGCTTCGTCATCACCGACGACGCAGGGATGCTCATCACGACGGTGCACGGCCGCGGGTTCCATCGCGTCACCTTGCCCATCGGGCAGATGTACCACGTGGCAGTCGATGACCAGGTTCCCTACTACTTCTACAGCAACATGCAGGACGACGGGAACATGCGTGGCCCAAGTGTCCCCATCGATTCCGAGGAGACGGGCTGGGACCGTCACATGGGCGGATGCGAGTCGGGGTTCACGATTCCCGATCCCAGCGATCCGAACGTCGTGTGGGCAACCTGCTACGGGGACACCGTGACCCGCTGGGATGCGCGCTACAAGGAGGCGCATTCCGTCAGCCCGTGGAAGCACACGCTCGACTCGCCGCCAAACGCGCTGAAGTACCGCTGCCACTGGACTCCACCGCTGGCGATCGACCCTTTCGACCACAACACGGTCTATTACGGTTGCCAGGTCATCTTCAGAACGAGCGACGCAGGCCGCAGCTGGTCCGTCGTCAGCCGGGATCTCTCCGCCCGCGATCCGGCGCACATCATGCCCTCCGGAGGCATCGTCGGGGATAACCTCGGGCAGTTCTACGGCGAGGTGGTATTCGCGATCGCACCCTCGAAGATTCAGCAGGGGCTCATCTGGGCGGGCACCAATGACGGCCAGGTCTGGGTCACCAGGGACGGCGCCGCCAACTGGACCAACGTCACGGGGAACCTCAAGGGACTGCCTGCAGGCGGCACGATCACCAGCATCGCCCCCTCGAGCTTCGATGCCGGCAGCGCGTACGTCAGCGTCGATTTCCACCTGCTCGACAATCGCGATCCGTTCATCTACAAGACCGCCGATTTCGGCAGGAGCTGGAAACGAATCAGCAGCAACCTGCCGAAACACGCGTTGGCATACGTGCGCAGCGTCACGGACGACCCCAACTGTCCGGGGCTGCTGTTTGCGGGGACCGGTAACGGCCTGTACTACTCACTGGATGACGGTGGGCGCTGGAGCTCACTGCAGAACGGATTGCCTCCCGCTCCCGTGACCTGGGTGGTGGTGCAAAAGCAATTTCACGATCTCGTGCTCTCCACCTACGGCCGCGGACTCTACATCCTCGATGACATCGGCCCGCTCGAGCAGATGGCGAGACAGCGGTCGCAGGCGGCGGTGGTGTTGTTCGAGCCGCGCAAGACCTACCGATTCGCGCGCGGCGGCGAGGCATTGCTCAGTTACTCGCTGTCGGCCGCACCCAAGGATCCGGTGCAGCTCGAGATCCTCGACGCCGCCGGAAACGTCGTGCGGAAACTCGAAGGCAAAGCTCTGGCCGGCCTCAACCGCTTCAAGTGGGACCTGCGCTACGAGTCTCCGCGGGTCGTCGCACTACGCACCGTTGCACCGGACAATCCGCGAATCTGGCAGGAGCCGAGATTCCGCGATGCCGACTCACGACCCATCACGCACTGGGGATCGAAGCCGGCCGAAGTGGGGCCGATCGCCGCCCCCGGCAGCTATTCCGTGCGCCTGAAAGTCGACGGGCAGCCCTTCGTGCAGCCGCTCACCATCGTGAGCGATCCGCGCTCACCTGCGACGGATGCAGACCTGCAGCTGTCGGTGAGGACCCTGCTCAGCATCCGCGACAACATCAGCCACGCTTCGGACTCCATCAACCAGATGGAGTGGCTGCGCAAGCAGCTCGAGGTCATCCAGACGATGCTGCGACCGGCGAAGCCGCGCGAGAAGCCTCAGCCGCTGATCGTCGAGGAGGGCGATGAAGAGGAGCCGGAGCCTCCGCCCGCACCGCCGCGCCTGCTGAGCGATGCGCAGGAGCAGCAGCGGGTCCAGTTGCTCGCAGCCGCCGAGCTGCTGGACAACAAGCTGCAAACGCTCGAATCACGACTGGTCTCGCGGGCGCTGCGCAACAGCGATGACAAGTATTTCGTCGAGGCCGATGGGGTCTATCTCGATCTCGTCTGGCTCAACGCCGAGGTGGGAACCGGTGGCGGCGACGTCGCGGGAGGCGCTGACTTCGCCCCCACCGAGGCACAGCTGGAGTCCCTGCAAACGCTCGAGGGCGAAATGGCGAGCGTCGATGCGCAGTTGCGGGAGATCCTGCAAAGCGATCTGCCAGCGTTCAATCAGGCGTTGACGCACGCCAGCCTCGCGCCTCTGCTTTCCATGCTCGAGAAACCGCGCCGTTCGACGCCGAGTCGCCCGCAATGAGTCCGGTGTCGAATGCCTCGTGGACGCGCAGGCGTTTTCTCGCACGCACCGTGCGTGTCTCGGTCGGTGCGCT
>Ga0210408_10005444_pt1 | contig 11186 bp, 9 predicted proteins | sample IncBWH4MmetaG_FD_155471 | JGI IMG/M metagenome (GOLD analysis project Ga0210408, IMG submission 155471) | Forest soil microbial communities from Barre Woods Harvard Forest LTER site, Petersham, Massachusetts, United States - Inc-BW-H-4-M | ecosystem: Environmental > Terrestrial > Soil >... | reverse complement strand
TGCCGTAGGTCGCGAGCTTGTCGTTGGGAGTGACCCACTTGAACACGGTCGACCTTTTGAAGATCAGATCGGGCTCGTCGGCAGCGTAGCTTGCGCTGGATTGCAGCGCGCGCAGCGAAGCGAGCATCACAACCAGAAAGGCGGACCGTAAGAGGCGTGCAAACATGACCTGCTCCAGCGCGTGCACCGTGGCGAACGAAGAGATGGCCCCCTGTTGTGCAGGGTGCAAGGGGATCGCCACCTAAGCCCGGCGCACTTATGCGCAGCCGATACGCATGCGACAGGCCGACCGCGTTCGCAAAATCGCCCTGACAGCGTGGCAGCTTGTAGCGCGTCGCAGGGCGATTTTGCACACCCTACGACACGGAACCGCCGTCAGGAACGTCTCGCGCTTGTCATCGATGATTATCGAACAAGCGTGGCGGATCGAGCCGCCCGATCCCATCACGCGATCCGTTGGCGTATGGGACGCGCGCACGCGCTGGCAGTTTGACGACACCCTTACCGCCGGCGCTCTCTTTTTGGTACCAGGATCTTGCGTATCGATTGCAAAATCTCTTCTTTTATGGAGTCGGCCGATTGTCGTTCACCTAGTGTTACATCGGCTGAGGCTTTGACGTTAGTTGCGTCGTCGGCCGCCAGTTCGCCGTCAAGATATCGGCACGCCAGTGCAATATATCTCGGAACATTTCGCTTGCCGGCATACCGGCTGATCCCGAGTTGCGCGGCGGCGGCATCGTAAGTGAATCCATGCCGCTCCAACCACGCGCGAAAATCGGCTGAACTCATCGTTTCCTCAGCCAGCCGCTCGATGCTGGCGGCAGCCATATCAATCCCGTCGTCCTGCCCCAATGCGATTGCGGTCCCATCTTCAATCCGGTGAATGGTCTTAAGCATCTCAGGATTGTCGCGGAGCGGTCGATAGAACTTCAGCGTTAGAATGACGGGCGCAAGGTCCACCACTTCTGTGTTCCCTTCACGAGGGCCGGACAACCACGACACGGCAATTTCATAACCGCCGTGGTACGACACGGAAGCCACCCGCGGCATCGAAGGCCCGATCTCTATGATCGGCTCAGTCTCGCTCATTAAACTCACTCCACTTCGCAAGAAGAAGCGTTCGGTTCTCGGCGGCCCAGGCCATTTCCTGGGCAAGTGCGGTGCCCTTGAACCGGCCCCGCATCACTTGCAAAGCTTCAATCGCCACCTGGACGTCGGTATCCGGGCCTACGACATGGAAATGCGCGGAGCATGATCGACGGCGTGGATGTAAATTGAAACGTTCGCAAGCCGGGCAATTCTCGGCATAGGGACGTATTGCACTATAGCAAGGCTTTTAGTGCATTTCGTGCACTGGAAATCCGTTCCGAGTGCCGGAACAGGAGCTTGATTGCAAACCAGGAAAATCCAGTCTGCCCACTTCTCCACCTGCCTGTCGGCTCCCACGGCATCACCGGAACGGATGAGGTCCATTTTTTCGGCGAGCCGGGACGGTCAGGCCGAGCGGACGGGCGATCAGATGCTTGATGAAGCGCCGCGAGCAAGTGATGAACTCGCGGCGCTTAATCGACCAAATCGCAATTAATCGCTGCCACCCAGGGCGAGGGGGTCGAAGCGGCGACGTTTACCTAGGCGGCGAAGGCACCGCGGACGAGTGATGGTCCACGATCTTACAGTCGTTGCCCTCCTTGACAAAGGTGAAACTGTAGCGGGCGGGGATCGATTTAGTTTCACCGTCCTTCGTGTAGGAAAACTTGTAGTAGCCCGTGTTGACCGCGGTGTCTCCATATACTCGGATCAACTGATCTCCGAATTTGACGGGGGCCCTTGGCAGCGCCTGGAAGGCCCCCACGAAGTAGGCCCTCAGCGCGGCAGGATCCGATCGTAGCGTGGGTGAAAGCGTGCCCCACAACACCGCGTCCTTGGAATAAAGTGCCGTGATCGTGTCGGGATTGTTTTCGGCAAAGACCGTGGTCCATCGTTCCACTGCGGCCGCGACGGATTCCCGCGGGCATGCGGTCGTGGTTTGCACGAGGGCTGTACTCAACACCAACACGACACTGCTGATCCCAAGACCTGTTTGCATCATTTCCTCCCTAATCTCTGGTCTTCTCTGGAGCATCTGGCAAAAAAGGACCGCGCAGGTAAGTGTCACATGATTTGCCACTGCGCCGCCAAGTATCAATTCTCGCCCTCGGATGTGGATTGCCATGTGACCCTCCCGTAGGGGTCATGCCCATGCAACGGATCGGACGATACCGCGCCTTAATCGCGCGGTCTGTGACTATTCGGGCTAGAGCGTCGGGGCTTCGGCAGCAAGTTTGCTGAACTCATCGGGCGTGTAGCCGCGCACCGTCGTCGTGCGCGCATTGCCTGAGCCCGAGACGGCGCTCGCGAACTTCACCATCGCCTCGCCATTAGGCATATCCAACGTGACGACAACGTCATATTGACCGGTCGTCACATAGGCGCTCAGCAGCTTTCCGCCCAATTTCTCGGCTACGCTTCTTGAGGCTTGAAATCGTTTGTTGGCCTCTTTTGCATGCTTGGCGCCTTGGTCGGTCCAATTTAGGAAGCAAATGAACGTGGGCATTGCTACCTCCATGTGCTCATTTGAGAATGTGTGGCGCAGCGAGCATCGACTCGGCTGTCGCCCAGCGAGTGTCGATCTCGATGTTGTGACCCTCCATCCACCCGAGCTTTCGGAGTTCCTCCCGGAACCCCGCGACCCCAGACTGGGCTCCGCGGTCGCTCTCAATCACCGGACATAACGCAGGCGCGATTACTTGTGCCGCCGCCGAATAAAGCTTACTGCGCGGTTCGGTTTCCGCTTTAGCAAATCCATGCCACCGTAAAGGGCGTGGATCATTGCAACAACCGCAGCAGTGCTTGCCCAGCGCGCGAGCGTAATTCCTTCTCGTCCAGCGTCCCGTCATTGTCGGGATCTGCGGCCTTGAACCGGCTCTCAACTACCTTCAGGTACTCGTCCTTCGACAGTGTTCCGTCCTTATCGGGATCGGCTGCCGCAAATTCAGTTGCGCTCAAGCGGCCTCGCAGCTCGCGTCGGTCGAGGGTTCCGTCGTGGTCACGGTCGAGTTTGCCGAACAGCGTGGAGGCCGCCTTCTTGGCTTCTTCGAGATCGACGGTTCCATCGTTATCGGTATCAAGCAGCCGCATCGCGCGGCTCGGCGCGGCGAAAGCCGGTTCGCCGACGAGGATCGAGCCAATCGCAGCGAGGCAATTTAAAATAGCCATGCGCCTCGCCATCATGTGAGATCTCCTTGCGGCAGTGCCGATTGTACAGACAACCACCGAACCGGAATTTCTTATCGGCTATGCGGGCAGACTACAGCATTGCCTAGCCGACGAGAAGCCCTGCAATGCATGCGATGGCACGAGCCGAGGATCCCGGGCATTACGATGAAAGGCTCGCCTCGTGCTGCACTCCAGCAACATGACCGTCATACTTTCACGTGAGCACAGCGGTGCCTGTGGCCGCATCTGCCCGAATGTTCAGCGAGCGTTCGTGTGCGCGCGGATGGCGAAAGAGAAAGCGCCGTATTGGAGAAGGGGATCAAGGCTTTATCGTTCTAGCTACCCGGAAGCCAAGCGTGTCGAAGCGGACATTGGTATGGCGCCTTTTGCGGACCCCCGCGCGGACGAGCTCACTCTCGTTGCGCCAGGAACCGCCGCGGACCACACGAAAGTTCGGATCGCCACCGCTGAGCCAAGCTGATCCGTCGGTTGGCGCACCATCGTAGGTCTCGTGCCAGCTATCCTCAACCCACTCCCAGACGTTGCCGTGCATGTCGTAAAGCCCCAACCCATTGGGCTTGAACGATCCAACGGGCGCCGTTTGTTGGAGATCCCATCGACTGCCGCAGCCGTCGCAATTGGCGTTGCCCCTGCCGGAATCATCGCCCCAGGAATAGCGGGCATTAGCGCCAGCCCGAGCGGCGTACTCCCATTCGGCCTCTGTCGGAAGCCGGTACTCCTTGCCGGTTAACTGCGAAAGCCAGGCTGCATACTGCTTGGCGTCGCCCCAGCTCACATTGATCACAGGCATCTCCCCGCGTCCCCAACTTTCCGGACTTCGCGGACAGACAGCCGCGGCGACGCAAGCATCCCACTCTTCGAACGTCCCCTCGAACTTGGAAATGGCGAATGGCCTTGCGATCGTGACCTCGTGTGGCGGACCCTCACTGCCATCCCGGTCTGGCTCGTTCTCCGGCGAGCCCATGATGAATTGGCCAGCAGGGATGACGATCATCACCGGGCAGCCGTTCGCACATTCCTTGAAATCCGAGCCCGGCCTCGCCGCCTTCTCCTGCTCGACCGTGAGCGCAGTCGCATTCATCGCCATGCGCCAGCGGTCTTCCGGTGCGATGACCCCATGGTCCATAAGGCCCAGGCTCATAAGACAGGGCGGGACTATGAGGCTGGCGACCAGAACCCTGCCGCGCCGTGGGCACGCTGCTAATGTGTTACCCGCCATTGGGATATCCATGATGTCACCCGAGACGATCGAGGATCTCATCACCTGTGCCAGATGCCGCATGTTACCTCATATTTTTTGCTCCTTCATCACGTACGTGCATCAGCATCTGGCGCAGGCATGGAAGAAGTCTCGCGGCTCAAGAATATGGTCTGCAGGGCCGGCACCACCACGAGCAGGATGAGCGGGCCGATGAGCATGCCGCCTACGACGACAGTCGCCAGGGGTCGCTGCACTTGACTGCCGATGCCGGTTGAAATCGCGGCGGGGAGCAGGCCTATGCAGGCCGACAATGCGGTCATCAACATCGGCCGCATTCGCTGCTCCGCAGCCTGAGTCATTGCCTGAATTGTACTCATGCCACGCATCCTGATCTCGTTGAAATATGTGATGATCAAAATGCCGTTCATCACCGAAACACCAAACAACGAAACGAATCCCACCGCCGCCGATATGCTAAAAGCGAGCCCGGTGGCATAGAGAGCGAGGACACCGCCGCCGATCGCAAACGGTATGCCAGCCAAGGCCATTAGACTATCGCGCAGCGAATTGAAGAGAGCGTATAAAAGCAGCAGGATGAGTGCGAGACTGATTGGAACGATGATCGTGAGGCGCGCCTTCGCCTGCTGCAACTCCTCGAACTCGCCGGCCCAAACGATGCGATAGCCGTTCGGCAACTTCACATTTCTCGAAATTCGTTCCTGGGCCTCAGCGACGGTTCCGCCAAGATCGCGTCCGCGCACGCTGAATTTTATTGGAATGTAACGCTGATTGCGCTCGTGATAGATGTAGGAGGCGCCCGTATCGAGAGAAATGTCAGCTAATTCGCTCAAGGGGATGTACGCATTCGTACCAGCCGGAGTTTGAAACGCGACCTTGATCGCGCGCACGCGATCGATGCCGTCGCGATATTCCGGCGATACGCGCACGGTGACATTGAATTGTCGATCCGCCTCCAGCAGCGTGGTCGCCACGGCTCCGCCCAAAGCGGCCTGCACCACCGCATTGACCTCTCCCACGTTGAGCCCATACCGGGCGGCTTTCTCCCGATCTATCTTGATGTTCAGGTTGGGCTGGCCGAGCACTGGAAACAACCCCAGATCGGCAACGCCCCCGACCTGGCTCATCTCGCGCATCACCTGTCCTGCGAGCTGCTCCAACGTCGCCAAATCCCGGCCAATGATTTTGATGGAATTGGCGCCTTTGACTCCCGACAGGCCCTCCTCGATGTTGTCCTGGATGTATTGGGAAAAGTTGAAACCAATTCCTGTGAATTGTTGGGAGAACTCGGCTTGCACTTGTTCGATCAGCTTGTCCTTGGTCATTCCTGGTGCCCACTCCTCAAAGGGTTTGAGCGGGACGAAGAGCTCGACGTTGTTGAAACCGGCCGCATCGCTGCCGTTGTCAGGCCGGCCGTGTTGCGAGACCACCGTCACCACCTCCGGGTGGTGCAGCAGTATCTCGCGCATCTTGGTGACCGCCGGCATCGCCGCTTCGAGCGATATCGTCGGAGGCATGGTGCCCCGAATCCAGAGATTGCCCTCTTCAAGCGCCGGCAGGAACTCGGTTCCGAGCCTCGGGATCAAAACCCCTACGAGGGCCAGGAAAGCAATGCCGATGCCCACCATGGTTGTCCTGTGCGCCAAGGACCAGCGTAGAACCGGCCGGTAGAGGAAACGCAACAGGCGGACGACTGCTGTATCAATCTCACTCACCTGCTCCGGTATCATGTACGAGGCAAGGACCGGCGTGACCGTAAATGTCGCCAGCAACGCCCCAACCAAAGCGTAGCCGTATGTCCTCGCCATCGGATTGAAAATCTGTCCTTCCACTCCTTGCATGGTGAACAGCGGGACGAAGGCGGCAACCGTGATGGCGGCGGAGAAGAAGATCGCCCTGTCGACCTGCAAGGCACTCGCAAGAATCAAGCGCAGCCGCGCGGTCCAGTCGCCCCTTTGGGACGCCATCGAGCTGGTGGGATCACTGCCCCATTGTCCCTCGGCAAGGCTCCGTAAAAGCTCCTGCCGTTCTTGGGCAGTCGCCTGAAAATGCCGAAATATGTTTTCCACCAAAATGACAGCTGAGTCGACGATGATGCCGAAATCGACAGCCCCAATCGAAAGCAGATTTGCATCCTCTCCGCGCAAAACCAGGAGGATGATGCTGAAGAACAGGGCGAACGGAATGTTCACGCCGACGATGATGGCGCTGCGCAGATCGCCGAGGAAGATCCATTGAACGAAGAATACAAGCAGACAACCAAAGATCAGATTGTGCAGGACCGTACGCGTCGTCACGGCGACGAGATTAGTGCGATCGTAAAAAGGAACAAGCTTCACACCAGCCGGCAACGTTCCATCGCTGTTAATTCTTTCGACTTCTGCCTCGATGCGCGGCACCACGTCATTCGTATGCAGGGTCCGGTTCATTACGACAATAGCAGCAACCACGTCGTCCTGGTCGTCACGTCCCGCTTTGCCGAGCCGCGGCACATAGCCCACTGACACGCGCGCGACATTCTTCACCTGTACTGGAATGCCGTTGAATTGAGCGAGCGCGATTTTCTCGATGTCCTCGACTTTCCAGCCCTGAATCAAATCATTCGTGCCCCCGCTGTCGAGAAGGCCGATACCCCGAATATTTACGGACTGCTGACCAATGTTGATGGTGCGACCGCCGACGTTGGTATTGGCATTGCCGATGGCGGCAATTACCTGCGGTAGCGTGACATTGTAGGCATCGAGCTTGTTGAGATCGACCTCGACGTCGAATTGCTTGGTCGTACCACCCCACGTGTTTACTTGGACTACCCCTTCGACCGTCAACAGCCGGCGCTGAATCACCCAGTCCTGGATGGTGCGAAGATTGGTCAACCCGATATGGGAAGGGCCTACGACCTGATAGCGGTATACTTCTCCGACAAGGCTCGAACCCTGAATCGTGGGCTGCACGTTGTTGGGCAGACTGACGTTCTGCTGGAGGCTCAGGGCCGCCTGCTGGACTGCGAAATAATAGTCAATCCCATACTTGAATGTGACTCGAACGAAGGAGAGGCCATAGAACGACGTCGAGCGAATGATATCCACTCCCGGCGTTGGAGCGAGTCCCACTTCGATCGGAATTGTGTAATAACGCTCCATCTCCTCGGCAGACTGCCCCGGAGCCTGAGCCGTAATTTCGAGAATCACAGGCGCGGGATTGGGATATGCCTCGATATTGAGTTTTGAAAACGCAATCAGCCCGCCGACCACAAATGCCAGGAGCGACACCAGAATGATCGGGCGACGGCTCAGCGCGAACGTCAATATGCCTTTGAGCACGGCATTTCTTTCGAGCGTATTAGGTTAGTTTGGCAGACGACGCGCGGGCCCCCTGTCTTCAGAGATATTTCCAGGCGAACCCAACCAATATTCCGGCCTGAAGGCAAACCAGGCCGAGCATCGCTCTAAGATGAAACATGATCGAGTTGAATTGCTCTTCCTTCATAGCCCCAGCCCCGTTGACCAACAGGCTTCTTCAAGGTCACTATTCTCGAATGTACCTTCTCGCGCACGCGCATTCGACTGTCACAAATCGCAGTCTGCGGTACCGCTGCGCACGCGTGATGTTATTGCAACGGCCGCTCAGTGCAACGAAACGAGGCGCACCTAGGCAAGCGGAAGCCCGACGTTCGGTGATCGCCGCGCAGCGGTCCTACCTAGCGGAATTTAGGTCGAGTAGCCGAAGCGGGTGTACGGGTTGTTGTGGTGGATTTCGCCAGGGACACTGAAAGCGATCGGCGCGTTACGGTGCGCCATGGGGCCATGGGGTCCCTGCGTCGCGACGAGATGATAGAGTAGCGGCGTCCCCGCATTGCCGCGTTGACCGGATCAGGTCAAAACCAGCCGGTCAGCTACGTAGGTAACCGGGCAATCAGCAACTGGATTGCTAAACTACGACAATGAAGCAAAAGCCTATTTGTGAAATAGCTTATCAATTGCCTGCATGACGGGCACCTTCGCATTGTGAAGGCAGAAATCTTGCAGTGTGCTCGTCTGAGCGGCAAGGGTCTCGGTGTCGATGATCGTGTTGCCGCGCTGTCCATTATAGTAGCCGCTCAGCCACATGGCGAGGTGGTAGGGATTTATAATTTTATAGCCCATGTATTGATCGCACGTAATCTTCGAAATATCGATTGTGACTTGCGCTTGGGCGGCCGGGACAGCAAGTGCAAGCACTAGGCCACAGGCAGCGAGCATGAGTTTTGACATTGCCTAATTCTCCCGATTTGACCATCTGCCTTGCGGCTCAGAGCCTCGCACAGGCAGGATACCACGCCACATCGAACGCGGTGAAGACCGGCGTCAGGAAGCCGCTTTGACAAGGGGAGCTATCGGAGCCCCGAACAACCCCCTACGAGGGAAGGAGTTACCATGCCAATAAGAGTTCCTTGGCCAACGACCTCAAACACGATGCAGGCTGCGGTGCTGGGTGTTCTCGTGCTTCTTGCTTGTGCTGGAGCTAATGTCACCCATGCCCGGAGCCCGATCCCGCCTTGGTGCGCGTGGGATCCCGGGATCAGCAATTTCAATTGCGGCTTCTATACCCATCAGCAGTGCATGGCGTCCGCGTGGGGCAATGGCGGTCTGTGCGTGCCCAATTCACGCGCGGCGTATGGGAATCTGCGGCCGCGCCGGCGCTGGCGATAAACCTGCGGTGGGGTTTCGACCAGACTCCCCTCTTTCAAAACAGGACAATCGCAATGCGCTTCTCAATTGGGTTCGTTGTCGGTCTCCTCATTGGTATCGCGGCAACCGCCGCCTACTACGAGCTGGTCGGCTCCGAGCCCAACGAGATAACCGAGCCCGCTAAGAGCGGCACCAACGACTGAGATCGCACCTGGCAAACCACCTCCGCCGGGCGCGAGCGTCAAGCTGTTCGCTGGATGAAAGTATCGTGTCCCGTACCGCAGCTAAAAAACCACGCGGCGCATGACGCTGCCGCCGTGCTTCCCTCTCAGGGGTTTCGAATGCGGTGCACAAGTAACCGTCCTCTCGTTGCTGCGCTGCGGCATTGCGCCTTTAACTGTGAACTGAAATCTCCTCGCTGTGTATCTCATCCGCTACAGCCGAGACGCCGCGAGACTGCTAACCTTGGGCACCTTCGCAGATACGACCTCGGATAGGAGATGCGCTACGGAGGCACGAGGTGGACGCTATCCCGCCTACCGATAAGGCCGCCAACACTGGGCGGCCTTTTTCGTTGCTGAGAGCGCGCTCGCCTGACGCTCAGAACTCGCCGTGCAGCCGGCCCGAGAAGAATGAGACTGGGCCGCGATCGGCGTTGTACGCCGGATTGATCATGTACTGATAATCGAAGGTCATGGTGAGGCCTTTGAGCACGCGCATGGCATAGTACGTTTCGAGAATCCGCTCGTGGTGGTAATTGAGCATCCCATCACCAATCAGGACTCCCAGGCCTCCGGCTGCGATATAGTCGCGATGCTCGGGCGAAAGGGCGTTGACCGCACCGGCAAGTCCGATCCGGTCGTCGGGGCGCCCCCACGCCCTCCCCGCGATCGAGGTGCCGAACATGAGGCTGCGATCGATATCGCTGAATGCCGAAATCTCGTTTTTGCCATCATTCCAGCTCCAACGTCCAAAGATCGCTAGATGCTCGGTCAATGACTGCTCGAAATTGACGTAGTAGCCGTACTTGGTCCGCCCGGTACGGGTCGCAACGATGGCGTCCGTCGGATCGAGGTTCGGGATAGCTAGACTTAGATCAACCGCCTCCCGATAGTTGCCGGAAAAATAAGTGTCGGCCCAGAGCCCGAACCGAACTTTGCCCGGAAGCGAAAACACCGAGTGACGCGTCTCGAGCTCTCCGACATAGGCCCCACGTCTGAACAAGGTCATGTCGAATTCATTGGAGTTGGGTTGGTTCCCCGTAAGGAAATAGCCAACGCGGAAGGCCCAATATTTTTGATTCAGCTCACTCACCGCACCATAGCCCAACCCAACCTTGTCGGCGGGGTAATCGAAAGCGCCGGAAGCCCAGATCGACCAGTTCATGAAATCGAGGCGCGGATCCAGGGCGTAGGAATTGTTGTCGAAAATGTCGTGGACGGATAATCGTCCGACCCAGAACGTCAGCCGCGATACGTCTCTGTTTCCTCCCAGTTGGCCGTAACCGCTCTCGCTCTTCTCCTGCTCTCCCCCCAGCCCGATGGTCTGGCGTAGAAACAAGCGCGATGTGCTGTAGCGAAAGTACGGAAAATTCGACTTCTGTGCTTCACCGTTCGGGAAGCCGGCAGCGCCGGTAGTGTCGTGCAGACCGAATCCCTGCAACAACTCGGGATTGTAGTAGAGCTCGCCGCCTTGCCAAAGCTTCAGGCCGAGGAACGCGCTCACGGTCCAGGTGGCACGGGTTTGCGCCCACGGCGTGAAGCTGTTTTCGCCAAGATATGGCGAATGGAACGGGGGATAGCCCTGCTGGATGTAGGTCGTCTGGCCGTGGATCGCCCACGAGTCAAATTCAGTGGGAGATGAGCGCGATGCAGTCGCCGCTTCGCCCGCTGCTGCTGCCGCGAAATTGTAATTTAGCCCGGCCCGCACGGCGTGAACGTCGAATGACGATCCCGCGGTAACGCCAGACTGGAACATGATGTCCTCATGCCCGAAGCTGAGGTAGAGGTAATCCAGCTTGGCGG
>Ga0210408_10005442_pt1 | contig 11194 bp, 8 predicted proteins | sample IncBWH4MmetaG_FD_155471 | JGI IMG/M metagenome (GOLD analysis project Ga0210408, IMG submission 155471) | Forest soil microbial communities from Barre Woods Harvard Forest LTER site, Petersham, Massachusetts, United States - Inc-BW-H-4-M | ecosystem: Environmental > Terrestrial > Soil >... | reverse complement strand
ACCCTGACGCCTGATTGGCCGGCCGGCCAAGGCTGTCGGGTTGATAAAGTTCCTCGAGCACGCGCAGAAGCACGATCGCGTGTGGTTTTGCACCGGCCGCGACATCGCCGAGCATTGGCGGAAAGTGCACCCTGCAGCATGAACGAGCGGCGCCATCGCGGGGCGGATGGACGGGACGCCTGAAACCCCGCTGGCGCACGCCACCCTGCTCCGGGGCAATCCCGCGGGCGAGGACAGCCATCGCAATGGCATATGTCTTGCGATGATCGCCAGACTGTGGATAGCTGAGGAAGTCGTGCACAAAATGCGTGACCAGGACTGCGCGCCGCCCAGGAAATTGGCCGTCCTTCACGCGGGCTTTCGGGGAGATTCAAAATGAGGTCGTCGCGTCTGGCTGTTGCTGGCGCGTTGGTCGCGTCGGTCTTCGTGACGGCGCCGTCCCTCGCTCAAACCCAATTCAGCCTGGACGCCTCGGCGCCGGGAGAGGCCGATCCCGACAAGGGGATCGACTACATCGGCTCCGTTCTTGCGTTCAACGTCTATGACGCTCTGCTCGCGCCTGGCCAGAACGGCCAGCCGGTCGCGCCGCATGTCGCCACGTCATGGAAGGTCGACGGCGACGATTATGTCTTCACCCTCCGTCCGGACGTCAAATTCCATTCCGGCAATCCTCTGACCGCAGAGGACGTGGTGTTTTCGTTCAAGCGCCTCATGGCGCTCGGCAAGGGAAACTCTGCGCTGTTCGCCGATCGTGTCGCGAGCGTTACGGCGGTTGATCCGCATGCGGTCAAATTCACGCTCTCCGGCGCCTATGCGCCCTTCCTGGGAGCGATCACGCGCTTGCCGATACTCGATTCGAAGACCGTCATTGCAAACAAGGCGGATGGCAAGTTCGGCGACCTGGGCGATTACGGCGAGGCCTGGCTCTCGAGCCACGAGGCGGGCTGCGGCGCGTATACGCTCGTCAGTCACGTGCCGGAGAGCGAAACCAATCTGGCGAAGTTCAGCGGATATTTCCTCCGCGTCCCTGCGAGCGCGCCGGACAGGGTGCGCATCCGTTACGGACTGCAGCCCGCCACGGTTCGGGAGCTGGTGGCGAGCGGCCAGCAGGACATGACGTCGCAGTGGCTGCCGCCCGAGGTGATGCGCGCGCTGTCCCAGCGCAGCGACACGCACCTCTTGAGCGACCGCGGCTCGAACATCCTGTTCCTGCATCTCAATACCCAGAAGCCGCCGCTGGACGACGTGAGCTGCCGGCTGGCGCTGACCTACGCCTTCGACTACGCGACCGCGATGAAGCTCGCGCAGATCACCGACAAGGTTTCCGCCCAGACGCCGGCGAGCGGGCCGATCGGCAAGAGCGAGTTCGGCTACAACGCCAGCCTTCCCATGTATGCCCAGGATTTGGCCAAAGCGAAGGACTATCTGGCCAAATGCAAGTACAAGACGCCGGAAGAGCGCAAGATTGACATCACGTGGATCACCGAAGTGCCTTCCGAGGAGAAGGTTGCGCTCCTGATGAAGGCCGATTTCGATCAGCTCGGCTTTCGGACCACGATCAAGGGCACGCCCTGGACGCTCTACACCCAGCAGGTCGCGAAGCCGGAGAGCACGCCATCAATCTCGGAAGTCTTCATCGACGCGCCGACCCCCGATCCCGACTCGATCCTCTACAATATGTACAGCTCGAAATCGCCGCCGACCTGGGAATCCGCGTCGCATCTGAGCGATCCGGACGTCGACAAGCTCCTCGACGCTGGCCGGAGCGAGAACGATATCGCCAAGCGCAAGGCGATCTACGAACAGCTGGACGCCCGTCTCGGCGCCGTCGCCCCGGCGATCTTTGCGAGCGAGGTCAACGGCGTCTTCGTTGGACGCAACACCTTCAAGCTGCCGCCGCTCGAGGACGATTCGAAGCGCTTCTCGGCCGAGGAATATGGACTTCAGTTCCGCATGGTCGAGATGGCCAAGTAGGCGAGCCTCCTGCGCGCCGGTTTCGCGGGCCGGCGTTCATCAGTGGATAGCAAAGACGGCGAGAGGCCGATGTCGCCGCTGCTGCGCGCTCTGATCCACCGTCTCGTCGCCTCCGTCGTCGTGCTCATCGGCGTCTCGATGCTGATGTTCGCCATCGCCCGCGTCATTCCTGGCGATCCCGCGCGTATCGCGCTCGGTCCGAACGCAACCGAGGCGCAGGTGCAGGCTCTGCGTCACGAGCGCCGCCTCGATCAGCCAATTCCGCTCCAATATTGGGCGTACGTGCGCGAGCTTGCGCGGGGCAACCTCGGCAATTCGCTTTACAGCAACCGGCCGGTGCGGGTGGATGTGGCGCAATATTTGCCGGCTACGCTCGAGCTCATATTCGCGGCCGGCATGCTGATGGTGCTGATCGGCCTTCCCGCGGGCGTATTGTCTGCGCGCTACCGCGGCCGCTGGGGCGACCACATTGGCCGCGTGGGCTCGATCATGGCCGTCTCGACCCCCGCCTTCGTGTGGGGCGTCATCCTGCAATTGATGTTCGCCTATCTCTGGCGTCTCTTCCCGATCGAGGGCCGGCTGACCGCCGCGCTGGCGCCGCCCCCAACCGTCACCGGTTTTGTCCTCATCGACTCCATTCTTGGCCGAGACGGCAGGACGTTCTTCGACGCCCTCCATCATCTCGCGCTGCCCGCTCTGGCGCTGGCGATGGCCGGAATCGGCCAGACGAGTCGCTTGACGCGCGCGAGCATGATCGAGACGTACCGCAAGCCCTTCATCGAAATGGCCCACGCCTATGGCTTTCCGGAGTGGAAAATCGCGCGCCGCTACGCCTTCCGGCCTGCACTGGTGCCGGTGCTGACGATTCTCGGTCTCGACATCGCCGCCCTGCTCGGCAACGCCTTCCTGGTCGAGAGCGTGTTCGGCTGGCCTGGGCTCTCGCATTACGGCGTCGAGGTCATCCTGCACAAAGATCTCGACGCCATCGTCGGCACAGTGCTCATCATCGCCGCCGCTTTCCTCATCGCCAACATCGTGGTCGATCTTCTCGTGGCCGTGGTCAACCCGCGCATTCGCTTCGCGGGAGAGCGTTCGTGACGCTCGTCAGCGACTCGGCCGAGTGGCGGGCTTTCTGGCGCAATCCTTCGGCCTTGACGGGACTTGCGCTCGTCGCGCTGGTTGTTCTCGCCGCGCTCTTCGCCGACGTCGTCGCTCCTTATCCCGGCCATGCCGGACCGGTCGGCGACTTCGCGGCGATGAGCGCCGGACCCAGCGCTCAATATCTCCTCGGGACGGACACGATTGGCCGCGACCTCCTCACGCGCCTGATCTTTGCCTATCGACTCTCGCTGGAAATGGCGATTGTCGTGCTTGCGATTGCTGCCCCTATTGGCGTGGCGGTCGGACTTCTTGGCGGCTATCTCGGGCCGGCCTGGAGCTATGCGCTGATGCGTCTTACGGATGTGTTCCTGGCCATTCCGCCGCTCGTCCTCGCCATGTCGATTACCGGGTTCCTGGAGCCGAGCGCGATCCACGGAATGATGGCGATCACCATGATGTGGTGGCCGTGGTACGCGCGGCTCGCCTATAACCTCACGCGCGCCGAGAAACAGGAGGGCTACGTGCTGGCAGCCGAGACGGTGGGCGCGAGCACTCCTCACATCCTTTTCCGCGAGATCCTGCCGAACTGCATGCCGGCGATCCTGACCAAGATGACGATCGACGTGGGCTTCGTGATCCTCATCGCATCCTCGATGTCGTTTCTCGGCCTCGGCGCGCAGGCCCCGACGCCAGACCTGGGCTCAATGGTCGCCGACGGCGCCAGGTACATGCCCGACGCATGGTGGCTGACCGTTTTCCCGGCGCTCGCGATCCTGATCGTCGTCATGGGCTTCAATCTGCTTGGCGACGGATTGCGCGAGGCTGCCGATGTCCGCGGCTGACGTCCTCGTGGATGGGCGAAGCCGCGACGTCGTTCTCGCCGTGCGCGATCTTCGCGTCGCCTTTCCTGGCGCCCGCGGACCGGTTGAGGCCTTGCGCGGGGTTTCGATTCATGTGCGTCGGGGCGAAAAGGTCGCGCTCGTCGGCGAGTCCGGGTCGGGCAAGTCGACCATCGCGCGGCTCGTCCTCGGGCTGTTGCAGAATGAGGGCGCGCGGATTGCGGGGTCCGTCCGGCTGGGAGGCCACGAGATCCTCGGCGACGAATCCGCGATCCGGGTGGCGCGCGGCGACCGCGTCGCGATGATCTTCCAGGACGCCGTTTCCGCGTTGAACCCGACCTTCACCATCGGCGACCAGTTTCGCGAGGTCCTGCGACGCCGCGACCCTGCGATCTCAAGATCGGACGCCGGCCGGCGCGCGCGCGCCGCACTGGCCGACGTTCACCTGCATGAGCCCGACCGAGTGCTCTCTTCGTATGTTTTCCAACTCTCGGGCGGGATGAGCCAGCGGGTGATGATTTCGCTTGCCCTTGCCAACGATCCGGAGCTCCTGGTCGCGGATGAACCCGGAAGCAGCCTCGACGTCACGGTCCAGGCGCGCACGCTCCACCTGATGAATGATCTGATCGGACGGCATGGGACGTCCGTCCTGTTCATCTCGCACAATTTGGGGGTGGTGCGCGAATTCGCGGACAGAGTCTATGTCATCTATAGGGGAGGGATTGTCGAGCACGCCACCGCAGCTCAACTTTTCGCCAATGCCCGGCATCCGTACACGAGAGCGCTCCTGGCCGCGATCCCCAAGCTCGACCAGGCGACCGTGCCGGACGCGCCCGAGACGAGACCGGACTTCGCGGATCCCCTGATCGAGCATCCTGGCTGCTCCGAGCCGCACTTGGTCGCCGCATGACCGATCCGCTTCTCACGGTCGAAGAGGTGAGCAAGAGCTTCCGGTCCGCCGGCCACGACGTTCACGCCCTGAGCGATGTTTCGATCTCGGTCGAGCCCGGCGAGTGCCACGCGATCATCGGCGAATCGGGCTCCGGAAAGTCGACGCTTGCCGGGCTGATCCTCGGACTGTTTGAACCGACAGCGGGGCTCATCCGGTTCAGGGGCGCAACCGTGAGCGGACGGCGACGGCCGCTTGCGCTCAAACGGGCAATCCAGCTCATTCAGCAAAATCCACGCTCGGCCCTCAATCCGCGCCGCACAGTAGGCCAATCGGTTCGCCTGCCGCTCGACGTCCATGGGGTCGGCGGGCGATCCCTTCGCGACCAACGTGTGACGGAGCTCTTGAGAGAAGTCGGGCTTCCCACCGACTATGTGAACCGTACGCCGCGAGCTCTGTCCGGCGGCGAGCGCCAGCGCGTCGCCATCGCTCGCGCGCTTGCCTGCGAACCGGAGCTGCTGGTGCTCGACGAGCCGACTTCGGCCCTCGACGTCCTGGTGCAGGCGCGCGTGCTCCAGCTTCTCACGCGCATCCGGGGCCAGCGCGGCTTGGCGTATCTCTTCATCACGCACGATCTCGCCGTGGTGCACGGCATCGCCGACCGCGTGAGCGTGTTCCAGAAAGGTCGATTGATTGAAACGGGGGCGACGCGGGAGATTTTCACGTCCCCGCGCAGCGCCTATACGCGCCGTCTGCTCGGCTCGATCCCCGTGGTCACCGAGGAGGAGGCAAGGTTCCGCCAACGGTTCCGGGCTTCCGCCGAGTCCGACATCGAAGATGCCGACGCTTAGGCGCAGGAGGCGTTCGATCGTGACCTGGAGCTCGCCCTGCGCGCTCCGCCGCGGGGCGCCGCGATTTCGCGGCGGAGCCGCCTTGTATGAGCGCGATTTCAGGGCGAGACTGGAAGCGCAAAATCCGTCAGCCCAGGGCAAGCGCGATGAATGAGACTTGGCGGGCCTTTCTCGCCGCCCTTGGGGCGCCCGAGCAGCCGGCGCCCGTCTTTCTCGCTCTTCAGACCCTCAACCGCGAGGAGGTCGGCGCCAAGCTCTTCACGCTGATGACATTCGACGCGCCAGCCGGCCTTTCACGCCGCGTCCACTCGAGCCATCCGCGCGAATATCCAGTTTCAGGCTCAAAGCCGTTGTCGGTGGGCGTGTGGTCGCGCACCGTGATCGAAGAGCGCAGGACGTTCGTCGCCAATACGATCGAGGCCATCGCTGAAGTCTTTCCCGACCTTGAGCTGATCGATTCACTCGGCTGCGGATCGGTCGTGAATCTTCCCGTGGTCTTTTCGGGCGAGGTCATCGGCGCAGCGAACGCTCTCGATGCGCCCGGACATTACACCCCCGAACGCGTCGAGAGAATCGAGCGGCTCTCGCCCTTCGTCACCATCGCCCTGCTCGCCGCACGTCTCGCGGGACAGGGCTCCGAGCCCCTGAAAGAGGACCGACGATCATGAGCGCCATTCGCGTCGCGACCGACGTCGGCGGCACGTTCACGGATCTCGTTTTCTTCGAAACCGACGATTCGGGCCGGCAGTCGATCCGCACGGCCAAGGTCGACACCACCCCGCCGAATTTCGATCAGGGCGTGCTCAACGTTCTCGCCAAGGGCAAGGTCGACATTGCGTCCGTCGCCTTTTTCGCTCACGGCACGACCGTCGTCATCAATGCGCTTACCGAACGCAAGGGAGTGAAGACGGCGCTCATCACCACCGAGGGCTTTCGCGATGTGCTCGAAATCGCGCGCGGCAACCGGCCGGATTTCTTCAACCTGATGTACGAGAAGCCGAAGCCGTTCGTGCCGCGGCGCCTGCGGCGCGAGGTTCCCGGGCGCATCGACTATCGCGGCGAGGAAACCGCGCCGCTCGACCTTTCGGGTCTGCCAGCCATTCTCGATTCGTTTCGCTCCGAAGGCGTGCGCGCCATCGCCATTTGCCTACTGCACGCCTACGCCAACCCCGCGCACGAGCAGGCGGTCGTCTCTGAAGCCCGCAAGCTTTGGCCGGACGTTTCGATGGTCGCCTCGCACCAGATCACTCGCGAGTGGCGCGAATACGAGCGCACGAACACGACGGTTCTCTCGGCCTATGTTCAGCCGATCGCCGAGAGTTATCTCGAGCGGCTCGAGCGCGGTCTTAAGGCCAATGGCAATCGCGCCCCAATCTACATCATGCAATCCAATTGCGGCGTCGATTCGCTTGCGGCGACCAAGGCCATTCCGATCACCATGGTCGAGTCGGGCCCAGCCTCGGGATTCTGGGGCGCGGCCGAACTGGGGCGAATCATCGGCGAGCCCAATGTGCTCGCGCTCGACATCGGCGGGACCACGGCCAAGTGCTCGCTCATCGAAGACGGGCGCGTCAAGATCATGACTGACTACTGGATCGAGCGCAGCCGGCTGTCTTCGGGCTATCCAATCATGGTTCCGGTGGTGGACGTCGTCGAAATCGGCAACGGCGGCGGCTCGATCGCCTGGGTCGACGACTTCGGCAAGCTGCATGTCGGACCGCAATCGGCGGGCGCGCTTCCGGGGCCGGCGGCGTACGGTCGCGGCGGGGTGGAAGCGACGACGACGGACGCGAACATTGCGCTCGGCCGCATCAACAAGGACTATTTCTTCGGCGGCGAGATCACGGTCGACATGAACGCGGTCGACGGCGCTCTCGGCCGCGTCGCGGAGAGGCTTGGCGTAAGTCCGATCGAGGCGGCGCGCGGCATTGTCCGCATCGCCAACAACAACATGATCAATGCGCTCAAACTCGTCTCGATTAACCGCGGCTACGATCCGCGCGACTTCACGCTCGTCGCTTTCGGCGGCGGCGGCGGCATGCACGCCGCGGCGCTTGGCGCCGAGCTCGGCGTCAAGAAAGTGGTGATCCCGCGCGGGGCTCCGGTCTTCTCCGCCTGGGGCATGATGATGTCGGACCTGCGCCGCGACTATTTCGTCACGCGTCTCGTCGAGTTCGACGGCGCGCCGTTCTCCGCCGTCGCCGCTCAGTTGAGCGCGTTGGTCGAAGAGGTGGCCGGGCGCGCCCTGGCGCAATTCGCCGCGGAATCGATCGGCTCGGACCGCGTGACGTTGACGCCGTTTCTCAAATGCCGGTACCAGAACCAGGAGCATTCAGTTGAAGCGCCGGTGGCCTATGGTCCAGTGGCGGAAGCGACGATCGAGGATCTCGTCTCACGGTTTCACGCCATCTATGAACGCGAGTATACCTACCGGCTCGACGCCCCGGTTGAAGTCGTCGGGCTCCATCTTGTCGCTTCCGCCGAAGTCGGCAAGCTTCGGCTCACGGCCCTGCCCAAGACCGGCGCTTCGCTTGAGGCGCCCTCGAAAGGCCGGCGTCCCGTCGACTACGCTCTCGAGGGTGCGCACGAGGCCCAGATCTACGACGCCGAGCGGCTCGAGCCGGGCATGCGCTTCGCGGGGCCCGCCGTCGTCGAGGACGCAGGCTCCACGATCGTCGTCCACCCCGGGCAGAGCGCGACGCTCGACGCCTATGGCAACCTTCATCTCGAAAACGTGTGAGGAGACGGATATGGACTACGGCGCCAACGATCCCGTCACCTTCGACATCATCCAGAACTCGCTCGAGGCGGTCGCCGACGAGATGTTCGCGGCCATGCGCAAGACGGCGATGAGCGCGATCATCTACGAGGTTCTCGATCTGGGCACCGGCATCACCGACGCCGACGGAGAGATCGCCGCGTCCGGCGCCGGGATCCCGGCCTTCATTGGCGTGCTTGACAAGGCGGTGAAGGCCATCCTGCGCAAGCATCCTCCAGGCAGTCTGGCGCCCGGCGACGTCTTCGCGGTCAATGATCCTTATGACGGCGGGGTCACGCATCTCAACGACATCGTGCTCGCCATGCCGGTCTTCGTCGACGGCGCGCTCGTCGCCTGGACCGCCACCATCGCCCATTTCAACGACGTCGGCGGCATGGTCCCGGGCTCCATGTCGACGGACGCCTATGAGATCTTTCAGGAAGGCATTCGCATTCCGGCGATCAAGATTATCGAGGCCGGCCGACCCAACCAGATGGTCATCAACATTCTGACCGCCAATTCGCGGCTTCCGGCCTTTCTCAAGGGGGATTTGTGGTCGGGGGTCGCGGCGGTCCGGATTGGCGAGCGGCGCCTCGTCGAACTCGCGCGGAAATATGGCGTCGCGACATTTCAGAGCGCCATCCGGCATTTCATGGACTATGGCGAGCAGGCCTCGCTCAAGGCGCTCGAAGGTCTTCCCAAGGGACGCTTCGAGCTCGCGGAAGAACAGGACGACGGCTCCGTCTTCAAAGTCGCCATCGAGATCACCGACACGGCCTTCATCGTCGACCTCAGCGACAACCCCGACCAGGTTCGGGGTCCGACCAATGCGAGCCGCGACGGCGTGATCATCTGCGCGCAAATGGCCTTCAAGGCCTTCAGCGCCGCCGCGGGGCCTGCGAACGGGGGATCCTTCCGCCCCTTGCAGGTCATCACGCGGCCCGGATCGGTGTTCGATCCGAAGGAACCGGCCGCGATCGGCTTCTATTTCGAGGTCGAGGTGCGGGTCTTCGATCTAATGTTGCGGTGCCTCGCGCCGCACATGCCGAACTTCCTCCCGGCTGGCGGTTTCGCTTCGATCTGCGGCACGGTGATCGGAGGGCCGCACCCCGACACTGGCCGGCACTACACGATCGTCGAGCCGCAGCTCGGAGGGTGGGGCGCCATGCGCGGGCGGGACGGCAATAGCGCCATCTTCTCCGGCTTTCATGGCGAGACGTTCAACTGTCCGGCCGAAGTTGCGGAAGCCCGCTATGGCCTCGCGGTCGATCGGATGACCCTCAATCCTGAGCAGGGCGGCGAGGGCCGCTGGCGCGGCGGCAGAGGAATCGAGGTCAACTATCGGGTTCGCGCCGACGGCAATTTCATGACGGTCGGCTACACGCGATCGCGCGTTCCGCCCTGGGGCCTCGCCGGCGGAGCGGACGGGACGCCCAACTTCGTCGAAGTGATCCGCGCGTCGGGCGGTCGCGAGCGCTATTCGCTGGCGTCCGGCGTGATCGTCAACAAGGGCGACGTCATCCGCATTGTCACCGGCAATGGCGGCGGCTATGGCGATCCGCATGAGCGCGATCGGGAAGCGGTGCTCGAGGACGTCGACAGCGGCTATTTGACCGCAAGCCGCGCGGCCCAGGCCTACGGCGTCCACGCCAAGACGATGGCGGGAGCCCCGCGATGACCGACGAGCCGGCAGGCGCTCCGACGTCCTATCTGTTCACCGGCGGCCGCCTGCTCGATCCGAACCGCGACGACCTCATGGAGGGTTTCGAGGTTCTGGTCGAGAACGAACGCATCAAGGAGGTTTCCGACAGGCCGATCGCGGCTCGGAGCGCGACGCGGATCGATCTTTCCGGCAAGACCTTGATGCCCGGACTCATCGATTGCCACGTCCATGTGGTGGCTGCGATGGTCGATCTCGCTGCGAACGCCATGGCGCAATCCTCCCTCACTGCGCTGCGCGCCGCGCGCATCATGAAAACGATTCTCATGCGCGGATTCACGACCGTGCGCGATCTGGGAGGCGCCGATTTGGGCCTCGTGCGGTCCCTCGAGGAAGGTCTGATCGACGGTCCGCGGCTCGTCATTTGCGGCAAGGCCTTGAGCCAGACCGGCGGCCACGGCGATAGCCGGCCCCGATCCGATGACAGGCGCATTTTTTCCAAACGCCTCGGCTCGCTTTCCCGCCTCGCGGACGGCGTCGACGGCGTCCGCGGGGCGGCGCGCAATGAAATCAAGGCCGGCGCGCGCTTCGTCAAGATCATGGCGAATGGCGGCGTCGCTTCCCCCAATGATCCGATCCACGCGCTCGGCTATTCCCGCGACGAGATCCGCGCGATCGTCGAGGAGGCGGCGAACGCGGGCCTTTACGCGGCGGCTCATCTCTATACGGACGAAGCGATTGCGCGCGCTGTCGATTGCGGCGTCCATTCGCTCGAGCACTGCAACCTGATCCGGCCCGAGACGGCCCGGCGGGCGGCAGCGGCCGGGGCGGTCGCGGTTCCGACCCTCGTGACCTATGAGGCGCTCGCGCTCGAGGGCAAGGCGTTTGGGCTTGGCCCCGAATCGGTCGCCAAAATCGAGACCGTGCGCAAGGGCGGCATGGCTTCGCTTGAGATCATGCACAACGCAGGGCTGCCAATGGCGTTCGGCTCCGACCTTCTGGGCCAGCTCCAGCGATATCATTGCAAGGAGTGGGGAATTCGCGCCCGCGTGCTGCCGGCCGCGGAAATCCTTCGATCGGCCACGTTGGTCGGCGCTAAATTGTGCGGACTCAACGGCGATG
>Ga0210408_10005441_pt1 | contig 11194 bp, 8 predicted proteins | sample IncBWH4MmetaG_FD_155471 | JGI IMG/M metagenome (GOLD analysis project Ga0210408, IMG submission 155471) | Forest soil microbial communities from Barre Woods Harvard Forest LTER site, Petersham, Massachusetts, United States - Inc-BW-H-4-M | ecosystem: Environmental > Terrestrial > Soil >... | reverse complement strand
GGGGAGCCGCGTTGAAGGTCCGGCGATTATTTTGCAGACTGACAGCACGACCGTGGTGCCGCCCGGATGGACGATCGTTGCTGATGGCAGCGGAAATTTGATCATGAAAGCGCGAGGTGCGGCATGAATCCGAGCCCGATCGAACGCTCCGATTCCGGCGATCAGAAAATCGACCCCATCACTGCGAGCGTCATTCAAGGTGCGCTGGAGAACATTGCGATCGAGATGGGCTACAAGCTCATGCGCATGTCCTATTCCAGCATCATCCGCGAATCGGAGGATTTCGGCGCTGCGCTCATCGATATGCAGAACCGCCAGTTGGCCGAGGCCAAGCAGAGTACGCCGCTGCAATCGGGCCCGATCCCCGGCTACATCCGGGGCCTCCGCCGTTTGCTTTCCGAACGCGGCGAGACGATCGAGCCGGGCGACGTCTTCATGCACAATGATCCTTACTCCGGCGCCACGCACGGCCCGGACGTGGCCTTTGTGGTTCCGGCGTTCCATCGCGGGGAGCTGACCGGCTTTGCGGTCACGACGGCTCACCACCTCGACATCGGCGCGCACACGCCCGGCAGCGGCGGCATCGTCGATGCCATCGATTGCTACGCCGAAGGCCTGCGTTTCCAAGCCATCAAGGTCTATGAAGCCGGCAAGCGAAACCAGCAAGTATGGAACATGTTGCGGACCAATATCCGGCTCCCCGATCTGGTGCTCGGCGACATGGACGCACAGATCGCCGCAGCGCGGATTGGGGCCCAGCGCTATATCGAACTGATCGAGCTGCACGGGCTGCCGATGATCGTGGCCGCAAGCGAGGACATGTTCGATTCTTCCGAACGGAAGATGCGTTCGGCCATCCGCGCGCTTGCCGACGGCGACTACTCGGCAACCGCGATGCTCGACGGCTATCTCGACGACGCCAATCCGGCGCGCAAAGACTTGCCGATCAAGGTCACCATTCAAAAGCGCGGCGACGACATCACGGTCGATCTCAGTGGAACGGCGCCTCAAGTCTCCGACCGGCCGATCAACATGCCGCTCGAGGGTACGGTAGACTGTGCCATCTGGCTCTCCATTCGTTCCGTGCTTCTCGACACGACGGTGCACGGTTGGATTCCGCAGAACAGCGGCTTGGTGCGTCCGATCGAGATCGTCGCGCCGCCGGGCACGCTGGCGAATCCGATCTTCCCGGCGCCGGTGATCGCCCGCTTCTGTACCGGCATCGAGCTTTCCAACGCGGTGGTGCAGGCTCTCGCGCATGTCGTGCCGCGGCAGGTGTGCGGCGGCTGCGGCAACGGCGGCGGCCTCATTCTCACCGGGCAGCAAGGCAACAATTTCTGGGTGCAGGTCGAGTTGTTCTCCGGCAGCTACGGCGGCCGCTACGGCAGCGACGGTATGGACTCGGTCGACGTGCTCTATGCCAACACCCGCAACAATCCGATCGAGGACATCGAATCCCACGTGCCGTTGCGCATCGACCGCTACGAGCTTCGCGAGAACGCCGCGGCGCCCGGTCGCTGGCGCGGCGGCGTCGGATCGATCCGGGAGGTTACATTTCTCGCCGACGGCGCGATCTCGGTCGAGAGCGAAGGCCACAAGTACCCTCCGAAGGGATTGTTCGGCGGCAGCGACGGCACGCCTTCGCAGCTAGTTTGGACCAAGGCCGACGGCGAGGTCGTGCAATTGCCCTCCAAGCTGCCGTATCACCCGTTCGCCAAGGGCGATCGGATCACCGCAATACGGGCCTGCGGCGGGGCTTACGGCAATCCGCTCGAGCGCGATCCTGCCGACGTTCTCGACGATGTCATCGACGAGTACATCACCCGCGACAAGGCGTTGGCCGACTATGGCGTAGTGATCACCGATCGTTTCGAAGTCGATGCCCAGGCGACCGGTCGCGAACGTCAAGCCCGCGCCGCCAGGCGCAGCAATTGAGAGGCACGGAGATGGCTCGGCATATCACTGTCGCGGGCGCTCAGCTCGGACCGATCGCCCGCAATGAATCGAGGCAGCAGGTCGTTTCGCGGCTGCTCGAACTGATGAAAGAGGCCAAGTCGCGCGGCGCCGACATCGTGGTCTACCCAGAGCTGGCGCTGACGACCTTCTTTCCGCGCTGGTGGATGGAGGACGATGCCGAGATCGACAGCTTCTTCGAACGGGAGATTCCGAGCCCGGCAACCCGGCCGCTGTTCGAGGCCGCCGAGTCGCTCGGCGTAGGATTTTATCTGGGCTACGCCGAGCTTGAGCGGGAGGGCGGCAAGACCCATCACTACAACACGTCGATTCTGGTCGACAAGAAAGGCGCAATCGTCGGCAAATACCGCAAGGTTCATTTGCCCGGCCATGCCGATCACCGGCCGAACAATCCGTTTCAGCATCTCGAGAAGCGGTATTTCGAGCCCGGAGACATGGGCTTTCCGGTATGGCGCGCCTTAGGCGGCAACATCGGCATGTGCATCTGCAACGATCGGCGCTGGCCGGAAACCTATCGGGTCATGGGGCTGCAGAGCGTCGAACTGGTGCTGCTCGGCTACAACACGCCGACGCACGTCCCGTGGATGCCGGTCTATGATCACCTGTCCTATTTCCACAACCACCTGTGCATGCAGTCGGGCGCGTACCAGAACAGTACCTGGGTTGTCGGGATCGCGAAGGCGGGCAACGAAGAGGGCTGCGAACTTCTCGCCGGCAGCTGCATCGTCGCGCCCTCGGGAGAGATCGTCGCACTTGCGAGCACCAAGACTGACGAGGTGTTCACCGCCAAATGCGACCTCGACATCAGCCGCTTCAACAAAGAAACCCTGTTCAACTTCGCGCAGCACCGGCGCATAGAGCACTACGGGCTGATCACCCGACAGGCCGGCGCCGTCGAACCGCCGCGGGTTCGCGCATAGTCCATCGCACGCGTTCCTTGGCCGCGGCTCGGGTCACGCGACGTTTGCGGCTCAGGTTCATCTCACGCGAACGCGGTGCGTTCAACCAGCCAGTAGAGCCCGAGCGCCAGGATCACGGCGGAACATGCGTACACCAGCGCCGGATGGCGTTTCTTGCCTGCCGCCGCGCTGCCGATCCGGTCGGACAACAGCAGAACCGGAAAGATGACGGCCACGATCATCACCTGCCCGATCTCGACGCCGATGTTGAACGCTGCCAGCGCCGGCGCCAGCGCGTCATCGGGCAAGCCATATTCGCGCAGCGCCCCAGCAAACCCGAAGCCGTGAACCAGGCCGAGCGCGAACGTGACCGGCCACCGCTTGCGAATATCGTGAATGAAAAAATTTTCGGCCGCGACGAAGATGATCGTGGCGGCGATCAAGGGCTCGACCACGGACGGCGGCAACCGGACGATATCGAGGACGGCGAGACAGAGGGTCAGCGAGTGGGCGAGGGTGAACGCCGTCACCACCTTGATCAGCGGCCACAGACTGCGGCCCCACAGGATCACGGCCAAGAGAAACGCGATGTGGTCGTAGCCGAGAAAGATGTGCTCGATACCGGCCCGGGTGAACCGTCCGACCACCTGCAGCAGCGACGATCCGCCGGCCGACAGGTCAAGTTCGGGGGCCGCTCTGTCGAGGGCGATCTCGCGCTCGCCGCTTTCGGTCGCGACCATGGCCAGGTGTCGCGACGCCGGGTCCACATCCTGAAACAGCGTCACGCGATAGCGCAGGCTTCCGCCGTCGGACGGGCAGGTCCATGTTATTGTCGCGAGAACATGCGTGTCCGCAGCGCGCGCGCTTCCCGGTGCGGCTTGGCAGCGACGGTCGCCGGCAAGCACGGCAACGTGGTTGCCGACATAGGCGAGCAGGGAAGGGGCCATGACCGCCAGCGCCACGGCGTTGACTGCCCCCGACGCTGTCTCGGTGATACGGACCCCGGTGGCCTTTTCGTAGTCGCGCCCCAGGGCGTTGATTTCGGCATCCACGGTGCGGCCGCGGATCACGATGCGCGACGTGCTGATTCCGGCGTTGTGCGCCCCGGCCGGCCAAACGGCGATGGCGGCGACCACCACGCCGGCCAAGACGAGCCACGCGCGCGCAGTCATGAAGGAATCGCAGGCGGCTCGTTAAGGTCGCTGATCACTGCGTGCCGCCAATGCTCCTAAGGATCATGCCGGCCGCGGCCGCGCGCATGCTGTCGGGGTGCGCCTCGGCGAACGCCGCCAGGGCCTTGCGCGCCTTGCCGGCATATTCGCTCATGACCGGAGCCTCGCGTGCGAGCCGCGCCGCCCGCGCGAGGTCGACGGCGTGTATGAACGCTGCTTCCTCGGCGTCGTCGGAGCTCAAGAGAGCAGGGGGCAGCGCCTCGGCCTCGGCGATCTCGCGTTCGAGCTCGCCGAAGCTCATGCCAACGAGCTCGAAGGGATCGAGCACGAAACTCTCGTAGAAGCCCGCCTTAAGGAGCGCGAAACGCGCGTGCGGCGCGTACGGCGCCGCGGGTGAGAGGCGCAGCGCATCCTCGAGTGGGGTTCTTGGCAGGCGATACCGCCCGATGGCGTCGTCGAAGCGTGGCGCTGTGTTCCGCTGGGCGAGAGCCTTCACCAGAAGCTCGGCGTTGACCGTGAGCCGTCCGCTGTGCGCCGCCAGATCGCGGTTGAGGACATCGGTGACCTCGACCAGGACCATGCCGAGCGCGAACTGCGCTTCACCTTTTGGTCCCGGATCATGGGCGGCGCTGACGCGCGCGGTCGCTTCGTCATTGGCCGCGACCGTGTCGTTTACCTTGTCGATGTCGATCGTTTCGTGGGCGTCTGTACGCGAGCCAACAGTAAAGAGGAGCAGAGCAAGGATGATGAACCGCTGCCAGGGATGGCGGAGAGCTTTTCGGCTCCGCCCGGCGATGAAGACGGAGCGGCTCATGCCGTCGCGCCCGCCGCGGCGAGGTCGTCAGTCACTGGGCATCTCTTCGCCGGCGAAATAGGCGCGCGATCCGGGATGGAGTGGCACGACACCTCCCGGCGAGCTGGCCGGCGCCGGGAGCGCGTCTTTATGCTCGGCGAGCGTCTTGGCCATCAGATAAGCGTGGCCAGCCATGAAATTCGGCCGGCACACCAGAACATGGCTCCCGAACGAGACAATGACCCGCAGCGGCGGGTCGCGGATATCCTCGAAGGGCGGTTTGCTGAGAAACAACGCCTCGGCGCTCGCGGCCGTCATGACGCCGACATCCTGTTGATCCGTAGCAATGAGCACACCGATGCGGCGGGCGTCCGCAGCGCGCACCAGCATCGCGCGCGAGGCGGGCAGAAAGCGCGCCAGCACATCAACCACTGCGGCCGCGAACGCAAGGCCTTGTTCGTCGTCGCGTTGGCCGACGATCAACAGGTGGTAGCGCCGATAGACCGGCCACATGCGGTCGGGGTTCAAGTCGGCTAGGCGCGGCCCGCCCGGCTCTTGGCGTGCGCCCGCGCCTGGGACGGCTAGCGGCTTGTACCCGGCAAGAACAAACGCCGCCGCCGCACCCGCCGCGGAGGTGAGGATCGCGCGCCGTTTCATGCTCGCCGGCGGCGGCGGGCGGGAGCCGCACCCTTGTTACGGCTTGAATATGTCTCGGTTCAGGATCGCCGTAACACCAAGGTTCGGGACATCGACCAACTGGGCGATATCCAGATCGACGGCGACGCTCGTCAGGATGTAGGCCTGCTCGCGGCTCAGCCCCTTCGTCTTGACCAGAAAGTCAATCATGTTGAGCGTGGCGTTTCGCGCGGCCAGGCTGACGTTCTCGGACAGATTGGTGAGCGGAGCGATCTTCTGGCCGCCGAGGTAGGTGTCGAACGACGGCACCTCGCCTTCAGGCTTCAGCGGAAGGCCGGAGACGGCATAGAAGCTCGACGGCGCGAGGTGCTTCAGTTGGGCGCCGCCTTCGAAATGCATGGTTGAAAGCAGCGAAGCCATACCGGGCATTATCTTGGCCTGGAGCGTCACCCTGGCGCCCATTTCAATGGCCGTGCCGCATACCTCGCCGCCGCCCTGCGCAAAGTGGACGTCGCCGGCGAACAGCCCGCAGCCATCGACAAAGCAGGGGAACAGCAGCGTGGTGCCGACTACCGTCTCTTTGGTGTCGAGATTGCCGCCGTTCTCGCGGGGCGGAACGGTGCGCACGCATTCGTCCTTTGCCGTACCGCCGGTCCCGCAGAGATCAGCGGGAAGAGCATCGACCGGCTGCGGCGTCAATGCGGCGCCGCCCGCATCTGCCAGCGCCTTCTCGCGCTTGAGCCACTTGTCGAGCTCGGGCTTGCCCGGCAGCACGCCAACGGTACCCATGAACGCGTTCATGGGAACGGCGATCCCCGGCAGGTCCTTCGAACGCGCTTCGAGGCGGTTCAACTCCCAGTGAACGATGTAGGGATCGCGGAACACGTCCCGCAGGAATCCGAATCCCGGCACGATCGTCGTGTAGCCGAAGTCGTCGGGTGCGATGTCCACAACCGTGACGGCGAGCGCGTCCCCGCGCTTTGCTCCGTCGACGTAGACCGGCCCCGTCAGCGGATGGACGAGGTTGAGGTTGACCGCGGCCACGTCTTGAGCCTTCGAGTCGAAGGTAAGATCGGAATCGAGCGCGTCACGCGTCTCGAGCACGAAAAGTTGTCCGGGCTGCACATGGGCGGCAGGCATGATGCTGTAGTGATAGCGATTGAAGCAGTGCGGATCGTCTTTGCAGTGCTTGCCCGACTTTGCCACGACCGCCGGCGCCGGCAACTTGACCTCGCTGGTATCGGCCTGCGCCCCGCCAAAACTTCCAATCAGCAGCAGGGCAGCGGCCGGCATTGCGCAAACGAGCGTGGATTTCATTGGTTTGTCTCCCCCGGGGTAGAGCCGCGCGTCATCGCGATTGCACGTTAAGCCAGCGCATTCGCGGCACGCGCACGATGGTCATATTATTGGCTGGCGCTGGAAAGAATTATGACGGTATCGGGGCGATGTCAATCAAACGCCGGTGCAGCCCAGTCAACCGAGGGGCTCATTGACGCACATTTTCGCGAATCAGGGAACGCGGGCGAGATAGTCGCGCAATTTCCATTTCATGACGTGACTAAGACCAGTCGCCTTTTATTACCGCAATGCAGCATCGCGTTTTTTGCACTGCACAACAGTCCCTCAAGCGCCATATCTGCGGCTCTAGAACCGGCAGAACCTGCCTTGGAAGGGACTTGGGGACATGAGGAAATCTTTCGCCACCGCTTTGCTATTCGCAGGCGTCGTTGCCGCCAGCGCCGCGCTGGCGATTACGCGCACGGCGCATAGCCCGGCGGAGTCCGGTTCGGCTCGGCCGGCAGAGACCGCGCCGGCTAAGAGCGCACAGATCAAGGGCGCAGTGCCGATCGTGCGTCCTGCTGCTAGGCCACGGTCGCTGTTCGAGACGTGTCAACATCAAGACCCGAGCACACCTGCCGTGCGAACAGGGACTTCCGGTTGCTTCCCGCTTCCGTATTGAGGAAAAGTGGGGGAACGCTGCATATAGCCGCATTCTTTGCCGGGTATCTCGCTCCGGCATGCAAACACACCGTGCGCACCGGGAATGCAGTGCGTGCGGCGCGGCCATTGCGGGTAGCGGCTCGTGTGCGGCTATACCGCCCATTTTCGAATGGCCGTCTGCTGCTCGATCGCCGCCAATCGCTGATCGAGTTCGTTGCGATGCAACAAACCGGTTTGCGTGTCGATGTAGCCGACCACCGATGCTGAATTCGTCGTCGCCGCACGCAGCGATTCATCGATCGGGCGGCCGAGCGCGACAAATGCGACAAAGGTCGCGGCGAAAGCATCGCCGGCGCCGGCCGTGCTGGCCACCTTTGCCGTGAGCGCCGGCACGAACAGAATTTCCTCGCTTGATCCGACGCAAGCGCCCCGCGCGCCGTCAGTGATGACCACGTATTTGGGACCGAGCCGGGTGAGCGCGCGAATGTAGGGAGCAATCGCCATCTCGAACCCGCCACCCGCCAACCCGCGCGCTACCAGGGCTGGCATCTCCTCTCCCGGGGCGATAGCGAGGATCGGACCGGCCTCGGCAGATCGACTGGCGAGACTCGGCACCAGAAGATCGGCTTCTTCGCGATTGAGCACGAGAATGTCGATGGCGGAAATAGATTCGAGAAAAGCCTGCCCGCGGGCCGATAGCTGGCGCGGCCCTGGGTTGGCCGCCACGAGGGCACGGTGAGCGCGTGCGCGACTGACGATCGTTGGAAAGCAATCGGCGGATTGATTGCTCAGATTGGCGATGTAAACGACATCGACCGCAAATGCCTCGTCGCGAAGATCCTGCACCTCAAGGTGCGTGTTGGCGCCGCGGAAGGTGAAAACTGCGGCGTTGCGTTCGTGTGAGGACAGGAGGACCGAGGCCCCGGTCGGTGCGCGCTCGTCGCGGACGATCCACCGGTCGGTAACGCCCTCCTGCGCGAGGCGCGCCAGAATTGCAGCAGCGCGCGAGTCTTTTCCGACTTTCGCGAGTACCGCAACATCCAGCCCGAGGCGCGCCATGGCGACGGCGGCATTGACCGCGCCGCCGCCGGGGTGCGTCGACACATCTTCCGCTTCCGTCTTGCGGCCTTCCTCGAGGAGCAGGAAGGAGCTGTCGGCATGATGCAGCGTCAAGCGCTCAATACGCTTGCTCTCGATCACCGCAATCGTATCCATCATGGCGCCGCCGACCGTCAGGACTTTCATTTTCGCTCCAAAAAGTGGAAGCCGCCGGCGGGTGGCTCACCCCCGTCACGGCCCGCGGCCGGCGTTGGCGTTTCGTATCCACTACCATTTGGTGCAGGTTAGGGCTCGTTGCCATGTCGCAGTTTGGCTGAGGCGCGAGCTTTGTGCGCTCCGCTGCACCCGGCCGGCGGCCGGTAGCCGCACGCGCCTGGACCGCGATACTGGTCAGTTGAGCCCGGAAAGGGGGCACCCGCGTGATCAGCGCAATCGCGGCTGGTTGCGCGGCGATAGCGGCGGTCAGGCGTCTTCAGGCGGCATTCACCCGCGCGTGCTCCCTCAGGCGTTTGGCTCCCGAGTCTCCGTGCTTGCGCAGTTCAAGCTTTGCGATCTGATTGCGATGCACCTCGTCCGGGCCATCGACAATCCGCAGCACGCGGGCGCTGGCGTAGGCCGCGGCGAGGCCGAAATCTTCGGTGACGCCGGCGCCGCCGTGCGCCTGGATGGCGAGGTCGAGCACCCGGCAGAGCATGTTGGGCACGGCGACCTTGATCATGGCGATCTCGGCGAGCGCCGCCTTGTTGCCGAGCTTGTCCATCGTGTCGGCCGCCTTGAGCACCAGCAGGCGCGCCTGGTCGATCGCGATCCGCGCTTCGGCCAGGCGCTCGAGCATCACCGACTGCTCGCTCAGCGGCTTCCCGAATGCGACCCGCGTGTTGAGGCGGCGGCACATCTTCTCGATCGCCACCTCGGCCTGGCCGATCGCTCGCATGCAGTGGTGGACGCGTCCCGGACCGAGGCGGCCCTGCGCGATCTCGAAGCCGCGGCCTTCGCCGAGCAATATGTTCGAGACCGGAACCTTGACGTTCTCGAACAGAACTTCGCCGTGGCCGTGGGGCGCATGGTCATAGCCGAAAACCGGCAACCAGCGCAGAATCTTCACGCCCGGCGCGTCACGGGGGACGAGGATCATCGACTGCTGCCGGTGGCGTTCCGGATTCTGCGGATCGGTCTTGCCCATGACGATAAAGAGCTTGCAGCGCCGGTCGGGTCCGCCGGTGGCCCACCATTTGCGGCCGTTGATGACATACTGGTTGCCCTGCCGCTCGATGCGGCTTTCGATGTTGGTGGCATCGGATGAGGCCACTGCCGGCTCGGTCATGGCGAAACAGGAGCGGATGGCACCGTCGAGCAGCGGTTCGAGCCATTCCCGTTTCTGCGCCTCGGTGCCGTAGCGCTCGAGCGTTTCCATGTTGCCGGTGTCGGGCGCGGAGCAGTTGAAGACCTCAGCGGCCCACTCGACGCGACCCATGATCTCGCTGAGCGGGGCGTATTCGAGGTTCGCCAATCCGGCTCCGTAGCGGGAATCGGGAAGGAACAGGTTCCACAATCCCGCCGCTCGCGCCTTCTGCTTCAGCTCTTCAATGAGCGTCGTCGGCTGCCACCGATCTCCGCTCTGCACTTCTTCCTCATAGCGCTGCTCGTTCGGATAGATGTGTTCTTCCATGAACGCGAGCAGGCGTTGCTGAAACGCCTTGACCTTCGCCGAGTATTCAAAATCCATGGCTGCCTCGATCACGGTCCCAGTGGTCTCAGAGAACGACGCGACCGCCGCAAGGCTGCGAGGGTTCCTATCGGAGCACGCCGCGTGTTCGGTTGCGAAGGGTAGGCCGCTCCGCTACCATTCACCAAATGCATTGATTGAATTCAGCGGCATAAAGGTTGTGCATATCTCAAGGATCGACCTCAATCTGCTCGCCATCTTCGACACCATCTATGCCGAAGGCAGCATTACGCGCGCGAGCCGCCGGCTGAACCTGTCGCAGCCGGCGATCAGCCACGCGCTTGGCCGGCTTCGCCAAATGATCGACGATCCGCTGTTCACGCGGCACGGCCGGCTCATGATGCCGACGCCACTTGCACGCCGGATGATCGAACCGATCCGCCAATCGCTGCAGACGATCGAGGCTACCCTCACCAAGAGGGACCCGTTCGCGCCCGCCACCGCCGTCAAGCATTTCACTGTCGGAACGCGCGATGTGCTGGAGGCCGCGATCCTCGGCGCCCTGATGCGGAATATCGCCGCGGCTGCCCCGCGCATCACCATCAGCAGCGTGAGGGCCGAGCGCCGCGAACTCGAGCGCGAACTTTCGGCCGGCACTTTGGATGCGGCGATCGACGTTCTTCTGCCGCTGCCGGAGGAGGTCCGGCGGGAGCGGCTCGGCACGGAATGGCTGACAGTGGTTGTGCGCCGGCGGCATCCGAACGTCGGCCGCAGGCTCACGCTCAAAGCCTACCTGGCGCAGGAGCACATTTCGGTCTCGTCGCGCCGCCGCGGACTGAGCGCGGAGGATTTCGAGCTTGCGCGCCACGATCTGCGCCGCCGCATCCGGCTGCGTTGTCAGAGCTATCTGGCGGCATGCCGGGTGGTGAGCGAAACCGATCTCCTATTGACGATGCCGCAACGCTACGCTCGCGTGCTCAACGCCCAATTCAGGAACCAACTCCTCGCCTTTCCGCTCAAAGTGCCGGCGTTCGACACCTACCTCTATTGGCAC
>Ga0210408_10005440_pt1 | contig 11196 bp, 12 predicted proteins | sample IncBWH4MmetaG_FD_155471 | JGI IMG/M metagenome (GOLD analysis project Ga0210408, IMG submission 155471) | Forest soil microbial communities from Barre Woods Harvard Forest LTER site, Petersham, Massachusetts, United States - Inc-BW-H-4-M | ecosystem: Environmental > Terrestrial > Soil >... | reverse complement strand
CGGACCCGCCCAGCGAGTCGGCCACCTGCCGTATCGTGGCGGTCCGGTCGCCAGGGCTCTGGATCATCCGTGCCCATGCGTCGCTGGTGTAAGTGAAGAAGGACACGTACTTCGCCATGGCTGGTTCCCCCTCGGATCGCCCGGATCTTGGTCTGCACTGGCCTGAATCTGGCCGTACAGCACCGCGGAACACAGGCTAACAACGCGCACGAGCGAATACCATCCCACCACATCAGAAGGCATATACGCAGATCGTGAGCACTCGCAGCACGGTCTACGGATCAGCAGGTTGCGGTTCGAGTCCTTCCGCGCACGCCGCTATCTTGCCAGGTCAAGACGCGGACCCCGGATAATTTCGGTTTTCGTCTTCCTCCTCTAGCCGCATTTTGGCCGCATCGGCCATCGTCGCCGCCCCGTCGAGCTGGCCGGCTATTTCCAGGGCCCACCCCTCGATGGCGGGCCCGTCTCGAAAATCGCCATAGCGTCCTCCGGCGAGGCGCAGGAAGATTCGGCTGGCGAGGGGAACTGGCTGGGCTTTGCAACGCCGCAGAACAGTCGATGACCGCGGCCGCAGGTCGCCCAGTTGGTTGATGGCGTTCTCTTCGGTGCGGGCCACTTGGCTTTGGGACGAAGAGGCCACCTGACTGCCGAAGCCGAGCGGCCCACACTCGCCAAGTTGTGGTGCCAGCGGCTGGAAACGCGCCCGCCGATGTATCCGCGGCCAATACCGGCTGGCCGAACCGGAACCCGCCTGCAGGTGGGTCGGTACCTCGGGCCATCCGGTGTCACCGTAGCCGTCGGCGCTATGCGTGATGGCGGCTTGTCCGTAGAGTTTTGATGGTGCTGAGGCCTTCAGATGGCCGCGGGCCTTGGCGGATTTCGCCGAGAGCATTCGGCGGGCAAGGATCGGGGGAGGGGCTCTGGTGAGCAAAATCAGCCCGGGCGTTCTTGCCCCGCCGCATGAGGTGCTCACGCCTGATGAGTGGCGGGCCAGGGGCCGCGAGCGGCGCAGCTCGGCGTCCCGGTCAAGCCACGCGCGGTGGGCGCCGCCAGCGGACCGGCCAGACCCGGTCACCGTTCTGGAGGAGCAGGCCAAGGCCCGGGTGCCGGATCTGATACCGATCCGGTACGGGCGCATGATTGCCTCCCCGTTTGCCTATTTCCGCGGCGCTGCTGCGCCGATGGCATGGGATCTCGCGCACACGCCTACGCCTGATATCCGGGTGCAGGCCTGCGGCGACGCGCATCTGCTGAATTTCGGCATGTACGCGGCGCCCGACCGGCGCCTGGTCTTTGATGTCAACGATTTCGATGAGACGCTTCCTGCGCCGTTCGAGTGGGATGTCAAGCGGCTGGCGGCCAGCTTCGCCGTCGCCGCGCGGGACAATGGCTTCAAGGACCGCGATGCCCATACCGCCGCGCGTCTGGCCGTGCGCAGCTATCGCACCGAGATGGCGGGCTACGCTGCGATGCGTTTCCTTGAGGTCTGGTATTCCAGGATCGACATCGACGAAGTGAGCAGGGTCTTCGACGCGCTCCAGTCGAAGGCGGCCGTACGCCGCCGCCACCGGGATATAGCGAAAGCGTACCGTCGTACGAGTCTCAGGGCCTTCTTGAGTATGTGCGACCAGGTGGAGGGGCAGTACCGTATCCGGCCGGTTCATCCGGTGATCGTCCGCTTTCCTATCGACCGTCACCCGGGTGTCCTGGAGGAGTTGCGCACCGCTGTGGCGCAGTACCAGCAGACGCTGGACGCGGATCGGCAGGAGGTGCTGCGACGCTACTACTTCGGCGACTTCGCGCGCAAGGTTGTCGGCGTCGGGTCGGTTGGAACTGAGGCGTTCGTCGTGCTGCTGATCGGCGACCGAGCCGACGAGCCCTTGTTCTTGCAGGTGAAGGAGGCGCAAGAGTCGGTGCTGGCCCCGTTCGCCGGGCCGGGCGAATACGAGCACCAGGGCGAGCGGGTCGTCATGGGCCAGCGGCTGACCCAGGCCACCACCGATCCGTTCCTGGGCTGGACGACCGGCGCCGGAACCGATGGCACGGCCCGCAAGCACTATTACGTACGCCAGCTGCGCGACATGAAGGGCAGCATGAGCGTCCCGTTGATGGACCCGCTCCAGCTCGACTACTACGGTCGGCTTTGCGGCTGGGCGCTCGCCCGGGCGCACGCCAGGACCGGGCGGGCCACCATGATCTCCGGCTACCTGGGCATGGGCGAGGTCTTCGATCACGCCATCGCGGATTTCGCTGTCGCCTACGCCGACCAGAACGAGCAGGATTACCAGCGGCTACTTCAAGCCGTCTCGGCCGGGCGCGTGCTGGCGACCATCGAGCCGTGACGGCGCGCTGGCGGACTAGGAAGGGCCCGGGCGGGGGACCGGGGGAGGTGATACCTGGTGGTCGGCGGCGCTTTTCAGCAGCTGCAAGGCGACCGGCGGGTAGATGATGACCGACAGCAGGCCGGCCACCACCAAGGCGGCGGCCGTGGACGTCCGTTGATGACCAGTCTGGACCCCGATGGTGGTAGCCACCACGATGAACGTCAAAGACGTGGCTTGCATGAAACCGGCCGCCACGGCGCGAGTACGCCCGACGGCCCGTACGTACAACAGAGCCGGTAGCCCCCGCACCACCAGCAGCGCGACCAGGAAAACGGGCACGTCAATGATCGCGCGGGTGCTGTGGAACAAGGAGGCAATGTCAAGGCCTACGCCGGTGCTCACGAAGAACACCGGGATCAAGAACCCGAAGCCGATCGCTTCCAGCTTGCCCTGGAATGCCTCCTGCGAGGCCGGCGACTCGTCGGTCCGGCGCACGATGACCCCGGCCAGGAATGCCCCCAAGATCGTGGCCAGCCCGAAGTGTTCGGCCACCGCCGAGAAGGCCAGGGCGAACGTGATGGCCAGCCGGACTCGCAGCTGGGAGCTTGTGTTCTCCAGCCGCTGCACTACCTCTCGCAACGGACCCCAGCTCCTGACCCGCTGGATCACCACCACAGCTACCACGGTGAAGCCGATGAACCCCGCGAGCAGCCCCAGTTCCACCGACGGGTTCGTCGAGGAAGCCGAGAAAAACACCGACAACAGGACAAGCGGAGCGAGTTCTGCCAGCGAACCGGCGGCCATAATCAGGCGGCCGAAGTACGTCTGAGTCTGGTCGGCATCCTTGAGAATGGGTACCAGGACACCGAGCGACGTCGCCATCAACGTGATTCCCACCAGCAGGCCATCCCTGACCTCGCCGCCCAGCCGGAGCCCGTAGGCGAACAGCAGAGCCAGCACCGCGGATAGAACGAAAGCCCGGCCGACGAGAATCAGGACCCGGCGGTCGAACCGCCGCAGGTCGATCTCGAATCCCGCCATGAACAAGAGGAAGCCCAGGCCAAGGTCCGATGTCACCCGGACAGCCACGTCGAGATGCACCCATCCCAGGACTGCCGGACCGACCAGGATCCCGCCGAGGATCTCCAGCACCACCGCCGGAACCTTCACAGCCGGGACGAGCCCGAGGAGCAGAGGTACCGCGACGGCGACGACGCCGACGATCAGAAGGCCGGTGAAAGAGATCATGGCGGACCCGGCAAACGTTGCAGGCAGGAGCCTGGCCGGCTCCATCCGTTAGTATCTGCACGCAGCTTTCGCTCGGCGTGGCAGGCCGAGATACACGGGGGCCGCATCTCCCCGGGCATCACCGTGGGCCGACGACGCAGCTGAGGCCAATGACTGTCTCCTCGACTCGTCGGGATCGGTAGCAGTAGACGCCCTACACCCTCGCACCTGATCCGGCAGCAGGAATCCTCCGCCATGGGTGATCCGTCACGATGCGCACCCGACCCAGCGACACCGAGCGCGGCCACTGGTCGGCTTACGAACAAATACCGCCACATTGTGCTGCACTCGAGCATCGGCCACCGCGAACGCAAGGATGGACCGCAGCGTGGCCAGGGCGCGAGTCGCGGTCGACGGCGCCAGGCCGCGAGCCACGGCCGTGCCGTACCAGCGTCGACTGGCAGCTATCCGGGGAGCCCGGGTTAGAACTCGCTCTTGAGCCGGTCAATGTCGCGGGTGTGCTCCCGCAGCTGCTCGTAGGCGGGGCGTTCGCGGATGCGGGTCAGGGCCCAGCGGATGGCCTCCGCGCGGTTGTTCGCGATACCCGCGGCGATCAGCGTGTCCACGATGTCCAGCTCAGGCGTCTTGAGCCGGACCATCACGTGGGTGAACTCACCGTCGGCGGCCTCGCGGCCGTCTTCGACGAACCGGACGTCGCCGGGTGTCCGCTGGCCGCTGTCGTCTTCGTGCATCACCTCGATGTACCGGATCTCGGGCCACCGCTCCAGCAGGTCGTGCCGGAACTGGTTGAGCCCGGGGCCGACGGCCAGCTTGAACGTCCTGGCCGCCTTGGCCACCTTGCGAGGATCGGGATGCGGATCTCGCCCGCGGTCGGCGGGATCTTTGAAGACGAGCCTGGGCATCAGCTGGCCTGGCTCCATCCATGGCGCGTCGTCGTGTTGCAGCACCTCGACCCGGCGTATCCAGCCAGCGAAGAGCTCGTTCGCCGCGATTTCGAGCTCGTGCTGGATGTGATCCCTCTCCGCCTGGTCCATTCGTCCTCCTAAAGCTTGAGTAATTAAGATTACTCAACTTCATAGAGTAAATCCACTTCACGTTGGACCTCGCCGCTGTGTCGATTCGCCTGACAGGAGTCAGCCACTCTCGTCGGGGCGCCGGACCTTGGCTTCCATGTGGTGGACGAATCGAATCTGCCCTGCGGGCTTGACCTTGACGCTGCGTCAACCCTCCATGCTGGCTGCCATGAGCCTCCCTTCAGCAACCAATCAGGTCCAGGGGCCTGCGATCCATGTGCAGGGCCTGGAGAAGTCGTACAAGGAGCTGCGTGTGCTGCACGGCGTGGACTTCGAGGTGGCGCGGGGCAGCATCTTCGCCCTGCTTGGCTCGAACGGGGCGGGCAAGACCACGGTGGTGAAGATCCTGGCCACGCTGCTCAAGGCCGACACAGGGCTTGCCCGAGTCAACGGCTTCGATGTCGCGACGCGGGCCGCCGACGTACGCGAGTCCATCAGCCTCACCGGGCAGTTCGCGGCGGTCGACGAGATCCTCAGCGGGCGGGAGAACCTCGTCCTGGTCGCCAGGCTGAGGCACCTCGAGGACCCGGGTGCGATCGCGGATGACCTACTGGGGCGCTTCTCGCTGACCGAGGCGGGCACCCGGAGGGCAGCGACGTACTCCGGTGGCATGCGCCGCCGTCTGGACATCGCGATGAGCCTCATCGGGAATCCGCCGGTCATCTTCCTCGACGAGCCGACGGCCGGGCTGGACCCGCAGGCGCGCATCGAGGTGTGGCAGGCCGTCAAGGAGCTCGCCGAGGGCGGCACGACCGTGCTGCTCACGACTCAGTACCTGGACGAGGCCGAACAGCTTGCCGACCGGATCGCGATCCTCCACCAGGGCCGGATCATCGTCAACGGCACCCTGGCCGAGCTCAAACAGCTGCTGCCGCCCGCCAAGGTCGAGTACGTCGAGAAGCAGCCCTCCCTCGAAGACGTCTTCTTCGCGGTCGTCGGCCACGCCCGCGAAGAAGACAAGGACGGCGACGCCGATAAGGGCAGCCAGGCCCGCAAGACCAGGTCAAGCAAGCAGTAAGGAATACTAATGGCCACGCATTTCTTCGGCGACACCGCCGTCCTCACGGGACGGACCATGCGCCACGTCACACGCAGCCCGGACACCATCATCACGACCGTGATCACACCGATCGCCATCATGCTGCTGTTTGTCTACGTGTTCGGCGGCGCGATCGACACCGGGTCGGTCTCGTATGTGAACTACATGCTTCCCGGCATCCTGCTCATCACCCTCGCCTCGGGCATCTCCTACACCGCATTCCGGCTCTTCACGGATATACAAGGCGGGATCTTTGAGCGATTCCAGTCCATGCCGATCGCCCGGCCGGGCGTGCTGTGGGCGCACGTGCTGACCTCGCTGGCCGCCAATGTGATCTCGCTCGTGGTCGTCGTCGGCGTCGCCGTCGGCATGGGGTTCCGCTCGGGCGCTGGAGTGCTGGCCTGGCTCGCGGTCGCGGGCATCCTCATCCTGTTCACCCTGGCGTTGACATGGCTCGCTGTCATCCCCGGCCTCACCGCGAAGAGCGTGGACGGCGCGAGCGCGTTCTCCTATCCGCTCATCTTCCTGCCGTTCATCAGCTCGGCCTTCGTGCCCACCGAAACCATGCCCGGCCCGGTGCGCGCCTTCGCCGAACACCAGCCGGTGACCTCCATCGTCAACGCGATCCGGGACCTGTTCACCCAGCAGCCGGTCGGCACCGACATCTGGATCGCCCTCGCCTGGTGCGTCGGCATCCTCGCCGTTGCCTACACGTTCGCCAACATCGCGTACCGTCGCAGGATCTCCTGAGCGGGCGTCGACCGGGTCTGGGCGAGTTGAGGGCAGGATCAGAGCATGCTGACGATCGGTCAACTGGCGGCGTACGCCGGCGTCACGGTGCGGGCGGTGCGGCACTATCACCAGATCGGACTACTGCCCGAGCCGGAGCGGGATGTTTCGGGTTACCGGCGGTACGGCGCAACGGCGGTCGTGTCCCTCATCAAGATCCGCACCCTCGCCAGCGCTGGCGTGCCGCTGTCTCAGATCGGTCAGATGCTCGAAGCCGGCGCACCGGCCTTTACCGAAGCGGTCCAGAGGATCGACAGCCAGCTGCGCGACGAGATCGAACGGCTTGAGACCAGCCGCAAGCAGATCGCGCAGCTCGCGGCCGGGGACAACCTGGCGCTTCCGCCGGAGGTGGTCGCCTATCTCGATCGGCTCCGGGAAATCGGGGCGTCAGAGCGGATGGTGGAGAGTCAGCGGGACGGGTGGATCCTGGTTGCGGCTCGCTGGCCCGATCGCATCCGCGAGTGGATGCCCGGGAAATTCGCGGAGCTCGATGATCCGCGACTCGTTCGGCTGTATCGGGTCCTGTCGGAGGTCCTCGAAAGCGACGCAGGCGACGACCTGCGTCTGGAGGAAGCCGCCGACATCATGGCCGGGCTTCTGGAGCAGGCATACGCCTCCGGCGAGATCATGCCCGGCGGAGTGGCGCACGACGATCTGGCGTTTGACCTTCTCGACGCACTTGCCGTCGAGTCCGACCCGCGGACGGAGCGGATGCTGGACTTGATGCGCGAGCGTGGCTGGACCGGGTGGAACCGGCCGGAGCGGCTGGCGGAACCGCCCGACTAACCTCCGGGCGCCGAGTCACACATGGACGTCGAACCGCGGGAGATCTAGGGGTCCTGACCAGAGCGCAAGGGTCGGTGCTGCGCTTGTGAGGGCCGGCCGCGGGCTGCTCCCGCGCGCAGCGGAGGGCGAACTCTCCGGAAGAAGCCAGGTGATCGTGGCGGTTCAGGCAATGAACCACGCTATCGCGACATACTGGCAGGTCGCGGCGGCGCAGACGTAGGCATGAAAGACCTCGTGGTATCCGAACACCGACGGGTAAGGGTTGGGCCAGCGACGATGGTAGGAAAGGGCTCCGACGGTGTAGAGCAGGCCGCCGACGAGCATCAAGATCCCGGGTGCGACGCCGGCATGGACCCACACCCACGGCAGCGAAAGGCCGGCTGCCCAGCCCAGCCCCACGAACGTCCCGCCGACCAGAAGCTCTGGTGCGTTCATCCACGCCAGGTGGATCGCAGCCGCGGTGAGGGTTAGCGTCCACATCACGATCAGGCAGGCCAGCCCGAAGGCGCCGGGTGCATCCAGGAGGAAAGCGGGAGTTGCCGTGCCGGCAATGAGGAAGAAGATCATCGCGTGATCCAGGCGCTGCAGGCGGCGCCTCCCGGCCTCGGTCCAGGTACCGCGATGATACAGCGCGCTAATCCCGAACAACGCGCTCACGCTGGCTGAGTAGACGGCGACCGCCGTGATCCGCGCGGCTCCGTGCCGGCCGGCCAGCAGCAGCGGGCCGGACACCAGCGACGCTCCGAACCAGAGCAAGTGCAGCCAGCCGCGAAGGACGGGCTTGGCGTAGTAGACGCCGCGCCGGGCGTCGTAAAGCGGCTGTGCCGCTGATGAGCCCGTGGCCGTCACCGTCGGCCTACGGCTCGAGTCGCGTCTCCGGACTGACCGGGCAGACGACCGGCTGAGGCCCACGGCCGGCCTGCGGCCGGCTGGGGAACGATCGATGCGGTGATGCTCACAACCGGCTCCTCAGCCAATAGCGAATCAGGCGTGCGCGTCAGCCGGTCTTACGAATGCAGAAAATCCGGATCCCGGCTGCTCCCGCCGTACTCACGGGACAGCTGCCGGGGTCTGGAGCAGCGCCTTCAGGGTACGTTCCGCCGGGCACGGTGAACAGGGCGTTCAGCGCTCCGCCCGGCCAGCGACCGCTGAGGTCCGCGCTTGCTCCGGAAACCCTCACGATGCCAGCGGCGCCAGGAACGATTCCACCAATGACGTGTAGCGGGACCGGTCGATGTTCCACGACTCCAGATGGCCTGCGCCGGGGAACGCTTCGAAGGTGACGAGGGAGGGCTTGAGCTCGTTCAGCCTGAGGCTGGTCGAGATCGGCACCCGGGGGTCGTCATCGCCGTGCGTGACTAGTGCGGGGACCTTGAGCCAGGTCGTCTCATCGAGGTAGCTGATAGCGGACCAGTCGACACCGAAACGCGCGCTGGCGATCCTTTTGGCCGTCCGTATCAACGGAGCCGGGAGACGTCCGATGATCGGAATAAGGTGTCGGTCGACCTGATAGTCGACGGCCGCGTGCAGGTCCAGCATTGGCGCGTCTAGCACCACGCGCGCCACCTTCGGAGCAAGCGATGAGCGCTTCAAGAACGCGGCGACGACGCTTGCGCCCATTGACTGGCCGACCAGGACGACACTCTGGGCGCCCTGCGCAAGCGACCATCGCACCGCCGCCTCGATGTCGCTCCATTCTGTTTGCCCGTACTGGAGGTAACCCGACGGGTCGCGGGCGGCGCCGAGGTCGTTGCGGTAGGTGACCGCAACAGCAGGAAATCCCATGCGGTACACGATGTCGATGACGCGCAGCACATCCTTTCGGGTGCCGTTCTGCCCGTGTACCCCGATGATGAACGTGCTACCCGGCCCCGGGAAGTACCACGCCGGAAGTGGCCCGAGCGGGCCCGGTACGACTACGTCCTGGACGGGAATACCCAACGCCGTGTCCGGATCGCTCAGAAAGTACGACCTATCGAGCGCAGCGGGCTGCCCCGCCGCAGGAGCCGATCCGGAAATCACGGTCAACGGGCGTGTGACTACGCCCCCGGACACAGATGCCATGGGCCCCAAATGCCCGATGCCGCCCGGCCAGGCGATACCACAGAGCATCGGCTTGAGTAGGGCTGCCTGGTCGCCGGCGGCTCGCAGCTCGACCTGCCCAGGCGCCACGCCTACGAACTGCACGTCGTCGTACGCGGGCATCGCCGGGCCCGGCCCGACCGCCAAGGCCTCCGAGCGGATCCTTTCGGCCAGGTACCAGCTGCTTCCGAGGAAGGACGCAGCGACCAGAGTCATCCCACCTGGGATCATGGCCCACACCAGTTGCCGTACGTTCCGCAGCTCTTCCTCCACCGAGGTGACCGAACGAGCATAAGGGCCGATCCAGAGGGTGTCATGCGCTTGGGTCAGGCAGCCCGCTGGTCCTGCTGACGGAGCGTGATCGTCAAGCCGGTCTGTCGCTCGCTCGGTCAGCGACAGGGGGCTTCTGCCGTTACCTAGGGCGGACCTGACACATGGCTGTGCGCTGCGGGGCGTCTGGCCACACTTGCCGCAGGGTCCGTTCTGCCCAGTCATCGGGTATGTCGGAGGTGGCGATATACCGCGCGTAGAACGAGCCGATCAGCATGCTGGCGAGGACGTCAGGGTCTGCTGAGTCCGGCAGTTCCCCGGAGCTGATGCCCTCGGCCAGGGCCTGGCGCAGCGCTGCCCGGCGCGGCTCGACCAAGCGGTGGCGGAAGGCGGCGATCAATTCCGGATGACGGTGCTCTTCGGCCAGCAGCGTGCCGGCCACCGCCATGGAGTTCCTGCGCTGCAGGTTGGCGCGGAAGTTCCGCAGGACCGCGAGGGCGCGGCTGCGGGGCGGCCCTGACTCGGCGGGCATGCTCTCGACCCGTAGCGAGTCGATGACCGCGACGGCCACGCTGGCCTTGCTGCGGAACCTGCGGCGCACGGCAGGGACTGTCGTGCCGGCGGCGGCTGCTACTGACTCCAGGGACATCCCGGCGTAGCCGGCCTCGCGAAGCTGCTGCTCGGCCGCTGCCAGGATCGCCCGGTCCAGCTCCGGGTTTCTCGGCCGCCCCGCAGGACGCGCTGCGTCAGGTCTCACTCCACCTCCTCCTCACGAACATTATAATATTCTGGTGTCCTATCGAAACGTAAATAGCCTCGGAGGCTTCCCGTGACCGCCGATCCGATCCCCCCGACCGCAGTCGTCCGCGTCTCACGCGCCAACTTCGATCCCGCCCGGTTCTCGGAGGTCCATGAGATGTCCGTCGCGATCGGCCGCTACCTGATCCCGGCTATCAAGAAACTGCCCGGCCTGATCAGCTACCACGCGGGCGCCTCGCCCGATGGTTCCATGGTCCATGTCAGCATCTGGGAGTCCGACGAGCACGCACAGCAGATGAGCCGCCTCAAGGAGATGATCGTGGATGCCCGGCAGGACGCCGAGAAGGCCGGCGCCACCTTCATCCCCATCGTCAACTACCCGATCGACTGGACCATCTGACCGCTCACTTGGGGTATCCCGGGAAATGTCGCGCTGGGCGCCGATCGTCTGACCGGTAATGCCTACGGCGAGGTGCCCGTACGTCGCAGCCTGGACGCTGACCAGCACCCCGCTGCTTACCACGTACCTCGCCTATCATCTGCCCTTCTACCAGGAGCTCTATCAGCGGCGCCTCGTGGTCTTAGCGGCCCGGACCGGCTCCGATGTCATGCCCGAGCTCCTGGCGTAGCTGATTCTCCAGGCGGGCCCAGTCGGGGCCGAGCGCGGTGGTCATGGCGGTCCCCAGCTCGTGAGCAGCGTCAGCCAGTTGGACGGCTAGCTGACGTATCTCGGCCAGCGTCTGCACGGTGACCGTTACGTCGTGAGACGTCCGGCCGCCCCGGAGCGTCACCATCACGCTGTCAGGCCGCGTGGCCCAAGTGTCGT
>Ga0210408_10005439_pt1 | contig 11197 bp, 8 predicted proteins | sample IncBWH4MmetaG_FD_155471 | JGI IMG/M metagenome (GOLD analysis project Ga0210408, IMG submission 155471) | Forest soil microbial communities from Barre Woods Harvard Forest LTER site, Petersham, Massachusetts, United States - Inc-BW-H-4-M | ecosystem: Environmental > Terrestrial > Soil >... | reverse complement strand
CACGACGATCGACTCGAGCTACAGGGCAGTTCATCAGCTCACCGTGGGGACGTTCGATGGCAGCCCGTACGTCCTGGCCGCGGAGCAGGAGCAGGCATGCATAGCTGGCATTAATGGCAATGACGCCTACCACGCCGACCTCCCCTGCCGGGTGGAGATCTTCAAATATCGGAGCGGGACCTTCGAGCCCCTCGTCCTCCTGAGTACGCAAGGGACTCACAACCAGTCTGTTATCCCGTACAACGGTGGCCTCTTGATCGTCGGGGCTAACCACGGACTTTATGGGGGTTACCCAGCCCTGCAGGGTTGGATCGTGGGTTCGTCAGGAACTGCCGCCAGATCGTCGCGCTAATACGGCCGCAACTCAATCCGTCATCCGGGGAATGCAGACTAAGATGCGTATCGTGAATTGCCGATCGTGCGGCGGACATGACCTGCGGGTTATCCTCGATCTCGGGTCCCAACCCATAGCAAATGCGCTGCTCAGCGAGGCAGAGCTCGGTCACCCGGAGATGAGGTTTGCCCTGGAGGTAGCGTTTTGCCCTGCATGTGCGCTATTGCAAGTGACCGAGACGGTCCCGGCAGACATTCTTTATCGCCGAGACTACCCATATTTCTCCTCATCGTCGCCCGCGCTGCTGAAACATTCGGCCAAACATGTCGAAACGCTGACTGGCAAATACGAGCTTGGTCGCCGCAGTTTCGTGGTCGAGGTTGCCAGCAACGACGGATATCTGCTGCGCCACTTCGTCGACCGTGGGATTGACTGCCTGGGTATCGATCCGGCCGACGGGCCCGTAGCCCGGGCAAACGCCACTGGCGTGCCCACGGTTCACGATTTCTTCGGATCGCGAATTGCCGAAAAGCTTGCAAGCGAAGGCAAGCTCGCCGATATCGTGATCGCGAACAACGTGATCGCTCATATCGACGACATTAATGATTTTGTCGCTGGGTTCGCGCGTCTTCTAAAGCCAACCGGCGTGGCGGTCTTTGAATTCGCTTACGCGTTGGACATGATCGAACGTTGTGAGTTTGACACGATTTATCATGAACATCTCTTTTACCACACGCTGCACGGACTTACTCCACTCTTTAACCGGCACGGGCTTTATCTGAATGACGTCGAGCGTCTTCCAATCCACGGGGGCTCGCTGCGTCTGAGCGTAAGCCGAACACCCGCGCGGTCAGTGCAACTGGACGCGTTATTTGCTCATGAGGCAACGCTGGGCGTTGACAACGTGTCGTTCTACAACGGCTTCGCGGACCGGGTCAAAGCGCTTCGCGAGTCCCTCGCTGAACTGCTCGTCTCCGAGAGAGCCAAAGGGAAGCGGATCGCCTGCTACGGCGCAGCGGCAAAGGGCGCGACGCTGGTCAATTATCTCGATCTCGGTGAGACGTTCTTCGAGTTCGTGGCTGACGCCAACGCGTACAAGCAGGGCAAATACATGCCCGGTCAGCGCATCCCCATCCGCCATCCGGATCAATTGGTGGCAGAACAACCAGATTATGCGTTGCTGCTCGTTTGGAACTTCGCAGGGGAGGTGATGCGACAGCAGGCGGCTTATCGTGAACGTGGCGGCAGCTTTATCATCCCGGTTCCTGAACCATGTATAGTACCGCCAGGCGCGCCCATCAATGACACCCAGTTCGCCATATTCCCGACCCGAGATCCGGCCGAGCCGGGCACACTTTAAGATTCTTTCTGACAGGAGATACTGTATCGTTCTAATATGCAAGTGAGGATGATAGGTACTGATATCCAGGAGAGAGCTCCATGACCGGTGTATTTTTCGACCCGCCGCGGACCGACCAAGCATGGCGCGATCTGATTTATAATGGAGATATCATCATCTTATCACCAACGCCAGAGATGCTCGCGTTGGTCGAACACACTCGTAGAATGATCGAGGACGCGTTCGCCCCGCTCGATCCCCAGCGGGCTCATGAGAGCTTGGCGGTCGAGCGATGCGTTGAAATCCTTTCGGTACTAAAGCCGAGCTATATCCACCACCCCCGGACGAAGGAACTCATACAACGCGTCCTGAACGCCTTTGGCTGCTCTCCCGAAAAGACGTACCAGGACGTGCCGCGTCTGCGCTGCGCTTTCCCTAAAGATTATCTTACGACAGGGATCGCCTACGCTCACCACCCTCATCGCGACACCTGGTATTCGGCGCCGATGTGTCAATTCAATTGGTGGGCGCCCATGTACGAATTCGTCTCGGAGAACGGAATGGCCTTTCACCCGCGTTACTGGAACCGAGGCCTCAAGAATGGATCACGCGATTTTAATTACTATCGATGGAACGCTGAGAGCCGAAAAAATGCATCACAGCAGATAGGCCGCGACACTCGCGTCCAACCCCACGCGGAAGAACCGCTGGAGCTCGAGCCGGAAATGCGCTTCGTAGTGCCGCCGGGCGGCGTCATCGTCTTCTCCGGAGCGCAGCTTCATTCGACGGTGCCAAACACGACGAATGTGGTGCGCTGGAGCATCGACTTTCGGACTATCAACATTGACGACGTTATCAGCAACTGCGGCGCGCCAAACAGAGACAGCGCTTCGACGGGTACGTCGTTGCGCGATTTCCTGCGGGTTGCCGACTTTGCCCCGATCGCCGAAGACATCGTTGCGGCATACGACGATGGCTTACCGGTGGATGGGGTGGCCATCTTCAAGCCGGAGATGACGGGCGCATCAGGGGGTTGACGCGCGAGCCGACACACGTACCCTCGAAGCGCCGCACAATCGTTTGCCTGGTGGTGATCTGGGACCCCGAAGATCACATGGAGAAAAGTAACCGTTCGGTTCTCAGGGGTGGGTATTGAACCAGGCGGCGCTGCGCCCTGGAATACAATATTTCGGGTTGCAAGAGCTGCAAGCGGCTCACCGTTATGGGAGGTCGAATTAAAATGGATTCAACGCCACTGGTAAGTATCGGACTCTTTGTATATAATGGCGAGCGTTTTATAGAGGAAACGCTTCACTCTATCCTCAATCAAACATTTACCGATTTCGAACTCATTATTTCTGACAACGCCTCCACAGACCGAACGGGCGAGATCGCGAAAGCCTACGCTGAGCGCGACGACCGCATCCGCTATTACCGAAGCGAGAAGAACATGGGCGCCGGTTGGAATGTACGCCGCGTATACGAACTTGCTACGGGCAAGTATTTCAAGCAGGCCGCCGTCGATGACTTGTTAGAGCCAGACTTCCTCCAGCGGTGTGTCGAGATTCTCGAGAACGATCCTGATTGTGTGGTGGCCTATGCAAGAACAAAAGAGATCGATGAAAACGGAACCTTTATTAAGAATTACGTCACGCCGATCGACACTGATTCTAGTGATCCGGTCGCGCGTTTTCACGAAATATTGATGGCGGGTGGTGGCATGTGCTACCAGATTTTCGGGGTGATGCGGATGTCTGCTCTGCGCCTGATTCCGCCGCAGGGTAGCTATGTCAATGCCGACGGAGTGTTACTGGCCCGAATGTCGTTCTTGGGCCGGTTTCACGAAATTCCCGAGTATCTTTTCATCAGCAGGCGCCATAGCAGACAATCTGCGGCAACCCTTCCCGTCCGCCTGACGCGGCCACGTCGGTTTCGCCTCACCAACCGGTATTGTACGCTTCCGTGTCCCGAGTGGTGGGATCCTGCGAAGACCCGAGCCCTCACATTTCCGGAGTTCCGCCGATTGCTTGAATATTTCCTCTCCATCTATCGCGCGCCCCTTGGCGCGAGACAGAAGCTTCGTTGCTATTTTATGTTGCTGCCTTGGATCAGATGGAACTTCATCGGCATGTTGAAGGACTTGCTCGTTGCAGCCGATCAAGTGCTTTATAACCTGCAAGTTACCAAAACGGCATCAACCGATTTCCCCGAAGAGGTTAAGTCTGCGTGAGAGCAGGGCTATCTTTAATTAAAGTGAGATTAACCATTAAAAGGGAACTCCACTGAACTAGCGACGTAATCCACAATAGCCCGCGGTCCGGCCGGAGAAACGATTATTTCCCGGCAGGATCTCACCGAGTTCATGCGGGTGTTATGGTGTTTTAGATGTCACTCAGAGATAAACCATGCCTGCAAGGCTGGATAAAGAGTGCCATAGACATCGTGGTTGGCCCCGACGACCAGGAGACCACCGTTGTAAGGGACCACAGATTGGTTATGCGTACCTTGATCGTAAATCAAAAACGGGCTGAACGAGCCGTGGCCGAACAGGAACATCGTTACGCGACAAGGCAGGCCCGGGTGGTCGCCCTCGATCTCCGGCGTACCGCACGCCTGCTCTATTTCCCCTACGATGAAGTAGGGGGTGCCGTAAAAGTCGCCCGTGTTGATCTGATGAACGTCGCGATAGGTCGAATCTACGATGTGCGAGATCCAAGGCGTGTGAGGATTCGCATGCGGTTCATACCAGACCAGACCATTTGCAAATGTTTCCTCGTAAGACGCTACTACGATACTCTCACGGGAGGGGTTGAAAACACCGGTCCCAATAGTGGCCCCCGGATCACCGTCGCCGACAAAAAAACCTTTCCATAAGTCGCGGCGTGGGTTGCCTCCGTTTAGTTTCGGGTTTTTGAACCAGTACACACCAGAATTAGTCGCGCCTACCACGTTGATGCGTGGGCCTCCATGGATCGAAAGCACGGCGATCCCGTCGCCGATACTGTCAGGCGAGCCCGGTATTCTGAAGGGATCATCTACTATCTCCCAGTCATTGGGATTATTCTGAAACGCAATGAAGCTCTTGGTGCCGTAAAGAGACGTAGCCGAGCATACAACATCTGGCAGCCCATCCTGATCCAGATCCGCCACGTGCAGATCATTGCAACCGGCGTTGGGGTTGATGACCCAGGCCGGCCAGAGCTGGGTGGGATCGCCGCCCCAGTTCGTGGGGTTAAAGTACACGACCAGTTGTCCCGAACGGGAAGCCACGACCCCCGGATAGGTGTCCCCCGGAAACAGCAGTGCGGCCGATCGCTCGTAGAAGTTACCGGCCGGGTCTATCGTGGTCATCACCCACGGACCCGACAGGCTCCCGCTGGACGAGGTGTAGAGGTAGATCCCGTTGTCCGTGCCCATGACCACGCTAGGTGTGGTCGTGGATGTAAAGAAGTCGACGGTCTTTTCCAGAGATTGTCCCGAAGGTTGCGGATCGATTATAAAAGTTTGAACGGATTGGCCGTACGCCAGCATTGGCGCCAGCGTGACCACGAGAGCAAAATGCTTGAGCTTCATCACGGTTCCTTTGTTCGGGACAGGTTGAGGAATTCGCACACTTCTTCTTAATTATGTCGGCTGGATCATCAACCCCCTCCGGCAAGTTTTTGCCATAAGCCTTGAGCCGACATTCCCCAGATTCCCGGGTCCGGAGGGACCATAGTCTTGCTTTCGAGCCGCCGACGCAACAGATCACGTTCACCGCTCGGAGACGATACGGGCTGCAAGATACCGTGCAATGCGGTCGGCGTTCGCCATGATGGTCAGGGTGCAGTGTTTCGCCGGCAGGTCGGTTAACACGGCGCCGTCGGCGATGTACAACCCCGGACAAGCCTTCAACTCCCCTGTTGGGGCGCATGCTGTTGGGCCGTTACCGCCCATCGGCAGTGTGCCCGCATAATGTGCATCAGCTCCTGGTTGTGCGATCGTCAGCGATCCAGGTAGCGCAAAGGCGCCAAGGCGGCGCATTTCCCGCGCCAGTCTCCTGCCCACGGCGATCAGCGTGTCGCGCGCGTCTTCAGTTTGTACCCCTTCGATGATGACGATCTGCCGCTGGTTATCGTCATCCGCGACGCGCAGCGTGTTCGCGCTGAAGCGACCCGGCAGGTAGCATGTCGCCAGCAACAGCGACGGAGCCAGCGCCCGCGTTAATCGCAAGGCAGCTGGTCGGCTGATCGGCAATCGGCCGGCTATCCCCACCAATGGCAGAGCGTCCGCACCGTAAATGACGCCTGCGGCTCGCCCGCCGTCACGAAGCGGAAACCGATAGCTCAACTGGCCGAGCGCGAAACTTCGCTCCGGCAGCGGCGTAGCAAAAAGCGCAGGTATCATGAAGGCCATCGCACCCACGGGGTTGGTGAGAAGTCTCGTCGACCCGATAGATCCAAGCCGACGCAGGACGAGAGAGGTTGTGGCGATCGTTCCGGCCGCCAGCAGGATTCGGGGCGCGTGCAGCAACATGCGCCCATTTTTGCAGCTGATCTCAAGTGCATGCCCCTTACCCTGCGGAAGAAGGGAGCGCACCAACGCTCCCCCGAAATACCGGAAATGTGGAAAGCGACAAAGCTGCGGCAGCTCCAGGCCGCTCGCGTAGATGCTGTTGCGTTGACAGCCCCACAAGCACATTCCGCAACGGGCACATCCCTCGCGTCCCGATCGCTCGCTCATTACGACCGCGTTGATTGTCCGCTCGAGCACGAACCCATTCCGCGAGGGCGAGCGCGAGGCAGCGCTGAGCAGGCGCTGCGCCGGTGCGGTCAGCGTCGGACCCTCCTCAACCGGCAAGCCGTCCGCACCAGCGGAGCCGCTGACCCCGATCCGCTGCATCACAGCCGCGTAGGATGGCAGCAGGTCCGCATGCCGAACAGGAGAGCCTGCCAGGTCCTCGTCATCATAAACGGCGGCAACCGCACCCCAAATGTTCGACAGGCCGCCCCGGCTCAGACTTCCGAGGGCAAGAAAGTCGCGGACCCGCAGACCTATCGTGGTCGCGAACCCTGCCAACATCTCTCGTGCAAGCGGTGTGGTCAGCTTCGGAGACTGATCGCCAGACGGGTCGACCCCGGCGAGATTGCCGCCGAACTGCACCTTCCATCTCGACGGGTCGCGCCGGAAGGAACCAATATCGCCACGCGGCGCGGCCGGCAGCGGCACCTCTGAGGCAGCGTCGATCATCATCACCGTTACACCAGCCTCGAGCAGCGGCCAAGCTGCGCTCACGCCGGCTGGACCGCTCCCGACGATGATCACTTCGGGACAGTTCGACCCCGAGTGGTGCGAAAATCGCGGCCTCACCGCGCCAGCAGACCAGCGAGAAGGCGGAGGGGCAGTAGGAGAGCATCGAGCGCGAGATCAGCGAGACCCGACAGGATGCGGACCAGCCGTCCGGCGCGCGCCAGCATCTGCTCTCCTTGTGGACTTGCCTCCGCCAACGCGGTTGCTAGCGCGAGCCGACGAGCGAGCGGCGCGGCGCGATTGACAGGCTCGATTACGCGAAGCAGAGCCGGTGACGCATGTAGGAGACGCGGTAGTGGAAGCGGCCCATGCGGGCCGGTCGCCACCAAGGCTCTCGCATAACGGCGTGTCAGCGCACTCCCTGGTGCTCGACGCAAAATGTATTTGAGCATCACCCGGCCTTCGGCCAGAGCGGTCTTACGACTAGCCGGCTCGCGGCGGAGGCGCTCGGCGAATGGCTCGACGTTGAGACCCAGGGTCGTCAGATGGTCCGCACACTCCATCGGCTGCGTCCCTACGAGACCGAGTATACGCTCGCGGTCTATTTTTGGGCCAAAGGGCACTATGTGCAGCGCATCGCAGGCCAGCAACGCGAGGCGATGTGGGATCGGCAGGACTAGCAGGTGCCGCCCGTGCAGCTCCCGAGCGAGTATCTTCAGGAAATTCCCGAACGGGATGCTATAAGGGCTGGCGATGCCGAGCCAGCCTACTTGGTCCCCTTCGACAAGACGGAGGAGGCCAAGACAGACCTCATCGAGATGGATCGGTTGCACCCCGCGCCACGGATCGACCATCGGGAGCACTGGTGCTCGGGCCGCTAGACGAGTAAGCAAGCCAAACATTCCTTGGGGTCGCCCGCCATAAACTAGCCCAACCCGACCGGCGACTTCACCCGGGCCGACGAGTTCTTGCTCGATCCGCCATTTTACGCGCCCATAAATGTTCGCAGCATCAGCTCGCGCCGACTGGGACGAGACAAACACAAACCGTCTCAGGCCGTGTGCTCGTGAAGCGCGCAGTAGCGTACGCGTTCCCTCGATGTTCAGTCCACCCTCTGGATCCTCAGAACTCGGGGCGTTCGTCCAGTCATGGGCGAGATGAATCAGGGCCTGCGCGTCAGCGGATGTGTCCGGATCCGTTGCATCTGCCGGTAGTGGCGCACCCAGGGCCCATTGGATGGGTCGAGCAACGCCGTTCGATCGAAGCGGCTGGCGGCCGAGTACGGTCACTTTCCAACCGGCAGCCAGCGCCATTTCGACCAAGCGCGATCCGATGTAGCCACTGGCACCGGTCACGATAATATGACGCACAACATTCGCCAAAGCCACTACTCCGACTGACATTCTCCCGGATTCCCGCCGTCAGCGAGCGCGATTGTCGCGTTTTTAGACGTCCGTGACAACAAGCTCCGCCTGCGACGATTGCCGTAGGCAGCCGAACTTTATTGTTCGCCCATCCTCTCGGATTCAGTATTTTTTTGCGGGAAACAGCATTGCTGTGTTTATTGATGTCAATCATCACACCCAACATCTCCAAGTTCGCTTACGTCGAGCCAAGCGATTGGCTCGATCATCATAAAGGTTCATTTCCGGAACGGGATTGCCGGCTCACGCTAGGCTTCGTGTAATGTCACTCGAACCGGACGAGATCGTATCCCGGCTGAGACTTTACGCGATGCCCGCCTCGCTGATCTTTGACCGCTGCCGTTAACACGAGCGCTGACGCCACGGAATGACGCGCGAGGTGAGGGATCGCGGAGGACCGCCCCGGCGCCAGCTCCCTATTTCGTTCCTCAGCCGTCAGGGATCGGCGGGTTGAGAGGAACGGAATAGCGGATTCCGGCGAGCTGGCTCTTGCTGGAATGGGGCAGCGCGGTACTCGAGAACATGCAGAAGGAACGAGCCGTAGAGGATTTGTGCTCCAAGCACGAATGTTGTGCCGCTGACAATAACCAATCGCATCGCCGTTCCTCCAACGAGCTCGCCGAACCCGACGGCGGACCATTCGGTGACGGCCGCTACGAAGGCAGCAAGACCCAGTAGAATGAGGGCTGCTCCGATCGCCAACGCTAACTCAAGCGGCATTGCCCGCCGGAGGCTCTCAAAGTTGGCATCGCGCGGCAGCAGACCGCGTTGAATTGCAATCGTGTTTGCGAAAACCCAAAATAGCATGACCTCGAAGCCAATATTGATCGCGGCCGCGGTCAGCACCATTGAGTGCTCAGCCAAAACGAGGCGCCCGAAGGCGACATCTCCGGCGAAAAGGATGAAGGTCCCGGCCACTCCTAACAGAAAGATCGTCGCGCCCGGGTACAGGAACAACCATCGCGGGCTGAACAACAGGAGAAGGCGCAGATGTCGCCAGCCATCTCGCCAGCTACGCAGATGCGGCGGACGATCGCGGCCGTCCGGTGATAAGGTTGTCGGGACTTCGGCTATTCTCAATTTAGAGATGCTTGCCTTGACCACCATTTCCGAGGCGAATTCCATACCATTCGCCTGGAGGCCAAGATGCAGGACCGCCTCTCGGTCAAACCCGCGCAGCCCGCAATGAAAGTCGCCGCAGAGGCTACGAAAGAACAGTCGGCCAACGGCCGTAAGGACAGGGTTCCCGATATATCTATGCAACGGTGGCATCGCTCGCGGTTTGATCTCCCCCCGAAACCGGTTGCCCATGACAAGCTGATATCCCTCTCTCAGTTTGGAAACGAAGGGATCGAGATCGCTGAAGTCATAGCTGTCGTCGGAGTCACCCATGATAACAAACCTGCCACGCGCGGCGTCGATGCCCGCCCGCAGTGCGCTCCCATATCCCCTTGCTGCGACCGTCACGACCCGCGCACCGAGACTGACAGCGATCGCCTGGGATCCATCTGTGCTGCCGTTATCGGCGACGACCACCTCACCGTTGATGCTCCGTAAGGCGAGATAGGCGAGCGCCTTCGCAACACACGTACCTACTGTGCGCGCTTCGTTGAGGCACGGCATGAGGATCGACAACTCGATCGCGACATCCTCGGTTGTGTTCGTATCGGGATCCAGCATTCGCACCTCGCGTTCGGCCCCACTAACGATTACGATCTCACAATTGCCTGCCGTAATCTTATCGATCCCGCGATCGCACCGCGGCCCCAATCATTAAGATCTCGGCTCGGCGATCGTACCTTACCATCCTATGGCCGAGAATCAGAAAGCGCTTTCTGTCGTCGATCCGAGCTTACAGCCGCTGATTGCGCGGCACTCTGAATATGATCGTATATACCGTGAATCGCGATCGGTTGGAGCCGCCGCAAGCCGATAGGGCAGCCTGTCGAAGATGCGGAACGCCACCAATCCGGCAATCGATCCGGCCAGGATCAAGAGAAGCATCCGCTGCTGGACGGGCTCACGAACGATGCTTAGCAGATCGTGCAAGGTCGCCAGATAGAGTGCCATCAGCACCGCAAACCCGCACACACCCGGTCGAGCAGCACGCTGCGTATAGCCGAAGCCATCACGCCAAGCTGGTGATAGCGCCAGGCCCGTACGACATCGCCGCCGACGGCCGTCGGCAGGACCTGGTTGAAAAACCAGCCGACAAACAGGATCTTGAGCAGCACCGCGGGCGCGATGTCGGCTTGGTCGGCCAGAATGGTGTGCCATCGCTGAGGCGTTGAAGGGGTTAGTGCCAGCCAGCACGATCGTCGCTGTTGCGAACGAGAGCACCGAGCCATCCGATAGAACGTTCATGACACGAGCTACATCGAAGCGGCAAAATAACACAGCGAACAGGATGACCGTAATACCCATCATGACGCGCAGCCACCAACTCCGGAGTAAGGTGACGTTACAACCCTTCGCAGATCCCAAAGCCGGCCGACGGCGGCCCTGGGTTGTAAGCACCTTGTTGGAGCTAACCTGCTGGACTTAGCACACCATAGCCACCCAGACCCGCGGGAAGGAAGTATCAGATCGGTAAAGAGTTTAGGGGGCCAGCTTCTGCAAGAGGACGTCACGATTACCCCTCATTCGCATCGATCGGGGCAGGTTCCCAATTCGGAGGGAAACATGCCTCTAACCGATGCGGTTCTCAAGACGTTGGGCTGCTCGCACTTCGAAGGTGCCAATTAAAAGCATCGCAACCATGTCGGGTTACTGACCGAAATGTTCATTACGTCGGCCAACAAAGTGATTCGCGTGCATTTTATTACGTGCACAATTATCTTGATAATGGCAGCGCTGTTTCTGCTTACCGCG
>Ga0210408_10005437_pt1 | contig 11197 bp, 6 predicted proteins | sample IncBWH4MmetaG_FD_155471 | JGI IMG/M metagenome (GOLD analysis project Ga0210408, IMG submission 155471) | Forest soil microbial communities from Barre Woods Harvard Forest LTER site, Petersham, Massachusetts, United States - Inc-BW-H-4-M | ecosystem: Environmental > Terrestrial > Soil >... | reverse complement strand
CGTGGACAGATTCGACGCGAGCACCAGGCCGCCACTAAGCGGCAGGACCGCCACCCCGGTCACCAGCGGCGAATAGCGCAGCGTCTGCTGCAGGTAGTAGGTCAAGAACAAGAAGATCCCGAACAGCCCGGCCGCCGCGATGAAAAACGACAGGTAGGCGCCACCCCGGTTGCGGTCCAGCACCACCCGAGGCGGCAGCAGCGGGTGGGCCGCCCGGCCCTGCCAGGCCGCGAACACCGCCAGCAGCACCACGCCGGCGGCCAGGAACCCGTAGGTCGACGGCGTGGCCCAGCTGTGCGCGGCCGCGTTGGCGAACCCGTAGACCAGGCAGAACATGCCGCCGGAGGACAGCAGCGCGCCCGGGATGTCCAGCCTGCGCCTGGCCCGGGATGGCTGCCGCGTCAGCAGCAGCGCCCCCCCGGCGAACGCCACGCCCGCGAAGAGCACGTTCACATACAGCGTCCACCGCCAGGACAGGTACTCGGTCAGCGCGCCGCCGAGCAGCAGCCCGATCGCCCCGCCGGCCCCGGCGATCGCCCCGTAGACAGCGAACGCCCGGCCGCGGTCCTTCGGCTCGGTGAACGTGGTGGTCAGGATCGACAGCGCCGCCGGCACCAGCAGCGCGGCGAACGCGCCCTGGCAAGCCCGCGCGGTGATCAGCATGGCGAAGTTGACCGACGCGCCGCCGACGGCCGACACCCCAGCGAAGCCCACCAGGCCGGTCAGGAACGTGACCTTGCGGCCCAGCAGGTCCGCCAGCCTGCCCCCGAGCAACAGAAGGCTGCCGAACGCCAGGCTGTACGCGGTGATCACCCACTGCCGGTCCGCCGTGGAAAAGTGCAGCGACTGCTGCGCGGATAGCAGCGCGATGTTCATCACCGTGAGGCTCATGATCACCATGACCTGCCCCAGGCCGATCACGCCCAAGATCAGCCAGCGCCGCCGGTCCGGGCCGCCGCTAACGGTAGTGGCATCAGACATGAGACTCACCACGTCTTCCTCTGTATTTACTGCGCGCGCACGGAAGCATCTGTTGACCTGGAGATGCTTGTTCTCACAGCGCGTCTCCTACAAGGCCGGTTTGCCGGTTGGGAGCCAGGCTGGCGTACCGCAAGGTGAGGCGGCATCACTTCGTTTGAGTGATTGACTCGGCTCCCGGAGCGGCGAGCAAGACGTGCCACCAGGGGCGGGCGGGTACCCCGTCTAGTTCCGGGCACCGATCCACTCCAGGCCAGCGCACGTACTGTCAACGACGCGAATCGCACGTACTGTCAACGACGCGAATCACCGACATAGGGTGATGACCTCTCACCTAGCTGGCGGAAAGCCTGGGTCCGTTGTGAAGGCTCGCACGGCCGCCAGGGGGACGTGTCTGCGAGTAAGGGAGAGATCGTGACACCAGTCTCCAGGGCCCGGCGGCGCCCTGGCCCTGCCTGCCTCGTCTCCGGGCGGGTACGCGTGACCAATATCGACGGCCGCGGAATCCCGTACCGGATCAGGTCGGCTTCTTACGCGGGGCCCGCATCACGAAAGGTGGACCACAATGGCTATTTCGAGCACGGTTGCCATCATCGGCACCGGCACCATCGGCAGCACGCTGGCGGCGGAGTTCGCGGCCGGCGGGCAGGACTTCCTGCTAGCCGGCCGCGACGAACAGGCCGCCCGCACGATCGCGGCCGGCCTGGACGGCCACGCCGAGGCGGTGAGCGTGGACGAGGCGGTCCAGCGCGCCGACGCGCTCGTCGTGGCCGTATGGCTGTCCGACTTCGAGCAGTTCATCGCCCAGTACGGGCCGCGGCTGGCCGGGAAGGTGATCATCGACCCGACCAACCCGGTCGGCCCGGACGCCGACGGCAACTACCGCAAGGTCATCGGCGCCCAGGAGTCCTCCGGGCAGATCCTGGCCGGGCTGCTTCCGGCCGGGGCCGCTCTGGTCAAGGCGTTCGGCACGCTGTCGGCCCCCTCGCTGGCCGCGGCCACCCGGCAAGAACCCGACCGGGCGGTGCTGTTCTACGCTGCCGACGACGACGCGGCCGGGGACCTGGTCGCCGGGCTGATCCAGGCCGCCGGCTTCGACCCGGTCCGCGTCGGCGGCCTGGACCAGTCCATCCGCATCGAGATGTTCGGCGACCTGCACGAATACGGCGCCCTGGGCCGGGTCGTAACCAGGACCGAGGCGCTGAAGGCCATCTGAGCGGGCGGTCACCCGACCTAGGTGAAGAGGGTTCACCTGCCAGTACTCGACCACCGCCCCCACGGCCCAGTGCCCGTCCTGTACGCGATCCTGATCTATGGCCACCTCGGCGCCCTGGTCCTGTCTGCCTTCCTGGCACTGGTGCCACAGCGGCACGGTGCCGACACCGTGCTCACCGGTCTGCCGGACCGGTCGGCGCTAGACGGCGTGCTGGCGGAGATAGGGCACTCGGCCTCGACCTCCTCGAGGGTCCGCCAGCACGCACCGCAACGCGAATCACCGAAATCAGATGACAGTCGCTCACCTTGATGGCCACTAGGTTCGAGCGCATCCGAACCCTGCTACGAAAAAGGTGCGGTTCCAGATGACCAGTGCCCCCGTTCGCGATCCGCTCGCCGACCATCTCCTCACGCCGGAAAACTCGGCGTTCCTGCTCATCGACTACCAGCCCTCCCAGATCGCCGGGGTCCATTCGATGGATCGCGCGCTCTTGCTCAAGAACGCCGTCTCGACGGTCAGGACCATCAAGGCCTTCGGGGTCCCGGTCGTGCACTCGACCATCAACGTCGCCTCCGGCCGGGGGCAGCCAACGCTTCCCGAGCTCGCCGGGCTGCTCGAAGACGACAAGCCGCTCGACCGGACCACGACCAACTCCTGGGAGGACATCGAATTCCTCCAGGCCGTCCACGCCACCGGCCGCCGCAAGCTCATCATCTGCGCCCTGTGGACCGAAATCTGCATGGCCTTCACCGCCCTGGATGCGCTGCGCGAAGGATACGAGGTCTATCCCGTCGTCGACGCGATCGGCGGCACTTCGCCCGAGGCCCACCGCGCCGGCCTGGACCGCGTGATCCAGGCCGGCGGGCAGCCGATCAGCTGGGTGGCTCTTGCGGTCGAGCTGCAGCGCGACTGGGCTCGCCAGGAAACGGTCGAGGCGGTCATCGAGATCGTCCTCACCGACCGCCTGGCGAAGGAGCAATAGCGGTCCGCGCCAGCTGCGACTCACCCGCCTCCACCCCGGTGTTCGGCTGCCGCCGTGCGGCGGCGGGTAGCCCGCCAGCTTGCTGAAGGAATCCTGCCAGTGGGGTGACATGAGCCAGGCCTGCGCAAAAGAGGAAATCTTGATGGAGACCGAGTTCCGGCTGACCGTGAACGGCGCCGAGCGCAGCGTGACGTGCGAGCCGGACACGCCGTTGCTCGACGTGCTCCGCCATGACCTGGGCCTGGCCGGGCCGAAGTTCGGCTGCGGGATGGGGCTGTGCGGGGGGTGCCTGGTGCTCATCGAGGGCCGCGCCCGCGCGTCCTGCGACCTGCCGGTGTCGGCCGTCGGCGGCCCGGTCACCACCGTGGAGGGGCTACCGGACGGCGACGGCGGGCTCCATCCGGTCCAGCAGGCGTTCATCGACGAGCAGGCCGCCCAGTGCGGCTACTGCACCTCCGGCATGGTGATGGCCGCGGCCGGCCTGCTGCGCGAGTGTCCCGCCCCGACCGAGCAGGAGGTGCGGGAGGCCCTGGACGGCAACCTGTGCCGCTGCGGAACGCACGGCAGGATCATCCGCGCGGTACAGAAGGCAGGCGCGCAGACGTCGGGCGGGTCAGCCGTCGTCCCGCGCCCGGCCGCCGGGCAAGTTCTCGCCAGCCAGGTTCCCTCCGACGGCGCCCAGCCCGGCGAGGGCCCGAGGCTCGCGCCGCCGTCCGATTCACCTCGCCCGCCGGTCGCTGAGTCCGGCGTGCCGTCCAGCGCCTCTGCGCTCCCGGCCGACCTAGCGGCGAACCCGGTGCTGGCCCGGTGGCTGGATTTCAGCCGGGACGGGGAGGTCACGATCCGGATCGGGAAGGTGGAGTACGGCCAGGGCATCTGGACCGCGCTGGCGCAGGTCGCCGCGGAGGAACTCCAGGTCACCCTGGCCCGGGTGCAGATGGCCCCGGTGTCCACCAGCACCAGCCCGAACGAGGGCATCACGGCAGGCAGCCTGTCGGTCCAGGATTCCGGCTCGGCGCTCCGGCAGGCCTGCGCGCAGGCCCGTGACCTGCTGCTGGCCGCGGCCGCGACCAGACTCGAGATCCCTCATACGGCGCTCACCGTGGCCGACGGGCAGATCCTGGCCGACGGGCAGATCCTGGCCGACGGTCCGACCGGGCTGAGCTACTGGACGGTGGCGCAGCCGGGAATGCTGGACCGGCCCGCCGGTGCCCCGGTGCCGCCCCGGCCGCCAGATGACTGGTCCGTGGCCGGGCGCAGCGCCCCGCGGCTGGATATCCCGGACAAGGTGACCGGGCGTCCCCGGTTCCTGCACGATCTGGTCCTGCCGGGCATGGCCTACGGCCGGGTGGTCCGGCCGCCCGCCCGGGCCGCCAACCTGACGGAAGTCGCTGACCTAGACCTGGAAAGCGAGGTCATCCTGGTGCGGGACGGGTCGTTCCTCGGCGTGGTGGCCGAGACCGACCGGGCCGCCCTGCGGGCCGCCGGGCAGGTTACCCGCGCGGCGCGGTGGCGGACGAGCCCGTCGCTGCCGGACGCGCGGGACCTGCGCGGGTTCTTGCTGGCGGCGCCGTCGCAGGTGCAGACGGTCATGGATCAGCCGGGCGGAGATGCCGCGGGCCCGGCCACCCGCACGCTGACCGCCGAGTTCACCCGGCCGTTCCTGGCCCACGCGTCGGTCGCGCCCAGCTGCGCGATCGCCCGCTGGGACGGCGGCTCGGTCACCGTGTGGGCTCACAGCCAGGGCATCTTCCTGCTCCGCGACGCGATCGCGGCCGGGCTGGGGCTAGACGCCGGGCAGGTGACGGTGCACTACGCGCAGGGCGCGGGCGTCTACGGGCAGAACGGCGCGGACGACGCGGCGATGGACGCGGTGCTGCTGGCCCGGGCCGTCCCCGGCCGGGCGGTCCGGGTGCAGTGGACCCGCGCGGACGAGATGTGCTGGCCGCCCATGGGATCAGCGATGCTCGTCCGGGTCTCGGCCAAACTGGACCCAGAAGGCCGGATCGTGACCTGGCGGCAGGACGTGTGGAGCAACGGCTTCATGGGCCGGCCCACCCTGGGCGGGGACCCGCGCCTGCTCGCCCTGACCCACCTGGCCGGGGGCCGCCCGATGCCGCCCGCACCCGACCTGCAGCCGGCCAACTGGATGGGCGCCTCACGCAACTCGGTGCCCGGCTACGACATCCCCGGCCTGCACGTCACCCGGCACCGGCTGCTGGACATGCCGATCCGGACGTCCTCGCTGCGGTCGCTCGGCGCGCACCTCAACGTGTTCGCCATCGAGTCGTTCATGGACGAACTGGCCGCCGCGGCCGGCGCCGACCCCGTCGCCTTCCGGCTCGCGCACCTCACCGACCCGCGGGCCCAGCAGGTCCTCACCCAGGCCGCGGACATGGCCAGATGGGACACCCGCAGCCGCGGCGACGGCACCGGTTACGGCGCCGGGGTCGCCCGGTACAGCGGAAACGCCGGCTACTGCGCCGCCGTCGCGGAGGTGGCGGCGGACACCGACATCCGGGTCCGCCGGCTGTGGCTCGCGGTCGACGTGGGCCGGGTCATCAACCCCGATGGGGTGATCAACCAGGTCGAGGGCGGCGCCGTGCAAAGCGCCAGCTGGACGCTGCGCGAGCAGGTCACCTTCGACCGGGACCAGATCACCTCGGCGGGCTGGGACAGCTACCCGGTCCTGCGGTTCACCGACACCCCGCAGGTCATCGTGCGCGTCATGGACGCACCCGGCGAGGCCGAGGTCGGCGCCGGCGAAGTCGCCCAGGGACCGGTCGCCGGTGCCATCGGCAACGCCGTCGCCGACGCGGTCGGGATACGCGTCCGCGACCTCCCGCTGACCCGCGAGCAGGTCACCCGAGCGATCGAGGAGAGCTGACCTGATGAGGATCGATGTACATGCGCACTACTGGATCGAGGAGTACCTCGATCTGCTGATAGATCTGGGCAAGGCCGACGCGGGCCAAGCGCTCGGCATCGGCGCGGGCGGCGGCGCCGACCTCGAGGCCCGGCTGCGGCTGATGGACCGGGCGGGGATTCAAATGCAGGTATTGTCCGCCTGCCCGCAGTCGCCCTACGGCGAGGATGCGGACCAGGCGACCAAGGCGGCCCGGTTCGTCAACGACCAGTACGCCGGACTGGCTGAGCAGCACCGGGACCGTTTTGCCGCCTTCGCCGCGCTGCCGATGCCGCACATCGACGAGTCCATCGCCGAAATGCGCCGGGCTCTGGACGACCTGCGCATGGCCGGGATATCGATGAACACCACCGTCCTCGGGCACGCACTGGTCGAGCCCGGTTTCGAGCCGGTCTTCGCCGAGCTCAACCGGAGGGGTGCGGTGCTGTACCTGCACCCGGCCGGCAACAGCGCCTGCACGCCCCTGATCCGCGATTACCACCTGACCTGGATGGTCGGCGCGCCAGTCGAGGACACGATCTCGATCATGCAGCTGATCACGCATGGCATCCCGGCTCGCTATCCGGACATCACGATCATCAACTCCCACCTCGGCGGAGCGCTGCCGATGCTGCTGCAGCGCGCCGACGACCAGTACCGCTGGGAGGCACCGGAGACGCCGGAACGGCCCAGCGTGGCCGCGCGCCGGATGTGGTACGACACGGTCGGGCACCGGCACGTTCCCGCCCTGCGGTGCGCGATCGACTCATTCGGCGCGGACCGGCTCCTCCTCGGCACCGACTTCCCCTACGAAAACGGGGACACCTTCCTGCGCGCGGTCGATTACATCAACGACCCCCAGATCGACACAGACGCCGCCCGCGCCATCCTCGACCACAACGCCAGCGCCCTGCTCGGCATCGGACAGGAACGCCAGGGAACCACCAGCTCTCCGATGAGGACGAGGTGATCTCCCAGGTAATCCCGCCCGTTTGGCGTCCACCGACCGTGACGTCCCCTGGCGCCGTGCGCGAGATCGCGCACGGGACGGTCGATCAGCTGCTTCGGCTTCCGTGTCCGACAGCTGATCGTAGAGCCCGCCGATGCCCACAATTCCCTCTACCCGATGCCAGCTGGGCCCGCGAGGTACTGCTCGACCCGAACACCCTTTGAACGCACCTTCAGAACGGAGAGTGTCATGTCTGAGGCCAGGAACGCCGACGTTCTCGAGCGTGGCCTGCTGATCGGCGGGAAGAGTGTCGCCGCGAGTTCCGGCAGGCTCGCCGACGACGTCTGTCCGTGGGACGGCGAGATCTATGCGCGCGTCGCCGCCGGCACGCCGGCGGACATCACCCGGGCGGCCGACGCGGCCCAGGCCGCGTTCCCCAGCTGGTCCCAGATGGGGGCGTTCGAGCGGCGCGAGATCTTCCTGCGGGCCGCCGATGTGATGGCCAGGCGCGGCGAGGAGGCGATCGTGGCCCTGGCCCGGGAGACCGGAGCGTCCCGGCTGTTCTCGGAGTTCAACCTGGCGTTTTGCATCCAGGTGCTGCGCGAGGCCGCGGCGGCGATCACCCGCCCCGTCGGTGAGCTGCTGCCAACCTCGATCCCGGGTGCGTACTCGATGGCCCAGCGGATCCCCTTCGGGGTGGTGGGGGCGATCTCGCCGTGGAACGCGCCGCTGGTCCTCGGCATCCGGTCCATCGCCATCCCGCTGGCCGTGGGCAACACCGTGGTGATGAAGCCGAGCGAGGACGCCCCGATCACGTGCGGGCTGCTGCTGGCCGACGTCCTGACCGAAGCAGGGCTCCCGGCCGGGGCCCTGAATGTCGTCACCAACGACCTGGCCGACGCCGGCGACGTGGTCGCCGCCCTGATCGCCGACCCGCGGGTGCGGATCGTGAACTTCACCGGCTCGACCAATGTCGGGCGGATCATCGGGGTCCAGGCCGCCCAGCACCTCAAGCCGGCGGTGCTCGAGCTGGGCGGGAAGAACCCGCTGATCATCCTGGAAGATGCCGACCCGGACCTCGCGGTCGACGCCGCCGTCTTCGGGGCGTTCATGAACTCCGGGCAGATCTGCATGTCCACCGACCGGATCATCATCCACCACAGCCTCGCCGGGGCGTTCATCCCGAGGTACGTGGAACGGGTCACGGCGCTGCCCGCCGGCGACCCCGCCGATCCCGCCACGATCGTCGGACCCCTGATCAACACCCGCGGCGCGCAGCGTATCTCGGCGCTGGTCAAGGACGCCGCCGCCAAGGGGGCCAGCCTGCTCACCGGAGACGGAGCGATCGGCGGGCCGAACCGAACGCTCATCAGGCCGGTCGTGCTCACCGACGTGAGGCCCGACATGGACATCTTCGCCGCCGAGATCTTCGGGCCGGCGACCGTCATCCACCCGGTCGACTCGGCCGAGGCCGCCATCGACCTGGCCAACGACACCGAGTACGGGCTGACCGGCGGGGTCATCTCCCGAGACCTCAACGCCGCCTTGGATGTCGTCTCACGCGTCCGGTCCGGGATCATCCACATCAACGACCAGGGCATCGCCGATGAGCCCATGGCCCCCTTCGGCGGCGTGAAGAACTCCGGTTACGGAAAGTTCGGCGGCACGGCCGGCATCGCATCGTTCACCGAGCAGCGTTGGATCACGATCCAGCACAGCAGCCGCCCCACCTACCCCTTCTAGGTCGTTCCCAGGCACAAACCGGTGATCTGGGCCCCGCAGCCTCACGACTCTCACGGCCATCGCCTTCGACCGCCAGGGCAGGGCTCCTGGGCACCGAGTTCAACACGGGCGGCCTGCCAGGTCAGAGACGCCATCTACCAGCACTTGAAGGCCGACGCGCGGCGCGCCGCGAGCAGCAGGCGGGGCCCGGGAGGGCACCCAGGGAACGACACCGTCGCGAGCGTGGCTGGTTTGCACGCCGCGGACCGGCTCTTCGGCCAGGCCACTCCCGGGCCTGCCCCTACCCACGATCTCGGCTCGGTCCCTCCAAGGCCACGAAGCGCACCGGCAAACCCCGGCGGGCCGGGCAGTCCGTGCACGCGGGTCCGCTTAGAGCGGGTTCTCCCCTGCACCCTTAAGACCGGAGGGACGGCCCCCGTAGCCTGCGCGGGCGCACCCAGGAAACACAGCGGCGGCGAAGCCGCCTCCTTCCACGCCCCGTTCCGCGACGCTCTTCACGAGCGCCAGGCGTCACCTGCGATGGCCATAAGAGCGACAACGCTGAGAGTGCAGGAATTTGACAGGGGCGAGGGCCCGTAGGCTTGCCGCCGATCGGGCAGGCCTGTTACCTGCCCGCATGGCCCGATCAGGGTCCTCGCGAGGGTTCCCTTGCCAAATTCTGGAGCGGTCATCAGCTCTGATCGGCGGGCGGCGCGGAGCTAAGAGATGAGGCGCATACACCGCTGACCTGGTAGGACAGGGCAAGCGACTTGCGGACTTGTCTCATGATCTGCGAGACCGCCGACGGCGCCGACTGTCTGACCTACTTGAGGCGCGCCAGGTAGTGACGCTCGCCATGTCTCATCTTCAACGACACCGCGTCCCGGGCCGACTTCACCGGTGGTATCGCTGGGTTTGGACGCGGACGGGAAGCGGGTGCCCGGTGGGTCACCGGCAAGATCAGCGCCAAGGCGGACTTGCGGCAGGGCCGTGTTGCCCGGATGGTGGTGGCGTGAGCGCGGTTGGCAGGAGAATGCTCCTGTTGGCCGCCGGCGCCGGGAGGTGGGGCTGTGGCTGAGCCGCCGGTCAGGTTCGCCGACCTGCTGCGGAAGCTGCGCCGGGAGGCCGGGCTGACCCAGGAGGAACTGGCTGAGACGGCGGGCGTGAGCCGACGGTCGGTCAGCTACTTGGAGCGAGGGGTCGTGACCAGTCCGCAGAAGGACACGGTGCGGCTGCTGGCCGATGCACTGGGCCTGATCGGCCCGGCCCGCGCCGGGTTCGAGGCGGCCGCGCGGGGCCGTGCGGTACCGGGCGGGGTGGCGTCGGCGACCCGGACGCTGCCGCGGGACATCGCCGCGTTCACCGGGCGGCAGCAGGAATTGGCGCAACTGGCCAAGGCCGCGGCGACCGCGGGCGGGGTGGTGAGCATCCACGCGATCGGCGGGATGGCCGGGGTAGGCAAGACCGCGTTCGCCATCCATACGGCGCACCGGCTGGCGGACCGGTTCCCGGGCGGGCAGATTTTCCTGCCGTTGCACGGGCATACGCCCGGCCAGCGGCCGGTCGACCCCGAGGATGCGCTAGCCAGCTTGCTGCTGACCGCCGGGGTAGCCCCGGCCCAGATCCCGCCGGGTCTGGAGGCGCGGATGGCACTGTGGCGGGACCGGCTGGCCGGGCAGCGGCTGCTGCTGGTGCTGGACGACGCGGCGAGCAGCGAGCAGGTGCTGCCGCTGCTGCCCGGGTCCGGGGGCAGCCTGGTGCTGGTCACCAGCCGCCGACACCTGACCGCGCTGGAGGACGCGACCGCGGTCAGCCTGGACACGCTGCCGCCGGATGAGGCGGCCGGGCTGCTGGTCCGGCTGGCGGGCCGGCCGGGGCTGAGCCCGGCCGATCCGGGGGTGCGGGAGATCGTCCGGCTGTGCGGGTTCTTGCCGCTGGCGATCGGGATGGTGGCCCGCCAGCTGCATCACCACCCGGCCTGGTCTGTGGCCCGGCGGGCCAGCGAGCTGGCCGCGGCGGGGGACCGGCTGGAGCTGATGGCGGCGGAGAACCTGTCCGTGGCCGTGGCGTTCGACCTGTCGTACGCCGACCTGACCGCGGATCAGCAGCGGCTGTTCCGGCGGCTCGGGCTGCACCCCGGCGCCGACGTCGACGCCTACGCCGCCGCTGCGCTGGACGGCACCGATGTCGAGGCCGCGCGCCGGGGCCTGGAGGCGCTGTATGACCAGTACCTGCTGGCCGAACCGGCTCAGGGCCGGTACCGGATGCATGACCTGATCCGCGAGCACGCCCGCGCCCTGGCCGGCCGGGCTGACCCGGACCGGGACCGCGAGGATGCCACTGGTCGGCTGCTGGATTACTACCAGCACGCCGCCACCCGCGCTGACGCCCTCATCGGCCGCCAGGCCCGCCCGGCCCCGGCCTTTGCGGATGGCCCGGTCCCGG
>Ga0210408_10005435_pt1 | contig 11200 bp, 13 predicted proteins | sample IncBWH4MmetaG_FD_155471 | JGI IMG/M metagenome (GOLD analysis project Ga0210408, IMG submission 155471) | Forest soil microbial communities from Barre Woods Harvard Forest LTER site, Petersham, Massachusetts, United States - Inc-BW-H-4-M | ecosystem: Environmental > Terrestrial > Soil >... | reverse complement strand
CTGCCAACCAGCTTCTCCCGGGCGGCACAGCATTCGGGCAACTCGGCTTTCCTGCCGATGCACTATACAAAGCGCCTTGGTTGGCATGGTTCGGCGGAGCCTACGGCGCCGTGGCTCCGCTCTCGCAGCCAATCGCAGCGCCTCGGCTGTGATCGGCCATGTACATCGGCTGACATCGGCGGGGGTCATATCAGTGCTCGTCGATCATTTTGGTGGGCTCGGTTTCTCCGAGCACCCGGCGGCAGGGATCGGACCCATTCTCGGGCGTGCCCTGATGGTGATCGGCATCGGGCCTGTGTCCTTGTTCTTGCCCGACTGGCGGAACGCGGGCTGCTCCAGCTTTGTTTCAAGACTCGCCGACGCATTCCGTTCGGGAGGGAAGGAAAATTTCCGTCTGCGGCAGATGAGGACTCGGCAGAAAAGACAAGGGCGGATGCCTACAGCCGCAAAGACCCAGGTCAAGGTCTCCCCAGTTCGCTCGCCGCAGGCCACTCGGGAAGCCGCCCTACAAGCGCGCGTCGCCGAACTGGAAGACGAGCTTCAGACGCGCGACGACTTCCTCGCGATCGCAGCGCACGAGCTTCGGAACCCGATGACACCGATTAGTGCGCGAGTTGAGCTATTGCTGGCTAGGGCGCGCCATATGCCGGAACTCGTGTCAAACGGAATCGTGCAGGGCCTCGAACGGCTCGAGGGATTGGTGGATGCCTACTTACGGCGCACGACTATACTTCTCGAAGTGTCGCGTATCCATTCCAGCAATCTTCGTCTGCGACCCATCGAGGTGGACCTCTCGGCGCTAGTGCGCCAGGTCGCCAAGGGCATGAGCCCTGCGGCAGAGCGTGCCGGCTGCCGGGTTGGCCTAACTGTGCAAGAGGGAGTCACAGGACGATTTGACGCGACGGCGCTGGAACAGATTTTGGAAAATCTCCTGTCGAATGCCATTCGTTACGCCCCCGGACAACCAATCGAAGTAGCTTTAACAAGCGACATTGATTCGGCGCGCCTTTCGGTGCGGGACGAAGGGATCGGAATATCGGACCGTGATCAGGCGCAGATTTTCGAGCGGTTCCACACACTCGGTCGGAAAGGTGAGAACGGCGGATTTGGGGTCGGGCTTTGGATAACGCGCCAGCTCGTCCGCGCAATGCGCGGCGAAATAGCAGTTTCAAGCAACGCAGGTGTCGGCTCGACCTTCACCGTGACACTCCCGCTTTTGTCGCGTGACGAAGACGATGGGCACTGACCAAACCGGGCGGCCGCCCCTCGAACGCGTCCCAACGGGGGTGCCGGGGCTGGACACGATCCTGCGCGGCGGCGTTCTCCGAGGCGGCCTATTCATTATCCAGGGCTCTCCCGGGGCCGGGAAGACGATCCTCGGCAACCAGATCTGCTTCCGCCACGTCGCGAACGGCGGCCGCGCCCTTTACGTGACCTTGCTGGCCGAGAACCATGCGCGAATGTTGCTGCATATCGGGCAGCTTGGCTTTTTCGAAGAAACTGTCATCCCCGACCGTCTCTATTACATCAGCGCATTCCGCGTTCTGGAGGGGGACGGGCTCGCAGGTGTGCTGGATTTGCTGCGTCGCGAAGTCCAGTCGCACGATGCCAGCGTCCTGATAATTGACGGTCTGTCCGCCGTCGAGGACACGGCAGCTTCCACCCGCGAGTTCAAGAAGTTCATCCACCAGCTTCAGGCGCAAGCCGCGGTCGCCAATTGCACAATGTTCCTCCTGACCGGTGCGAAGCCGGTTTCGGCCGAGCACACGCTGGTGGATGGGGTCATCGACCTCCAGACAAGGCTCCATGGCAGGCGAGCGGAGCGAAGCCTTCAGGTTCATAAGCTGCGCGGGTCTGGCTATATGCGAGGCGAGCATTCGTTCCGCATCACCGGCGATGGGATCATCGTCTATCCCTGCATCGAAGCATTGCTCGCCGATCCCTCGGCCGTGGATAGGGTAACCGGGCGGCCCGTTGGGACGGGGCTTGCTCGGCTCGACTCGATAATGGGAGGAGGTTTCCCGCATCACTCGACTGCGGTGCTGATCGGTCCGCCAGGGATCGGCAAAACTACTCTTGGGCTGCATTTCCTCAGCCAATGCAATGAACACAACCGCGGGCTTCATTTCGGGTTCTATGAGACACCGGCCGCGATCTCCGACAAGGCGAGGTCGCTCGGACTACCGCTCGAACACCTGATCGAGAAGGGTCATGTCAAGGTCATCTGGCAGCCCGCGACCGAGGGTATGCTCGACGAAGCGTGCCATCGACTTGTCGAAGCCGTGAGGAGCCGCGGAGTCCGGCGGCTGTTCATCGACGGGCTCCAGGGCTTTGAGAGGTTGGCTACCGATCGCGAGCGCCTCGGGCACATCTTCGCGGCGTTCAGCAACGAGTTCCGGGCGCTCGGCGTGAGCACCCTCTATACCTCGGAATCCGATCTTATCGGTTCTGTCTCCGGACTTCCCCTCAGCGGCCTATCTCTCCAGGGCGTCTCATGTATTGCGGAAATCATCCTGGTGATGCGTTACGTCGAGCTTCGCTCTGAGCTGCACCGGATGATCTCGGTACTGAAGGTCCGCGACTCGGATATCAACTCGGCACTGCACAAGTTCACGATCAATAACAAGAGCGGGATCGTGATCGAGCCCGATTCAACCGGAGCAGAAAAGATTTTGGCGCAAGCGGCGCGGCAGGGCGGGGATCTGGGCCCGACAACAGCCCTGGGTACAGGGCATGGGGGCGAGGCATAGTGTGGCGCTCATACTGGTGGTTGACGACGAGTTCAGCGTCGCTGAGGTGCTCCAATCCGTTTTGGCCGACGCGGGCCACGAAGTTGTTACCGCAATTAACGGGCGGCAAGGGTTGGAACGCCTTCGGGAGCGGCCGCCGGACCTCGTGTTGCTCGACTTCATGATGCCGATAATGGACGGGCCCGCTATGCTCAAGGCACTGCGGGAAGATCCTGCACACCGTGATACCCCAGCCGTGGTCATGAGTTCGCTTCCGGAGAGCGTTATTGCCGAAGCCGCAAAGGGCATGTACGCGGCGTTTCTGCGTAAACCTTTCAAGCTCCATACGGTGGTCGAGGTCGTGAACGCTGTGATCGATCGGGATGCTGCGACGCGGGAGTGAGGGTATGCGGCGATGTGAGGCCAGACGTTGTGGAGACTGGCGCTTTTGGAAAGGTTTTGTTTTGGCCCTTCGCACCGCCGTCCTACATCGAAATGCAGAATCGTTTTGCCCTGGAAACACCCCGTGGATAGTACGGGTTCTACCGGTCGTGACCTGGACCGCCGGGCGTCATCCGGCCCGAACCGCCCTCACCCGCTTCATCCCGCCAGAGCGGCGCCGCGGTGCAAGACGGCTTCGACTTTTACTGCACGGCTTCATCGTGACCGATGACGGCCAATGGGTCGTGGTTCAGCAGGGGATGAACGGCGAGCGCCGGCAGGCTCGCCGGTATCATTGGTTGTCGGAAGGCCTCAAGAGTTTCGTAGAATGAGGCGCCTCTATAACGCGGCCGTTCGCTCTTTTACCTAATAGGCTTGCGAGATCGGTGCCCCGACGTCCGAAAGAGAAGCCGCGCTCGTTTCATCATGATCGCGCTGGGCTGAGCGGAGTCACTAGCGATAGCCCGCCGGCGCGTGTCAACACCGCACCACGGTGCAAGCCGAACTGCGGCAACTCGCGGGTCCAGGGCTACTTTGTTTCTGGTGTACCCACCGCGATGACCGGAGCGCGAACAGCGGACCCGTTCGGCTCCGCACTGATTCTGCTTAGCGTGCAGTTTTCAAACAAATCGTGCAGCGACCCCGATTTGGCGGATACGCCGCGCTTTGCCAGACGTTGAAATGTCTGGGCACGAGCCGCGGCAGTATGGGAGGGACCGAAATGAACCAATCCGATATCAACGACCGAACTGACGTGAACGCCGGCAGAGAGTGGTCTGATGCGGAACTGTTTGAGCTTGGCAACCTGCTCATGTGCGGCCTGTCCATAGAGGAAATCGCGCCTCTTCTGCAACGGAGTCATGGCGAGGTCCAAGACAAAGTCGTCGAGATAGGCCGGGCCTGCAAGGCAGACTAGATGTGTCTAGGTGGCGGGGATGATGGAGGGAGGGCGAATCCATGGGTTTTATCAAAGACGTTATTTCTGGGACTCGTATTTACGTGCGTGTTAAACGTGCCAGCAGCGGTTGCTCAAGAGACCATCGCGATTCCTTGCGATGCCTTTAAGAAAAACGCTGACGGTTCATGGAACCCAACGCGCGAACTTACCTTCACTAGTCCAAAAGGACAGATGACCATGCGCCCCGGCGTATCGTTCCGCCCCGGTGTGCCATTTTCAGGAGTGGATATGGCTACTGTTCTTGATCAGCTGTGCGGTCCACCAAAATAGCTTTCCACCTCATCCCGCGCCCTAGCCCGATCCACATCCCGCGCCCTAGCCCGATCCACCAATCCGTGCCCGTCACAAGACCAGTTCAGCCCGCGACGACACATGGTAATGCGGTAAATACATAAGTCCGCGCATGAGAGAATGATCACACGACGCTCATGTCCGAACTCACCGCTGGCGAGCGCCGTGTTGAGGGCGCTGTAAAGCTCTTGCGTACGGAACGGTTTTCGGAGAAGTTGGAGGCCATTCTTTTCGGCGTACTCCATGGCGTCATGGCTTCCGGAAGTCATTACCAAAGGAATACCGACTTCCTTCAGATGGTGCGTCAGGGAGATACTTGACTCTCCCCCCGCGGGCAGATCTTGAAACCCGCGGCGTTCTCGAAAGCCGGGCTAAGGATGGCAACGAAATGCACCTCCCGGCGTACCAGCGCTGTTGTCACCCTCATATCTCGACCTCGGTGCCGAGCTCGATTACGCGGTCCGGCGGGATGCGGAAGAACTCGGTTGGCCGCGTCGCGATGCGCGCGAGGCCGGAGTAAAGGTGTTCGCGCCACCGTGCCATCCCGGGCCGCAAGCTCGATTGGACGTTGGCGCGGCCGACAAAGAAAGAGAGTTGGCTCGGATCGAGTTCCAGCCCCGGGATCTCCGCCCGGCCCAGCTCCCGCGGTACGTTTGGCGTCTGGGCAAAACCGAAATGCGCTTCAATCTGCCAAAAACCGCTGCCGAGCCCACGCGCTTTGATCCGGTCCGCGCCGGCCACTCGGGGAATGTTCTCAGTGACCACCCGGACGAGCAGGACCGTGTGGTGCAGCACCTTATTGTGCTTGAGGTTGCGGTGCAGGGTCACCGGCACGTTTTCGGTCTGCGTGGTGAGAAAGACCGCGGTGCCCGAAACCCGGGCTTCCGGCGCTTCTTCACAGGCGGCAAGGAAAGAGGCGAGCGGCACTGCCTGGCTTGCCAGTCGCGTCAGCACCAGTCGGCGTCCCGCACGCCAGGTGGTCATGATCGTGAACACGACGAGCCCGATCACCAGCGGGAACCAGCCGCCAGTCGGGATCTTCAGCGCATTTGAACTGAACAACGCGAGGTCGACTGTCATGATCGGTATCAGGACGACGGCGATCGTCGGCCACTGCCAACGCCAGACACCACGCATGACGGCTGCGGCGAGGATCGTCGTGATGGTCATCGTCCCGGTGACCGCAAATCCATACGCCGAGGCGAGCGCGCTCGAGCTTTGGAACCCCAGGACCAGAGCGAGAACAGCAATCAACAGCAGCCAATTGACTTGCGGGATATAGATCTGACCGCGCTCACGGGTCGAGGTCTGGAAAACATCGAGCGGCGGCATCAGGCCGAGTTGCATGGCCTGCCGCGACAGCGAGAACGCGCCGGAAATCACGGCCTGCGACGCGATAACTGTTGCCGCGGTCGACAGCAGCACCAGCGGGAACAAGCCCCAATCCGGCACCATGCGGAAAAACGGGTTCTCGATCGCCGCCTTGTCGACGAGGATCAAGGCGCCTTGTCCAAAATAATTGAGAACGAGAGCGGGAAGCACCACGGCGAACCACGCCAGCCTGATCGGGAAGCGGCCAAAATGGCCCATATCGGCGTACAGCGCCTCGCCCCCAGTGATGGCGAGCGCGACGGCCCCGAGCACGATGAAGCCGGCCGCCGGAGCGGCGACAAAGATGCCGACAGCATGCGCCGGGTTCAATGCCGCGAGCACCCCCGGCGCTTCGACGATCTGTAACGCTCCGCTTGCCGCGATGACGGTAAACCATAAGACCATCACCGGGCCGAAGCGGCGCCCAACGCGCCCGGTGCCGCCCTTCTGTAAGAGAAAAAGTGCGAGCAGCACGATGATGGTCAGCGGCAGGACGAAGCGGTTCAGCACCGGCGTCGCAATGCCGAGGCCTTCGACCGCGCTGAGCACGGAAATTGCCGGCGTAATCATGCTGTCGCCGTAGAACAGCGCGGCGCCGCCAAGGGCCAGCAAGACCAGCAGAGTACGCGAGCGCTCACCTCGGGCTGCTTCCAGGGCGAGGGCCAGCAAGGCGAGAATCCCGCCCTCGCCTTGGTTGTCGGCACGCATGATCAAGAGGACGTATTTGATGGCGACGACGATGATTAACGCCCAGAAGATCATCGACAGGACGCCAAGCACGTGTTCCGCGTCGAGCGGCAGGCCGTGCTCGGGGTTGAAGCACTCACGAAATGTATAGACCGGGCTCGTCCCGATATCGCCGAACACGACGCCGAGCGCAGCGACGCTTAGCCCCGCAAGCCCGGTGGATGCATCCGGCCGGTGTTCCCCAACTTCGTCTTCTGTGGTCAACGCGGCGTGCCCGGCTGGGATGACGGCTGAAGTCGTGGGGGTGGCGGCAGGGTTTTCCATGCGGTTCTCTTGTCTCAAGCCTGAACCAAAGACGAGGTCGCGCCCGCCCCGTGCTCACGGCCCCGGGGCAACGGTCTCCAGGGACGCAGATCGGGGGTCCACCTTACCCGCTGCACTGCTCAGCGTCGTTGGGTTACTGAAAGAAGCTTCGATCGCGTCGACGACTTGCTCGGGCACGGCGTAATGGAGCATATGCCCAACACCCGGGACCAGCCTCAGCGCGCTCTGCGCAATCTGTTCATGTAGCCGGACAGTGTGTTTGCGATGATCTACGATGCGGTCCTTCGTGCCTGCCATGATCACCACGGGCATACGCAGTTCCCGATAGCGGCGCTGCATTGCGGCCACGGCCGAACCCATGGTGGCGGTATCCTGAGCCTCGGCGCGGATCTGTGATGGCCGTAGGGGTAGTCCGTGGGGGAAGCCTTTGGCGAAGCGTTCGGGCACGGTAAGTGGCGCGAACATGCCCTTGGCTGCCAGCGGCAGGAGCGCGGCGCCGAAGAGCGGCCCGACAGTATAGCGGATCAGGTCGCCAATAATCGGGGTCGCCGGAAGCGAGAACAATGGCACTTCGGCACGTAATGTCGGGCAGTAGTAGCCGGACAATAGGACAAGACCGCTCACCGCGTTCGGATGGTCCAGCGCGAGCGCCAAGGCGACGAGCGTGCCAAAGGAATGACCGACGACGACGGGACGCTCGATGCCGAGTCTTGCGAAAGCCTGTCGGATCAGATCAGCCTGTCGGGCAGGAGTCCACATGGCGCCGCGCGGCCGGTCGCTATACCCAAAACCCGGGCGGTCAAACGCGACAACCTGACATTGCCGCTCACTGGCGAGGTCGAGCAACCCGCTCAAACCGCAATCCTCGGCGGTGACGACATTACCATGGAGAAAGACTACTGGCCGCCCGCCGCCCTTCTCGAGGTAGTGGAGCCGGGTACCGTCGACGGCAACAAACCGCCCATTAGGTGGATGCTCCCGCTCTACTTTTCTTGCGCGATAGGTGTTCCACAGCGCCATGCCAGCCATGGCAGCGGCCGCCGATCCCGCCAAGACCGCGCCGTTTCGCGACCGCTTTGCCCGAGTCGCGTTCAATGCATTCGCCATTAAGCGTCCGATCTATGTTTTCAGGGTGCGAGGCCGATTGTGCGCCGCAATATGCGCCTAGTGAGAACCCTGCCAATCAACGAAGGTTCCAGGACGATGGCCTTCCAATCATGACTGGAGCGTCTGCGGCGGAGAGGGGGCGGCCGGCGGCCGTGGCCCGCGTCTCGGGGACCTGGATCGCCATCTGGCAATGCTGTTCGACGCAGGACACCTTGCCAGGTGATCGCCGCAAGGCCCCTCGCAGCACCCAACCCGCCCGTTCGGCGTCGTCGTGGCGACGGGCCGCCCGGCGGTCGGCGCGACCGGCGTGCTGGCGGACGCCATTGCGCGAAACCGGCGATAGCCGCCCATCTCACTACCGCCGGTACACGCCGCGTGAGGTCGGCCGTAACCTGCGATGCCGAGATCACCCTCGTCGGTGCTGCGGGAGCTCGGACCATACGTGCCGGCGAATTCTTCACGGGCTCTTTGTCGACGGTGCGCCAAGCAGGCGAGATCATTACCGAGCTGCACCTGCCGTTCTGGCCCCGGTATCGGCGCTGGGCTTTTGAGGAATTCGGGCCGCATGACGCCGTCCCGATTGGCAAATTTTTGGCGCCCTAATCGAAGAAGGACAGGTTCGCACTAGACTCGCCGCTGGAGAGAGATGGATTCGAACCTTCGGTCCCCCACAGATCCGCTCCCGTATCCGAGCAACCAGCTCGGCCCCCCCTGACGGCTGGCCGCAGCCAAATACTCGCGGCCTCAACCGCGAGAGGCAGAGGCGCAGGATGCTCTTCTGCCCTTTCTGCGTGAATATATCCGCTTCCGGTTCGGCCACTTGAGCCTAACAGCCAGATCGTCGATAACAATGGCCGCTTCCGCAAGGGTTTGCGAGTGCCGCTGGGCTGCCTCAATTCGCTTATGCAGGCGACATTTTCCAGAAGATTTGCAACCTCATCGCGGGACAACAATGCCGTTCTCGATGAGCGGCGGAGGAAAGAATCGCAGATCTTAATGGCAGAAGGGCTCGATAGCCAAGGGATCCTCGGTCGTGTTGCTTGAGGCCAATCAGGGCAAAAAGCCCCGCCTGAGGCGGGGCTCCATGAAGGCAAATTTTCAGCCATAATGGGAGTGTTCGTTCAAGCTTGCATTTCCGACATTAGCTCTTGCTTGCGCTCCGCAAGCTCCTTGCCGAACGCCTCAAGATCGATTTTTGTGGGTTCGAGTTCGGGGAAAAGCTCCTCTTCCTCTTCCTTGATGTGCTGCTTTACCATTTCGCCGAGAACCCGAATCTTGGCGTCGTAGAGATCCTCGCCGACCTTCATCGACTCGATTTCTCCAATCAGGTTTTTTACGGTGCCATGTTCGACGACCGCTTCATCGATGAGACCGTTGTCCTTCGTCGTTGCGCGCGCCTGCGGATAGAAAATCTCTTCTTCAATCTGCGCGTGGACCTTCAACGCCAAGCAGATCTTCTGTGCGAGCTCCGCCTTGCGGTCGTCATCGTCCTTTAGCTCATCATATTCGTCGAACCATTCTTCGACCTCCCGGTGATCCTGCTCCAAGAGGTCGATCGCACTGGGAGAGGCCGCCTGGGTTTCTTTCTTCCGATTTGGGGACTGCGGGCGGCTCGTTTTCCTTTCGGCAACACGGCCGGCCTTTGTTTTCGCTTTTGTCGCCATAATGTAACCCTTGATGCTGGACGCGGTGAGAGTCGCAGAATTAAAACCGCTCAGCATGGCTCCGGTTCCTGACGAAATTATCAGACGTTTAAAATTAACGCGCGCATGCATAGTTCCTGCGGGATGCGGGCGGATCCCCACGGAGACGCGCTTGCGGGTGCTTCTCCCCGCGTCCCCACTGACTGACCAAGCCCGTGACGCTCAGATAACGGCAAACTGGCGCCCGACCGAGGTAAAAGTGACGCGGCCCAGCGCCTTTCCGCAGTACGGCGAGGGGCGCGCCGTACCGGCCGCGTCCCGAGCCGTAGCGTGAACCAATTTCCAGGTGTCCACGATGGATGACATGCAAATATCTCTAGGAGGAAGAGGCAGCGGCTGATCGGAGAAGCGAAGATGTCGGCGCGACGCGAGAAGGCCACCCAAAGAACAGCATCAGCAGCGTTCCGACTTATAAACCGGTCGGGCACCAAACCTCGAGCATTCTTCAAGAGGGACAAAGTGGCGAGGTTGGTCTGGCACGGAACTTAGCGAGAATGGTTAGGTTATTCCTGCAAGTCGGGGCGCGCGATTTTGCTCTTCCATAGCCGCAGTGCCGCGCTTGAGAGCCATATTGAGGAGCGATCATGGGAACGCAAGGCGAGCAGCTCGAACGCGAAGCCCAACAGGCTCGCGCTCGACTATCGGGAACATTGGAAGAGCTGCGCGGCCGAATGACCCCGGGCCAACTGATCGATCAGCTTTCTGGCTATGCGCGTCAGGGCGCGGCGGCCGAGTTCGCCGGCAATCTCGGCCGGGAAATTCGTCAGAATCCAATTCCGCTTACTCTGATTGCCGTCGGTGTCGCATGGTTGATTATCGCGAGCGGTCGATCGTCACGCGCGCACGACCAGCAGTCCGCAACCGGGAAAGCCGCCGAGATTAGCATTGCCACCAGCGCCGGTGCGCTGACGAGGGATCCGGAAAGGAGGTTGTCCGGCAAGCCATGATGCCCCGGCCGGCAACCGATCGGCAGTGCCCCGGTGCAAGAGCGGCGAGCGCTGCCCCTCTCGTCGACAAGAAGGTAAGGCAGCAAACCGGATGGTAGGATGCGGGTGTTATGGAGCAAGCGCATGAGCAGCACTGATGTCCGTAGACCCGCGGATGTGAGGGCATCGGAGCACGCGACGTTGTGGACGATCGGATTGAGCGCTCTGCTGATCGCATTCGGCTTTGCCCGGCGGCGGTCTGAAGATGCGAGCCCTGCGACAGGCGATCGCAGGCAGTCTGAGGCGGCTCGTGGCCGGTCGGCAGAGACGCCCTCCCAGATCCCGGCCCGCGGATGGAAGGATATTCTTCTGCGCGTCTACCACGGCATCTCGGAAGACCGCATTCTGTTGGTTGCCACCGGCGTCACGTTCTACGCGCTTCTCGCCATTTTCCCCGGCATTGCGGGCTCAGCGAGGCCCAGTTTGCTGTTCTTTACGGAACAGAGGATCAGTGCCGGGAGGCGGTGATTCGTGGCTCGGTGCGGCTGGGACCGTATCTGTAAAGGACGGCCAGCGCCAATGTGACGAGGGCGAAAAGAATCGGCCATCTGCCGATTTCAACGAGAAAAGCGATCACTCCAGGAAGCGGAGCGTAGTTTAGAA
>Ga0210408_10005433_pt1 | contig 11201 bp, 13 predicted proteins | sample IncBWH4MmetaG_FD_155471 | JGI IMG/M metagenome (GOLD analysis project Ga0210408, IMG submission 155471) | Forest soil microbial communities from Barre Woods Harvard Forest LTER site, Petersham, Massachusetts, United States - Inc-BW-H-4-M | ecosystem: Environmental > Terrestrial > Soil >... | reverse complement strand
GATCCCAAGACTGGCGCACCCGTTGGGGAAGTGCCTCGCGTACCGGACAGGTTGGCTGTGAACGGAGAAGCCGCTCTCGGTAAGGGGTCGCCCCACGTTCCAGGCAAAGGCGGGCCAGGTCCACTCGGAACATTTCCGGGCAGCGTCGGGGGCGGCCCTCGACCCGATCCCGCGGCCGTCGCTGCATTCCGCGCTAAATATCCCCCGACGACGCCGATGATTGTGGGAAATATCGAAGAGATCCGGCTCGACGAACCGGCTCACGAGATTTACGCCGCCGATAGTTATCTGGGCGGGCGCGTCATGGTGTTCGATCTGGATACTTTCGCGTTCAAGCGAGGCTGGGGCGCCTACGGAAAGCCCCTTTCGCAGATGAGCACCGATGACGCAGACCGCCAATATACGCCCAACGGACCGATGCCCAAAGAATTCAGAGGCCACCTCACGCTGAACATTTCGAAGGACGGATTTGTCTACGCTGCCGATCGGATGGCCAATCGCATTCAGGTCACCACGAAAGAAGGCAAGTTTTTAAAAGAATTTATCCTGGCGCCCTCCACGGGACTTGGCGGTTCCACCGGCGGCGTGGCCTTTTCACCGGATAAGGCGCAACGATTTTTATTTATTTCCGATCTCACGAACAACCACATCTGGTTCCTCACCCGTGACGAGGGCAGCGTCGTGGGCCAGATGGGAACCATGAGCCAAAACGGCGGCCAATTCATGGGGCTTCATATGATCGCGGTCGATTCGAAAGGCAACATTTATACTGGGGAAGTTTCTAACGGCGAGAGGGTGCAGCGGTTCGTACCCGCTAAATGAGATGTTATGTGAAAACGGGTGCGCAACCCTGGTTTGCAATCGCCGAATTGCTGCCCACCGCCGGGGCAAAGGTGGACGAGAATGGCAACTAATCAGTCCTAATCATGACTTCTACTGCTTGACGTACTTTCGTACGTCCTTCAGGACGACATCAGCGCCGTACACATTGCCGCTGGCATCCGCCGCAACCCCTTCCGGTGCGTTTGTCGCCGCGCCCGGAGGTGGAGGAATCGGGATAAATGCCATTACCTTGGCATCTTTCGCGCTCCCGACTCGAATGCCCTGTTCGAAGCCGGGATTATAGGCGGGACGCTTTGGGTCATCGGACTCGGACATGGAGTCCGCCACATAGAGCGCATCGTTTCGATCGATGAACACCCCGCTGGGTACGCCAAACTGTGTCCACTGTTCAAGAAATTTTCCATCCTGGTCGAAGATCTGGATTCGCTTATTTCCACGGTCCGCGACAAAGATTCGCCCCTTGGAATCAATGGCGATACTGTGAGGGACTTCGAATTGCCCAGGACCCGCGCCGTGCTCTCCCCACTGCAGAATGAACTTTCCGTCCTTCGAGAATTTCACGATGCGTGCGTTGCCAGTGCCTATGGTATGGCCGTCCGCCACGAATATGTTGCCATTCGGAGCAATCACCACCCCGTCCGGCTGATTGAAGGTGTCCGGACCGTCTCCGGCGACGCCTGCCTTCCCCAGCCTCATCAAAACTTTCCCGTCCGGACTGAATTTGATGACTTGATGGCCCTTTCCATCCTTTCCTCCATTGTCGGTCGCCCAGACGTTTCCGTCCTTATCGACATGGACGCCGTGAGGCACGACAAACAGACCTGCGCCGAAACTCTTGACAAGTTTCCCGCTGGAATCGAACTCAAGAATTGGGTCCAGGGTCGAGTCGGCGCAGGAATTCCCGCCGCAACGCTCGGCAACCCAGACATTGCCATTTGAATCCACAGTCAGTGCATTGGTTGATCCCCACTGCCTTCCCTCGGGAAGCGTTTTCCCCCAACCATCCACCGCTCGGTAAGGATTGGGCGCGGAATTCGGTTGGGAGTCACCTTGTCCACGCGCTCTGCTCCCAAACGATATCATCGCCAGGATGGCGGTGGTGGCCAACACAAACTTGATGTGAGAAAGCCGGGATTTCATGATCCCTCCAGTCCTGAATCACAAGAAGGCGATGAAATGAATTTATATTCTTATATCATCTCAAAAGCAACAATCCGAGTCTTAAGCGGCGCCGAATAAATGGGACGCGGTCTAAAATCGAGAATTATCTTCCGCGAAGACGCAAGTTTTTGCAGCTTTACCATGCGCATTTCTTTGCAAAATTTCTTGAGATGAGGTTCGGTTTCGGATTGAGTTGACGGTGAAATCCGGCAAGCAAAAGTCCCGCATGCTTGGAAAACAAGGCCTGCACCACATGATCGTTCACGAAGTATTCACGGCAGTGGCGTGCAAGTCGGGCCTTGCACTCAAGTGAATCGCAAGCTTTCAAAATCGCGTAACATCAGTGACTGGAATCGTTTGTTTGCGAACAGGCAACGGTGAGAATGGAGACATGAGGAGAGTATCTTTGTCCCCAATTCAAGACACTCTCCTCAGTCTTTGACCGAAGGCGCTCCTGCTCTCGTATTCGGTTTTTCCACCGTTAAGATGAAATCAAACTTCATACGAGCGTGGCGCCTCGGAACTTTTGGGGCTGGACACGGATTTCTAGTGCAATTCCTGTTCCGATATCACATCGAAAGTCAAAGCGTCTCTCTTCCGCCATTTCCCAAGCGGGGTTACCACGGTGGCAGCCTCCAACGAGAAGGTGTGCGTGCCCCTTCACCTTGGACACACTTGGACCTGAAATCTTTTTCTGAAATTTTGTGTTCTTTTGCGCCGTGCGCTGAATCAAACTGAGAGATAATCGGAACGCGGGCGAACAACGCCTGAACGGATGCCGCCGAATAACCGTTTGAGGCCCGCCACGTCGTTCACTCCGTATGGGCTGAAGGTTTGCGGTCGTTTGTTGCGCTTAACCGTCGAGGATTGGACTTGGCAAAGAATGGCCTCTTCACGACTTCAAGGCTGCGTAGAATCACTTTCTTCACCAGTTGTGCAAATTTTTGCAGTTCCTTCAGGAAGATGAAAAATAGAACAAAGCAAAATGGTCCAGGCCTTCTCCGAAAATACAGGAACCGCATGGATGGGACTCGTTGAGTTACAAAACTTGATTTGTAGGGGAACGGCGTTCCTTCCATGAGGTCCAAATATTCCATCTCACCCTCTGCAAAGACCTTTTCAAGAAGCAAATAAAGCTGCACGGTACCGGGCGAATATTCCGCATATGCCGGGTCGTACCCGGTCTGAGAAGTGACCATGGTCGTACCCTGCACATAGCAGAGCTGAAAGGCGACTGGCTGACCGCCACAATATAAGATGTATCCTCTCGCTTGGCCGGCCGCCGCCAGCCGCACAAGTTCTTCTGGCCGGTCAACGGTTTCAAGACCCGCGCCGAGTTTTCCTTGCCAGGTCTTTTGAGAGATCGGACCGGCAATCGAATAGAATTCGCCCATCTGAGGAGCGCCTCGAAACTCCTTGATCGTTGGTTCCTTGCGCACAAAATCCCGCCAGCGGCGAATTTTCTGATTCAGTTTTGTCCGCGTGTTTCGGGACCTGGATTGAAGGTAAGCTTTAAAGGTGTCTGTTATCGGAATGAGGAATCGTGTGTCGCTCCAGCTCATGAACTGGATCATTCCAGGCGGAAATTGCAAAGTCGGGGAGCTCTTCGAGACCGGGAAGCCAGCAATACAAACAGCCTCGACACCTTCCAAGTGGTGCCTGCTTACCGAGGGCAACTGCGGATGGTTCAAGAAAGCAGGGAATGCCGTCCAGAGTTGTCTGGTTCTCCAGCTAACACCCCCAAACTGGAAGCGACCGAAAATAATGGGGAAAAAGTGTGTCTTTTCGATCCACTCGAGTGGAACCGCCGGACTTGTCAACTCTTCAGTCATGTTGCAACCCCCCGCGGCGACTCGGCTGTCTTATTAGTTCTGCCGAAATACGTCGACGTGAACGCGGTAGGTATCTGTGGGGCGGAGGACATTGATATCGGAGCAATGTGGAAAAGAGCTTTGACTAAACTGAACACCGATCCATGGGCCCGTCTGAATCGGTACATCGGATTGACCCTTGTCGCCGTGCAGAGAGGCAACACCATGCATCATCTTAACCGATCCATTTCGGCCGTCGCCACAGAGAATGAAACGAAGAGCTAAGTGAGACAGTGTATTGCACTTCCCCGCGATTGGGGATAGGTTGCCGAATAGAGGAAACTCCCGGCTCATTGGTTCCTCGCCCTAAAGGTCATCATGAATAAACGTATTCTCGTGGTTGACGACAACGCGCTCGTCCGGGGTTTGGTCCGCGAGTTCATTGAATCGCGGCCCGGCTTCGAGGTTTGCGGGGAAGCCGCCGATGGTTTCGAAGGCGTGGAAAAGGGTCTTGAGTTAAGGCCGGACTTGATCGTGCTCGATTTCCTAATGCCTCGAATTAATGGCTTGCAAGCGGCAATGATGCTTCGCGAAGTCGTGCCGGCCACACCGATCATTTTATACACTGTGTATAAAGACGAAACGATAAGCTGCCTGGCCCACAATGCCGGTGTGGCCTCGGTCATATCAAAGACAGACCAACTGACAATCCTGGCGGATGAAGTCCAGAAACTCACCGGTTGGACGAATTAGCCGCCTCTCGAAATCCTATATCGCTCTGCGCATGCGCTCGCGTTTATCTGCTCGCGGCTTTTCTTACTGCTTGTGGGGATTTCAGGTACCGAGTTTGAGCAAAGGGCTCATTGGACTGAATATCCACTGCCAAAAACTCATTCTCGGAGTGCTCGGCCAGTTCTTGGAGTTTGCGTTCGGCCTCAAACTGCCCGAACGCACAGGTGCGCCAAGTTAACGATCCGTCTGGGAGCTTCTCAAATATATCGAAATTGCGCAGCATCGTTGTTTACCTCCAAAACGAAAGATCGATGCAGAAATAACCCAAACTCTACCGGATTCCTCACCTTTCGAGAAACGTCAGTGAGAGAACCAAAATCGGATGTTCCTTGCTCATTCCATCCCCTCGCACTAAGTTATTGACGCATCCACCGGCCCAATTTAGCGGTGCCGTAAGTCATTCAAAACTATGGATGGTCGGGATCACCTACATTGTTTACCGGAAACAAAAAAGATTCGGCAGGAGGTAATTTTTTCTTAGTTAACAGCGCGACCCTACGTGACGTCCAAAGCGGCTAAGGCGCACTCGACATGTCAGTCGGCCATCTTTCTTTGTCTGCGACTATTCCATAAGAACTAATGAAAACCGTGTATTGCCCATCCAGTTGTGCTGGTGTAGCGTTTCGATTTGAGGCACCTCCCAGCTCTATGGGTTTCCTCACGGATGGTTGGCATGTCAAAACGAATTCTGCTTGTGGACGACAGTGCCCCCACCAGAGGCTTAGTCCGCACGTTCCTTGAGTCTAGGTCCGGGTTCGAGGTTTGCGGGGAAGCTGCCGATGGCGTGGAAGGAATCCAAAAAGGTCGAGAGTTAAAACCCGACTTGATCGTTCTGGATTATTCGATGCCTCGCCTCGATGGTTTACAAGCGGCGGTGATTCTTCACCAAATCGTGCCAGACATACCGATCATCCTGTTCACTCTGTTTAAAGGAGTAATTCCGCAACACCTGGCTCAAGCTGCCGGCGTGTCCACGATACTATCGAAGACGGATCAACTCACCGTCCTTGCCGAGGAAGCTCAAAAATTAACTGCCTGAGTCAAACCATGCCTGGGATGCCGGGGTAGCCCCACTAGCCGGCGCGACGCAAATTCCGATTGACCGGCGATTTCACTGGACGAATCGGGGATTGGGTTCCGTCCCGCAGATTCAGTGCGAAAAATTTGTGGTCTGAATCCTTGGCCAATTCTTGTAACTTCAGTCGGACGCTTCCCATTCCGAAAACACAGGCGCGCCACACAGTCGAACCGTCTGGAAATTCCTCGAAAATGTCATAGTCGAGAATCCTCGAATTTTCGGGGAATTTAGTAGGCGTTGCTTGGTCTACCATAGACGGCTCCTCGCGGGGGGCAAATGATTCTGCGGAGGAGATGTTTATACCGCTCGGACCGCTACTATTCAAGATAAAACAAAACTGTTAGTCACAGCTTTTCCACAGACGGCCATCCGCCTCAACGCAAGTGTCGCTTTTAGGTGCACCTTCTCTCCGAGATCCGCACACCCGTGCATTTGATTTTCGCGTGTATTGCGGAGAGTGGGAGGCATAGCGAAGTTGAAGTACGGCGAAGTGGAAATGTGCACACATCCTCAGAAAGAAATAGATGAAACCCTCCGTACCTTCAAGAAAATCGCGAAGGAACGGTCGAAAGATCAAGACCGTCTTAGAGGGCGGTCCATGCGCGATGAATCTAGTCGGCCCGCTTGCTGCTCGCCCGTCGGGGTTTCGCCTTGCTCTTCTTTGCGGCCACTCGCGTTGAGCCCTTGAGATTGAGCGCCACTGCAGCGCGGATGAGATCCTTCAACGCCGCCTCATCGACCTTTTCGCCTTCGTGGATGTCGATGGCGCGCCTGACATTCCCGTCGAGGCTGGAGTTGAATAGCCCTGCAGGGTCCTTCAACGCAGCTCCCTTGGCAAATGTCATCTTGACGACGTTCTTGTACGTCTCTCCCGTGCAAACGATGCCGCCGTGGGAAAAGACGGGAACCCCCGCCGATGTCGGCTTCACCCACTTCCACTCTTCGACGATCTCCGGGTCTGCTTCGAGTATGAGGTCGCGCACTTTCGCGAGCATCTTCCCGCGCCAGTCCCCAAGTTCCCTGATCTTCGCATCGAGGATTGCAGAGGCAGAATCCACCGGGACGGTCTTTTTCATGTTGAGCTCCAACTCTCGCTTGCCCTGAGGGGCGAAGGGCACCTAATTTAGCTGCGCTCAGCGTAACGCGCAACCCCCCGCAAGCGGAAGCCTCTTCCGGTCGATAGCAGATCGTAAAGATGGTGGCGGCCCGCGGTTGGAATAGTGGCGAATGACTCCCGCACGTTCGAGGTGAGCATCAACCGGTCGCACCGCCTGCCTTTGCGACCGTAACTTACCTCGAGTCCCGCTTCACCGCCAAAACGGCTGCGAGCAAGGCCGCGGTCCACGTCGTTCGAAGCGCGCGAACAGAGCGGTGACCCCGGATTTCACTTTCCGTGGCAGTATTTGTATTTCTTGCCGCTGTCGCAAGGGCACCGTTCGTTTCTCCCGATTTTCTGGCCTAATGGTCTCCTCAGTTCGCCCCTGAGTTTGCCTGCAAGTTGATCAAGATTGGGATCTGGCTTCCACTCGGACTTGGCAAAAACCATCGCGTCGACGAGATTGTCACTCGTTGCTATGGAGCCGAGCCCCAGCCAGACGTCCACCTTCGATTTGTACTTGGCGATCTTCGCTAGGGATGGCAATTTCAATCTGAGGGTCGCTGCTGAATTTGGCTCGGCTAACACAGTGACCCCCATACTCATTCCGCGGAAGAGCACCCTGGCATCATGAGCCCTTTGGTCGACCATCGCTTTGCGCTTAGTAAGCCTGACAAGCTTTATGAGATCGTCAGCTCCGTCGCCGGCGAGGTCGTATAGTAGGAAGAGAACATCTATAGATTTTGGATCTTCAACGGATTTTACTTGATCAATCAGTTTCTGAAATTCGCCGTTCTTCCATCGCGAACGTAGTTTGTCCGCTGCGTGTGTGTGCGGGACGGATCCCCGAAGTACTTGGAAATTTGCATCGATCAACCGTGCATAGCTACCATCCAAGATTTCCATGTCAGCGTTGCCGTTCTTAAACAGTTTCTGTTTCAGGTGACGCCCCAGCAGCACCATCTCAGAATCAGCCTTAAAATAATGGCTGAGAGTCGTCCTTTGCCGTAGATAATAGGCAAATTCAAATGGATCAGTTAGGTAGAAACTGATAACGTCAAGGTCAAATATGCTAAGAGCTGCAGGATACGGATCGGGAAGATCCTTCCGCAGATATACGTCAACCTGGTGTGTAACGGCCGGATAATCGTCGACTGTCACGCATAAAACATAGGCGTCGTCGATGGTTTCCTTTAGACGCAGCTCGTCCCCGTTTAAGAAGAGTTTATTTTCGCCTGTGATTATCGCCTTTCTGCAAAGTAGAGCTTGGTCGTATGACTCCTGCACCGCCCGCTCGAAATCGGAAACTAGGGTCTGGTCATCTCCGAGTTTGGACAACTTCGTAAGTCGCTTAGATTTTACCTGGGCGATGACTGCTTTATTGCCAACGACTGCCAATACGTCGATGTCAGTTATCGCTTTACCTTTCTTCTCTCGGACCTCGACGTCCCTGTAGACATTCTTGTCTCCGAAGACACTGCTCAGGAGCTCCGCGGTCGCGCTTTCCGCATACTTCCCCCGATTAAGCGAAGCGGTGGCAGCGTAGGAGCGATCGGTAATCATCCAATAAAACGGGCTTTCATAAATCGCCTCAAAGATATTGAATCCGACCGGGCGAAAGTAGCGTCCGTCCGACAGACGAATGAGAGGTCTGGAATGAAGCTCATTGAACTGTCCTGGCAATTCCAGCTTGGCATTGGCTGCCCCAGGTGCAATTGAAAATGCCTTAAGAAAGGCTTCCACCGCGCGCGGTTCGAATTGCTGAAGATCGTCCTCCTCAAAGCAAAAGATCGAAAGTCCTTTCTTGCACAACTGCGAAAAATCCCTGAGAGGCATATCAGCGCGATTATTGTACTTACGCTCATGCAAATCCTTGAGTTCACGAGCGATCCTTGCCATTGTCTCGACGTCAACGCCAATGTGTTCACTGATCCACTTTGCGTCATTTTGATACTTATCGGCGGCAAATTCTGCGTATTGGAAATCGTATGCGCCGGATGCTGAATAAAAGATGGCCTCGGCGACGTTGAATCCCGCACCGAAGATGCGCCTGTAGCTCTCTCGGTGTGTCTCGGTACTTTGCGGATTCCCGACTGCATCGGCGAGGTGTTCCCTAAATCGCTCGTAGTATTCTCCGTGCAACTCTTCAAACAGTTGGTAGATACGCGCAAAGCGCCTTGAGGATTCGCCCTCCGTGGGAATGGTAAAATCAATTAGGTTCTTAACAAGAAGGCCTGACAGGAACGTTAGCTCTTGAATATTGAGGTGTTGGTGCGGATCGATATCAGCAATCTCATCTGGCAGTATGAACAGGTCTCGCATCAATACGAGAGCGAGGGTGTAAATGAATCCCGGTTCCTTGGCAAGTGCTTCGATCTGCTCAACGACAGTCTTCAACACGATTAGGCCTCTGCATGTCATTTTACGCCTGCTGTTCGGCTACGGACCTGAAACGTGAGGAGAGTGGGAAGGGAGTGGAACGGTCAGATTGTATCGCCGCATTGGAAAAAAACCCCCGCTTTTGGCGCGGCTTCGTGCTTACTGGCGACTAACAACTCCGGTCTGACGGCTGGGCTCAATACACATCGCCTGTGCCTCCGGCGTTGCCTGCAGGCGGCGCCAGAAGAAGTACGAGAGCCCCCAGAGCACGCCGGTGCCCGATTTCGGCGGACTCCAAGTAGAGCCCGCACCCGCTTGGCTTTGGAGGTGGTCTTGGCGGCGTCGAGGGCCGGCTGCCGCAGGGTCGATTCCATGGGGTTCTTCCTCCAACAATTCAGGAGTCCGCTGAAGAACCCAACTTTTTGTCATTCTGAGCGAAGCGAAGAATCTCTCTTCGATCCAAGTCCAATTCCACGGAGAGATTCTTCGGCGAAAAGCGCGCCTCAGAATGACAAGAAAATGCTCATTCCGCAGCCTGTGAACGATTCAGGGGGCTGGGTTGCCAATCGGGGGTCTCCACGCCGAACTGTTTTGCGCACCCGGCGTTCAACCGTTGCCAGCCAGCGAGCTTCATGGCTTCGGGGCGTTGGGCGCCACCCGCTGCCGACGATGCGGCCGTTTGACGCTCGGGCACGCAAAATTTAGACCCTTAGCGAGCCACGGAACCCTCTAGCGGCGTAGTAAGATTCCGCACCGTTGTGATACACGAAAACAGTGTCGTAGCGACGATCGCAAAAGAGGGCGCCACCGAGTTTTCTGATCTCAGAAGGTGTTTTCACCCAGCTCGACGTTTTCGTATCGAAATTTCCAAGTTTCTGCAAGTCTCGATATTGTTCTTCCGTTAAGAGCTCAATGCCCATGGCAGCTGCCATACCAATAGCGCTATCTTTTGGTTTATTTTCTTTCCTTGACTCCAGCGCTTCACGGTCGTAGCAAAGACTTCTGCGGCCTTTGGGACTCTCCGCTGAACAGTCATAGAAAATGTATTCGCCCGTCTTTTTGTCCTGGCCGACAACATCCGGTTCACCTCCGGTTCTTTCCATTTCATTGAGTGACCACAGTTTTTCAGGATGAGCTTCCAGCTTCGCCTGTACTTTGACCCATTCAAGGCCTTTGTGGCGGTTCATGTTTTTCTCAAAACGGGCTTTCAATCCTCTGAGTAGCTCTTTACGTTGGTCTGGTGACAGTTCCTTCTTATCGCTCTTGGATCGTTGGTGCATTGTTTTCCGATTCCCTTAATTTACGACTTTTGAGCCGCCTGAGGCGGCCAGTTGGGCGCTTCGATACCGAACTGCTTGGCGTACTCCGCGTTCAGCCGCTGCCAGTCGCCGAACTTCATGGCGTCGCCGCCGACGATGCGGCCGATGGGAGTTCCGCTGAGAAGTCGATCCAGAACATCGAAGCAAATGTGCCACCCGGCAGCGCCCATTGAGATGAAGCGGCGGCCGATGGCGGTCCACAACGTCAGGCGCGTGCCGCCACCAAAGGCTTCGAGTTCCCACCGCATATCGAAGTCACCCCATTTGTACTCAAGCACCTTGGGAGCGTCGGCTCGCGTCACTGTTGTTTCGGAAACGTGCGGCGTGGGCGCTCCCACCGTGGTGAGTTTCGCCGTGGTTCCAACCGTCCCCAGGCTCCTATCGGCGTCGAAGGGAGCCCACTCGCGCAAATGCGCCGGGTCGGTGAGCGCCTGCCAGACTTTTTCCGGCGAGTGACGCAGTTCCCGGACGAGAACGAGCGTCCACTTGTCTTCACCGTTTTGTCCCCGGTCCTTTCGTATTTGGGCCCCGCGGGCCGGACCCGGCGTGTACTGCTCGCGATCGGTCACCTTCTTCTCCTTAGTGTGAATAGCGTACCAGCTGGGTGAGCTGAATGAGGTTGCCGCAAGTGTCCTTCAGCATCGTAATGGTCGAGCCGGTCACGTCGGTGGGCGGCATCGTGAACTCGGCGCCGCGGGCCTTGATCCGCTCGTAGTCGCCCT
>Ga0210408_10005432_pt1 | contig 11202 bp, 9 predicted proteins | sample IncBWH4MmetaG_FD_155471 | JGI IMG/M metagenome (GOLD analysis project Ga0210408, IMG submission 155471) | Forest soil microbial communities from Barre Woods Harvard Forest LTER site, Petersham, Massachusetts, United States - Inc-BW-H-4-M | ecosystem: Environmental > Terrestrial > Soil >... | reverse complement strand
CGCTCCGAGTGCGCACAATAGCGACCAAGAACCGCCCCTGCGTCGACTTTCCGTGGCGCGAGGGCGAGGGCTACGAGCCCCATGTCGTGCTCGAGCTTGACACCTGGGCGCTTGCCCCGCGACGGCCCTAACCCATGCGCCTGCCGGCCGACGCGGTGCTCCTCATCATCGACGCGCAGGAGGCGATCGAGGGCTCGCGCCAAGGCGCTGGCGCTTGCCCGGAGGTTGAGACGACCATCGCCGCGCTCATCGCCGCGTGGCGAACCGAAGGGCTCCCCCTCGCGCATGTTGGTCGGCAACCGTTCGTCCCCGCCATCCCGCCGCTCGAGGGCGAGATCGTCACCGTCCGCAGCGCGACAAGCGCTTTCGTCGGCGCCGACCTTGAAGCGAGGCTCGACGAACTCGGGGCGACGACGCTGGTCCTCTGCGGGGCGCTTGCGGGCCCTGGCCTTGAAGCGACGGCGCGGCACGCCGCCGACCTCGGCTATCAGGTGTTTGTCGTCGCAGACGCGTGCCGGGCGGCCGACACGATTGATCTGAGAGGCCGGGTCTGGCCGGCCGAGGACGTACGGGCGCTGGCGCTCGCACGTCTTAAGGGCGAGACCGCGACCATCGTCGATGTCGCAACGACGCTCCGAGCGGCGGCGACGGCCAAGGCGCGCCAGCGCCGTGCGTCGGGAAGAGCCTGACTGCTCATCTGCGGTTCAACTGCTGGCGGACGTGTTCAGTTTTGCACACGACGCAATCTTTTCAAGGACTTGGGTTCATTTTTCTGCAACTGGAATATGAGGCATAATATAGCAGAAACGAGATGTTCTTATAAGCGCCGCGCCAGCCTGCTTATGCATTTGGAAGGAGTCGCTTTGGCTCCGTCTCGGCGGCGAGCCCGCGACATCGGTCCGGTCGATCCGTTTGGGTTTTCTTGGCGCGTGGCCGTTTCGTTGCGAAGGCCCCCGCTTATGAGTGTTGGATTTCCTTGGATTTCCTTGGATTCTCTCGTCAGAATCGAGACTTTTCAATGGGTTGCGCGGTTTTTAGCGGGAAGAATTTTTCTCCCTCCTTGTCCGCAGGCACGGAGACGCCGGAACGTGAGCCTTCGGTCTTTGCCTGCGGAAGGGGCAGGATTGTTCATGGGGCAAGCTTAACCTGGTTTCTGATTTTCCGCAAGAGATTGCCACCCGCGCCGTTCCCTTTCGGCCGCCTCAGTCCAAAAGTCGCTCGCCCCAGTTAACGCCATGAAAGCGTAAGAGGTTCGCGGTATCGGCCGGGCCATTGATCGGACTCTTTATAGCGACGCATCCAAGTGTATTTGTTTGCGCAAAGGGATCACGGGTTCGTTACCTAGTGGATCGAACCTGACACTTGAATCCCCCACGGGATTCTTGCTTCGTCTCGCTGGAATGAGTCTTCGGATAATTCACAATGACATATGGACGATCTCGATGGGAACCCCTCCTACGCCATGGGTGAAATAACCTCGCCGTATGGTTGTAAAGCCGAACCGTCGGTAAAAGGCCTCTGCATTGATCGATGCTTCTACCTTGACAGGACCGCTATGCCCCAAGCGGGCCGCCTCAAGGCCAATCTCCAACAGGCGCGCGCCGATGCCCATCCCAGCAACTTCCGGCAGAACAAAAAGCCGCGTCAATTCTCCCGGTTCGGCGTCGACATAGGCAACGACCACGCCGCCGCGCTCGACGACGACCATGCGGCCCTTGCCAATTGCCTCCTCATAGAAATCCGGGGTGCGCTCCCCCATCCAGTTAGCGATCTGCTCTGGCGAATAATGGTCCTTGGCAAGGCCGGCCGCCGAGAGCCGCGTCACTTCGAATACGGCCGCACCATCACCGGCTCGCGCTGGCCTAATAGTCAGCTGGTCGCCTTCCACGGGACTCCTCCCCGACGAGCGATTGGCGCGCCTGACAGCAAAATTGGCAGCCTCAGGCGCGGGTATCAAGCGTCAGATTCGATCCACTAGCTCTTTCCGACTTCGGCCCCCGAATAAATCGGGCCGCCCAGTGTTCATTGGCGGTCGAGCGAGCGCACGCAGCTTCGGCGTGAATAGAACAGTGGGTGGTCTGTATAAGACCGTCCAGCGGGTGGCCTTTATGTCAACGATCACACGGGAGTGCCGTAATGACAAGATCATCGTCATGACGGCCTTGGGTCGGCGAAATCGCATCACGTACTAGTTGTTATCGTTTCATGGCTCCTCTCTATAATAATTTTTATAGTATCCTTATAGAAACTTTACAACAACGCGCTAAAGTGTATTCGTTCTGTGAAATTGATCACAAGATCGTTATCCGCCTTACTTGGAGCTTTCTTCTACGAATATATTCGGATGGGCAGTGTTCACTGTCGGTCGAGCCAGAGCGGTTTGCATCGGCGTTTCCGACGAGAACTGCGGCCGGTCTTGACGAGGCCGCCGCTGGGTCGCGCTTGCGCCAAACATCGAGAGGATAGCACTCAATGACAAGATTACTTCCCGTTACATCTGTCATGACTACCGCCGCGGCATTCGCCGCATTGTGCACGGGCGCGGGAGTCGCCAATGCCGACGGCTTTTCTCAATCAAACCTTGTTTCGGACATGCCCGGCCTCGCAACGGCGACCGACCCGAGCCTGGTGAACCCTTGGGGTGTTTCGTTCGCGAACGGAAGTCCCATCTGGATTTCGGACCAGGGCACACAGACGGCCCCGCTTTTTGCGGTGATGGGCAGCACAAACGTCTCCGGGCCTCTGTTCACGGTCAACATTCCGCCCGCGGGAGCCTCAGGTCCGACCGGGCAGGTCGCCAACGCGGCCGCGTTGGCGGGCTCGAGCAGCGCGGGCTTCGACATTTCGACCACGAGCGGGGGGAATGGCAAGCCCGCTGACTTCATCTTCGCCAACCTGAACGGCTCGATCGCCGCTTGGAATAACTCCCCGCACCTCCAAGCACTTACCCAAACGTCTGTCGCGGGCGCGAGCTTCACCGGGCTCGCCATTAATTCGACCGACACCGAACTGTTCGCCGCCAACGACGCGGGCGCTCATGGCAGCATCGACGTGTTCAACAGCTCCTTCGCTCAGGTGACCGGGGCCGGATTCGCGACGCCGGCTGCGATTGCTGCGGCCGGACTCGTCCCCTTCGACGTGAAGGATATTGGCGGCAACGTGTTCGTAACCTATGCGCCGTCCGGGCACATTGCGCAGACAAAGGCGACGGCGGGCATGGGAGCGGTGGCGGAATTCAGCGAGAGCGGGACCTTCGAGGGCATGTCGACGGCCAGCGCCGACAGCAAACTCGCTTCGCCGTGGGGCATCGCGCTCGCCCCGACGAGCTTCGGCAAGCTCGGCGGCGATCTGCTGGTCGGCAATTTCAGCTTCCAACCCGGCGTGGCCGGCGTGATCAACGCTTTCAACCCAACGACCTGGGCATTCGAGGGCTCAATCGACGTCAACGTCGGCGCCGGCAACACGCCGGGAGGTCTTTGGTCCCTGGCTTTCGGCGGCGGTGGAAATGATGGAAACCCGAACACCCTCTTCTTCACCGATGGCATCAACGGCGAGAAGGACGGGCTCTTCGGGTCGTTCACCGCCGTCCCGGAGCCTTCCACCTGGGCTATGATGCTGGCCGGATTTGGCGGACTCGCGCTCTTGGCTGCGCGGCGGCGGCGCTCGTTGTCGGCGATTGGCTGACCAATTCCGGGGAACCGCCTAAGGTCGGGCGGTTCCTCTCTCGCAGTCCCGCGGACGTGGCTATTTTTAGTTCGGGCGCGAATAAATGCGCTCGCAAGCGGGTTAATTACCGAAGAGCCAAGAACCGTCCGGGATCGGGCGGTTCTTTTCTTGTGACTCGCGCCTCGCGAAACTTTGGCCAAGGCTGCGGCGTATCATCAAGGCCAGGCGCGGCGATCATGCGCGTAGAGCGGGCCGTGATAGGAGATCGGATCATGTCTGGCCAAACATTGACCCGTCGCGCCGCGATTGCGGCCTGCGGCGAGTTTGCGCTTGTCACGGCGATACTGGGCGGGACTGCGCGGGCGCAGTCCCGCGTCGCGGTCGGGGCTATCCGCGTTGACGTTGCGCCCTTGCGCGCCGCCGCCGGCGACCCGACGGCGACCTGGGTGGAGCAGGAGCTGCCGCGCCAGCTCGCTGAGGCGCTGTCCGGCCGCCTAACGCCGAAAGGCGCCACGCTGGTTGTGCGGATAGACTCTCTCACGATCGGGCCCAACAAGGACGACCGGGCTTGGGACAACATTAGCGGCGTTGCAATGGTCGGGGGTGTTGCGCGGCCCGTGCGGGCGACATCGAGATATTGGGCTTCGGCGATCGATCAGGCGCTGTTCGTGCAATCCAATCATGCCCGTGTTTCGGCGGTGGCGCAGGCGTTGGCGCTCTGGATTGCGCGAGATCTCTGATCCGGCCGGTTGAGCGGGCGATCCCAGTGAGAGCCAGGCCGGGCGCGCCGCAGCGCTACCGCGCTAAGATTTCGGTCCGGTATTTGGGCGCCAAAGTTGCGAGCAGCTTGCCCTTCTCGGCCTGGGTCTCGGCGCTGACTTTCGGCGGCGGCGCGGTGCGGCTGTCGACGGGGAAGCCGATGGCCATGAACAGTTCCTCCTGCCCCGCCGGCGCGCAGAGACAGAGCATGCGGGCCATCTTGCCTGACATATTCTTGAACGCATGCGGGGCGTTGGCTGGAATATTGACCGTCGATCCGGCGCGGACGGTCTGTGTCTGGCCACGGAAGGTGAATTCGAGCTCGCCCTCCAGAAGCGTGAACATCTCCTCGAAATCGTGACGATGCGGCGGCGGACCGCCGCCGTTAGGCACGAGCATGTCGATGAGGCAATAGCGCCCGGCCGTCTCCGCCCCCGACAGAAGAATCGTGTATGTGCCGCCAGCAACCGAGACATGCCGCAGTCCGGCGCCGCCTGGATCGGCGACCGTCAGTTGACGGTTGGGATCGTCGGGCGGAATCGCGGAGGGCGAAGTCATTGCGGGCTTGTCCATTCCGGTTAGAGGACTCTTCGCGCGTCACCACTGAATGGTCGCCGCTTCCTGCTTCGCGCCGGACGTCGTTCCGACCTGAACGAAGGACTTCACTTTACTCCGCTGCTTGCGCAGGCTCCCATTCCCGCTCGTGCTCCTCGCGCATCGCCTTGGGCGCCGGCGGTTTGCCTTTCTTCGATCCCGAGAGCCAGTGCGACAGTTGGTCAAGATAGAGATAGATGACCGGGGTCGTGAACAGGGTCAGCGCCTGGCTGACGATAAGGCCGCCGACCATCGTGTAGCCGAGCGGTTGACGCAGCTCCGAGCCGGTGCCGTGGCTTAGCATCAGCGGCACGCCGCCGAGCAGCGCGGCCATCGTCGTCATCATGATCGGACGGAAGCGCAACAGCGCCGCCTGGCGGATCGCCTCGGTCGGGGTGAGGCCCTCGTCGCGCTCGGCGGAGATCGCGAAATCGACCATCATGATGCCGTTCTTCTTCACGATGCCGATGAGCAGGATCGTCCCGATAAGCGCGACGAGGCTGAATTCGTAGCCAAACAGCATCAACGTGGCGAGCGCGCCAAGCCCCGCCGACGGCAGGGTCGACAGGATGGTCAGGGGGTGGATGAAGCTCTCATAGAGCACGCCAAGGATCAGATAGACGCAGACAAGCGCCGCGAGGATCAAGAGCGGGACGGTCGTCAGCGAGTCCTGGAACGCCTGAGCGTTGCCCTGGAAAGTCGTCGTCAGACCCGTCGGCAACTGGAGATCCTGCATCGCGCGCTGAATCGCCGCGGTCGCTGTGCCGAGCGCCAAGCCCTGCGCAAGATTGAAGCTGATGGTCGTCGCCGGGAATTGGCCTTGGTGACTGATCGAAAGGGCCGCAACCGGAGCTGTGGTCCATTTGGCGAAGGCGCTCATCGGGATCATCTGGTTGCTGGTCGGCGAGCGGATATAGAGCTTATCAAGCGTCGCAGGATCGCCCAGAAGGTTCGGCAGCACCTCCTCAATCACGTAATAGGTGTTCACTTGGGTGAAATATTGCGTTACCTGGCGCTGGCCGAACGCGTCATAGAGCGTGTCGTCGATGAGCTGTGGCTGAATGCCGTAGCGAGACGCCATGTCGCGGTCGATCTTCAAGGTCAGCGTCGTGCCGCCGTTTTGTTGGTCGGTTGCAACGTCGCGTAACTCGGGCAGCGATTTCAGTTTGTCGAGAATCTTCTGCGACCAGGCGCTGAGCTCGTCGTAATTGGCGTCCTGCAGGGTGTACTGGAACTGAGTCCTGGAGAAGCGTCCGCCGACGGTCACATCCTGCGCCGCCTGCATGTAGACCTTGAAGCCGGGAATCTGCGCCAGCTGTGGCCGCAGCCTCGCGATCACCTGAAATACGTTGGCGTCGCGCTCCTCCAGCGGCTTGAGCGTGATGAACATGCGCCCATTGTTTTGCGCCGCATTGCCGGTGCCGGTGCCGAGCCCCATCGCCATCGTCTGGACCGCCGGATCGGCCATAACGATCGCTCCAGCCCGTTGCTGCAATTTGTACATCTCGGCGAACGAAACGTCCTGCCCGGCCTCGGTCGTTCCGAAAAGAATGCCGGTGTCCTGCTGCGGGAAGAATCCTTTGGGAATGATGACGAACAGATAACCGGTTGCGATCACTGTGGCGATGAATGTAAGCAGCGTGGCGAAGCGGTGGCGCAGCACGAAATCGACGCCGCGCGCGTAGCCGTTCGCCATCGCAACGAAGCCTTTCTCGCTAAGCTTATAAAGCCGTCCGTGGCGCTCCTCGTCATGGCTCTTGAGAAAGCGAGAGGCCATCATCGGGGTGAGGGTGAGCGAGACGAACGCCGATACGAAGATAGTCATCGCGATCGTGACTGAGAATTCGCGGAACAGCCGCCCGATAATGCCGCTCATCATTAGGAGCGGAATCAGCACCGCGACCAGCGAGACGGAAATCGAGATGATGGTGAAGCCGATCTCTGCGGAGCCTTTGAGGGCGGCCTCAAATGGCTTTTCGCCCTCCTCGATGTGACGCGTGATGTTCTCCAGCATCACGATCGCGTCGTCGACGACGAAGCCGACCGCGATGGTGAAGGCCATCAGCGACAGATTGTCGAGGCTGTAGCCTACCGCCCACATGAGCGCGCAAGCGCCCAAAAGCGCCAACGGCACCGTCACGCTGGGAATGATTGTGGCCCAAAGGTTCCGCAGAAAGACGAAGATCACCATCACGACGAGGGCAATGGTGACCGCGAGCGTGAATTCGACGTCGCGCACGGAGGCGCGGATGGTCGTCGTGCGATCGGAGAGAATGCTGACGTGAACGGTCGGCGGAATCGCAGCCTGCAGAGCAGGCAACGTGGCCTTGATGGCTTCGACCGTGTTGATGACGTTCGCGCCGGGAATCTTGAACACGACGAGAAAGACGCTGCGCTTGCCGTTGGACCACCCGGCCTGCGTCGTGTCGGTCGGCCCCATAACCGCCTGGCCTATGTCTCGGATGCGCACGGGCGCGCCGTTTCGGTAGGCGATGATGACGTCATTCCACGGCTTCGCGGTCGTCAGCTGGTCGTTGTTGTAGATCGTGAATGTCTGTTTGTTGCCCAGGATCGCGCCTTTGGGATTGTCCACGGTGGCAATGGCGATCTGTGAGCGCACGTCCTCAAGCTGGAGGCCCATCTCGACAAGTTTGGCGGGATCGATCTGGACGCGTACGGCCGGCGTCACTTGGCCGCCAATGCGGACGAGAGAGACGCCGGAGATCTGGCTGAGGTGCTGGGCGAGAACATTCTCCGCCGCGTCGTCGACGTCGATGATCGGCGCGACGTCCGACTGAACGGACAGGATGAGGATGGGCGTGTCGGAGGGATTGACCTTCCGATAAGTGGGCGGACTGGGCAGATCTTTCGGCAGTTGTCCCGCAGCGGCGTTGATCGCGGCCTGGATGTCGTTGGCGGCGGCGTCGATGTTGCGGTTGAGATCGAACTGGACGGTGATCGCGGTCGCGCCGAGCGAGCTCGTCGACGTCATCTGCGAGACGCCCGGGATTTGCGCGATCTGCCGTTCGAGGGGCTGCGCGACCGAAGTCGCCATTGTGTCCGGCGACGCGCCGGGCAGCGAAGCCGAGACGGTGATGGTGGGAAAGTCGACCTGCGGCAGGGGCGCAACCGGGAGCGACGGGAAAGCGACGAGGCCGACCAGAAGCACCGCGACCATGATGAGCGTGGTCGCGATCGGGCGATGGATAAAGGGGGCGGAGAGGCCCTTATACATCGGTGCTAGGTTCCGCTCCCCGTGTCGATCGAAACGATCGACCCGGGCTGAAGCAGGAACTCACCTGACGTCACGACGCGGTCGCCTTCCTTCAGGCCCTCTGAGATGACAGCTGTGGTCGTGTCCTGGTGCGCGACCTTCACCTGACGCATCTGCGCGCGGTTCTGATCGTCGACTATGTAGACGTAAAGCCCGTTTTGTCCATGTTGCACCACCTCAGTGGGGACAATCAAGACGCCCTTCTCCATGCCGAGCTGAAGCCCCGTCGTGACCGCCAATCCTGGCCAGAGCGCGTTGTCCTTGTTGTCGAATTCCGCCTTGAGTCGGATTGTGCCGGTCGCTAGATCGACCTGATTGTCGCTGATCGACAATCGCCCGGTCGCAAGCTGGTGACCTTCGGCGTCCGTGACCGTCACTTTGGGCGAGCCGGAAGCGAGCGCTTGGTTGATGCGGATCACATGCTCCTGCGGTTCGGCGAAGATCATGGAAATCGGCTGCAATTGCGCAATCGAGACAATGCCGGTCTGTTGCCCGGCGTTGACGAGATTGCCCTCATCGATGAGGCGGAACCCGGCGCGGCCCGAAATCGGGGCCTTGATGGTCGTATAGTCGAGCTGGGTCCTCGCGGCGTCGATCGCCGCGGCGTCGGCGGCGATCGAGGCGGTCAGCTGCAGCACCAGGGCGTTCTGCGTATCCAGTTGCTGCTTGGTGGCGAAGTCCTGCTTGGCGAGCGTGGCGAAGCGAGTGAGATCGAGTTTCGCATTGGCGAGGTTGGCCTCGTCCTGCGCCTTCTTGGCGACGGACTGGTCGAGCGCGGCCTGGAACGGCCTGGGGTCGATCTGGGCCAGAAGATCCCCCTGCTTGACCATTTGGCCTTCGTTAAAGGCGATCTTCATGATCTGGCCGTCGACTCGGGCCCGGACCAAAACGGTATTGTAGGCCTGGACCTGGCCGATGCTTTGGAGAAGGACCGGAAAATCTGCGCGCTTCACCGGCGTCACAGTGACAACAATCGGAGCGGGGCCGGTTCCTTGAGACTGTTGGCCTTGCCCTTGCACCGATGCGGTCTGGGCGTGCTCAGTCCAGATCCTGTCGTGCAGCCCATGGGTGAGCCCGCCCGCGGCCGGAAGCCACCGGTCCGCCGTTTCGGGCGCGTAAACGCCATAGGCGACGGCTGCGCCGCACGCCAATATGGCGATCCACGCGAACCCGCCAAGCTTCATCGTCGAAAGCCTTTCTCGCCTCAAAAGACAACCGCGCGAGACGAAGCGCCTTCACGCACTGCGGCGCCGCGCCGGATTTCCCCAGCACACAGCGTTTTCCGGACGCCGGTTCTTACGGGAAATCCGGCTATACCATCCTTTTGAGCGGTGCGGGACCTCATCAACCAAATTTGACCGGCCGCGTTCCTTTCGCCCTTCAGGCGTTCCCGGCGCGTCTGCCCGATCTAAAACGACACGTTTGAGGGAATGAAGGCTTTAATCTGCGCCGCCGGGACGAAATACTTTGCAATATCGGTCGTGCGAGCTGGTGCGCCAACGATTAATGGGGGCGACGTCACCGAAATCTTGCGGCTCATGATTCCCAGCAGGCAGAGATCGCCGGCGTCAAACACGCCCGAACCGGAATTGCCGGTGGTGGCGACATCGGCAATGGCGGTGTCGAACCGCCCCCGCAAGTCGGCCGGAATCGCTTGACGGGGCAGGATCCTCGAGGGCGCTGTGCCCTCGGGAATGGCGACGACAACCCTCTCCCCAGCAAAGGGCGGACGCGCGCATAGCGGCGTGCGTCGCATCTGCAGACCGACCGGCAGCTTCGTCCCATCAACCGACAAGAGTGTCAGATCTACGCTGTCGAGGCTGCCTTGCTTGACGAGCGCAGCCGGCAAATCTTGCCCGGCAATGACGACGTGGGGTTTTGTCTGCGCGAAGTCTCCGGCCACGTGCGACGCGGTCAGAATAAGGCCATTGCCGAGATAAATGCCATAGCCCGGCCATGGTTGCTGCGGCGTGTGGTTGATATGAACCGCGAGCGCGGTGAGCGCGGAACGATCCGATTGCGCCCTCACGGGGACCGGTGTCAGCGCGACCAGCAGCGCGGCGCAGCCAACGGCCAGGACACTCGCCGCGACCGTCATGGAATCCCTTTCCCGCGTCGCGGTAACCGCTCTTCGCCGGCGCCAACCGGACAGAGGACACAGATCCCTTAAAGACCGATCTTGAGCAAACCTCTAGAAATGGGCGGATTGAAGGAGTGTGTTGAGGACGGTGTGGATCGGGTCGGACAGCGTATCCCAGCCTCGGCCCACGAGCGACGTAAAGAGGCGAAACAGACAGAGCACTTCAATCAAGGCCGCGAAAATAAGATTGAGGAATGTAGATCCTCTGGGGCTTCGCAATCCTACCTCGTCATGCATCATGTGGTCATAAGGAACTTTCTGAACATAAGAGGCCGTCCTGCCGAAAAATGAGAATGCCGTTAGGCCGAAATACTGCAGTCTACCCGATATAATGAAAATGAACGAATACAGTAGTCCAATTATCGCGACGATAATTTCCGTATTACGATCGTGGATATTGTCCAAGACGAACCACGTTGCCGCGAGTATAACCAGCCCGGCGACAAGTCGGAACAGAACCACCAGCGCACTAAACATGGGGGCACCAGTTTGTATTGATATTGTTATTAATCAAACCGCCGGCGGCGAGAGGACAGTCCCATAGCTCGGCAAAATTTGCTTGTCCAGATACGGGCGCGCCGGCGGACAAAATTCCCGACCGCCCAAGCGCCTCTGGCTGTTGAAGAATCAGGGACACCGTCGTCGCGAAGGCGGAGCCCCCCTTTCTGGTCGGCTTGTTTTGGACTTAGATTCGCTTACACTGCACCGCGTCAATTGCGGCAGCGGTCGGGGTCCGGCGCGGCCTAGGGTCGGTGCGCCCGCTAGATCC
>Ga0210408_10005431_pt1 | contig 11207 bp, 7 predicted proteins | sample IncBWH4MmetaG_FD_155471 | JGI IMG/M metagenome (GOLD analysis project Ga0210408, IMG submission 155471) | Forest soil microbial communities from Barre Woods Harvard Forest LTER site, Petersham, Massachusetts, United States - Inc-BW-H-4-M | ecosystem: Environmental > Terrestrial > Soil >... | reverse complement strand
TACTGGAAAGAGGTCCTTGCAGCAATCGTGATTGGAGTGTCAAAGGAAACAGTGAAGCATCCGCTGTTGGCGCTCAGGGCAATTTCGTTTGGCTGGGGTACATGGTTGTTATTTTATTACGCTGTTGCACCCAAAGTTTTGTATCCGGTTTTTAGACGGATATTCACGCCTTCAGGCTACCCATTTAGTCCAGGACAACTGATTTGGACGGTCACGTCATTGTTGGTGCTGGTAGGAAGTGGGTGGATTGTTGCTCGCTTTCATCGTCCCAATCGGATAACGACAGTGTTGCTATTCGCTTTATCTGTTTTCATCGTTCAGCTTCGAACGTTCCCATGGCTTTGGTCCACTGCCGCCAATAGTTTAACCAACACGAGATTTCTTCCTTACTTGATAGACGGCTTGGAAATTCAGATTCTTTGGCCAGCAGCGATATTGTTCGGAGGGCTACTTACACGGACTAAACGATAGTGACAGAGTTGCGACAGCGAAGCATTAGTCGTTCTCCCTGGATTTGGTCGCATGCTTAGCTACATCCAATGCCGCACTGTGGTTTCCCTCGCGCTGGCCCTCGTCGCCACTACCGCTACCTTCGCTGATCTATCAGAAGATTTTGTGCCATTGCGTGACGATCCCGCGATTGAGTACGCCACTCGCCCAGCTCACGATCTCATCTCGATCTTGAATGAAGAGGTTGCAGCGGGAAGGGCTCACCTAAAGTTCGATGACGACCAAGGATATCTGCGGTCGGTACTGGAGACTCTCAAGATTCCCATCGAGTCCCAGATGGCGGTCTTCTCTAAAACCAGCGTGCAGGCTCGACTGATTAATCCGCAGAACCCACGCACGCTCTTTTTCAATGACTCAGTGGTCGTGGGCTGGGTCCGAGGCGGATTCATTGAGGTGGCCGCAGAATCGCCGCAGCAAGGAATCATTTTCTACAGTCTGTCGCAGGAAAGGCAAGACAAGCCAAGATTCGAGCGCAAGAACGATTGCCTGACTTGCCACGATTCCTACGACGCGCTCGGAGTTCCCGGAATGCTGGTGCGAAGCAATTTTACGGGTCCGAACGCGATGACGTTGCGCAGCCTCGGCAGTTACAACACCGACCACCGTAGCTCGCTGGAGCAACGTTGGGGCGGCTGGTACGTTAGCGGCAACAGCGGCTCGATTCGTCACATGGGGAATGCAATGGTCACTGATGAAGACCATCCAGATTCAGCAATTGGGCCGGAGACCCTGAATCTCGATTCGCTCACGGGAAAGTTCGATACACGCGCGTTTCTCTCACCATACAGCGACATCGTTGCGCTCATGGTCTTTGAACACCAAATGCACATCATGAATCTATTCACACGCCTGGGTTGGCAGGTCCGATATGCGTTATCTCACCCAGGCCGAGAGCAAAGGTATTGGCGTGCTACGGCCAACGAGTTAGTTGATTACATGCTTTTTGTCGATGAGGCTCCCCTCGCCACTCCCATTCACGGCACTTCGGGTTTTGCGGAGAAGTTTTCGCGCGAGGGTCCGTACGACGGCAAAGGCCGGTCGCTGAAACAACTCGATCTTGAACGAAAGCTGATGCACTATCCGTGCAGCTACATGATCTACTCAGACAGTTTCGATGCGCTGCCTGCCGAGGCCCGCGATGCTGTGTACAAGCGTCTCTGGCGAATCTTGTCAGGAACAGAGAAGAATCCGAAATACGCTCGGCTCTCGCTCGCTGATCGACAAGCAGTGGTCGAAATCCTGCGGGAGACAAAGAAGAACTTGCCTGCGTACTTCCAACCAGTCGCGTAATAAGCTGAGTACGTCGCCCGTCCCGATACTAGGGCGTCAAGCCGAGGAGATGGCTTCACCACGCTCGTGGAATTTCTCGAACATCTCCTTGCGCCGGCGAGCTTGGCTGTAATCAGGATTTAAGACCTGCACGTGGCGCACTGGTGTAGACTCCCACGATGCAACAGGCCCTCCGAAGAATGCGAACCATCGGCTCATTTCTAATCGCGCTTTTAGGTGTAGCCGTCTTAGGTTTGGGCGTTAAGACGGTAAGTCCGGGATATATGATCCTCGGGCTACTTACTGTATTTGCATCCGCGCCACTACTCGCACGGCGCTAAACATTCATGGCCGCACACGACAATGGCTAGGACGTGTACGGCCCGGCCTTGTTCATGGACGCCTGAGGAATCTGAAGTAGAAGGCTGAGAAGACCAAGACGATGCCAATATTTACTGCCAGCCGTTCCCAGAGTCGGTTTCTGAAGAACGCGAAATCTACACCGACTATGACGGCCACCATCGCCACCACGTAAAGGACGTTAGCTACCTGTCTGCCCATTTCAGATTAGTAGCCCGAATGCCAGAGCGCAAGTCCTTTCCAAAAGCCCTCCCACAGGATCAGGAATGGGAGTGCGGGCGCGAGCGCATGCAAGCCCGGTGGTGTCCAGAGGCCTGACCAAGCATTAACGGAGAACATGAACAATAATATACGCTCGGCGAAGCAATTAATCGTATGGCCCCGAGAATAGCGCGAAACCCAAAATCCAGGCAGAAGCATCTCTTCGAAGAGCCTGTTAACCGGTTCTCGCTTCCAGCTACGGCACTTTTCAGTTTCCTCAAAGAGAGACGTGGAATGACCAGTTGGACCATCCGTGATTTTGCTAAGACGTTGAGCCTGAGGACAGTCGATGCGAAGGGGGCTCTCGCAATCCTGGAAATGCAAGGTTATGTGAAGCCAACTGGATCAAAGGAATGGATGACGACACCAGCGGGTGAGACCGTTTCTGGCTCCAAGGCTCCACGGTACAATCCAGAAACGGTTGACCAGTCTCTTGCCTCGTTCGCCGAACACCTGAAGCGAGTGAATCAAGATTCATCGGCTGAGTACAAGATCACGCAGGCCGTCGCCTTCGGTGATTTCCTATCGGGAAGGCCCCGCGTCCAGGCTGCGGATGTTGGAATCGGGCTCGAACCTCGGAATCCCACGGCACACCACCCACACTGGGCGGGCGAAAGAGAGAGACAAGAAGCCTTTCTAAAACAATTACGAGGGAAGACGCCGCTCCTAAACCTCCAGCCTTATGCCGAATGGATGAACGCGAGAACGCATCGGAAGTTGCTCGGCTCTGGCTGATGATCTGATATGAGCCGGTTCAGGAAGAACTCTGGCTCGTAGAATTCTTTATCCCTTTGAACACACGGACGCCAGCATTAACGGCGTCCTGGACACGCTGGACCTGATCCTGCGCCCGATCAGCGACCCGAATTGCTTGCACGGCTATCTCACGAACCTTGGCTTGTCCACGTTCGATGCTGCCAGTAACCTCTTCCAAACCTTCCCGAATTTGTTTGCCGATTTTCGGTGCGAATAATATGGCAAGTCCTGCCCCGATAACGGCTCCGAGGCCAAATGCAATCGTTGATTTCATTGGGGACCTCCAGTACCTTCAGCGGATACAACGTGCTCGCCGCGCTCTCTGAATCTATCGAACATCGCTTCTCGGCCGCGCATCTGAGAAGGGAGCCTGAATTCGTTTCGGCGCGATGGGTTGGATGCGCGGGAGCATCGCATAATTATCGCGACAGGTGGGGCGGTTGCGCAAATTGGTTGTTTGCAACGGACGTTTCGGCCCGCCTGGTCGCATTAGATCAAAGGCACGAGAAAGTTCTTCGTTTCCAACTCGGTTCATCAAAATGTGAGTTCGCAAGCCTCCAGAGTTATACTCGCCCTACTCGAAGCTGGCGGGAGACCCATGGCGATTCTCAGTGGCAAGCGCCTCGGGCCCTATGAAATCCTCTCTGCGATTGGCGCGGGTGGGATGGGTGAGGTGTACCGCGCCCGGGATACCCGCCTAGAGCGCATCGTTGCCGTCAAAATCCTTCCTGATCACCTCTCCGATAGAGCCGAATTGCGCGAGCGGTTCGAGCGGGAAGCGCGAACGATTGCTAGCCTGAACCATCCCCACATCTGCACCCTCCACGACATCGGCCACCAAGACGGAACTGATTTCCTGGTTATGGAGTATCTGGAAGGCGAGACGCTGGCCGAGCGGCTGAAGAAGGGTCCTCTGCCGCTCGATCAGGTCCTGCAATATGCCATCGAGATTGCCGACGCGCTCGACAAGGCGCATCGCAAGGGGATCACGCACCGCGATCTGAAGCCGGCCAACATCATGCTCACCAAGTCTGGCACGAAGCTGCTGGACTTCGGTTTAGCGAAGCTGAAAAAAGACACAGTGCCTGCGAACGTCACTCTTTCCAAGATTCCCACAGAAGATGCAGTAACCGCGCAAGGGACAATCCTCGGAACACTTCAGTACATGGCGCCGGAACAATTGGAGGGCGGCGAAGTTGATGCGCGCACCGATATTTTTGCTTTTGGGGTGGTGGTCTACGAGATGGCCACGGGGAAGAAGGCTTTCGAGGGCAAGAGTCAGGCGAGCTTGATCGCCAAGATCCTTGAGACGGATCCTCCGCCGATATCGTCCCTGCAGCCGATGACGCCTCCGCAACTAGATCGCGTGGTGAAGAAGTGTCTCGCCAAGGAACCGGAAAAAAGATGGCAGGCTGCCAGCGATATCAGTGACGAATTGAAGTGGATTGCCGAGAGTGGCTCGCAGATCGCATCTCAGATGAGTGCCCCGATGAAAGGCATGCGAACGCTGGGGCGGCGACCGATGATCGTTGGAGGTACGCTGCTCTTCGGCGCGGTGATTGCGAGCTTGGCCGTTTGGAATCTCAAGCCCACGCCTGCGTCTCCGCCAAAGCCTGTCTCACGGCTCACGATCACATTGCCGCCGGGCCAACAATTGGCTGGTCTGGATAGTGGATCAGCTGTCGCCCTTTCTCCTGATGGCACACGTCTCGCCTATGTCGCCCGCCAGGCAGGCACGCAACTGATTTATCTGCGAGCGATGGATAGCCTGGAGGCCAAGTCCATTCCCGGCACGGAAGGAGCCGTCAGCCCCTTCTTCTCGCCCGACGGTCAATGGGTAGGATTTTTCGCGGCTGGAAAGCTGAAAAAGGTCTCGGTGAGTGGTGGCGCGGCGGTAACACTCTCTGATGCCCCACAATCTCAAGGGGCGAGTTGGGGCATCCAGGGGATGATCGCCTTCGCACCCACAGTGGCCTCAGCTCTCCAGCAAGTGTCGGACGCGGGAGGCACACCGCATTCGCTGACTCGTCTCGAGATAGGGGAAACCACACACGGCTGGCCGGAGTTCTTGCCTGACGGCAAGGCAGTGCTCTTTGCTGCCGGAGGCGGCGGTAATTGGAACAACGCTCAGGTTGCCGTCCACTCGATCGTGACGGGAGAACAGCGGAGCCTGATCCGAGGAGGGATGCAAGCCCGCTACACGCCCTCCGGACACCTGGTTTATGCGCAAGGGGGAAGCCTCATGGCCGTGCCGTTCGATCCCCAGCGGCTTGCGGTCGCGGGCGCGGCAGTCCCCGTGGTGGAGGGCGTCCTGAAAAACCTCAACGGTGCTGCCCAGTACACTGTTTCCTCCACGGGATCGCTTGTCTATGTTCCGGGGAGCGCTCAGGCAGCTCAACGCGGACTGGTATGGGTCCGTCGCAATGGGGCGGAGCAGCCCTTGGCCGCCCCTGCACGCGGCTACTTTCAGCCGCGGCTTTCCCCCGATGGCCGTCGGGTAGCCGTGACGATCACGGAACAGGAGACGCAAGTCTGGCTCTACGATCTCTCCCGCGAGACGTTGACTCGGTTGACATTTGCGGGGAATGCGAACCAATTTCCGGCTTGGACACCGGACGGCAAGCGGATTGCGTTTTCATCAAACAAGGAAGGGCCGTTGAACCTCTTCTGGCAACTGGCCGACGGCAGTGGCGGGCTGGAGCGGTTGACAACCAACGAGTACACCCAAGCTCCAAATTCCTGGTCCCCGGATGGGCAACTGTTGGCCTTCGTTGAAGTCAATCCCACCACGCAGCGGGACATCTGGGCGCTGCGGCTGGGCGACCCTTCGGCAGGCTCAGGGCAAGTCCGCAAGGCGCAGCCGTTCCTCCGAACACGATTCGACGAAGGCGCGCCACGGTTTTCCTCCGACGGGCACTGGCTGGCCTATGTCTCGGATGAATCGGGCCGCAATGAGATTTACGTGCAGCCCTATCCGGGCCCCGGCGGGAAGTGGCAAATCTCGACGGAGGGAGGCAATGAGCCAGTGTGGAACCCTAAGGGGCGGGAGTTGTTCTACCGCAGCGGCGAAAGGATGATGGCCGTGGACATTGCCACTCAGCCCAGCTTTGCTGCGGGCACACCCCGGATGCTCTTCGAGGGACGGTACGAACCGGCTCCATTTCTAGCCGCGAACTACGATGTCTCACCTGACGGCCAGCGCTTCCTGATGCTAAAGGAAAGCGGACAAGATACGCCAACTACACAAATCAACGTCGTGCTGAACTGGTTTGAAGAGTTGAAACAGAGGGTTCCCGCAGGGAAGAAGTGATGACGCTCGCCACCGGTACAACGCTCGGGTCGTACCAGATCACTAGCCCTATTGGCGCGGGCGGCATGGGAGAAGTGTATCAGGCGCACGACACCAAACTCGGGCGCGACGTTGCCGTCAAAGTCTTGCCGGAAGCTTTCGCGCACGATTCCGAAAGGCTTTCCCGTTTTCAGCGCGAAGCGAAGATGCTGGCCTCACTGAACCATTCCAACATCGCCACAATTCATGGGCTGGAACAATCCAACGGCACGAGCTATTTGGTGATGGAGTTGGTGTCAGGCGAGACGTTGCAAGAGCGCATCAAGCGAGACGGGGCGGTTCCAGTCGAAGAAGCGTTGGCAATCGGGAAGCAGATCGCTGAGGCACTGGAAGCAGCACATGAGAAAGGCATCATTCACCGCGACCTCAAGCCCGCGAACGTGAAGGTGACGCCGGAAGGCAAGGTGAAGGTGCTGGATTTTGGGTTGGCCAAGGCGTTCGCGGGTGATGCGGCCGATGGCAATCCTTCCCAATCGCCAACGCTGAGTGCGATGGCTACGATGCAAGGTGTGCTCCTAGGTACCGCAGCGTACATGAGCCCGGAACAGGCTCGCGGGAAGGCAGTCGATAAGCGCACCGATATTTGGGCGTTCGGCTGCGTGCTGTACGAACTGCTGACCGGCAAGCAAGCATTCCAAGGCGAGGACGTAACGGAAATTCTGGCCGCCGTAGTGAAAACCGAGCCCGACTGGAGTCAATTGCCGCAAGCAAGCCCGTCAACCATCCGGGCCTTGCTCCATCGCTGCCTCCAGAAAGACCGGCGTCAACGCCTCCACGACGCCGCCGATGTTCGGATTGAAATCGAGGACGCACTCAGCGCGTCTGCGAGCACCACTCCTGTTGCATCTGAGGTTCGCCAGAATCCGACGTGGCGATGGGTACTAGTCACGGCACTCGCGCTCGTAATCGGAGCAACGATCGCAGGGTTTACGGTGTGGAAGCTGCGGCCGGCGGAGCGACTGCCCGATGTCACTCGCCTGCTCGTCGGCGTCGCACCGGCCGAGGGTTTGCAGACGGCTGCCCAAGGGCTTGTGTCGGCTGGAAGGGGAAGGCCGACTCGAACCGCGATGGCCTTGTCACCCGATGGCAAATACCTCGTTTTCGTCGGCTTTCAGTCTGGCAAGCGACAACTGTATCTCAAAGCGATGGATCAACTCGAAGCCACGCCAATTCCCGGTACAGAAGGCAGTGACAGTCCGTTTTTCTCGCCAGATGGGCAATGGATAGGCTTCTACCAGGGCGTAGTGGAGGTTGGGGCAATAGGCGAGTTGAAAAAGGTGCCCCTCAGCGGTGGGCCGCCAGTGACGCTTTGCAAGACGCCGCCTATGTACGGGGTGAGCTGGGGACCTAACGACATCATTGTTTTCGCTGGCGAAAGAGGGGGCGGCTTGTCGCGAATCTCAGCCTCCGGCGGCACGCCGCAGCTACTGACGACCGTTGATTTGAAGAAAGGAGAATACAGTCATCGGCTGCCACAGATGCTGCCGGGCGGCCAGGCTGTGCTCTTTACCGTCCAGAAAGCCGATCGTCGTTGGGATGATGCGCAGATTGTGGTGAAATCATTGGTAAGCGGCGAACAGAAAGTTTTGATCGAGAATGGAACCGACGCGCGGTATGTATCCACGGGTCACTTGGTATTTGCCCGATCAGGGACATTAATGGCCGTTCCTTTTGATGTGGCACGGATGACAATTAGCGGAGGGCCCATCGGAATTATAGAAGGCGTTATGCAGGACGTGAATTCACCTACGGGTATCGGTGACACGGGTGCCGCGCAGTTCAGCGTGTCAGGCTCCGGAACGCTTGTCTACTTGGCAGGCGGAACATTTCCGGGCACTGACCAGTTGATGGTTTGGGTTGATCGGACCGGCGCAACGGAACCAATTCCCGTTCTTGTACCGCAGGGCGCTTACTTAGTACCGCGGATTTCGCCGGACGGTAGGCAGCTAACGTTTTATACCGCCGGGATCGACACGAACGTGTGGATCTACGATCTGTCCCGGGGTGCGCTGTCGCGTGTGACTACCGAGGGAGTGAACAAGTTTCCGATCAGGACTCCGGACGGCCAGCGGGTGACGTTCTCCTCCACGACGGCGGGACCTGGGAACCTATTTTGGAAGCTTACCGACGGCAGTGGCAAAGCGGAAAGGCTCACGACAGATGAGCATGTGCAGATTCCGAGTTCTTGGTCCCCGGATGGAAAGACGCTGGCGTTCCTCCAACAAATTGGGCCAAACAACTGGGACATTTGGACATTGTCGTTTGACAACGGGTCAGCCAAAGTAAGGCCGTTCCTAGAAACGCCTTTCTTTGAGGAGCACGCTGAGTTTTCTCCTGATGGTCGCTGGCTTGCGTACGCGTCGAATGAATCGGGGCGTAACGAGATCTATGTGCAACCGTATCCCGGCCCCGGAGGAAGGCAGCAAGTGTCCACGCAAGGGGGGAGAGAGCCGGCTTGGGCGCATAACGGAAGGGAGCTGTTCTACAAGGCGCAAGGGACGAACGACGCGATGAAAATGATGGCAGTGGAGGTGACGCTGGGAACGAGACTCACAGCTGGTCCACCCCGGGTTCTTTTTGAGGCCAACGGTTGGCCAGGCACAAATATGATCAGGGGATACGACGTCACATCCGACGACAAACGTTTCGTCACGGTCCAGTTGAAGCACCTGCCAACGCTGATGATCAGCCAGATGATCCTCGTCCTGAACTGGTTCGAAGAATTGAAGCACCGCGTGCCCACCGGAAAATAGCCGCAATGATCGGCCAAACCGTCTCGCACTATCGCATCCTGGAAAAGCTCGGTGGCGGCGGCATGGGTGTGGTGTACGAAGCGGAAGACCTCAAGCTGCACCGCCATGTCGCGTTGAAGTTCCTGCCGCAAGAATTGGAGAACGATCCTGCCGCCCGCGAAAGGTTCCAGCGGGAAGCGTTCGCTGCCTCGGCGCTCAATCATCCCAACATTTGCACGATCTACGAAATCGATGAAGCCATCGGGCGGTACTTCATCGCTATGGAGTTGCTGCAGGGGCAGACGCTGAAGCATCGGCTCACAGGAAAACCTTTGCCGATGGAGCAAGTGCTGGACTTGGGAGCAGAAATAGCCGACGCGCTGGACGCCGCCCACGCCAAGGGGATTGTGCACCGAGACATCAAGCCTGCGAACATCTTCGTTACGGATCGTGGGCAGGCGAAGATTCTGGATTTCGGCTTAGCCAAAGTAGAGCAGCGACCGAAGGTGGCGGAAGGGATCGGGGCTTCACAACTGCCAACGGCGGGGGCGACCGAAGAGAACTTGACAAGTCCCGGCGCGATGCTAGGTACGGTGGCTTATATGTCGCCGGAGCAAGCGCGAGGGGAAGAACTAGATTCTCGGACGGACTTGTTCTCCTTTGGTGTGGTGCTGTACGAGATGGCCACGGGCAGGCTGCCGTTTCCTGGCAGCACTTCGGCCGTCATCTTCAATGCGATTCTAAGCAAAGCGCCCACACCGCCGACACGATTGAATCCAGAACTGCCTCCGAAGCTCGAAGAGATCGTCAATAAGGCGCTTGAGAAAGATCGGAAGCTGCGCTATCAGAATGCCGCTGACACTCGCACGGATCTGCAGCGGCTGAAGCGAGATTCAGATTCGGCTCGTGCCACCGCGGCAGCAGCCGAAGCTAGATTGAAGCCCGCCCGTACATCCATTCGATGGGCGGTGGTCACCGGTGCAACAGTATTGGTCATCGGACTGGCCGTGGGCGGCTGGCTGTTTTTCTATCGCAAGGCGCATACCCTGACTGACAAAGACGCCATCGTGCTCGCTGATTTCACGAACACGACGGGCGATACGGTCTTCGACGGCACGCTGCGGCAAGGAATTGCCGTACAACTGGAACAATCACCCTTCTTGAGCATTGTGTCTGACCAGCGAATCCAAGAGACTCTACAGATGATGGGCCAGAGTCCGGATGTGAAACTCACCGCGCAGATTACACGGCAGATTTGTCAGCGAATGGCGAGCGCGGCAGTTCTCGAAGGCTCCATAGCGCAGATCGGCACGCAGTACCTTTTGACACTAAAAGCCGTCAACTGCGGAAGCGGCGAATCGCTCGGCAGCACGGAAGCTCAGGCCAGCGACAAAAACCATGTGCTCGATGCTCTGGGAAAGTCAGCTTCGGAAATCCGCAACAAGTTGGGTGAATCGCTTGCCACCGTTCAAAAATTTGATACGCCATTTGAACAGGCCACCACTCCATCCCTCGAAGCACTCCAAGCCTACAGCTTCGGACAAGAAGCTCTGAAGAAAGGCGACCCAGTCGCCGCTGTGCCTCTGCTCCAGCGAGCCATCAGTCTCGACGGGAATTTCGCTATGGCCTATGCCGCTCTCGCTGCCGCCTACATTGATATGGGAGAGGTCAATCTACCAACAGAGCCCATGAAAAAGGCCTACGAGCGACGAGGGAGGGTGACCGATCGAGAAAGGTTTTACCTAGACTTTCATCACGATTATACGCTAACTGGAGACCTCGAAAAGGCTCGCCAGACGCTACTGCTTTGGGCACTGGCATATCCGCGGGATAGTCAAGCACGGTCCAACTTGGGTAGTGTCTCAGTTTGATTTTCAGGCACCTTGAAGCACTCCGCACGTGTGGCATACTTGACGCATGGCGAAGCGTCCCCGCGATCCAAACCAGCTCGCAAAGCTCATAGTCGATAT
>Ga0210408_10005429_pt1 | contig 11209 bp, 8 predicted proteins | sample IncBWH4MmetaG_FD_155471 | JGI IMG/M metagenome (GOLD analysis project Ga0210408, IMG submission 155471) | Forest soil microbial communities from Barre Woods Harvard Forest LTER site, Petersham, Massachusetts, United States - Inc-BW-H-4-M | ecosystem: Environmental > Terrestrial > Soil >... | reverse complement strand
GCCGCCCATCGCGATCGCCACCGCCGCAGCCACCGGGATGCCGTGCGCAATCATGTACGACGCAGTCACCGCGCTCAATGAGGCGATGAAGCCGACCGACAGGTCGAACGTCCTGGTACACAGTGGGATCACCACGCTCAGCGCCATCAGGCCGGTGGCCGCGTTCTCGTCCAGGATCTGCCGCGCGGTCGTCCAGGTCGGGAACGTCGAGGGAGCCCAGAGCGTGAAGATGACGGCGATCGCGAGCCACACGTAGAGGGCCCCGATGTTGCGGAACGAGAGCGCGCCGGGCATTCGCACCCGCGCGACGGCGCGGCGGCGGGGTTCGCTGGCGGCCGCGCCCGGGCCGGGCACGCCCGGGTGCCCGGAGCCTGGGCGGGCTGGGCCCGGGCTGGCCGCGCCGACGGCGGGGGCGTTCCTTGGGGAGCTCACCGTGGGGTTCATTGCTCGTCCGTTCCTTCGATAGCGTGGTGCAGGATCGCTTGCGTCACCTGGTTGCCGTCCAGTTCGCGGGCGACGACCCCGTCCCGCAGCACGAGGATGCGGGTACACATCGCGAGCAGGTCGCCGATGTCGGTGGAGGACACGATCACGCCAAGCCCTCGCTCAGCCTGCCGCGCGATCAGTTCGTAGAGCGCGATCCGGGTGGCGATGTCCACCCCCGCGGTGGGCTCGCAGAGCAGCAGCACGGACGGCTCGAGCGCCAGGCACCGGGCCATCAGCACCTTCTGCTGGTTGCCCCCGCTGAGCGTGGAGATCGGGGCGTCCTGTCCGGCGGTGCGTATCTGCAGCCGCTGAACCCAGTCGCGGACCAGCGCGGTCTCGCGGGACCTGCTGTGCGCGACCCCGTTCCGGAGACGGTCGAGGATCGGCAGCGTCAGGTTCTCCGCCACGCTGAACTCGGCGATCACGCCTTCCCGCGCGCGGTCGGCCGGTACCAGGGCGAGGCCCGTCAGTCCGTTCGGCCCAATGTCGGTCCATTGCCCGCCGCGGTCCGGCAGCCGCAGCTGACCGCTGGCCTCGCGGCCCAGCGCGCCCGCCAGCACGTAGGGCAGCTGCTCGCTGCCCGAGCCCGCCAGCCCGGCCACACCGAGCACCTCACCCTTCCGCAGCGTGAAGCTGACGCCGTTCAGGTAGCGCGTGTGCAGGTCCCTGGCCTCCAGGAGGGCAGGCGCGCCGGATGCGGCCGGGACCTCCGCGCGGAAGTCCGGGTCTACCTCCTCGCCCACCATGAGCGAGGCCAGCTCGCGCGGGGTCAGGTCCGCGACGGCGCGGGTGGCCACGACGCGGCCGCCGCGCAGCACCGTCACGCGGTCGGCCAGCTGGAAGATCTCATCGATGCGGTGCGAGACGTACAGCACGCTCGCACCGGCGCGCCGGACCTCACCGATCAGCTCGAAGAGCTGCGCGACCTCGTGCGGCGGCAGCACCGCGGTCGGCTCGTCCAGCACGAGGACGCCCCGGCCGCCGTCCCAGCCCTGGAGCGCGGCGACGATCGCCACCACGACCCGCTCGACCGGCGTGGCCTCGGCCAGCGGCCGGTGCAGGTCGATGTCAACCCCGAAGCGGCCCAGCAGCTCGCGTGCGGTACGCTCCTGCTCGGCCCAGCGGATGTTGCCGAACCGGCCCCGGACGTAGGCATGCCGCAGCGCGAGGTTGTCCATCACGCCCAGTTCCAACACATGGCCCAGATCCTGATGGACGAAGCGCAGCCGGTCGTGGCCGTGCTGGAGGCCGGACCCGAGCTCGAACGGCTTGCCGGCGAACCAGGCCCGGGCGCCGGGATCCGGGTGGTGGTAGCCCGCCAGCGACTTGATCAGCGTGGACTTGCCCGAGCCGTTCTGGCCCACGAGAGCGTGGATCTCGTGCTCGCGCACGTCCAGGTCCACGTCGATCAGGGCGCGGGTCCCGCCGAACGTCTTGGATAGGCCCTCGATCTTCAGCAAGGCGGAGTCGGACCCGATGCCTTCGACGCCGCTGGCGCGCAACACGCCATCCCGCTCCAGGGCTGTACTCCCGCCCGTGCCGGAACCTGTCATCTGAACCCTCATCCCATACACCCGGGGCCATCGCGCTCTAACCATGAATATTGACTTGACTTCAGTTAAGGTACTCGTCTGGCTGTCTGCTGGTCAAGCGTCGTTAGCGGATTGCTACATATAACTTGAGGTGACGTTGAATCAGGGGACGATACCGGCAGTACGGCTAGGGGTCGCCCTGATCAAGCCGTTGCTTGCGTGTGCTGCGGCTGACTCTGGGATCGGCGGGTACAGCGGGCAAGCTGCTTAGCGCGAGCGATGTCGGGGTCACGCGCGTCCGGTGGCAGCGGCTCCAGCCGCCCGCGAGCCGTGCGCTGGCGCTTGCTGATACGAATCTGGCGCACATCAGCTCACCGCTGCTACGGCGCAGGCTGTCACCGGCTGCGACAGCCGGGGCAGACGAGGTAGACGGGGCAGACAGGCGGTCACCTTCAGGCGGGCCGGCTGGTGCGGCGGGATGCTACGGCCATCGGGAAGCAGCGCGCCGGTGTCCTCAAACACCACGACGCCGTTGCAGAGCAGGCTCCATCCCTGTTCGGGATGAGACGCCATGACGTGAGCCGCCTCGCGATCCGATGCGTCCGCGCGCGGACAGGGAGGTTGATGCTGGCACATGATGGACTCCGATCGTGCCCTGGCCCAGAATTTGACCTGACTTCAGTTAAGTTACTCTCTCGATGTATCCTGGTCAAGCGTCGTTAACGGTTTGCGACATATATTGAGGTGACGTTGAATCAGGAAACAATGGCGGCGGTACGGCTGCCGCGCTGGCAGAGCGAGGCCGAGCTGGTGGCGGTCCCGGACCCCGAGCCTGGCCTGGGCCGAGGTGCTGCTCAAGGTGAGGCCGCCAGGCTCTGCCATAGCGACCTGTACCTCATGGAGCGGTCCGCGGGAACGCTCGGGCGCGGGCCATCCGGGCCGAGACCGAGTGCTTCACGCTAGGCCAGGCGGCGGACGCCTACCGGCGGCTGCGCCGCGGCGAGATGCAGGGCCGTGCCATGGTTACGCCGGGTCGCTGGTAACCTACCTGATGTCGCATCAGTTTGACATCCACGGACATCGTGGCGATTTATCCTAGCTGGGGCTTAACAAACTGGCTCCCAGCACCATATACTGAACTGAACTAAGCTCAAATAGCAACGGAGTCACGATGAGCGTGCTGACCGATACCGCGTCCTATCCCATCACGCCGGCCACCGCCCGCCACCTCGGGCGCCCGCTGTTCGGCCATGTCATCGAGGGCCAGGTGGTTCCGTCTCTGGACGGCGCGACCATGCCGGTCATCGACCCTGCCACGGGCGAGCAGGTCGCCACCGCCTCGGCAGGCTCCGCCGCCGATGTGGAGCGGGCCGTGCGATCCGCGCGCGCCGCCTTCGACGACGGCCGCTGGCGCAACCTCCCACCGCTGGAGCAGGAGCGCCGTCTGCGTAGGCTCGCGGCGCTGCTGGCCGAACGGGCCGACGAGTTCGCCGAGCTCGACGTCATCGATTCCGGGCTGCTCCGGATGTATTCGGGTTTCATCGTCCAGTTCGCCGTCGGTGGCATCGAGTACTACTCCGGCTGGCCGACCAAGCTGGCGGGGTCGATCCCGGCGACGCCCGCTGAGTTCGCGGTGTACCAGATCCGCGAGCCGATCGGCGTGATCGGGGCGATCATCCCCTGGAACGGGCCCACGGCCGGGGCGTCGATGGGGATCTTCCCGCTGTGCGCGGGCAACAGCGTGATCCTCAAGCCTGCCGAGCAGACGCCGATGACGGCGGTTCTGATGGCCGAGCTCGCCCTAGAGGCGGGCATTCCCCCGGGCGTGTTCAACGTGGTCCAGGGGACCGGTGAGGCGGTCGGCGCGGCGCTGGTCGGCGCACCTGGCGTCGACGCGGTGACGTTCACCGGCTCGGTCCCGACCGGCAGCGCGATCCAGGCCGCCGCGGCCGCGCGGGTCAAGCGGGTCAGCCTGGAACTAGGCGGGAAGAGCGCGTCGATCATCTTCCCCGATGCAGACCTCGAGGCTGCCGTGGCCGCGGCGATGTCCGGCGTGTGGGGTGCCTCGGGCCAGGTGTGCACCTGCGGAACGCGGGTCATGGTGCACGAGAGCGTGTACGACGAGGTGGTCGGCGCCATCATCGACGGCTCGCGAAACCTCCGCATCGGCGGCGGGTTCGACCCGGCCGCGGAGATCGGCCCCTTGGTCTCGGCCGGGCAACTCAAGCGCGTGCAGTCCTACGTGGGGATCGGCCAGGCGGAAGGCGCGGAGCTGGCACTGGGCGGCGCGCGCCACGGCGACCGCGGCTACTTCCACCAACCCACCGTTTTCACCTCGGTCCGCAATGACATGCGGATCGCCCAGGAGGAGATCTTCGGCCCGGTGATGTCGGTGCTGAAGTTCTCCTCCGAGGAGGAGGCCTACCGGATCGCCAACGACACCGAGTACGGGCTGGCCGCCGGGGTATGGACCAGCGACCTGGCCCGCGCGCACCGGGCCAGCCGCGCGCTGCGGGTCGGCACCGTCTGGGTCAACACCTACCAGATGGTGTACCCGTCCGTGCCGTACGGCGGAGTCAAGCAGTCCGGCCATGGCCGGATGCTCGGCGCGCCCTCGCTCGACGACTTCACCCAGACCAAGAGCGTCTGGATGAAGATCGGCTAATCGCCAGTACCTGACCGAACCCTCCGGGAGCTTGCAGTGACAGAAGTGACAGCGCCGGCCGGCACCGATCCGGCGGTCCGCGCGATCAAGGACCGGGTCGACATCACCGACGTCCTCTACCGTTACGCGTCGACCATCGACCGATTCGACACCGAAGGGCTCCGCCGTACCCTGGCCGACGACGTGTGGGCGCAGTACGGGAACGCCGAGCCGCTCGCCGGGGGCGACGCGGTCGCGAGCTGGATTGCGCAGTCGATCGCGCCGGTGATGTGGCAACACCACCTACTCAGCGTCTACCACGTCGACGTGGAGGGCGACCACGCCCGCGCGCTGGTGTACCACACCTCTCACCAGGTGTTCACCGATGACCCGAAGACGGCGAAGGTGCTGGTCGGCCGGTACCACAACGAGCTGAGCAGGACCGGGGACAGCTGGAAGATCAGCAAGCTGGTATTCGAGATCCTCTGGGGCGAGGCGAAGACCGACGTGGCCGGATACCTCGACCTGGTCGGGGGACGCGGGCCAAGCGCATGAGGCCGGCGATGAGCTCGAGCGACCTGCTGGCGGCCCGGCCGTTCCCGCTCGCGCGCAGCCTGGTGCTGCGCAACCGGCTGGTCGGCACGGCGCACGCCCCGGGATTGGTCTCCGGCGGCCTCGCGCTGCCTGAGGACGCCCGCTACTGGCGGCGCCGCGCGGCCGGCGGCGCCGCGATGCTGGTGGTCGGCGGCACTGTGACGGCTCCGGAGTCCACCTGGCGGCGCCGGATCGTGACCGAGGCGTGGCGGGAGGAGGCCGTGCCGGGCATGGCCGCCCGCGCGGAGGCGATCCGCGCCGAGGGCGCGGTGGCGGCCTGCCAACTCGTGCACCTCGGCCGCGAGACGACGGGTGCGGAAATGTGGTTTCCCGCGGTCGGCCCGTCGGCGGTGCGCTCGCCGCGCGAGCCGGTCCGGCCACGCCCGCTGACCGACGGCGAGGTGGACGCGATCATCGAGGGCTTCCGGGTCTCGGCAGTCAATGTGCTGGCCGCCGGATTCCAGGTCATCGAGCTGCATGCGGCCCACGGCTACCTGCTCGGCCAGTTCCTGTCCGCGGTGACCAACCGGCGGCCCGGCGCCGGTTCCGTGGTCGCCAGGGCCCGCATCATCGCCCGCATCACGGACGCGATCCGCGGCTGCGCGCCTGGCGCGGTGATCGGCATCCGGCTGTCAACGGACGGGGGCGAGGAGGCCGGGTTGACCCTGGACGGACTGTGCGAACTGCTGCCGCATGTCAGCCCGCATGTCGACTACATCAACCTCACAGTCGGCGTCCGGACGACCTACGTCCGCGACATGGCCACCGCGGAGCCGCCGCTGCTGCCCCATCTCGCCCGGATCCGGCCGCTGACCAGCACGCCGCTGCTGGTTTCGCAGGCGTTCCGCCGGGCGGACCAGATCGACGCGGCCCTTGGCGCCGGCGCTGACCTCGTCGGGATGGCCAGGCCGCTGATCGCCGATCCGGACCTGCCCGCCAAACTGCTGTCCGGCCGGGCGGCGCAGGTCCGCCCGTGCGTGTCCTGCAATGAGGACTGCCGCACCTTCGACCCCGTCCTGCTCTGCTCCGTCAACCCCGAACTGGCCCCGGACGGTGCGGCCAGGCGCCCGGCCGCACCGCTGCTGGCCCAGCAGGCCGATGGTGGTCCGGGAGGCCGTGTCGCGATCGTCGGCGCCGGTCCGGCCGGGCTGGAGTGCGCGATGGCCCTGGTCGGCGCGGGCGCGGCGGAGGTCGTGGTATTCGACCAGCGCGACGCGATCGGCGGTCAGCTCGCGGTCGCTGCGTCGGCGCCGAACCGCAGCGGATGGCGGGCCCTGCTCGACTTCTACCAGGCATCGCTCGAGGCCGCCGACGGCGTCACCCTGCAACTCGGAACCAGAGCTGACCTGGCCGACCTGGCCGGGTTCGGCGAGGTGGTACTCGCGGTCGGTAGCGAGGAGGTCCTGCCCGAGGTCGCGGGCATCGAGCGAGCGGTCGCATCATCTCCGGCGATCACCTCTGGGCCCTCGGCGCTCGCGGGCCGCGAGCACCTGCTGATCGTCGATGACGGCTTCGGCGGTTGGCCCTGCGCGAGTGCGGTGGAACTGGGTGTCCGCGCGGCGGTGCCCAGGATCACCGTCGTGACGCCGGGCGCGGCGTTCGGCGCGTCGCTGCCGGCCGAGGGGCGGGTGCAGCTCATCGCGCGGCTTCGCGGCGCACCGCTCGACGTCTTGCCGTTTACGGCCCTTTCTTTCGTGGGCGACGGCTGCGCCGAGCTCAGGAACACGATGTCGGGAGCGATCAGGCGGATCGCCGCCGATGCCGTGATCGTCGTCGGCGAGCGCCGGGCACGTGACTGGCCGTCCCTGGTGCCGTCCGGCCCCGAAGGGCCCGCGGTGCGGGTAATCGGTGATGCGCTCGTGCCGCGGCGCGTGGCCCATGCGATCTCAGAGGGCCGTGCCGCCGCGGACGCGATCCGGACGTCGCTGGCGCAGATGCCCGTCACGGCGGCACCAGCCTAAGGAGGCACGCATGCTCAACGACAAGATCGCGATCGTCACCGGCGCCGGACAGGGCCTCGGCCGGGGCATCGTCTGCGAGATGGCCCGGCAGCACGCGGCCGGGATTGCCGTGGTGGACCGCAACCGGCAGACCGCGGAGGAGACCGCGGCCCTGGCGAAGGAGCAGGGCGGCGAGGTCTTGGTGATCGAGTGCGACCTGCGCGACCGGGATCAGATCGAGTCGATGGTGAACTCGGCAGCGGCGCACTTCGGCGGTCTGGACGTGCTCGTCAACAACGCCGGCATCATCGAGACGACGATGACGGCTGACTGCGCCGTGGATACGCTCCCTGAGCACGTGTGGGACGCCGTCTACCAGGTGAACCTGCGCGCGCCGTGGCTCGCGACCAAGTTCGCCGCGCCCTACCTGAGCCGGTCGGACCGGGGCCCGAGCATCGTCAACGCATGCTCCGTGGGCGGCCTGGTGGCCTTCCCCCACGCCCCTGCTTACTGCGCCACCAAGGGCGGCATCGCGCAGCTCACCAAGGCCACGGCGGTCGACCTCGGCCCGGTCGTCCGGTGCAACGCCTACGCGCCGGGCGCGATCGACACGCCGATGGCCCGCGAGCACATCGAGCACGCGGCGGACCCGGCGGCGGCCGAATGGGAGCTCACCGCACCCCAGATCAACGGCCGCCTCGGCGCGCCGGAGGAAGTCGGAAAACTGGTCTGCTTCCTGGCCTCTGACGACGCAGCGTTCCTGACCGGCGCGGTGGTCCCGATCGACGGCGGATTCCTGGCCTGGGGAAGCAGCCGGGCCAGGCCTTACTGAGGACTTGAGGGAGGCTGGGAAAGCACGATGAAGCTTGACGGCAAGGTGGCCATCGTCACCGGCGGCGGCGCGGGTATCGGCGAGGCGATCTGTCACCGGCTCGCCGACGAGGGTGCCCGGGTGGCCGCGCTCGATATTTCCCTGCCGGCCGCGCAGCAGACGATCAAGGCGATAGGCGACGGGCTGGCCGCCGAGGTCGACGTCAGCGACAGCGCCGCGGTCGATGCGGCGTTTGCGGGCGTCGAGCGCGACCTGGGCTCGGTCGACATCCTGGTCAATAACGCGGGCGCGGTCGGGCTGGACCATGTCCGGCGCGTCTCGCCACGGCTGGAGCGGCAGCGCGCCGAGATGGCCGCCGTCGGCCGCGTCGAGACGCCGCTGGACGCGCTAGTCCGGCTCACCGACGAGGAGTGGCGCCAGCTGATGGCGGTGCACCTCGACGGGACTTTCTACTGCACCCGGGCGGCGGTCCGGTCGATGGCCGCGCGCGGCACCGGCGTGATCGTCAACATGGCGTCGATCTGCGGGATCGAAGGCTGCACCGGGCACCCGCACTACTCCGCGGCCAAGGCGGGCATCCTGGGATTCACCAGGTCGGCTGCGAAGGAGCTGATCGTCCAGGGCATCCGCGTCAACGCGGTGGCGCCCGGGTTCGTCGACACCAGGCGGCTCAAGGGCGCGCTGGACGAGGGCCGACAGGCGATGGTGGCCCGGATACCTGCCGGACGGCTCGGGACGCCAGCCGAGATCGCGGCGACGGTCGCGTTCCTGGCCTCGGACGACGCCGCCTACTTCGTCGGGGCGACGCTTTCTCCCAACGGTGGGCTCGTCACCGCCGTTTGACATCCTCCCGGCCATGAAGGGCTTGCGCCCATCTGCTCGGTAAGCGCGCCAGCCGGTCATCAGGAGGCGGTCGCGCTCGACAAACTGACCTGAATTCAATTATATTAGTGTCTGCAGGAGAACTGCGGGCGGCATGGCGGGAGGCGTGGCACGTGCAAACAAGGGCAGCGCTACTTCGGCAGGTTCCCGGGGAATGGGAAGTCTGCGACGTCGAACTCGACGAACCGCGTGAGCACGAGGTGCTGGTGCGGATGGGTGCCGCCGGCCTGTGCCACTCCGACGATCACTTCGCGACCGGTGACATCCCCGTCGGCCACCTGCCGTTCTGCGGGGGCCACGAAGGCGCCGGCGTGATCGAGGCAGTCGGGCCCGGCGTCCGCGGTCTCGCGGCGGGCGATCACATCGTCACCTCCTTCGTCCCAGGCTGCGGGCGTTGCCGGTGGTGCGCGAGCGGCCAGCAGAACCTCTGCGACAACGGCGCGCTCATGCTGGGAGGCTGCCAGCTGGACGGCAGCTTCCGGATGCACCTCGACGGCCACGACGTCGGCCAGGCCGGGCTCGTGTCGACTTTCGCCGACTACAGCGTGATGCCGGAATGGAGCTGCGTCAAGATCCCGGAGGACGTGCCGCTGGACGTCGCCGCGCTGTTGGGCTGCGGCGTGCCGACCGGCTGGGGCTCGGCGGTGAACGCCGCCGCGATCAGCCCCGGCGACGTCGTGATCGTGATGGGCGTGGGCGGCATCGGCATCAACGCCGTCCAGGGCGCGCGCCACGCGGGCGCGTCGCGGATCATCGCGGTCGACCCGGGCGAATTCAAGCGGGAGATGGCCATCCGGGTCGGCGCGACCGACGCGCTGGCGGATATCTCCGAGGCGGCCCGGCTCGCGCGTTCGCTGACCAACGGGCAGGGCGCCGACGCCGCGATCATCTGCGTCGGGGTGCTGAAACCAGAGCACGTCGCCGCCGCCTTCGCCGCGATCCGCAAGGCCGGCACGCTGGTCGTGACCGCCGCGGCCAACGTACGGGAGGTGACCGTCTCGCCGCTGAGCCTGCTGGAGCTGACGATGTACCAAAAGCGGATCCAGGGTGCCATCTACGGCATGATGTCGCCGTCTAAGGACGTGCCGCGGTTGCTCGGCCTGTGGCGGAACGGCCAACTCAGGCTCGAGGAACTGGTGAGCCAGCGCTACGAACTTGACGCGATCAACAAGGGATACGCGGACCTACACGCGGGCCGCAACATCCGCGGTCTTGTGGTGTTCGGCGAAGGGTGACGGCGGGGCCCGCCGGGCGACGCGGCACATGGCGGCAGGGGGTGCCCGCCGTCATGTGCCGACCAACTCGGCAGGGTACCAATCACCCGTCTCGGCAGGGTACCCATCATTCGTTGAAACTGATATGATTTCAGTTCAGGAAACGGAACGTGTCGAGGAGTGCGGGATGGCCCCAGAAGAGCGCAGGCTTAGGGAAGAGGTCCGGGCCTTCCTGGCCGGGAACGCACCGTCCCCGGCGGATCTGCCCCGCTCGCTCGACGCGAGGATCGAGGCCCTCCGCGGCTGGCAGGCCAGCTGCTACCGGGCCGGGTACGTCGGCCGGGCGTGGCCCCGCGAGTTCGGTGGCGGCGGCCGGGCGCCGGTCGAGCAGATCGTCGTCGACCAGGAACTGGCGGCCGCCGGCGCGCCGGAGTTCGTCAACGTCGTCGGGCTCGACGTGCTCGGCCCGTCGCTGCTGCGCTTCGGCACCGAACAGCAGCGGCAGCGGCACATCCCGCCGATCCTGGACGCCAGCCAGATCTGGTGCCAGGGCTTTTCCGAGCCCGAGGCGGGTTCGGACCTGGCCTCACTGCGTACCAGGGCAGCGACAAGAGATGGGCATTTCACGCTCAGCGGGCAGAAGACCTGGGTGTCGTGGGGACAGTTCGCCCGGTGGTGCGGCGTGCTGGCCCGGACCGAGGACCCGGGCCCCGGGCAGCCACGCCACCGCGGCATTTCCATGCTGATCGTCGACATGAACTCTCCTGGCGTGGACGTCCGGCCGATGACGCAGATCACGGGGCACGCGGAGTTCTGCGAGCTGTTCTTCGACGACGTGCTGGTGCCGGAGCAGAACCTGCTCAGCAACCGGGGCGACGGATGGAAGATCGCCATGTACACGCTCGGGCACGAGCGCGGCACCGCGGCGCTCCCCCGCCAAGTCAAGTTGCGCACATGGCTCGACCGGCTCGCGGTCGCGCTGGGCGATCGGGCGCTGGACGGCCGGGCCCTGCTGGATGATCCGGGCACTCAGGTCTTGCTGGCGCAGGCCATGGTCGACATCGAGGTGCTGCGGTACCACGCCC
>Ga0210408_10005427_pt1 | contig 11211 bp, 17 predicted proteins | sample IncBWH4MmetaG_FD_155471 | JGI IMG/M metagenome (GOLD analysis project Ga0210408, IMG submission 155471) | Forest soil microbial communities from Barre Woods Harvard Forest LTER site, Petersham, Massachusetts, United States - Inc-BW-H-4-M | ecosystem: Environmental > Terrestrial > Soil >... | reverse complement strand
CTACATTGATTTCGCTGTTCTCGCCGGATTTCAGCGGTGATCTCGTCCTCGCCATCGTCTCCTGCTTGTCCTAATTTTGGAGCCTGGCGGGCACATTAAGACGCGGGCTCGAAAGTCCGTGCCGGGTGTTATCGCCGCAGTCGCCTAGCGTGCGCGGCCAGCTGCTGCCGGTTACGCCTCCTGTGAGATCGGCGCCGGTGATCCTCTAGTGGGACTTCGCATGTCGCCAAATCTGCGACGCGCCATCGTTAAATGGGCTGAAGATCAGGTCGATAAGCCCACGCCGTCAGAGGCGGCCAGGCACCTGGTCGAGATCGGGCTGAAGTCGAAGCCAAAAGGCTAGCCATGGAAAAGCCGGAGCATCCGAAGGAAGGGAAGACGGAGGACGAACTGGCTGCGATGATTCATGCAGACTTGAGCCACATGGACGGATGCCCCCAACGCGGGGTTACGGTCACCGTCTACGGAATCCCCTGGAAAGCAATGCTCACCTTTGGCGCGGCTGCCGGGCCCGTTCGCAACAAGGCCGAGTTGGAAGTATACTTTCGCGCCATCACCGAGCGGCTGCAGCGATTGTACGACGTGCTCTAGATCGCAACCTTCACCTGCATTGTGTGAATAGCGACACACCTCCAGGCGAGCGAATCGCCGTAGGTTGTGATCGCCGTCGTATACGGCAACTCCCTAAACTTGGGCCGTCGCAAATGGCGGCCTTTTTCCGCCTAAGCAGCATTCCCGGCGGGATCTGAGATGGCGCCGAAGTTGAGCCGAGCTCGGCCGGCCCGTCCTGCATGAGAGCGGTACGTTTGTACGCTTCACGCAGGGCGGCAAAGATCTGTTCGCTTAGCCTCGAGCTTCTATGTTGCGGGAACCCTATTTCAGCCCCAAACTACAGAGGATTTGCCGACAGCGACGGTCGGTGGATCAGACCTCCAACGGCCTTGGCGAGCCCCTAACTTGCCAAGGTCGTTTCATTGAACCTTGTTGCCATACCGTGACTGCTTTCCGGGAGGCGAATTATGACGACACGGATTGGAAAGACGCCGCGCGCTGCCGACGAGGAATTCGCCAAATTTGAGCGCGAAGAACGTGCGCTCCGGCGAGCAGACCGAGACGAACGCGCCGCGCGTTTACGTTTCCCTCTCGCTCGCGAAAATCTGCCACCTGTTAAAAACGACGAGCCGTAGCGCGTCGTCGACCCATGCCCGGCAAACCAATCGAACTACCGCCCGAGCCGCTGCCCGCGCGTTCGTAGCCGACATGCGCGCCCTTCTTTGCCGCGGGCCCGGTTCCAGATTTAACCTCGACATTCGACATCAATCTTAACGCGCGAGTTTCGTTGCGACGATGCGCAGCGGCCTTACGATGGAAACCACCGGACATTGCCATCCGTCCGGGACCAGCGTGGCGAAGGTCGTCGGGCGATCATATTCCGCTCGGCGGCTTCGTTTTTAGGAATGGTCTCGCGATGAACATACGGCTGAGCAAACCCTTAGATGATGAGCACACCGCCAAACCCGCCGGTGCGGAGTATTGGCACATCTGGACCGTTCGAATCCCGCGCCGATCAATTGCAGGACGGCTTGTGTGGGGTCGCGTTTGGCGACGCCATGACGGATACCGTTGGGTCTACGCCCATTTGGACACGCCCAAATCAGACCTCGCCCGGTAAAGTCAGAACACATGCGGTGTTGGCAGCGGCCCCAGGAAAATCGCCGATAGACTTCAGGGATAAGAAGCTGCGCCTCGCGGCGGCTCTCTACCCGGTCCGCCGACTTAGTGGATCGCCTCCAGGCCATCGAGCCCCGCGGTGATTGCGGCTCCTGCCAAAAGCCGATCCTGATAGTGGTTGCCAGGTCGGTTCAACTGCCCTTCGATGGCCGGGAGGCCGTTTAGAGTATCGACCCCTCAGCCAACCCACCTCCATCTGTCCGTCGCATCTGCCCCCGCCGGGAGGACCACCAGGCGGGGGTTTGCTTTGGCCCATTTGCCGCCCAAAGGTCGCCCCGGAACGGCCGGGAGCATCCTTAACCATTCGTTAATTGATCGGGGCCATCCTGCGGGGGAGAATAGTCTAACAATTGAGGCGCAACCATGCGTGGCGATTGGACAATGACTCGGCTGGAAGCGGCACTCTTCATCACAGGCGTCACGCTAATGGCCGGTGGATTTGCGTGGGCTGCAGGCATCGGGTGACTGCTCTCACTATTTCAGCGGATGGCTTCCAGGCTATCGAGCCCGCCCCATGGCCGCGCCGGCAGCCGGTAGCAGGCAGGCTCCAGCAACGAGCCGCCCTCTAGAACACCGTGGGCGTTCAGCGACCAAACCAGACCCTTGCCTTGATACGGATCGTTTCGATGATTGGACTGGCTGTGCGCCCTTGCGCCTCCCGGATAAATATTCTGGAAAGAACGTTATCATCCTGACTATGCTGCAGACTGGGCGCGGGCGGCGGCGGGGTGTCAACAAACACCGGCAAGGCCGAGATGCTGTCGCGCTCCTGTTCCTAGAGGAGGATTTCGACCATGAACAAAACCATCACTGTCTGTCTTGCTATTATTCTGTCGAGCTCGGCCACCTTGGTGGCCGCGAAAACCCACCACGCCAAGAAGCCGGATGCGGCGCCCGTGGCGAGCACGCCCGCCCCGACGAATTTGTTCGTCGTGAGTGCTGCCGACAAAGAACTGTATGCCCGGAACAAGCGCGAATCCGGGGTGAAATAACCGCCGACCCCCAGCCGTCGAGCGGCTCGGCGCGTCCTATAGCGCCGAGCGGCTTCGTCGCCCTCGGGGAGCTAGTCCAATTTGGGCACGCCTTACACGAACCAGCGATTTAGCTGCTCGATTGGCCTCTTGAACCAGTCAAAAAGCAGCGCGCGCTTGTGTTGGTGGCCCACAGCGGATTTCTGACGAGATCGAGGTTAGATCACATTGGAGATGGAATAAATGTCTTCCCCGATGTGGATCAGGTCGCGATCCAGCGGCGCGATGGACTTCAGGAAAGGTTGAGAGATTCCACGTTTCGGCAGCAACCAGTCGTGGAGTTCGACAATCAGGATCGGTGTTTGTCCCACCCACTCGGTAGAGCCCGAAAAAAGCTCCACTTCGCCGCCTTCGATGTCGATCTTGACGATGAACGGAAAATGCGTCGCGCCGTTTTGTCGGAAGATGTCGTTGATCGTCACGCATTGAATCTCGCCGTCGGCTGCGGCCTCCGTGCGAAACCCCCAATGACCCTCGCCAGGATCAGACAGCTTTGCGCGGCCCTCTCTTGCCGAAACGGCGGCCTGCATGCAGACGACATCGAGCCCGGCGGTGTTCCGGCACAAAAGCGCGTAGTTGCTGGCCTCCGGCTCGATCGAGACGATCCTGGCATTTGGAAAATTCGACAGAAACTGTAACGCGGCTGCGCCAATATTGGCACCGGCATCGATGATCAACGGCCTCTTTCCGGTTCGCTGTTGTTCGCGTTCGAGGAAGGCCACGACGTCGGCATTCCGCCGCTGTTTCGTCGTTCGGTCGAGCCTGCGCAAATCGTATCCGCCGTTGCGGAAGACGTCGTTGATGACCGCGGGGTCGCTGGTGTCGGGGCGGAAATAGAACGCCCGCTCCGGTCCGTTGGCGGCGCGGAGCGTGACGGCTTCGAGTGCAAGTGTTGCTGTCATTGCTCGTGCCTTCTATGAGCCGGCCTCTCAGCCCTTTGCTCGATTTTGGTTCGAAATGGCGCTCACCTGCTCAACGTAGTTCCGAATCATGCGCCCGCCCTTCCCGCACCTTGCTCCTGTTGCGCTGCTGCATCAATCGAACAGCAAATGCATCAGCTGGCGGCAAGCCGCCAGTCGGTCGCGTTTTGGCCGCATCGTGGCCAAATGCGTTGCCAAAGTGCAAATCGCGAGCGAGGGACCAACAGGGGAACGACGCAAATGTCGGACGAACGATCTGCCATCTATGGTCCGGAAGAACTCTCGGTTCTGGGAACCATTTTTGATCAAGCCGTCGCATCCTTGCCCGCGACGATGCAAACGCAGGCCAACCGCACCGAGATCGCGAAGATCGTCATGGACCGCGCGGCCGCCGGCGAGCGTGAGCTGCTGCCCTTGATGAGGTTTGCGGTCGCCGCGGCTCCTGATCGGGGCGCCGCTTCGCTGCGGGCGCAAAGCGCAGATCCGATCACTAGTTCCTGAACGGGGAACATCGTCGTCGACACGCCGTTTGCTCCTCCATCAGATGATGGAGGCGCAGATGAAGACGATCAGGGCTTTGAGCGGAGCGGCTTTCTTGATTGGCGTGCTCACCGCCGGCGCGGCTTCGGCTCAGGAGGTGATCCCCAATCCCGGCAAATGCGCGCAGTACTATCCCAGCGCCAATTGCCAGAATTACGGGCCGGGAAATCCTTACCGAGGGCCGCAAAGCTACCAGCAGGGCTGGCGCAACGGATATGCCTGGGATCGCCAGCCCGCGCATTCGCGGCATCGCTACCACCGTTACGAATGATCGGCATTGCAGCGAAAGCTGACGACGATCGCGTGTGCCCGCGACGACGGATGCGTTCGAAAAATTGACCGGCGCATCCGCCGTTCCTGGCGGAACAGAATCCCGCCTGCATCGTTGCTCGGCCGGGCGATGGGCTCTCGAAGGAGATACAATGAAAATACTGGCCAAAACGCTGATCGGCGCCGCAATGGGAGCGGGAGTGCTGGCACTATCATCGATGGGCGCATCCGCGGCCATTGTCTGCCAGGGACAAGTTTGCTGGCATACGCACGAGGCCTACGACTATCCGCATGAAGCGGGCATTGTCGTCCATGAGGACAATTGGCATTGGGGTCGGCACGAGAAGTTTGCTTTCCGCGAGCATGAAGGGCGCGGTTATTGGCGCGAAGGCAAATGGGTCGCGTGGTAGCGATCCGCTCTCCGTCGTGACACAGAAGCCGCCGCATGGCGGCTTCTTTTTTGCCTGCTGCGACTGCGCTTCATATAAGCGTAGCAAATCGGCGGCTAAGAAACCCGTGGGGACGACAACGGCCAGGCGATCATCGCCGGCCGCGATCTTGGGGAATGGGGCGTGGACAGGCAGTTCGACTACGCACAGAAAATCTTGCTCGCGGTGGAATTCGCAGAAGCGCCGCGGCAGCTCGCGGCGATGCCCGCGAGCTATGCGCGGTTCAAGCGGCTCGCCATCCCCGATCTGGTCAAGGCCTTCGACGAGAGCCACAGCCTGTTCACGCAGCTGATTGCCGGCCGCGCCTTCCGTGACACGCTCGAACGGCACATGGGCTATTGGGAGAGGCGCATTCCCCAGGGAAAGCAGTGCTTCGTCCACTACGCCATCGGCACGGAAGACGTCATCGCCGCCGCCTTCGCTTCCGTGAAGCAGGAGGCCGGACTCACCATGACCGGCGTCTATCACGTCGAGCCGCAGTCCTCGGCCTATCCCTTCAGCTTCCCGTTCGGCGATACGCCGGACCATTGGCACGCCGACGCGCCGTTCCGCTTCACCGAGGATTCGATCTTCTGGTTCAACTTCTTCCCGGCGCAGCCGCTCCTGTTCGAGAAGACGTTTGCGGTGTGGGCCCTGTTCCAGATGCTCCAGCTCAAGGGGCGCGGCGAGAACAACCAGCTCGTGGCGCTCGACGACAAGGCGCGCCTCGCCTCTGATGGCGTCGACGATTTCGTCCAGGTCAACCTCAACCGCTTCACCAGCCTGCCCGGCTTCTTCAATGCCGCCCATGAGGCCGGCAAGCACACCTTTACGGTCGACCCGGACTATCTCTGGTACGGCATGCTCCTGAGCAAGGTGTGAGCGGCCCTCGCCCGGCGGCCAGGTCGCTGGGCGGCACGCCGTTTGTTTCTGATTCGTTAACACGGCCGGGGATACACTCGATGGCTTTCCTCGGGCCGGACCATCATGGACGATTCAGTTCAGATCAAATGCAACCGATGCAAGAACGTGTTCCGCGATCGGGCGAGGCGGCTGCAGAACGGCTATTCCCGCCAGTGTCCGAGCTGCGAGGTCGTGCTGTTCTTTGACGAGGACTCCCAGCAGCCCAATATCAAGAGCGCCATGAGATCCGCCCGCCACTTGCGCAAACAGTTGCGCGAGCTCGAGGCCGCCGGCGCCTTTACCGGGACTTCATCCTCCTCCAGATCCCGCCGGCACTCCGGCCGCGGCCGCTCCGACGCCCGGGCGGACTGATCGTCGGCGGGGCAATGATCGGCGATCTGCCCCACCTGTTCAGCCCATTCGCGCCGGGCTAAACAAGCCGGACTTTCCCTCAGCGTGAACCTCATCATGCCTGACACTCGCTTGCGCGCCGACGGCGCCCGGGTCCTTGCCGACCTCCATACGCTGCGCGCCATCGGCAGCTACAAGACCGGCGTGCACAAGCCGACCTTTTCGGAGGCACATGTGCGTTCGCTGGAGTGGCTGGCGGCGCGGCTGCCGGAGGCCGGCCTCTCCGCCACCATCGACGGCATCGGCAATGTGCTCGGGAGAAGCGACAAGGCCGGGCCCAAGCTGCTCGCCGGCTCGCATCTCGAAAGCCAGAACTACGCCGGCTGGCTCGATGGTCCGCTCGGCGTCGTCTATGCGCTGGAAGCCGCGCGCGTGCTCAACAACGACGCAGGCGTCGAAGGTGCGGTGGAAGTCGCCTCATGGTGCGACGAGGAGGGTCATTTCGGCTCCTTCCTCGGCAGCCGCTCTTTTGCCAGCGGCGTGAGCGAAGCGGATATCGATGCCGCGCGCGACCGCTCCAGCGACCGGACGATGCGCCAGGCGCTCGCGAGCGCAGGCCTGACGGGACGAGCGCGCATCACCGCCGAACCTGGCCGCCACATCGGCTATCTCGAAGCGCATATCGAGCAAGGCGAGCGGCTCGAGACGAGCGGGCTCAAGATCGGCATCGTCACGTCCATCGTCGGCATCTGGCAATACCGCATCACCTTCACCGGCGAGCAAAATCACGCCGGCACGACGCGGATGGAGATCCGCAAAGACGCCGGCCTCGCGCTGGCGAAATTCTGTGTCGCGATCGACGAGACATTTCCGGACATTTGCGGGCCGCGCACGGTCTGGACCACGGGACGGATCACGCTCGATCCCGGCGCGCCCAGCATCATCCCGGGCCGCGCCGAAATGCTGTTCCAGATACGCGATGACGATGTTGCCGTGATCGAGCGCCTGGAGACCAGGCTGCACAGCATGGCCGACGACTTCACCGCAAGAGGCCCGGTCGGCGTCACCATCGAGCGCATCCGGACCGGCGCTCCCGCCCTGATGAATTCGGCGTTCCAGGATACAATCGAAGCCTCAAGCCGGACTTTTGCCGGCGGCAAATCAGTGCGCATGCCGAGCGGCGCCGGCCACGACGCCCAGGTGCTCGCCACCCTTATGCCGGCCGCGATGCTGTTCGTGCCGTCGATCGGCGGCATCAGCCATCACTGGACTGAAAATACGGCGGATGCCGATATCGTCACCGGCGCCGAAGTGTTCGTCGAAACCTGCGCCCGCCTGCTCGCGCGCGCATCCGACTGAGATCGGCGCTGTTCAGCAGCCCCGGCAGATCGAATGCACCATTTTTGCAACACGAGCGTCCTCGCGGTCGACCGCGGGATTGCCGGTGCCAAGCGGCGGCCCCTTCTGCGCGCCGGCCGCCCCGCCCGAAGAGAGCGCGGTGCCGAGCGAATTGGTGCCGGGCGTGGTCGGGCTGGTACCGGCTGCGCCGCCTGTGACCGAGGAATGGTGCATGCCCATGCCGCCTCCGCGGCTAAAGGCAGTGGACGAACAGCCGACACAAAGTGCGATCGTGAGGATGAGGAGTCTATTCATCACCAGAACCCTCCGTCTGCGATCCAACGATCCGGCCGAAGCCAAGGTTCCTGCGCCTAAAAAAGTAGTGTTTTTTCGTTTCAGCACAAAGCCCCGTTGGGCTATCTTCACAGCAAATCGAGGAGAGCTGACGATGCGTTTTCTTCTGGCCACGGCGATCATCGCGTCATTGGTGGCGCCTGCCTTCGCCCAGGACAACCACGTGCCTCGATATGGCGAGGCGGACAAGGACAAGACGCCCGCCCAGCAGGAGGCCGACAAGGCTGCCGCCGCTGCGTATAAGCGGTCTCTGGGCAACATTCCCGACCAGGGCTCGAGCGATCCCTGGGGCACCGTGCGCAGCGACACGCCGAAAGCGGCCGCGACCAAGACCACCAAGGCAAAGACCAAGACCGGCAGCGCCGACGCCAAGCCGCCGCAGTGAGATTTCGGTTCGGGCTGACCGACGATCACATTGCTGGCACGAGCCGATAGTACCGGCTCACGAATTTTCGCTCATGCCATGCGATCATATTGGCGTCGTCCCCAGGGGATGATCGCCCAGATCCGCTCGTGGAGATAATACCAGGCGATCTTGGTGATGATCTCCATTCCGGCGATCGAGCCTGCGACCTCCACCCGGCCGGTCATGAACCAACTGATGGCGAACGTGTCGAGCGTGCCCAATGTCCGCCAGCTCACGGCCTTGAGCACCGACCTCGAATGCGTTTCCGCCCCATGCAAAAAGGTCACCCGAAATGCTCCCTGCTCAGCCTCGGTAAGACCTATCACGCGCAAACGGCCCTCCCGGTTCCCTCGCCCGTCATAAATCCGCGCATGGACAGGTGGGGCGACTGCATGCATTTTGACCTTGAGTAACTCCCAAAACCCGTTGATTTAACTTATCAATCCCAACGATTCGCCGCGCGCGGCCGCAAGCCATGTGCCGCTGGAAGGATGAAAGATGAAATTGCCTGCTGCCATTGTCGTGCTGTGCGCGCTGAGTGGGACCGCGTTTGCCGAAACGCAGGATTGCAAAACGCTCACGGATCCCGCGGCGCGTCTGACGTGTTATGACAGGCTCAATCCGCCGATCGCCACCTACCCGATCCCGCTACCGAAGCCGGCGCACCATATTCCGCTGACGAGACCGGATGGAACTCCGGGCAGCGCCGACCCCGATGGAAGCGCGGCTAGCGGCGAGGACGCGGAGGTGAACGCGAAGATGAACGCCATTTGCCGCGGCTGCTAGCGCCAAGTCAGGTTCGCCAAGTCAGTTTGACGTAAGCTGCACAGCGTTTGACCCGACAGATCGTGCCGTGATCGTGCTTGAAATTGACGGGTCGTGCGCGAAAATAAAGCAGCGTGCGGAAGTCTATTGATTGCGGAGGCCCGCACGTGCGACGAAAAGTCATCACGCGGGCAACGTAGCCTGGTCCGAAAAATGGTCTATCTGCAACACAGATGAACCTGCTTGAATCCCTTCCCACCGTGATTGGTACGGCCGCGGTTGCGCCCGCGCTGCTGATCCTGTGGCTCGTGGTGGCGGCCGGCGAGCGCCCGGGTCCGCCGCTGAGGGTCTGGACAGCGTTTGCGCTCGGCGCGGCCAGCATCCTCCTGCTCGGCATCATCCGCGCGCCCTTCGCCAACCTTTTCAGCGCGCCCTCCGATCCCTGGCTGGCGCAGGTGCAGCATGCCGTATTCGGCGTCGCGCTGCCGGAAGAAACGGTCAAGATCCTGGCGATCCTCGCGGTTTCGCTCAGGCGGCGTCCGTTCGCCGATCCCATGGATACCGTGGTCTATGGCGCGGCCGCAGGGCTTGGCTTTGCCGCCTACGAAAACCTCGCTTATCTGGTGCAGCATGCGGAGATGTGGCGCGCGCTGGCGGCGCTGCGCAGCGTGCTGACCGTGCCGTTTCATGGCGCGCTCGGCGTCATTGCCGGAGCTTATCTCGCGATCGCGCGCAGCGGCACCGCGCTCGGCGCCCACCGCTTTCACCGCGATTGGGCGCGCATCTCGAGTTATTTCCTGATGGTCGCCGGCCCCGTGGCGCTGCATGCCGGCTTCGATTTTCCGCTTTTGATGTTGCAGAAGAACGGCGACCTCGATTCCTCCGCCCGGCTCTGGCTCGGGGTTGCCAGCATCCTGATCGGTTTCTCCTCGATCGGCTTTGCGATGCGCCTGGTGCGGCGCGTCGCGCGCCATCACGCTCCGCGCACCGAGCTCGACCGCGAGCGGCTGAGCCATCTCCGCAAGATGTGGGCGGTCCTGGTCGGCGGCGGCGGCGCCGGCTTCATCGGGCTGGTGTTCGTGCTGACCTCGGTGCACCACTGGCTGCTCAATCCCGACCGCAACCTTGCTTTTATGCTGATCCCGATCGCGCTCGCTTCAATCGGACTTGGCTGCGCGCTGTTGGTTGTCACAACCGCGATCTATATTAACAGCCGCAACCGCATGCGTGGCACGGCACAGGGCTTTTCGTCGGCACCCGGCCACGGCTAAGATCAGCTGACCTTAGGCCAATCTTGAGCCAGTCTTGACTTGAACCAGCCTTGCGCCAGCACAGTACCGGGAGAGCTTGCATGACCCTTCCTGACCAGTTGAATAAGCTTCAGTCCAAAGTGAACGCCGCGGTGCGCGAGCATTGGAAGGCCTTCCTGTTCGAAGGCATCCTGCTCTCCATCATCGGCCTCGCCGCCATGATCGTGCCGCCGCTGGCAAGCCTGGCCATCACCATCTTCCTCGGCTGGATGTTCCTGGTTAGCGGCGTCGCGGGCCTTTTCGCGACCTATTGGGCGCGCAACATGCCGGGCTTCTGGTGGTCGCTGATCTCGGCGGCACTGGCAGTATTGGCCGGCGGCATCCTGCTGGCGCGGCCGATGCAAGGCGTGCTGACGCTGACGATCGTGATCGGCGCCTATTTCCTCGCCGAGGGCGTCGCCACCATCATGTACGCGCTGGAGCACCGCAAGGAATTGTCGGGACGCTGGTCCTGGCTCCTGATCGCGGGCCTGATGGACATCGTCATCGCCTTCTTCATCATCGCGGGCCTGCCGGGCTCCGCGGAATGGGCGATCGGCCTCCTGGTCGGGATCAATCTGCTGTTTGGCGGCGCCACGCTGATCGGCATGGCGCTGGCCGCCCGCAACGCGGCACCCTGACTTTTGGGGTGACAAGGCAAACGGCCTGCGCTAAGGAAGCGCCCATGATCAACTTCGCCACCAGCTATTTTTGGTATTTTGGCTACGACAGCTCGCTGGCGGTGGGAGGATCGCGCTCAATCTGAAGAGAATTGCAGCACCAGTCCAAACAAGCCGCCAGAACCTGGCGGCTTTTTGTTTGGCCGCAGGTTCACCACAACAGGAGCCTGCCATGCTGAGTACCACGGACGACCTGCGCATCAGG
>Ga0210408_10005426_pt1 | contig 11211 bp, 10 predicted proteins | sample IncBWH4MmetaG_FD_155471 | JGI IMG/M metagenome (GOLD analysis project Ga0210408, IMG submission 155471) | Forest soil microbial communities from Barre Woods Harvard Forest LTER site, Petersham, Massachusetts, United States - Inc-BW-H-4-M | ecosystem: Environmental > Terrestrial > Soil >... | reverse complement strand
CGCTGGAACCGGGGAATTAGGGCACCCGCTTTTGTGGATAGAAGCGGGGATCACTCAGGGCGTTGGACCTTTCGCACGTCCTCCTTGTCTAACCATTCCTCTTTGATTGCCCGCCGGATTCCGTCCGTCCTCAATCAAGCTCTTGGCTACGTCTGTGGGGCTTGTGCCAGCCCCCTGAAGTCCGAGGCTGCGGCGGCGGACTTTCTTGACCTCGCCTCGCATCCGCCTTCGCCCGAAGGCGGGCTTCGGCGGACAAGAGAGCGGGGCGCGCGGGAGAAGAACTAAGACTGCTGCGAGATCAAATTCAGCTCGATCTCGCGAAAACTGTAATAGTTCCTGCGGATCCATTGATGCAGCTCGGTCGATGAATCCTTTTCCTGGCGCAGATAGTCGGTGAACGAGAACGTCAGCCGGTCGATATAGGTTTTCAGAAACAGCGGCAGTGCGGTGATGCGAAGCATGTGGCCGCGGGAAAGCACCTCCGGTAATTCGCCACGCGCCACAAATTCGTTGTCGACCGTTATCAGATTGGCGTGCGGAATCTGCTGCCGCAGCGTCTCATGCCCGCGCATCGAGACGCGGTCGGCATCGCCGATGAACAGGACGATCGGCGCCACGTTGCGCCGCACCGCCTCCTTCAGGAAGCCGATCTCCTCCGTCATCGTGAAGAATTCGTCGAAGGCATGAAAGCCGAGATCGATCACCTTGGCGACGCCGTCATCGGCGATGACGCGGTCCATCAGCTGCATCTTGCCGAAGGTGTCCATGATATCGGCGGTTTCGGTGAGGCTCGGCAGATATTCGAGCAGCGACGGTTCCTTCAGGTTGATGTCGAAGGCCACCACATTGCCGTTCTTCAAGAGCAGGAATTCGCACAACAGCCGCGCGATCAGCGTCCTGCCGACCTGCGGGCGGGGGGAACAGACGATGTAGACGGGCGTCGCGGGCATCGTTGACTTTATCAGGCGAAATATCAGCCCAATCCAGCCCAATCACATCGGCTGTGGCAACTATTTTTCACCGCTGCGCGTCATCGGTCTGCTGGCGCCGACGAGGTCGGTCAGCTTGATACGGTCGAACTCGCTCCAGACGTTGGCGAGCCAGTGCCGGACATAGCCGCGCAGCACGAACGAATAATTCGAGGGCTCGTCGTGGACGCCCTTGTTGGCGACGAACTTCAGGAACGGCACGGAAGCGACCTCGACCTGCTCAAACGCCATTTCGTTGAGCTTCGGGATGGTGAGGTCGGTGGCGTCCTTGATGCGGTGGAAATAGGAATTGTAGGTCGCCTGGTCCCATTCGAAGAAGCTCGTATTGTTGATGAAGTTCTTGACCAGGAAATACTTCGCGCCGCCCATGAAATTCGCGGTTTCCGCGATTTCGTCGAGCGAGGCGATCGACGAGCCCAGGATGTGGAACACGGCAAAGGTGATCTGCCCCGACTTTGCCGCGTCGAGAAAGCCGATATCGCGCAGCGCGGCCAGGGTCGGCGACATCAAGCCGGCGCGGACGTCGATCACGGTGACCGAGGGGCTGGCCGCATTTAAGGTATCGAAGATCTTCATCTGGTCCGGGGTCGCCGTCATATCGACGATCTCGGTGACGTCGGGGTGGAAGCGTTTCAAGGTCCCGCGCGGGGATTCGGTATCGAACGCGCGGGTCGGCACATTATTGGCGCTGAAATAGTCCAGCAGGGTCCGCGACACCGTGGTCTTGCCGACGCCGCCCTTATCAGCGCCCACCACAATCACTACCGGTTTGGCCATGGAATTTCCTCAACTAACCGCGCCCCCGATCGCGGCAGCGACCGGCAAGTTCCCATACCTGCTTTGGGTGCGAACATGGCAGAAACAAGGGAGAATTCAAATTCCTAAAGCCGCTACCGGACTATTCGCGTCGGTTACGTTAACATGGCGGCCTTGCGTGACGCGCTAATGGCGGCCCCATGGGCCGGCGGGATTGCCCCAAGGTCCCTGTGGAGCACCTCGTGGAGCGCCTTGGGGCGCATCTTGCGACGTGCTGGCGGGCGGGATCGGTCGGGCTGCCCCAAGGGCCCTTGTGACGCGCCGGACGGCCGGGGGCGGGGGGCTGACCTTCTTCCGGCCGTTCCGCCTGGTCTTCCGGGTGCATGGGCAAGGCCGGCGCGGCTTCGGATGGCATCGTCAGAGCGCTGTGTCCAGTCTTGGTATCCCCGTTGCGGCCGACAATTGGGATGCAACTTTGGCGGCTTCCTTGAACGTCGAATTTTCGAGCGGAATCGCGTGTCGCGTCCCGTCCATCAGTTCAACATATACGCCATATGAAGGGCTACCATCGGTATCGTATGCGATGGTTCCGAGTGCACGGCATTCATCGAGCGAGCGGTCGACAACAACCTTCGTCCATCGCCCTAGGAATCGCCGGGACACCTTAAGTCTTCGAGTCCCAAGGTCGATCTCGGCGATCCACTGGCGCGTGACAATCGATAAGAGAATGCATGCAAAGAAGATGAATACGATGACTGTGCCGGCGCTGTTTCCGGGCGTGGCGACGGTTCCCAAGTCGCCGCTCGCGAAGGTCGCGATTGCCACTGCGACGATGACGCCAGCCAAGACGACCACGCCAAATCCGGGTTTGCCGGAGGCAAATATCAGCGTCTGATCGGATCGTGCGATGCCAGAATTGCGTTCGGCCATGGCGACGAGATCCACTCGGAAACACAAGGGAATAACAGCTTCTAATGACATCTTGATATACAAGCCGAAGATCGCCGCTAAGATTGACCCTCCTCCATCACCGCGTCGCCCCACCGCCAGCGCCTGGCGCGCGCATACGCCGTTTTGTCGCGGCGGGGCACTTTTGTCGTGGCGAGGCCATCCGGCGTGCAGAGTTTCGCCGATATTTCGGCCTTGCCGACCACAGGCTGCGCCAGCACGCGGGCGGGACGCTGTGCGACCGGAGCACGCGACAACACAACATAGCTGAATTTCTCGTCTTCGAAGGAAAGCTCGGCGCCCTTGATCTGCTTGTGCGCCTGCGAGCGGGGTAGCCGCTGGGAAAAATGACACCAGTCCGGTGAAGCAAGCGGACAATTTTTCTCGTGCGGGCAGGGCGCTGCGACATGCGCGCCGCGCGCGATCAATTGTTCGCGCAATGCGATGGTCCGCGCATAGCCCGCTGATGTCCCGGGTTCGACGATAACCAGCGTATCGCTTGTCCTGGCCCACATCGCTTCCGCAAGCGGTCGGCGTTCGCGTTCGGCGAGCTCGCCGATCATGTAGCTCGCGATCACAAGATCGGCCGGCCCGGCCTCGCTGAGCGCCGCGCGAGCCTCGCCTTTTTTGTAGCTCAAATCGCTGAGCCGAGCACTGCCGCCCGCCAGATCCAGCGCCAGCGCACGCAGGGCTTCGTTGGCATCGATCAGCGCAAAAGTTTTCAGCGATGCAAAGGCTTCTGCTGCGGCCCAACTTGCCGTTCCCGGCCCGGCGCCGACGTCGAGCAGATTTTGCGGCGCAAAGCCCGGCCTGATTTCGCGAAGCGCGTTCAGGCTGGCGGTGATGGCGGCATAGGTCGCGGGCATCCGCGCCAGCGCATAAACCAGCGCGTCGGTCTCGGTCCTGATCGTGCCGGAGCCGCCACTGTTGCGATAGGTTTTCGAGATCAGCGCGGCGCGGGCGGCGGCCTCGCGGCGCGACAGGCCTTGCAGCTTCGCATCGAGCGCGGCTTTCAGTTCGGCGGGAAGCGAGGGCGGGATCATCTATCAATTGTCATGCCCCGCGAAGGCGGGGCATCCAGTATTCCGTGACGGCTGTGAGGAACGTCAACGGCGCAGCGTACTGGATCATCCGCTTTCGCGGATGATGACGTCAATAGATGCGGCGAGAAGGAAGCAAGACCTCACGCCACGTTCTGGTCGAGAATCTTGACGGCGTCTTCGAGGTCGACCGAGACCAGTTGCGACACGCCGCGTTCGGCCATGGTGACGCCGAACAGCCGGTTCATCCGCGCCATCGTGATCGGGTTATGCGTGATGATGACGAAGCGCGTCTCTGTCGAGGCGGTCATCTCGTGCAATAGCGTGCAGAACCGCTCGACATTGTGATCGTCGAGCGGGGCGTCGACCTCGTCCAGCACGCAGATCGGCGACGGATTGGTGAGGAACACTGCAAAGATCAGGGCCAGCGCGGTCAGCGCCTGCTCGCCGCCTGAGAGCAGCGACAAGGTCTGCGGCTTCTTGCCGGGGGGTTTTGCGATGATCTCAAGCCCGGCCTCGAGCGGGTCGTCGCTTTCGATCAGATGAAGGGCGGCCTCGCCGCCACCGAACAGTTCCACGAACAGCCGCTTGAAATGGCCGTTGACGATTTCGAACGAGGTGAGCAGCCGCTCGCGCGCCTCGCGGTTGAGGCTCTGGATGCCCTGACGCAGCCGCTTGATGGCTTCCACCAGATCGTCGCGCTCGGTGGTCAGCGTCGTGTGCTGGGCCTCGACCTCGCGCAGCTCTTCCTCGGCGCGCAGATTGACCGCGCCAAGCCGCTCGCGATCCCGCCGCAGCTTTTCAAGATTCTCCTCGATCTCGCCAAGCGGCGGCAGCTCCTTGCCCGGCGCGATCTCGGCGAGCCCGGCCACGGCTTGCGGCGCGACTTCGAGCATGTCGTGGATTTCCCGCTCGATATCGGCAAGCCGGCGCTTGGCGCCGTCCATCCGCTCTTCAGCCCGCGCGCAGGCCTCCCGCGCGCTGGAGAGTGCTTCGAGCGAGGTTTTCGCGGCGCGGTCGGTTTCCGCCATCGCGGTCTCGGCCGCGGCCAGCGCGTCGGCGGCGACGCGGCGCGCGCTTTCAGCCCGTTCGATTTCGCTGATCAGCGCGCGGCGCTTTTCGGCAAATACCGCCGGCGCATTGTCGAGCTCGGCCCGCTCGCTCCTGACCTCGGAGACACGGGCCTCGATCGTCGCGAGCTGCGAGGCCGCGCTCTGCTTTCGGCTTTGCCATTCGTTGCGCTCGGCCAAAATCGCCTGCAGCCTGCGGTCGGCAAGTTCGGCCTCGCGCGCCAACGCTTGCGCCTCGGCGCGCACCTGCGCGGCGTTGCGGCGATGGCCGTCGATGTCGGCGCGGACCGCGGCAAGCCTGGTCTCGGTGTCGAGGCTTGGCGGCAATTCGGCGAGCGCGGCCGTAGCGCCCTGATGCGCACCATAGGCTTCCGTGAGATCGGCGTTGAGGCGGGTGTGCGCTTCCGACAGTGCGGATTTTCGCGCGGCGTGGCGATTGATCTCGCGTTCGGTCGAGGCATGACGCTCGCGCGCGGCGTCCGCCTCGTGCTGCGCGGCGCGCCAGGCCTCGCGCGCCGAAGTCTCGCCGGATGCCGCCGCCTTCAGTTCGGCCTCGGCATTCTCCAGCGCCTGACGCTTGGCGCTTGCCTCGTTGCGGGCCTGCTCGAGTTCGTTCTCGATATCGACCAGCCGGGCCCGTTCGGCGAGACGCCGTGCCGCGCCGGTCGGCGCGTGGGCGGCGGCGACAAAACCGTCCCAGCGCCAGACGTCGCCTTCGACCGAAACCAGCCGCTGGCCGGTCTTCAATCGCGACACCAGTTCCGCGCCGCGCTCCTTGGCGACGACGCCGATCTGCGCTAGACGCCGCGCCAGCTCGGACGGCGCCTGGACATGCGCGGCGAGCGATTCGACGCCGTCGGGCAGCGCCGGATCGCCGACGGTGACGCCGGCATGGGTCCAGCGCATCGGCGCGGAGGGATCGACCGGGGCATCGAGATCGTCGCCGAGCGCCGCGCCAAGCGCCTTCTCAAAACCCTTGGCGACGGTGACGCCGTCGATGATCGGCGGCCACAGGTTCTTGGTCTCGCCGTTGACGATCTTGGAGATGGTGCGCGCCTCGGTCTCGAGCCGTTGCACCCGCTTGTCGGCCTCGTTGAGGGGGCTGCGGGCGGCGTCGAGTTTTTGCCGCGCGGCGGCATGGGCGGCTTCGCTCGCCTGCGCCGCGGCCTCGGAATGCGTGAGATTCTGTTGCGCGGACTCCGTCGCGGCCGCAAGCGCCGCGAGGTCGCCGAGATTGCCGGTTTCCTGCGCGAGCTTCTCCTCCTCGGCCTGGACGTTGGCAATGTCCTGATCGAGCCGCGCAAGCTTGTCGCGGTGCGTGCGCACGCTCGCCTCAAGCTGATGGCGCTGGGCGGTCAAGTCCGCCAGTGACGTGGTGAGCTCGGTGAACAGCCGCTCGGCGTCCGCCAGCGTTGCTTCGGCTGCCGACACGCGCTCATCGACCCCGGAGCGCTTTTCCACCCGCGACTTGATGTCTTCCTTGAGTTCGGCGTCCTCGTTGTCGAGCCGCGAGAGCGCGATCTCCGCATCCGAATTCTGTTGCTGCTCGCGCGCGATATCGGCGGAAAATTGCGTCAGGCGGCGATCGAGCTCGGCGACGCGCTCCCTCGCGCGCTCCTCCTCGCGATCGAGCAGTTCGCGCGCATTGGTGAGCCGCGCTAGTCCGGCGGCGGCGCGGGCCTCCGCCTCGCGCAAGCCCGGCAATTCGGCAGCCCGGATCGCCTGGATGCGCGCGGCCTCCGCCTGTTCGCGGGTGCGCTCGGCCATGTCGCGGACGTTGAGATCATGGACACGGGCGGCCTCGGCAACGTCGGCGTTCGCCTCCACCCAGCGCAGATGGTACAGCATCGCCTCGGCTTTGCGCACCTTGGCGGCGACTTCGCGGTAGCGGATCGCCTGGCGCGCCTGCTTCTTCAACCCGTCCATCTGTCCGGCGAGCTGTCCGATCACATCCTCGACGCGGGTGAGGTTGGTCTCGGCCGCCTTGAGGCGCAATTCCGCCTCATGACGGCGGGCGTGCAGGCCCGCGACACCGGCGGCATCCTCCAGCACGCGGCGGCGCTGTTCGGGTTTGGCCTGAATGATTTCGCCGATCTTGCCTTGGTGGACCAGTGCCGGCGAACGCGCGCCGGTGGCGGCGTCGGCAAACAGGATCTGCACGTCGCGGGCGCGGACGTCGCGGCCGTTGATACGATAGACCGAGCCCGCCTCGCGCTCGATGCGGCGGGAGATTTCCAGGGTCTCGCGATCGTTCACGGCCGAAGGCGCCGTACGGTCGGCATTGTCGATCGTCATCACCACTTCGGCATGGTTGCGCGCCGGGCGGCTGCCGGAGCCGGCGAAGATCACCGCGTCCATGTCGGCGGCGCGCAATGATTTGTGCGAGGTCTCGCCCATCGCCCAGCGCAAGGCCTCGACCAGGTTGGATTTGCCGCAGCCGTTCGGGCCGACGATGCCGGTGAGGCCCGGTTCGATCACGAAATCAGTGGGTTCAACGAATGACTTGAAACCGTGGAGGCGAAGGCGCGTGAGTTTCATGAACAAGCTTCTTCCATTGGCGGGGAGCGAATCTCCCTGCCGGGACAATACCATAGAAGGCAATGTCGGTGTGTGGGGAGAAGCCTACGGGCGTCTCAATCGGCCGCGACAATGGCGAGGCCGGGGTCGAAGGGCAACCAACGCCGGCGGCTTTTCCCAAGGGATTATCAAGGGATTTGTCGAGGTTTTTGTGGGGCTTACGGGACCGTATCGATCCCGGTTCCGAATCAGCTCTTCAAGAAAGATTTGATCTTCTTGTCGAATTCCTCAAACGACGCCTCGCCCTTGATCTTCTCGCCGTTGATAAAGAAGGTCGGCGTCGAATCAACCTTCAGCACCTCGCCGGCGTATTTCTGGTCGGCGGTGATCTTTTCGAGCAGCGCCTGATCCTTGAGGCAGTCCTCGACGGCCTGCTGGCTGAAACCGGCCTGCTTGCCGATCCGCGTCAGGGTCTCGGTGGTGTTCTTCGTCACCCAGTCGTTCTGCTGCCTGAACAAGAGGTCGACGACCGCGAAATATTTTCCGGCATCGTCCTTGGCGATGCAGCGCGCCAGCATCGAGCCGGCGGCGGCTTTGACGTCGAGCGGGAATTCGCGAAACACATAACGTATCTTGCCGCTGTCGATATATTCCGACTTGATCTTGGGAAACACGACCGCGTTGAAGGCCGCGCAATGCGGGCAGGTCATCGAGGCGAATTCGGTGACCGTCACCGCAGCATTGGCCGGGCCAAGCGCCATGTCCGGCAACGACACCGGCTTGGCGACATCGGCCGGGCTCTGCGCCATGGCGTCAGCGATCAGCCGCAGCGGCGAGAAAGCCAGGGCGGCAAGTCCGGTCAGCGAAAGGATGGTCGTGAAGGCGCGGCGCGTGATGATCAACGGTCTGCTCCTGATCGGCGCTTTCACGCCCAAAGGTTCCCGGGCAAGGCTCCCACGGAATGAGCCGTTCGCTAGCTCGAAACGACCATCGTGGCAATGGCGCCTTGCCGCCGTCAGGCTTGGCGGAAGGCTCAATTTCGCTTGATTGAGGCGCCTAGCCGCGCCAGCGCCGCGCGCAATTCCTCGTCCTCGACCGAGGACAGGGTTTTGGCGACCTCCGCGACCGATTTCGGGTCCAGCGCGCTGGGGACAGCGGGCCGGTCGCGGCGCGACAGCGGCGCCTGCCGCAACGCCAGCCGTCCCACCGCGCTCCAGCCGAAGAAGCGGTTGACGCGCTGCAGGATCACGTCGGAGGCGTGCTGGATCTCCAGCGCCATCGGACCCTCGACGCGCAGCACCAGCGTCGCCGGTTCCTGGTTCTGTCCCTCGACCGGCCGCGGCCATTGCATCTTGAGCGGTTCGGAATGCGCCGCGACCTCAGGTCCGGCAATCTCCGCCCAGCGCGTCACCAGCTCCCGCGCGGCAAATCCCTGCTTGGCATAGGCATCGGAAAACACGTCGCTGAGCAGGACGGAAAGCGGTTTTGCCGAGATCGGGCCGGGTTTTGCCATGGGGGCCTTATAGCACCGCCAGAGATCGCGGCGCCCTCAATCATGCCGCGCGGGGCCGAATGGTCTTCAGGTCTCGGTCGATCTCACGTCGCCGCTGCATCAGATCGTAGTCCATCTGCAGCCCAAGAAAGAACCCCTCCGACAGGCCGAAATACCGCGCGAGCCGAAGGTCGGTATCAGCCGTAATATCGCGCTTGCCCAGTACAATCTCGTTGATGCGACGCGGCGCGACGTGAACCGCCCGCGCCAGCCCATTCTGGCTGAGGCCCATCGGCTTGAGGAACTCTTCCAGCAGAATTTCGCCGGGGTGCGGATTTCGGAGCAGCCCGCCCTTAGCCGTGGTAGTCGACGATTTCGACATGCGTCGGTCCTCCCTCATCCCAAACGAAACATATTCGCCACTGGTCGTTGATCCGGATCGAATATTGTCCTTGCCGGTCAGCCTTTAACGCTTCGAGGCGGTTGCCCGGTGGAACGCGAAGATCGCCGATCACCCGGGCCTGATTCAAAAGACGAAGCTTTCTCAGCGCCACGTTTTGGATATCCGACGGCAATTTTCGGCTCCGCCGGCCGGACCAGATCAATGCGGTTTCCGGATCGGCAAAGCTCTGGATCATGGTCCGACTATAACGCAACGCGTTATAGTGTGCAATCTATGGCCTTGCCTCGATTCTGATTCTAGAATGAGACGTGTCCGCCACGAGAGCCATCAAGCAGACTGAAGCCGCAGCCCTGGACGACGCCGTCCGCCCCGCGCTCTTGCTCGCCTGGTACGACCGCCATCGCCGAAAGCTGCCGTGGCGGCCGCCGGCAGGCGAGCGCGCCGATCCCTATCGCGTGTGGCTGTCGGAAATCATGCTGCAGCAGACCGGTGTCAAAACCGTCGCTCCCTATTTCGAGAGATTTCTGGCGCGCTGGCCCGATGTCGATGCGCTCGGCCGCGCCTCGCTCGACGATGTTTTGCGGATGTGGGCCGGACTTGGCTATTATTCGCGGGCGCGCAATCTGCATGCCTGCGCGGTCAAGGTGGTGCGCGAGCATGGCGGCGCCTTTCCGGATAGCGAGCAAGCCTTGCGCGCGCTGCCGGGGATCGGGCCCTACACGGCGGCGGCGATCGCGGCGATCGCGTTCGGCCGCCGCACCATGCCGGTCGACGGCAATATCGAGCGCGTGGTGTCGCGGTTGTTCGCGGTCGAAGAACCGCTGCCGCAGGCCAAGCCGCTGATCCAGCAATTGGCGGCGATGCTGCTCGGCAAGGCTCGCGCCGGCGATAGCGCGCAGGCGCTGATGGATCTGGGTTCCTCGATCTGCACCCCGAAGAAGCCGGCCTGCGCGCTGTGCCCTTTGAACGACGGCTGCGCCGCACGGGCCCGCGGCGATCAGGAGATTTTTCCGCGCAAGCTTGCGAAGAAGACCGGCACACTGCGCCGCGGCGCGGCCTTCGTCGTGACGCGCGGCACCGAGCTCTTGGTCCGCACGCGGCCCGAAAAGGGCCTGCTCGGCGGCATGACCGAAGTGCCGGGCTCGGACTGGCTCGGCGGGCAGGACGACAAGGCGGCGTTGAAGCAGGCGCCTCAATGGAAGGCCGTCTCGCGCTGGCATCGCAAGACCGGCGTCGTCACCCATGTCTTCACGCATTTCCCGCTGGAACTTGTGGTTTACTCCGCGCGCGTGGCCGCGCGCACGCGCGCGCCACGGGGCATGCGCTGGGTGCCGATCGCGACCTTGCAAGACGAGGCCCTGCCGAACGTCATGCGCAAGGCGATCGCGCATGGGCTCGGTCATTAGCTTTCATCTGTACGATCCTCCTGACACCACGCTGTCAGCAGGGGTAGGCTAATGCGGGGCAAACGGAGGCTCGCCATGATCAAGACCGCGCTCGACAATCTTGCTGCGCCGCCGTCCGCCAAACTGCTTGGCTGGCACCTCATCGATGCAAGGCCGAAAGAGGGTTGGATCAAGGTCGGCTTTGACGGCAAGGCGGAGTTTTGCAACCCGGCCGGTTTTGTGCAGGGCGGGCTTCTGTCGGCGATGCTCGACGACACCATGGGTCCGGCCGTCATGGTCATGACCGAGGGAAAGCTCTACACCACGACCATCAGCTTGACGGTGAATTTCCTGGCCCCGGCAAAGCCCGGGCCGATCACGGCGGAAGCCAAGGTCACGCAGCTCGGCAAGACCATCGCCTTCGTCGAGGGCAAGCTGACGGCGGAGGATGGAACCTTGCTCGCGACAGCCAGCGTGAGCGCCCGGCTGATCGAGGCCGCAAAAGCCATCCGCTAGTCTTACTGAGTCAGAAAGCCACAGGGTGTTGAGGCTGCGACTCGCTTAGTTTGATCAGATTCGTTTTCAGCATTGGGGGCTGGGATGGATTTTAA
>Ga0210408_10005425_pt1 | contig 11212 bp, 10 predicted proteins | sample IncBWH4MmetaG_FD_155471 | JGI IMG/M metagenome (GOLD analysis project Ga0210408, IMG submission 155471) | Forest soil microbial communities from Barre Woods Harvard Forest LTER site, Petersham, Massachusetts, United States - Inc-BW-H-4-M | ecosystem: Environmental > Terrestrial > Soil >... | reverse complement strand
AGGGCTCCTCGCGCGGCAAGCCGTCCGTCCCCTCCAGGGGGTAACGGCGCCTGACCGCATACAGCGTCGTGCGCTCCGCGGCCGGCCGTCCCGCTTCGTGCGCGGCGGCGACGAGCTGGTCGGGATCCAGGCGCGTGCCGTGGTAGGAGCCCGCCAGGCGGCTGATCGACTCCTCCATCAGGGTGCCGCCCAGGTCATTGACGCCCCAGCGCAGCGACTCGGTGGCCGCGTCGAGGCCCATCTTCACCCATGAGGCCTGCAGGCTCGGCACGGTGCGACCAAGCGCCAGGCGGAACACGGCGGTGTGCTTGAGGTTCTCCGCGCGGCTGATCTCCTCGACGCCGTGCGTGCGACCGAGCAGCGTCTGAAACGGGATGAACGAGAGCGGCACGAACTCGGTGATGCCGCCTGTGCGCTGCTGCAGCTCGCGTACGACGCGCATGTGCTCGGCCAGCTCCCACGGCTCCTCGATGTGGCCGAACATGACCGTCGCCGTCGAGCGCAGCCCGGCGCGGTGCGAGGCCTCGACGATCTCCACCCAGCGCGCGACGGGCAGCTTGTTCGGCGAGATCCGCTCGCGCACGCCGTCGTGCAGCACCTCGGCGGCGGTGCCGGGGGTGGAGTCGAGCCCCGCGTCTCTCAGCCGGGCGAACACCTCGCCCGGCGACAGCCCCGAGATGTCACACATATGGGCGATCTCCATCGGGCTGTAGGCATGCAGGTGGATGTCGGTCCCCGCCTCGCGCGCGGTGGCCTTGGCGAGCCGCAGCCATCCCAGGTAGTCCTCCAGGCTCCAGTCAGGGTGGATGCCCGACTGGATGCACAGCTCGCTTGCGCCGTAGTCGATCGCCTCCAGCACGCGACGGACGAACTCCTGCTCGTCGTGCTCGTAGGCGTCGGGTGAGCGCTTGCCCTGCCCGAACCCGCAGAAGGCACAGCCGACGGTGCAGACGTTGGAGACGTTGATGTTGCGGTTCACCACAAACGTCACCGTGTCTCCGGCGAGCTCTGCGCGCAGCTCATCCGCCGCCTGACGCATGTCCTCGATCGCGTCGGGGCGCGTCTCGGCGAACAGCGCCGTCAGCTCGTCTGCGCTCAACGCAAGACCGTCGCGCCCCTTCTCGATCGCACCGGGCACGAGCGACGGCCGGATCGGCGCCGGCGGCTCGGTACGCCCGGAGCCGCGACGCGGGATGAAGCTCCAGTACTTCGCCTTGATCGTGTCGAGCACGCCCGGGGCGATCCACTCGGGGGCGATGTAACGCGGGTAGACGCACAGGCGCTCAGTCAGCGCGACACCGTCGCGCTGCAGCTCCCTGCGCACCTGATGCGGCGAGGGGAACGGATGCTCGGGCGAGATGTGATCGCCGTTCGCGCTCAAGCCGCCGAGGTCGGTCGCGCCGGCGGCCACGAGCTCGCCCCACCAGTCGGCGAGGTTTGGGGGAATCTGGATGCCCACGTCGGGTATCAATCGGCGCGTCTCGGCGATCAGCCGCTTCATGTCCTCGATCGACACCGGGCGGGCCCAGTCGGGCAGCGGCAGCCGCGGGCGGCCGTCGGCGACGCCTGTCTGCCAGTAAGCGCGTGCGGCTGCGTCGGCGATCTTCGCGGGCTCCTCGCCGTAGTAGCGCTGGTGCGGCACGAAGTTCTGCAGGATCACCTCCTGGATGTGACCGTGCGCGCCGTGCACGGCCGCGATCGCTTCGAGCGACGCGACGCGCTCCTCCTCGCTCTCGCCGATCCCTACGAGGATGCCGCTCGTGAACGGGATCTGCAGCTCGCCGGCCGTGCGGATCGTCTGCAGCCGCCGCGCGGGGTGCTTCGTCGGCGATCCCGCGTGCACCGTCTGCATCAGCCGCTCGGAGACCGACTCGAGCATCAGCCCTTGCGAGGCTGTCACCTCCCGCAGTCGCGCGAGATCCTCACGCGAGAGCACGCCGAGGTTCGTGTGCGGCAGCAGACCCCGCTCGAGCGCGCGCTCGCACGCCCACACGACATACGCCGTGAAGTCCTCGTGCCCGTACTCCACGAGTCGCGCGCTCACCTCCGGGTTGACCTCGGGCTTCTCGCCGGTGAGCACGAGCAGCTCCTTGACCTGGCGCTTGGCGGCACCGTCGAGGATCTCGACAACCTCCGCGGGCGAGTACAGGTGTGCCTGGTGGGTGGCGAACGCGCAGTACTTGCAGTAGCACTGGCAAGTCCGCGACAGCGACAGCGTCAGGTTGCGCGAGAAGGTGACTCTGCGGCGCATTGATATGGAGTCTATGACCGGATCACCAAGCCTGCCGTGCGTGCTTTGAGGAAGCAGATGCTGTCCTGGTCAGCGCAAGCGCCGACCAGCGACCCCGCGCATGCGCGGGGTCGGGACGAGCCGCATGCGGCTCGTCCTGCCGTTGGCGCATGCGCCAACGGCGAGGCCGCACATGTGCGGCCTCGAGGCGGGCCCGCATGCGGGCCCGCCCGCCTCGTCGCATGCGACGAGGCGACCCCATCAGCCTCGATAGTCATGCGACGGGCGCGACCCCCGCGATCTGTCCGACGCGATTCGTAGGTTTCAGGCATGTCCGAGGACTACCTGCGTCGCGCCGTCGCCGAGTTCGTCGGCACGTTCACGCTGATCTTCATCGGCTGCGGCTCGATCGTCGCCGCCAACGCGATTCACGATCCCTCGCTGATCGGCGTGGCGTTCGCTCACGGTCTGGCGATCGCCGTGATGGTCTCGGCGATGGGCCATATCTCCGGAGCTCACTTCAACCCCGCGATCACCTTCGGCTTCCTCGTCACCCGACGGATCAAGCCGGCGCTCGGCATCGTCTACTTCGTGGCGCAGCTGGCCGGCGCGGCGCTCGGCGCGCTGCTCGTGCAGGACCTGCTGCCGCGGGCGGCCAGCGAAGCCGTCAACCTGGGTGTGCCGGCGCTCGGCAACGGCGTGGACGCAGCCTCGGGCTTCGGCCTGGAGGCGATCCTGACGTTCTTCCTGGCGTGGGTGGTGTTCGCCAGCGCCGTCGACGAGCGCGGCACGTTCAAGTCGATCGCCGGCCTGGCGATCGGGTTCACGATCACGCTCGACATCCTCTTCGGAGGGCCGTTCACGGGAGCGGCGATGAACCCGGCGCGCGCGTTCGGACCGCAGCTCGTGGGCGGACATTGGGCCAACGGCTGGGTGTGGTACGCCGGACCGATCGTCGGCGCGATCGTGGCAGCGGTGATGTACGAGCTGCTGTATCTGCGCCCGGCCAAACTCGAAGATGTCGGGTCCGCCAAGAGTGGAGTTCTGGAGCCTCGCGCAAGCGAACCCAGCTAGGATGCTCGCTGAGCTCGCTGAGCGGCGCGATACGGCGTCCTCAGTCGCTCGCGTACCCGGTACGCCACGCTCCCTGCGTCCTTGTCTTGCTTGCTCATCGAGCCTCCTAGCAGCGTAGCTCCGTAAATGTCCGAGCGAGAATCGGGTACTGGCAAGGGCGTCTACCTCGCCCGACACGGTCAGACCGCATACAACCTCGAGGGGCGGTTTCAGGGCCAGCTGCCGGTGCCGCTCGATGAGCAGGGGCGTGAGCAGGCGCACGAGTTGGCCGAGAGCGCCGCCGCGCACGGGTTCGCGGTGCTGTGGTCGAGCACGCTGCTGCGCGCCCGCGAAACGGCGGAGATCGTCGCCGCCAGGATCGGGCTGGAGCCCAAAGAGGACACGCGGCTGGTGGAGACCGACGCGGGCGACTGGACGGACCGCCCGTTTGCCGATGTCCAAGCGCAAGCGCCCGAGCTGTTCGCCAAGTTCATCGCCGGCGACCCCACCTTCGCGTTCCCGGGCGGCGAGTCCTTCGCCCGGCAGGAGGTGCGCGTCGGCGCGGCGCTGGACGAGATCGAGCAGGGCCCACTGCCCGCGCTGGTGGTGTGCCACGGAATGGTCATCCGCGCCGCGCTCTCGGTACGTGCCGGACACTGGCTGCCCTATGGACAGCGAGTGCCCAACGGCGCGCTCGTGCCACTCGACCCCGAGGAGCTCGCGCGCACTGACCTCGGCGGCGAGGAGACGACGCAGGCAAGCTGAGCCTGACGGACACCAGAAGCCAGGAAATCGTCGCACCCGTGTCACAGAGTTGGCACATTTGTGATTCTCGTGTCACACATGGCCATTCAGCATTGGGGGCATGCACAAAGCTGTCATCGCAGTCACTCCGCTTCCCGACCTGCTTGCCGAAGTGAGCGCGGGAGCGACCGTCATCGGAGGGATCATCGGTCTGGTCCTAAGCGGAGCACCGAGATCGCGTCGATCACTCGAGGACATTGCGCCGGGCGCGGCAATCGGCGGCTTTTTGGGATGCCTGATCTCCTTTGTGGTCTATCTGTTCGCGCAGATGACGACAAGTGTCTAAGATGTCGAGCGTGGAGCGACTGAAGATGTTCTTGGTGTCTGTTTTTGCGATGTGCATTTTGGGGCCGCCAACGGGCGTCTTTCTTGCCCGGGTACATGCGACACACGGCTGGTACGTTGCTGCGGGACTTTTCCTCGCGGGACTCGGCGTATGGCGCGCAATGGCGCCGCCGAGCGCCGGGATCCGGATCGATGGGCTTCGTCGCAGGCTACGTTGGCCGATCTCGGGCGCTAACCCACCAAGACACTGACAAGCTCAGCACCCTCGCGGGCCATGCGCGAGCGGGGGACGATCCGGTCGAACCCGGCGCGCTCGGCCCGTTCTCGTGCCGGCACGTCGACGTGCGAGTAGAAGCCGAGCGTCGCGACTGAGCTCAGCGCGCCCTCGGTGGCCAAGGTTTCCACGATCCTCGCCCCGTCCAACTCGGCATCGATCAGGTCGACCACGAGCACGTCCGCGACGGGCTTGTCGGCCTCTCCCAGCCGCGCCCGCAGCCGCGCCTCGTCTGGAATCAGCTCGACCTCGTCACCCGCCGCGGCGAGATCGCCCTGGATGCGCGATCCGAACAGCAGGTCGGCGGTGAGCGCGAGCACTCGCGCCATCGCTACAGCGCGCGCAGGCGCTGAAACTCCTCGCGCGCCGACTCCGGACGTCCCCACATCTGCGTGACCTCGGCACGACCGGAGCGCAGCTCGCGCACAGCCAGCTCACCCTCGATACCGGCGTCGTCGAGCAACGCCAGCGTGCCGTGCACGGTAGGCGCCGAGGCGGCGTGCCCGAAGCGGTGGGCGACCAACAGCCGCCAGTGCCAATCGTTGTGCGAGTAGGGCCGCGCATTGCAGGCGACGAGGTAGACGGCAGCTTCGACATAGCGCGCCTCGTCGGCGATTCGAAAATCAAGCTCCAGGTCGGTCCAGTCGTCCGGGAGCGTGTCCACGATCTGCTGGAAGTCCTCGGCAAGAAGGCCCATCGGGACAAAGCCTAGCGTGGCTATCCTCGAACCCAGTGGCCGCCACCGATCTCATCACCGCCACGGCGCCCCTCCGCGCCGAGTACGCGGCGCTCACCGAGCGCTGTGGCCTGGTCGATCGTTCCGAGCGGGGCAAGCTCGCGCTGAGCGGCCCCGACGCGAAGACGTTCCTCGCCGGTCAGGTGACCAACGACACCGAGGCGCTCCAGCCGGGAGATGGCTGCTACGCCGCATTCTTGACCCACAAGGGCAAGATGCTCGGAGACCTGCGCGTGCTCGACGTCGGTGAGGAATTGTTGCTCGACACCGAGCGCGTGGCGTTGCAGGCGCTGTTCGACATGATCCGCCGGTTCAAGGTCGGATATGAGCTGGAGCTGCACAAGCGCACGGTCGAGCGCGGGCTGCTCTCGCTGATCGGCCCCGACGCCACGCCCGTCGCGGCGGCCGAGGCGCTGGCGGACGTCGAGCACGCAAACGCGCCCATCGAGATCGGGGGCATCGCGGCACTCGCCGCGCGCACCGATGCGGGTGTGGATCTGATCTGTGACGCCGCCGACACACGGGCGCTGACCCACGCCCTGTGCGAGCGCAGCGCCGTGGCCGTCTCCGTGCAGGCCGCGGAGATCGTACGCATCGAGCACGGTCGACCGCGCTATGGCGTAGATATGGACGAGAGCACGATCCCCCAGGAGGCTGGGCTGAACGAGCGTGCGGTGAGCTTCACCAAGGGGTGCTATGTCGGCCAGGAGACGGTCGCGCGGCTGTACTACAAGGGCAAGCCCAATCGCCTGCTGCGCGGCCTGCGCCTGAGCGAGCCCTCACCGCCAGGGGCGGAACTGCGCCTGGGCGAAAGGGCGCTAGGGCGATTGAGCAGCGCCGTAGTCTCCCCCGCGTTCGGCCCGATCGGTCTGGGACTCGTGCGTCGCGAGGCGCAACTCGGAGCGAGCGTGTCGGTCGGAGACGGCGACGGCAGCGCGACCGTCGTCAATCTGCCGTTCGCGAACTGAATCCGGTGCCGCGGCATCGCGACCTCCGGCGTCGCGCTCACAGGAGCCTGCCCCCGGCGCAACCCTCACCGGAGCCCGTGCCGGGATAGGATGCGTGCTCGGTATCCGTCCCCGACACGCGAGGTTCAAGAGCACGTGGCCGCGATCGACCTGCAACGAGTATCCGAGGTAAGCGCCGAGCCCGGCGAGCTGCCCAAGACGATGGCCGCCTGGGTCATCCGCGAGGAGCGCTTCGGCGATCCCAAGGACGCTTTCCAGCTGGAGGAGATCGAGGTGCCCGAGCCGGGCGCGTTCGAGGTGATCGTGCGCGTGATGGCGGCGGGCGTGAACTACAACAACGTGTGGGCGGCGCTCGGCAAGCCCGTGTCGGTGATGAAGTACGGCGATCACCCGGAGTTCGGCCACCACATCGGCGGCTCGGACGCGTCGGGGATCGTGTGGAAGGTCGGCGCGGGCGTGACGCGCTGGAAGGTCGGCGACGAGGTCGTCGTGCACTGCAACCAGGCCTCCTACGAGGACCCCGAGGTGCACGGCTTGGACCCGATGGCGGCGCCGTCACAGAAGATCTGGGGCTATGAGACGACGTGGGGCTCGTTCGCGCAGTTCACGAAGGTCCAGGCCCAGCAACTGCTGCCCAAGCCCCACGCCCTGACGTGGGAGGAGGCCGCGTCCTATGGCCTCGTGTACTTCACCGCGTATCGCATGCTGATCACGCGCTGTCAGCTGCAGGCCGGCGCGAACGTGCTGATCTGGGGAGCGGCCGGCGGGCTGGGCGTGTTCGCCACGCAGCTGTGCGCTGCCGCGGGCGCGCGCTGCGTGGGGGTCGTCTCCTCCTCGGAGAAGGGCGAGCTCGTCAAGCGGCTGGGCGCCGTGGACTACATCGACCGAGGCGAGTTCGCGGGCATGATGCGCAAGGGCGGCGAGACCGCCGAGGAGGAGAAGGCCCGCTTCAAGGTCTCCCTCGGCTTCGCCAAGCGCGTCAAGGAGATCCTCGGGGACGCTCCCGACATCGTGTTCGAGCACGTCGGCAAAGCGACCTTCCCGACTTCCGTGTTCACCGCCAAGACGTTCGGCAAAATCGTGATCTGCGCCGGCACGACCGGCATCGACCTGGACTTCAACGTCGCCTACCTGTGGATGCGCCAGAAGGAGATCCTCGGCTCGCACTTCGCCAACGCGTATGAGTGCACGAAGGCCAACGAGCTGATCGAGTCCGGGCAGATCCGCCCCGTGCTATGGCGCACGCTGGGATTCGAGGGCGTCGCCGAAGCCCACCAGCTGATGCTCGAAAACAAGCACCTGGGCAAGATCTCGATCCTCGTCGGCGCCGAGGCCGAGGGTCAGGGCAAGACCGCGGAGGGCCCGGGCGCGATACACGCAGAGGTCGGCGCCTGATGGCCCTGATGCCCGATAGCCGGCGCCATACGGCGTCCTCGGTCGCTCGCGTACGTGGTACGCCACGCGCGCTGCGCCCTTGTCTGGCTTGGCTCTCGAACATCAGGAGGTCGCAGTTGCACCCAGTCAGGACGGAAATCTGATGGCGGGCGGCATCGACAGGCCCGGAACGGTGGTCATCCCGTGGTACGCCACGGGCTTCAAGGGCGACGCGCTGGAGGCCGCACTGAACGAGATCGCCCCGCTCGCGCTGCGCTACGGCGCCGGCTCATACGCCGTCTACCGCGCGCGCGACGACCGCTACAAGTTCCAGCAGCTCGCCCACTTCGAGCGCAACCTGGACTGGGAACGCTACTGGGAAGGGCCTGAGATGATCGAGCTGCGCACGCGCTACTCCGGTGCGTATCAGATACCCGTGCTGTACGGCTGGTGGGACCTGACCGTCAGTGGCGGATTGGCCGCAGAGCAGGTGGCTGCGAGCAACGGCCACACCAACGGCGTCACCTCGCCAGCGGCGCCATAGTCAGTCCGGCGCCCTTCAGCTGCTCCCAGTAGTGCTCGGCCCGCTCCTGGTGGCCGCTGAACACGATCGCCTTGCCGGCATTGTGGATCACGTTGGCGATCTCGTGGCCGCGCTCCAGCGTCGTGCCGGGGATGTAGCGCGCGAGCGTGCGCGCGACATGGTCGAACGTGTTGTGATCGTCATTGCGCACGATCACCTTCCAGGATTCTCCCAGGCCGCCCCCCGGCGGGCCTGTGCGCGGCAGCTCGATCGTCTGGCTCATCAGACCGCAGGATAATGGGCGCGACCCGTCCGTACAATGGCTGCATGGACGAGAATCGCAACCCGCGACTGCCCGAGCGCGACGGACCGTGGATGATGCGCACCTACGCTGGACACTCGACGGCGAAGGCGTCGAACGAGCTGTACCGGCGCAACCTCGCCAAGGGCCAGACAGGGCTGTCGGTCGCCTTCGACCTACCTACCCAGACCGGCTATGACCCCGATGACGAGCTCGCGCGGGGCGAGGTCGGAAAGGTCGGCGTGCCCGTGTCACACCGCGGCGACATGGCCGCGCTGATGGACGGAATCCCGCTCTCAGAGATGAACACCTCGATGACGATCAACGCGACCGCGGCGTGGCTGCTGGCGCTGTACATCGTCGCCGCCGAGGAGCAGGGCGTGGCCCAGGAGCAGCTGCAGGGCACGACGCAGAACGACATCGTCAAGGAGTTCCTGGCGCGCGGCACCTACGCGTTCGGACCGGCGCCGTCGCTGCGGCTGATCGCCGACATGATCGCCTACACGGTCGAGCACGTCCCGAAGTGGAACCCGATCAACATCTGCTCCTACCACCTGCAGGAGGCGGGCGCGACGCCCGTGCAGGAGATCGCCTACGCGATGAGCAATGCGATCGCCGTGCTCGACGCCGTGCGCGAGCGCGTTCCGGCGCAGCGCATGGGCCAGGTGTTTGGTCGTATCTCGTTCTTCGTGAACGCCGGCGTGCGCTTCGTCGAGGAGCACGCGAAGCTGCGCGCGATGGGCATCCTGTGGGAAGAGCTGGGGCGCGAGCGCTACGGCGTGACAAACCCCAAGCACCTGCTGTTTCGCTACGGCGTGCAGGTGAACTCGCTCGGGCTGACCGAGGCTCAGCCGGAGAACAACGTGCAGCGGATCGTGCTGGAGGCGCTGGCGGTCACGCTCGGCCGCGATGCGCGCGCACGGGCGATGCAGCTGCCTGCTTGGAACGAGGCGCTCGGGCTCCCGCGTCCGTGGGATCAGCAGTGGTCGCTGCGCATCCAGCAAGTGCTGGCATACGAGACCGACATCCTCGAGTACCCCGACATCTTCGAGGGCTCGCGCGTGATGGACGGGCTGGTGGCCGAGCTGCTGGAGGGCGCGCGCGCGGAGATGGCGGTCGTCGCCGAGCACGGTGGCGCGGTCGAAGCCGTTCCCTACATGAAGGGCGCGCTCGTGGACGCCCACCGCGCGCGCATCCAGCGAATCGAGTCCGGCGAGCAGACCGTGGTCGGCCAGAACCGGTTCACCGAGACCGAGGACTCGCCGCTGACCGCCGGCGGCGACGGCGGGATCCTCGTGGTGGACCCGGCCGTCGAAGCCGAGCAGGTGCAGGCGGTGCGCCGCTGGCGCTCCGAGCGCGACCAGGCCGCCGTGGACGCGGCCCTGGCCGAGCTGGCTCGCGTCGCGGCGCGGGAGGACGAGCCGACGGACGCCGGAACGGGCGTGGCGGCCGCGGACGCCGAGAACCTGATGATCCCCACGATCGCGGCGGCGCGCGCGGGCGCCACGACCGGCGAGTGGGCGAGGACGCTGCGCGAGGTGTTCGGCAGCTACCGCGCCCCCACCGGCGTGGGTGAGGCCGCGCCGTCCTGTGGCGACACCGAGCTGGGCGAGTTGCGCGAGCGGGTCGCGGCGCTGGGCGAGCGGTTGGGACGCCGCCCCAAGATCCTTGTCGGCAAGCCGGGGCTGGACGGGCACTCCAACGGCGCCGAGCAGATCGCCGTGCGCGCGCGCGACGCCGGCATGGACGTGGTGTATGAGGGCATTCGCCTGACTCCGGCCCAGATCGCCGCGTCCGCGCGCCAGGAGGGCGTGCACGTGATCGGGCTGTCGATCCTCTCGGGCTCTCACCGCGAGCTGATTCCGGCGGTGATCGGCGCCTTGCGCGACGCGGGCGTCGGCGCGCCGGTGGTCGTCGGCGGGATCATCCCCGATCAGGACGTCGCGGCGCTGAAGCAGGCGGGGGTCGCCGCGGTGTATACGCCGAAGGACTTCGACATCACCGAGATCGTCAGCGACATCGTCGAGCTCGTGGGAGCGGACGCCGAGCGATCGCCGAGCGACACCGCCGCCACCGTGGCGTGAGCGGGGCACCGCGCCCGACCCGGCCCTCCGGGCTGGGTGCCCGTGTGGTCGGGGCCGCGATCGGCGCGCGGTTGCGCGCGCACGAGCTGAGCGCCGCGCCGGACGCGCTCAACCTGCTCGAGAGCACGACCCCGGCCGATCGGGAGCAGGCCGCGGCGTTGCTGGGCGAGGTCTCCCCCGCCGTGCTCGGGGGCGAGGCCCAGGGGCACATCGTCGGCGTGACAGGACCGCCCGGGGCCGGCAAGTCGACGCTGCTGTCGGCGCTGCTGCGCGCCTGGCGGGACGATGGCAGGACCGTGGCGATGCTCGCCGTCGATCCGAGCTCCCGTCGTTCGGGCGGATCCCTGCTGGGCGACCGCGCGCGCATCGACTTCGATCCCTCCGACGCGGGCGTTTTCATCCGCTCGACCTCCGCGGGCGAGCAGCTGGGAGGCCTGGCCTCGGCGACCCGCGCCGCCTCTCAGGCGCTGGCCGCCGCCTACGACGTGGTCGTGATCGAGACAGTCGGCGTGGGGCAGGCCGAGACCGACGTCGCCGACGTCGCCGACACGGTCGTGGTGGTCGTGCAGCCGGGTAGCGG
>Ga0210408_10005424_pt1 | contig 11213 bp, 11 predicted proteins | sample IncBWH4MmetaG_FD_155471 | JGI IMG/M metagenome (GOLD analysis project Ga0210408, IMG submission 155471) | Forest soil microbial communities from Barre Woods Harvard Forest LTER site, Petersham, Massachusetts, United States - Inc-BW-H-4-M | ecosystem: Environmental > Terrestrial > Soil >... | reverse complement strand
CACCTCGACGTCGCCGACGAGCCCGGTGTGCTGGCGTCCGTCACCCGGGTGCTGGGCGAGCAGGGTGTGTCGATCCGCTCGGTCGTCCAGCGCGGCATGGGCGAGGGCGCGCGCCTGGTGATGGTCACTCATGCGGTCCCGGAGTCGCGACTGCACGCCGCGGTGGCGCTGCTGAGCGACTTCGACTTCGTCCGCTCCACTCCGCGGACAATCAGAGTCATCGAAGAGGAGTTTGGATAGCCGATGTCGGTGTCAGGGCCATGTGCGTGATCGAACAGGAGCCGGGATGAACGAGGCGAGCGTCAAGGTTCCCCGCGTCGAGGCCATACCCCCCACCGGCGCCCACGTGCCGCTGATCGAGCGCTATCGCGAGCGGCTCCCGTTCGCGCCGGGCGATCCGCTGGTCAGCCTGCAGGAGGGCTCCACGCCGCTCTTGCGCGCGCCGGTGCTATCGGAGATGGTGGGGGCGTCGGTGCGGTTGAAGCTCGAGGGCGCCAATCCGACCGGCTCCTTCAAGGACCGCGGCATGACCTGTGCCGTCTCCGCGGCGGTGCGCGACGGGGCGCAGGCGGTCATCTGCGCTTCCACCGGCAACACCGCGGCGAGCGCCGCCGCGTACGCCGCGCGCGCGGGCATCACCTGCGCGGTGATCGTCCCCGAGGGGAAGATCGCGCAGGGCAAGATGGCCCAGACGCTCGTCCATGGCGCGCGCGTGATCTCCCTGGCAGGCAACTTCGACCAGGCTCTGACGCTGGTGCGCGAGCTGACCGACTCACATCCGATCGTGCTCGTGAACTCGGTCAACGAGTTTCGTATCGAGGGCCAAAAGACGGCCGCGTTCGAGATCCACGAGGGGCTGGACGGAGGGCTCGAAGCGCTGTGCATCCCGGTCGGCAACGCCGGCAACATCACCTCTTACTGGCGTGGGTTCCGGGAGATGAACGCCGCGCCGCGGCTATATGGCTATCAGGCTGAGGGCGCCGCGCCGCTCGTGCAGGGCAGGCCCGTCGAGCACCCCGAGACGGTGGCGTCCGCGATCCGCATCGGCAACCCCGTGCGCTGGGAGGATGCGATGGCCGCCGCACGCGACTCGCGCGGCTCGATCCGCGCGGTCAGCGACGCGGAGATCCTGACGGCGTACCGGCTGCTCGCGTCCCGCGAAGGCATGTTCTGCGAGCCCGCCTCCGCGGCGTCGGTCGCCGGCCTGCTCCGCTACGGCGCCGACGGCGCGGAGCAGATCGTGTGCGTGCTCACCGGCCGCGGTCTCAAGGACCCCGAGACGGCGATCGCCCACAACGACGGACGGATCATCAGCTGCCCGGTGGAGCTGGCCGCGATCGAGGAGACGGTGCTGGGTGATCCGTAGACTCGGCCCGGTGAGCGCATGCGGCGCCGGGTGCGTATGACCGCGGCGTGCCCGACCGACAGCCTGCCCGGCGCCCGATCCGGGGAGGTGCGTGCGGATGGACCGTAGGCGGATGGTGCGCGTGCCCGCGTCCTCGGCCAACCTCGGTCCGGGATTCGACTGCATGGCCGCCGCCGTCGGACTGCACCTCCAGCTGGAGGTGCGCGAGACCGGGCAGTTTGCCGTCGAGACCGACCTGCCGGTCGCGCACGGGCGCGAGAACCTGTGCGTGCGCGGGTTCGAGGAGTTGCACTCGGCGGACGGGTTCACGTTTCAGATCGCCTCCGACATCCCCCTGTCCGGGGGTCTCGGATCGAGCGCGGCGGCGATCGTCGCGGGGCTGATGGCGGCCGATCACCTGTTCGAGCTGGATGCCGACCTGCTCGCGCTCGCGACCGAGCTCGAGGGCCACCCCGACAACGTCGCGGCGGCGCTGCACGGCGGATTCGTCATCTGCACGGACGGCGACGCCACCCGCTTTGACCCGCCCACGGGCCTGGAGGCGATCGCGGTCGTGCCCGAGCAGCCGGTGCGCACACGCGCCGCGCGTGAGGCGCTGCCGGTCGACGTGCCACTCAGGGAGGCCGTCTACAACGTCGCCCACGCCTCGCTGCTCACGCTCGGGCTCTCCCGCGGCGACTGGGACCTGGTCGCGCGCGGCCTTCACGACCACCTCCACCAGTCTCGCCGCGCGTCCCTGTTCCCCCGCTCATACGACCTGGCGCTGCGCGCCCCCGAGCTGGGTGCGTTGGGAGCGACGATCTCCGGCGCGGGACCGACCGTGCTCGTGTGGTGCTTTTACGAGCACACCGGCGCCGTCGTCGAGGCCCTGCGCCCGGAGATCGAGGGCTGGGCCACCTTGCTGCGCACACCGTTCGAGGTTCAGGGGGCGTACGTGGGTGAGCTTTAGCGCAGCCCCGCCACGCGCCCACGCACCCCCTCGAACCCCGGCAGGCGCGCGAGCGTTTCATCCGCAACCGCGAGGTAGTCGGCGCCGAGATCGGGTCGATGGTCGAGGATCGAGCGGGCCCGCTCGGCCGACTCGGCGTAGGCGATCGAGGAGCGGATTGCTGTGTCGAACACCCGCTCGCCAAATCGCTCCTTCAGCGAGGCAAGCGCCTCGCGCGAATGCACGGTGCGCATGTCGGCGAGATTCAGCAACACCCCGAGCAGCTCGAGCTCGGGGTTGAGGCTGTCCCGCGCGAGCTCGATCACCTCCATCGCCTGCTCGACGCCCTGCAGCGCGAAGTACTGAGCCTCGGCCGTCACCAGCGCGCGATCGGCGGCGACGAGCGCGTTGACCGTCAGCAGCCCGAGCGAAGGCGGGCAGTCGATCAGGATCAGCTCGTAGGCGCCGGCGGCCTCGGCCAGCGCGCGGCGCAGCGTGAGCTCGCGCCCCATCTTCGCGCCCAGCATCAGCTCGGCCTCGGCGAGGCTGAGGTTGGCGGGGATCAGGTCGTCGTGGATCGCCTCGCCCGCCGTGGCCCGTCCGGACAGCACGTCGGCGATCGTCGGCTCCACGTCGGGCGGCAGGTCGAAGTAGTCGGACAGGTTGCCCTGCGGGTCGAGATCGACCGCGAGCGTGCTCACGCCCGCTCGCCGGAAGGCGTCGGCCAGCGTCCGCACCGCGGTCGTCTTGCCGGTCCCGCCCTTCTGCGACAGCACGGCGATGGTCATGGTCGTCCGGGTGGCTGTCATGTGTTGCTCCTATGTCAAGCAGGGCACGGAAATTGCGGTGTTGACCGTGATCCGTGTCCCGCGGTCGTGGTTGGTAGGAGGCATCGATAGGAGGTGATGGATTTGGCGTGCGAGGTGGCGCTTGAGGCAGCGTAGGGCCTCGCGGTTGGTCTTGCCCTCGGCTCGCTTGCGGTCCAGGTAGGCGCGGGTCTGCGGGTCGATGCGAGCGCGGGTGATCGCGATCACGTGCAGCGCCCGGTTCAGTTGACGATCTCCTCCACGATGCAGGCGATGACGATCCTTGCGCCCAGAGGAGACAGGGATCGGAGCGACCCCGGCCTGGCGAGCGAAGTGAGCGTCGGTCGGGAAACGCTCAGCGCCCGCTGTCCGTCCGATCAACGTCGCTGCCGTCAACACGCCCAGTCCCTGCTCTGCCAGGAGCGCTGGCCGATAAGCCATGACCAGGGATCGCACCTCACGTTCGAGCTCGTTCGCGTGGCGAGAGATAGCGCGAATACTCGCCACCAGCTCCAAAGCAACACGCGTGCGCGCCGTGCGCTGCTCGCGACGCAAGCGACGAGCGATGCGCTCCAGCGTCACACCACTGTCAAGCTGACGAGCCGGAATGCTCGCCTCGAGCTCCGGGCAGAGATCAACGAGATGCCAGCGCAGCCGGCTGATCTGCTTAGTGCGCTCCGCAACCAAGTCTGAACGATGATCAGCGAGCAGACGGATCTCCAATGCCCGCTCATCCAAAAACGCGGCAGGGAAACGCTCCACACCCTCCCTCACCACGGCCCGCGCCACCGCGCGCGCGTCGATCTGATCAGACTTTCCCGGCTCGCGCTCACCCCGCCTTGACTGCCCCATCATCTTCGGCGGGACACGAACCACCCGCTCACCCGCCGCGATCAACGCCTGCTCAAAACGCCTGGAAAGATGCCGGCAGTCCTCGATCGCCCACACCCGCTCCTCATCGATATCTCGCGCCCAACGCAACGCGGCACGATGCCCGGCCTCATCAGCCCGGACCTCAAGCTCGCCGGCGACTGTGCCGCCATCCCCCGAAACTGCGGCCAACGCATGAGTGCTCTTGTGGATATCCGCTCCGATCACGATCATTGCCTACCGTCCCTTCATCTGGATTGCCGTTGAAGTGGACCTCCAGCGGACAGACCTCAGTCGGGGCGGTGCCACGCTCCTATCAAGTCACGCCGGGGATCCTCGGGCGGCGGCGAGCGACAAAACGCATGTCGGTCAGACCTCACGGTCGACAGCGAGACTATGAGTCAGCTCGCCGCCAGCCCGAGAACCAACCCGATCGGTCGGACGCCACCGCCCGGCACCCCAGACGTTGACACTGAGGCGCGATACTACGCGGCGCGCGCTCGCACCGGGACGCGGACGACTTTCATCCGCAACCGGCCGCGGGTCAGAGGCATACGGCGTTCGGATAGGGGCCGCGACGCCGGCTCGAGTCCGTCTCGAGCGGGCCGGGCTCAGCTCGCGCCGTGCAGGGTCTTTGCGCCTCGAGCGCCGTCCAGCTGGGCGGAAATGCTGAGGAAGCGCAGCCTGTAGCGGCCGACCAGGATCTCGTCGCCGTCCTCGAGCACCTTCCACTCGATCCGCGAGCCGTTCACGAACACGCCGTTGAGGCTGCGGTCGTCGAGCACCCTGACGCCGTCGGCCTGACGCACGACCAGTGCGTGGCGCCGCGAGACCGTCGGATCGTCGAAGCGCACGTCCGCCGCGAGGCTGCGTCCGATGCGCGTCCACTCACGCGTCAGCGCCACGGTCCTCAGCTCATCGCCGTCTTCGTAGGCGAGATACTCGCCGGGCTCGCCCAGCTGCTCGCGGGCGTCCCTCAGCCACGCGTCGCTGTCAATCGGCTCGGGTCGCGACAGCGCGCCGCTGCCGACGGGTCCCGTCCTGAGCGTGTCCGCATAGTTCGCCTGCCTGCCGGAACCGGTGGCGCTCGCGTCGCCGGCGCCGAGACGGCCGGCGAGGATCGGGCTCGACGCTGCCGATGCGCCCGACCGGGCGGGGCCGCTGATGTGATCGCGGGTCAGGCCGCCGGTGCTGAACAGCGACGCCCGCACGAAGTCGCGCCCCCCGCAGCCGGGGCAGTCGCTCAGCGTGTCCGCGCCCGCGAGCGTCAGCATGTATCCGCAGTGTCCGCACCGAAACGAGCCGGCGCCGGCCATAGTGCCCGAAGTAAGCGATTCCATCCCGTGCCTACGCCCCTTTCTGCTTTCTGGTTTCCCCGGATGCCGCGCCAGTCAGGACGAACTCGTGGCGATCATAACAAGCCTGACAGCTTGATGTAAGCCGCAGTCACGAATTCTGGTAAGAGAAACCTAGCACCTGATCTCCGCTTGCGAATCTGCGAGCGCCCGACGAACGCCCGTGGCCTTTCTACCCATCCGCCGGTCCGTGTAAACCCGCGGGTCTCTGGAAGGAGCACAGCGCTCGCCGGCGAACTCAGCCTCCATGGGCCACCCCGCCGAACATGACATCGAGCAGTTCGAGCGCCTGCAGCTGCGTCGCGGCGTCGGAGCCCTGGAGGCCGACCGGGATCGCTGCGCGGACTGCGGGCGCACGCCGCTCGTGGGCGAGCACGTCCACCTGCACACACGCGCTCAGGGCATCGTCTGCGAGTTGTGCAGCCCGCTGCGTCGTGAGCGTCCGGTCGCGACCGAGCTCGTGCGCCATGCCGAGCACGGCCACACCGTGCGGCTCACCCGCGCGGCGTAGCGGCCGCCACGCTCGAGAACTAGACTGCGGCGCGACCATGGACCCTGTGACCGTGTCGATCGTCGTCGACCGCCCGCGTGAGCAGGTGTTCGACTACCTGCAGGACATCGCCAACCACGCGGAGTTCACCGACCACTACATGGTCGACTGGCATCTGACCCGCATCGACTCGGTCGGGCGCGGCGCGGGCGCTCGCTTCCGCGTCAAGGCCCCCGGCGCCCGGTTCGCGTGGGGCGATATCACGTTTGTCGAGGTCGACCGGCCGTACCGGATCGTCGAGGCCGGCCGGGGGGGCAAGAACAATCGTGTGCGCACGCTGGGCGTCTATGAGCTCGCGCCCGCCGCCGCGGGCACGACGCGCGTGCGGTTCACGCTCGAGACCGAACCGGCCACGCTCGCCGATCGCCTGCTGGAGGGGTTCGGGGCGCGCGGCTGGATGCGCCGCCGGAACGCCCGCGCGATGCGCCGCCTGCGCACGATCCTCGAGTCAGACGTTGGCCGCGGCGATCGCGTCACGGTCGCCGGTGGGTAGACTGCCGCGCGTGCTGAGCCCCCCGCGCAAGCCGACGCTCTCCCTGGGTCTCGCCCTCCTGGCCGCGCTCGCGCTGGCGGCATGCGGGAACTCCGAAACCAAGGTCACGACCGGAACCTACGCCGGCGAGTCGGGTCAGAACGCCCCCTACCTGAACGTCGGTCCGCTCGTCTATGAGGTGCAGCTCTCGCGCGAGCTCAACCCCGCCAACGTCGAAGATGCTGCCTATCTGCAGGGCTTGACGCCCCTGCAGCGCACGCTGAAACGCGGCGAAGAGTGGTTTGCGGTGTTCATCCAGGTCTATAACCACTCCTCCGTGCCGCACCTCGGCGCGAGCACGATCGCGATCAGCGACACCCAGAACAACGTCTACACCCCGATCGTGCCGAATCAGACCAACCAGTTTGCCTACCGCGGCGGGTTCATCCCCGCCGAAAGCCAGATCCCGGTGGCGAGCTCGGTCGCCGCCAACGGGGGCACCCAGGGCGCGCTGCTGCTCTACAGAATTCGGGTCGTCTCGCTCGACAACCGGCCGCTGACGATTCACATCGTCAATCCGCAAGACTCCGCGCAGAGGGCCTCGGCCGAGCTCGACGTTTAGCCTGACGGCGCCTCGTCGTCCCTGGCTGCGTCCGCAGTCGCTCGCGTACGCAGTGCGCCAAAGCGCTCCCTCGCGTCCTGTTGCCGGTGACGGCGATCCATCCGTCAGGTGACTCTTATCAGGCGAGGTGTCTCAGCGGCTGGCCTTCAGCCCCACTTCGAGCACTTCCCGCGCCACGGGCGCCGCCGTCGCGCCGCCCGCGCCATCTTTGACGAGCAGCACGCACACCGCGATGCGCGGGTGCAGCGCGGGGGCGAACGCGGCGAACCAGGCGTCGGTGTTGCTGGGGTCGCCGGCGGCGCCCTGGCAGCTCGCGCCGTGTGATTCTTCCGAGCCCGCGCTTTCGCCCGCGCCTCCTTGTTCGCTGCTGCCCGAGCACGAGCTTGCGGTTCCCAGTTCGGCCGTGCCGGTCTTGCCCGCCACGGTCACGCCGGGGATCGCAGCCGAGGTGCCGGTGCCTTCGCGCACCACACCGATCATCAGCCGCCTGACGGTGCGCGCCACGCTCGCGCTGGTCGCGCTTGTAACCGAGTGGGGCCGGGCGTCGAGTGCGAACGTCGGTTGCGGACGGCGCCCGCCGTCGGCGATCGTGGCCGCCACGATCGCCATCTGCAGGGCGCTCGCCTGCACCTCGCCCTGACCGATCGCGGTCGAGCCCACGTCCAGTTCGCCCTGGATCCGCGACGCCGCCGGCAGCGTGCCGGCCATCGCGCCCGGAACGCCCGGTTCGTGGTTGAAGCCGTACCGTTCGGCCATCGCCACCAGCCGTTGCGCTCCCAGCTTGACTCCGAGCGGCGCGAACACCGAGTTGCACGACACCGCGAACGCCAGCGTCAGCGAGCCGCCGCATTCCTCGCCGCCTGCGTTGCTCAGCTTGACCCCGTCGAGCGTCGCGTGTGTCGCGTAGGCAAATGTCGTGTGCGGGTTGGCGATCCCGGCCTGCAGGACGCCGCTGAGCGTGACCATCTTGAACGTCGAGCCCGGCGGCTGCAGGTCGTCGATGCCGAGCCCGGCCACCGCCAGGATCTGTCCTGTGCTCGGCTGCATCGCCACCACCCCGCCGAGCTGACCGCCAAGTGCCGTGACGGCGGCGCGCTGCACCGCCGGGGAGATCGTCGTGTGCACCGCGGGCGCGGCCTGCGGCGCGGCGATCGCCAGCACTCGGGTCGATCCCCCCGACTGGGAGCCGTCGGCCAGCAGCTCTCCTCCCGGCGTGCCGCGCAGGCGCTCGTCCAGCGCCTCCTCGACGCCGCTCACTCCGACGATCGCATTCGCGGGGACACCTTCGGCTTCCAGCTGGGGCGCGCGTGTCGCGGGGACGGTTCCGACTTCGCCCAGCACCGCGCCGGCCGCGGCACCGAGCGGTGAGTTGCGCTGCCCGGCTTCGGCGGCCGCGCCTTCGCCCAGCACCGACCCGTCGCGCGCCAGCACCGTCGCGCGGCGGGGCAGCGTCGTCTTGCGGGTGAGCACCTCGCCGGAGCGCAATCCGGGGAACTCCAGCGATCGCGACCACACGATTCCACCGGCGATCTTCAGCGCGAACGCGAGTTGCAGTGTTCCGAACAAGCGGGTGTGTACGCGCACAGGCACCGCCACCAGTCCTCCGGGCGCGTCGCGCGGCTTGCCGGTCACCTGCAGACGGATGGCGGTGGCGGTCCTCAGCGCGTGCCGGTAGTCGTCGGCCAGCTGCCGCGGGGAGGTCGCTCGTTGCGAGCGAGCGTCGACGTCGCCGTACATCGTCGCATAGTCCCCCTTCGCCCACGCGGCGACGAACTGACCCGCGAGCGCCTGCGCGGCGCTGGAGCCATGTCCGGCGCCGACGATCGCCCCGACCGCGAACGCTGCCGCGGCGAGCGCGATCACGGGCCGGGCCCGCATGGCACGCCGCCGGCGGCGATGATCGTTGTGACGGTGACCGGCGCCTGCAGGACCCGAACGCTCGCTCGCGGACGTCGCGTTCACGGTCGAGCCCACCGGCGAGTGTCCACGTCGGAGAACGGTAGAACATGGTTTGGATCCACGCCCATCCCCGGCCCGACCGCCTCAACCCATCCTCTATTGTGACGCGAACCCTTTGGTGAGCCTGCTCGTGTGCACGAACGACGGTCGCGATCGGCGGGTGGGAGCGTGAGCACGCTCGACTGGCTGATCGTCTCCTTCGCGGCGCTGCTGGCGGGGTTCGGCTTCCGGCGGGGGTTCATCGTGGGTGCGCTCTCGTTTGCGGGATTTGCTATTGGTGCATTCCTCGGAACTCGCCTCGGTCCTCTTCTGCTGCCGCGGGGATCGGCCTCGCCGTATGCCCCCGCGTTCGGGCTGATCGGGGCGCTGCTGGCCGGGGCGATCCTCGCGACCGGCCTGGAGGGCCTGGGTTTCAGGTTGCTGCGCCGCACGCTGATCGTTCCCGGCGTCGGTCTGCTCGACGGTCTGCTCGGGGCGGCTCTCGGCGCCGCCCTGGGTCTGGGAATCGTCTGGATCGTGGCGGCGGTGGCGGCTCAGACCCCGGGCGCCGGGCAGCTGCGCGCGGATATCCAGCGCTCGGTCATCCTGAGCGAGCTCAACCAGCTGCTGCCACCGTCGGGGCCGATTCTGAACGCGCTTTCGCGTCTGGACCCGTTGCCGGCGCTCGCGGGCCCTGCGCCGGATGTGGCGGCGCCGCTGCCGAGCATCGGTCGCTCACCGGGCGTGCGCGCGGCCTCGCGCGGGGTCGTGCGCGTGCTCGGCACCGCCTGCGGCCTGGCGATCGAGGGCTCGGGTTGGGTCGCGCGCCGGGATGAGGTTGCCACCAACGCGCACGTCGTCGCCGGCGAGCGGGACACGACGGTCGAGATCGGTGGGCGTCCGCCCGCCCTGCCCGCGGAAGCGATCGCGTTCGATCCGACCGAGGACATCGCGCTGCTGCGCGTACCCGGTCTCGGCGACGTGCCCTCGCTGCGCGTGGTGCGCGACCCCGCGTCCGGGAGCGCCGGTGCGATCCTCGGCTACCCCCAGAACGGTCCCTACCACGTGCAGCCGGGACGGATCGGGCGCACCCGGGTGGTGCTCACCGACAATGCCTATGGAGATGGTCCCGTGCGCAGGCTGCTGACGCCGCTGCGCGGGCGGGTGCGACCGGGCAACTCCGGTGGACCGCTCGTGGACGGCAGCGGCGCGGTCCTGACGACGGTTTTTGCCGGGACGGTCGGCGGCCATCCCGCCGGCGGCTACGGTGTGGCCAACGCGACCGTCGTGCGTCTCTTGGCCGACGCCGGATCGGTCGCGGTCTCGACCGGTCCCTGCGCGGCCGGTTGAGCGCTTGCCGCCCGCTCGTCGATCGCGCTCTGCACCTCCGCCAACCGGCGCACGAGCGCGGAGCGCACCTGCTCCAGCTCCTCGGCGCTCAGCAGCGTGGGGCCGGGCCCGCGACGGGTGGCGGTCGGTCGCGGCGCGACGCCCGGGTGTTCGGCTTCGATCTCGCCGATTGCCCGCTCCAGCGTCGCGATCTGGGCTCGCAGCGCGCGCCTGCGCATCACCGCTGCGGCGGCTTCCTCGCCGGTGTCGCCCGCCGCGCCGCGCTCCGGCTCAGCGGGCGCGTCCTGTGGCATCGCCACATACAGCGCGGCGGCGACCTCGCGCGGGTCCACGCCGATCGCCTCGGCTTCGCGGGCCGCGTCGGCCGCGATCGTGCCGACGGCCGAGGGTCGGGGGAGCGTGGAGGAGACGAACGTGCCGCTGCCCTGCCGGCTTTCGAGCAGACCCCGTTGCTCCAGCCGCTGGTAGACGGCGCGGACGGTGTTGACGTTCAGGCCGCTGGCCTCGGCCAGCTCGCGCAGGCCGGGCAGGCGCTGCCCCGGCCCGAACTCGCCGTCGTAGATGCGCGCCGACAGCGCCCACCCGAGCTGCAGGCCGATCGGCACCTCGGCGTCGCGGTCGATGGCCGCCGCGAACTCGTCCAGGCGAAGCTCCTCAGATCCGGCCTTGTCGAGTCGCGTGACCACACCCTCACGGTAGCGCCTCTCCAGCCCAGAAAAGCTAGTGTACTGGTGGACTAGTACACTGGCAGAATGAATCGGCCATTTTTGCCGGCACGAGACCTGATGGAGGAAGTGGGGGACATGATGATCCTCACCGCCAGGACTGTCTCCTCCGCCCTGCGCCCCCCGTATCCGTACGGTGAGGAGTTCGTGTCGCAGTTCCTGTTCGCGCTGCGGTTGTGCTGGTTGCCGCTGCTGATCTCCAGCGTGGCGATCAACTACGCCGTGCCCGGC
>Ga0210408_10005421_pt1 | contig 11217 bp, 8 predicted proteins | sample IncBWH4MmetaG_FD_155471 | JGI IMG/M metagenome (GOLD analysis project Ga0210408, IMG submission 155471) | Forest soil microbial communities from Barre Woods Harvard Forest LTER site, Petersham, Massachusetts, United States - Inc-BW-H-4-M | ecosystem: Environmental > Terrestrial > Soil >... | reverse complement strand
GGCTCTCGGAATCGACCCCGGTGCTGGTCAACCTCAAGCCGGTCGGCAACGGCTACATGGAGGACTTCCATGCGAGCGGAGGCATGGGCGCGCTGCTGCGCGAGCTCAAGCCGCTGCTGCATCTCGACTGCATCGACGTGACGGGCGAGACGCTGGCCGAGCGCCTTGCCGCGGATGAAGCTTCCTTTACTGATCGGTCGATCGTCGCTGCGCGGGAGAAGCCGATGGAGCCGCAGGGCGGGCTCATTGCGCTGTTTGGCAATCTTGCGCCTGACGGTGCCATCCTCAAACGCTCTGCGGCCGATCCCAAGCTGTTCGAGCACGAAGGCCGTGCGGTCGTGTTCTCGTCCCTGGAAGATCTCGCAGCGCGCATGGATGATCCCGCGCTCGATGTCTCTGCGCAGGATGTGCTGGTGCTGCAGAATGCAGGTCCGCATTCGCCGTCCTGCATGCCGGAAGCCGGCTACCTGCCGATCCCCAGGAAACTGGCGCAGCGGGGCGTGAAGGACATGATCCGCATCTCCGACGCGCGGATGAGCGGCACCGCCTTCGGGACGATTGTCCTGCATGTGACGCCCGACGCCGCTTCAGGCGGGCCCCTTTCCCTGGTGCGCAATGGCGACCGCGTTCGGCTCTCGGTCAAGAAGCGGCGCATCGATCTCGTGGTGGAGGAGGGCGAGCTCGCGCGTCGCGCTGCTGAGAGATCCCGGATGCGAACCCAGCCGGAGCGCGGCTATGCCAAGCTGTACGCGCAGGAGATCCTCGGCGCCGACGAGGGCTGTGATTTCGCTTTTCTGCGCCCGGAGTTGCGTGCGTGATGCGGGCCCATGTTGCGATAAATAGGCCCGAACGCGTAGGGTGGGCAAAGGCGTGCGCCCCGCCGTTCCTTCCGGGTGGGCAAAATCGTGCGCACGCCGTGCCCACCACCGACGGCACACCAGACGATTTTGCCCACCCTACGAGGCCGTGAGGAAACCTACACAATGGCGGTGGAGAGCATCTTCTACTCGGTGTCCGGTCTGAGTTGCCGCGGGGCGCTCATCTGGGATGAAGGGGTGAAAGGCGTTCGACCGCTGCTGCTCATGGCGCCGAACTGGCGCGGCGTGATCAAGCCGGCGATCGAGACCGGTCAGATGCTCGCGGAGGAAGGCTATATTGTTTTCGTCGCCGACATGTTCGGTGAAGGGAACGGCCCGGTCGGAACGGAAGACCCGATGGAGTTCCTACAGCCTTTCATGGCGGACGTGCCGGGAATGCGACGGCGCATTGCAGCGGCGCTCGACACGCTGACGCGCGAGGCCGACCGGCGCGCCATCGGTGACGTGAGCCGGCGGGCGGCCATGGGCTTCTGCTTCGGTGGCCTCAATGTCCTCGACCTTGCCCGCACCGGGGCCGAAGTGCAGGCCGTCGTTTCCGTGCACGGCACGCTGGCCACGCCGCAGCCGGCCAAGCGCGGCGAGATCAAGGCGGCCGTGCTTGCCGTCCATGGTGCCGCCGACCCGGTTGCACCCAAGCCCGAGCGCGACGCATTCGAGGCGGAGATGACCGAAGCCGGGGCGCGCTGGGCGATGCTCACCTTCGGCAGCGTGGTCCACGCCTTCACTGATCCGCATGTGAACATGCCGGGAGTGGCGGTCTACGACGAGCCCGCCACCCGGCACGGCTACGCGCTGGCGCATGCCTTCATTGCGGATGCATTCGCCGGAAAACTGTAGGGACCGGTTTGAGACCTAGAGTGAGCAAAATCGCGCTTCGTGATCGTTGCCACATGCCTCGCGCGTGCATCGCGATTTTGCCCACGCGGTTCGCGCCCGCGTGGGCACGGCGCGCGAGATTTTCTCACGCGGAGATAGTGGAGGGGCGCGCCTTGCCCACCTTACGTTATGGCCCTCGAATGACATCCGGGTGAAACAAGGGTATCAAAAACAGCGCAGGAGCGGAGATTCGCATGCACAAGGTGTCCATACCTCAATCGATCACTGACCGCGTTGTTGCGCGGCGAGGGCGCGAGCACATCTTTGACACTATCGACCCGGGCAAGACCGCGCTGGTCGTCGTCGATATGCAGAATGCATTCATGCTGCCGGGCGTTGCCCATGCGCTCTGTCCGATGGCGGAAAAGATCGTGCCCAACATCAACCGGCTGGCGGCGGCGGTGCGTGCGACCGGAGGGGCGGTGGTGTGGATCAAGACGACCTTCACGTCCGACGCTCTCCGAGACTGGTCGACCTATTTCGAGATGGTGACCCCGGAGCAGGCGAAGAAACGCATTGGTGCATTGACGGCGAACAGCAAGGGGCACGAGCTCTGGTCTGCGCTCGACGTGAAGGCCAGCGATCCCGTCGTGGAGAAGAACCGGTTCAGCGCATTCATTCAGGGCTCGTCGGACCTTGCCCAGGTGCTGCGCAGCCGTGGGCTCGATACCGTGCTGATTACCGGCACGGTCACCAACGTGTGTTGCGAATCCACCGCCCGCGACGCCATGATGCTCAATTTCAGAACCATCATGATCAGCGACGGCAATGCGGCGGTCACGGACGAGGATCATAATGCTTCGCTCTGCGCGTTCTACCTTACCTTCGGCGACGTGATGTCGACGGATGCGGTGATCGCCTGCCTCGAGCAGAACGCGCGCAGGAGCCTCAGCGCAGCGGAATAACCGGATGATGTCATTCCGGGGCGCCGGCAAGTCGGGCTGCCGACTTGCTGACGACCCGGAATCCATGGCCACAGGCCTCATCGTGCGCGCCGCGCTCCGTGGTTATTGATTTCGCGCTCCCTCGCTGCGCTCGGGCGCCCGAATGACGAAGACGAGTGAAGTTGGGCGTCAGCGAAACGTGCGAGCATTGGAAGGCGTGCCGGCGAAGGGGCCAAGTGCAGACGAGGTCGTCGCGCGGGCGCGCGCGATGATCCCGGTGCTTGCCGCGCGCTCCCGGGCGGCAAGGCGCGGGCGTCGCATTGCGGACGAAACCGTCGCGGAGATGCAGCAGGCCGGTCTGTTTCGCGTGCTGCAGCCCAAGCGCTGGGGCGGCTATGAGATGGATCTGCACACGTTTTATGAGGTGCAATTCGCGCTCGCGCAGGGCGACATGTCGAGCGCCTGGATCTACGGCGTGTCCGGTGTGCATCCCTGGTTCATGGCGCTGTTGGACGACAAGGCGGCGCAGGAGGTGTGGGGAAGCGACCCCTCGACCCTGATCTGCTCCTCGCTGATGCCGGCGGGCAAAGCGGTCGCGGTACCGGGCGGTTACCGCCTCGCCGGCCGGTGGAAATATGCGAGCGGCTGCTCCCATTGCGAATGGGCCTTGCTCGGCGCCCTGGTGGCCGGCGACGCGGGAGCTCCCCCCGCGGGCCGCATCTTTTTGCTGCCGCGCGCGCAATACGAGGCCATCGATACGTGGGAGGTCTGCGGGCTGCAAGCGACCGGCAGTTGGGACATCGTGGTCGACGACGTAGTGGTGCCCGCGCATCGCTCCCAGAGCATGCTGGACAACTTTCTGCTGAAGGGACCGGGCCAGGCGATCAACACTGCGAGCCTCTATCGGCTGCCGTTCGGGCAGATTTTCGTTCGCGGCATCTCCACTGCCGCGCTGGGTGCGTTGCAAGGCATGCTCAACGCGCTGCTGGAATACTCCAAGAGCAGGGTGACCCGTGCCGGCGGCCCTGCAGTGCAGAACCCCTTCGTACAGCTCCTGTGCGCTGAAACGGCCGCCGCCATCGACGAAATGAAACTCACGTTGCACCGCAATTTTCGCAACCTGCACGCCCATGCAGACCGGGGCGAGACACCGCCGCTCGCCGAGCGGCTGCAATACAAGTTTCAATCGACCGCGGTCACCGAGCGTTGCACGCGCCTGGGCGCGCGCATCTTCAAGACGACGGGCGCTGCGGGATTAGGCGACACGCTGCCTTTCGGCGCCATCCTTTCCGATCTGATGGCGGGACGGGCGCACATTTCCAATCAGTATGAATATGTCGGCGGCAGCTGGGGCGGCGTGATGCTTGGTCTGGAAAACAAGGACCTGATGCTGTGAGCCTTCACCGCGTTCAGGAGCAGGAGGCGGGAGGACAGCGGACGGACGACGGACGTCAGAGGACAGATTGCGGAGGAGGGAGGACGGATGTCATGAGCGATCTCGCTCGCCGGATCTCCGGGCTCCGATGCTCAAGTCCGACCCTGCATGCGTCATCCGGATCACAGTTTTCGAAACTCATCGCCTTCCGCTGCCTGTTATTGGAAGTCCCACATCTCCAATCGGCCGTCCGTTGTCTGTCGTCCGTCGTGCGTCGTCCGGATGAGGCGGCGCAATCGGAAGATCGTGGTGCAAGGTCAAGAGGCCGTCGTGCGCCGCCGCTTGCGATCCGCTCTCCTCGGCTGCGTTGCGCTGCTTCATCCAGCGCCGCCATCGCGGCGGTTCGCCAAACTCTCCGGCGAGCCACATGGCAATACCGGCAATCGTGAAAATGAAAATTTGTCCGAGCACTACAACCAGAAGAACGATGGCTGTGGTCTCGTGCATATGCGCCCCCTTTGTTGTATGTGAGCGACATCAAAGCAGATAATAGCCGCTCCATTGTGTTGTGCGATAAAGAAAGCTGGACCGTTGCAAAAACGGCACACATTAGAGTGATCGGCGACGCTCGCCCGCTCAAAAAACGGTGTTGCGGTAGTGCGCTCGCGCAGCGCCCTGTGGACATCATCGCAGCGATCGCCGTGACCAGCACGTAGCGTCGCCGAATCAACGCGCGCTTTCTTCGACTCGAATCGCTTGTGCGACTACGCGCAGATCATACCCCACCGCTGTGGCAAGAGGGCGACGCATGCGTCGCCCCTACGAAGGTCCTTTCTTCCGTAGGGGCGAGGCATGCCTCGCCCCTCTTGCACATTCACGCGCGTGAGGGGCGACGCATACGTCGCCCCTACGAAGGTTCCTTCTTCCGTAGGGGCGAGGCATGCCTCGCCTCTCTTTTTCCAGATGCACTGCTGGGTGAGGGGCGACGCATGCGTCGCCCCTACGAAGGTTCCTTCTTCCGTAGGGGCGAGGCATGCCTCGCCTCTCTTTTTCCAGATGCACTGCTGCGTGAAGGGCGACGCATGCGTCGCCCCTACGAAGGTTCCTTGCTCAAATCCGGCACTCCTATTCCGGCTGGAGGCCGGCGTCCTTGACCATCTTGCCCCACTTGCCGAGCTGGACCTTGATGAAATTCCCGAACTCCTCGGACGGGCTTGAGAACGCTTCGAAGCCCACATTGCCGAGCTTCGACTTGACGTCCGCATCGTCAATGATCTTGCGCAGCTCGGTGTTAAGTCGCGCCACGATCTCGGGCGGGGTATGGGCGGGCGCGACGATGCCCGCCCAGGAATCCATGTCGAAACCGGTGACGCCCGCCTCATCGAGGGTCGGCAACTCCGGGAAGAGCGGACTGCGCTGCAGCCGCGTCACTGCCAGCGCGCGCAATGCACCGGAGCGCACATGCGGAAGCCCCGTGGTGAGATCGGTGAACATCATCGAGACACGCCCGGCGAGCACGTCCTGGAGCGCGGGCGGCGTGCTCTTGTACGGCACGTGCAGCATGTCGAGGCCGGCCCAATGCGCCAGGGTTTCGCCCGCAACGATGCCCGAGGTATTGGCACTGGCGAAGGAGAGCTTGCCGGGATGAGCCTTGGCATAATCGATCAGCTCCTTGACCGATTTCACCGGCAGGCTCGGGTTGACCACCAGCATCAAGGTAAAGCTGCCCACGCGCGATACCGGCTCAAAGTCCTTCACCGGATCGTAGCTCAGGTTGCGCATCAGGAACGGAGCGGCGGAGAGCGGCGAGTTGGTGCCCATCAGCAACGTGTAGCCATCGGGCGCGGAACGCGCGACGTAAAAAGCGGCGAGCGCCCCGTTGGCGCCGGGCCGGTTTTCCACGATCACGCTCTCCTTGAGTGCAAGGCTCAGCGGCTGGGCGATCACCCGGCAGATGGTGTCGCTGGCGCTGCCGGGACCAAACACGGCAACCAGCGTGAGGGGCTTGTTCGGATACTCGTCGGCATCAGCGGCAGAGCCGAGTACTGCGAGGGCTGCGGCCGCGAGAGCAAGGATGAGTTTCTGCATGGCGGTTTCCTCCCGGGTGGTGGCGAGTTGGTGGTCGTCGGCGCCTCGCGTCGCCTCACGCGCGCCTTGCAGCATCTAGGTACAGCGCGATTCTCTTCCCGGAAACTTAAATCCATCAACTTGGGACGAAACCACGCGGTTTAGTGACATTGCAGGCGGACGCCGCGGCCGCAGGGGATCTCGATCGCCGCTGATCAGCCTGCTGGTCCGGGCGGACCTCGGAACTATTTTTTTTCGGCAAGGTTGCCTTGGGCGAAAGTTCCTTGGGGCCGGAGGCTTCGCAGGGAATGCGGCACAAGGTGGTGTCATGTCGTAGGGGCGAGTCGCGCGCCCCAAAACATGCCCGGCATTTTTTGGGGTGCCCCGCATTGCCTCGCCACTGATTTCCATCGATACACTTGCCTCGTCCAGGAAGCCGCAGCGGAGCGCGACACGTGAATTTTTCCGGTGCAAGCCCGACCACGGTCTCGCCTGCGCGCGTGGAGGCGGCCGACCTCACGGTCGTGGGCGGTGGGGGGCACGTCGGCATTCCGCTGGTGCTGGCGTTCGCCGAGGCCGGATTGCGCGTCAACGTGCATGATCTCGATCGCGCCGTTCTCGACACGCTGCGCTCCGGCCGGCTGCCTTTCATCGAGCGTGGAGGCGAGGCCCTTCTGCACCGCGCGCTTGCGCGCGAGCGCCTGCTGTTCACCTCCGATCCGTCCGAAATCTCGCCCGAGGCGCCGGTCATCATCACCATCGGAACGCCGGTCGACGAGTTCCTCAATCCGGTGCGCCGCGTCATCCAGGAATGCATCGACGCGCTCCTGCCGCATCTCGCCGACGGCCAGCTCCTCATTCTGCGCTCCACCGTGTTTCCCGGCACCACGGAATGGATCGACGGCTACATGCGGCGCAGGGGCCGGGCGCTCAAGGTCGCGTTCTGCCCGGAGCGCGTCGTGCAGGGCAAGGGAATCCAGGAGCTCAAGGATACGCCGCAGATCATCAGCGCAACGAGCGAGGACGCGGAGCGGGAGGCGGCGCAATTGTTTGCGCGCATTGCGCCGGAGCTGGTCACCGTGGCGCCGCGCGAAGCGGAATTCGCCAAGCTGTTCAACAACGCCTACCGATACATAGAATTCGCCATCGCCAACCAGTTCTATCTGATCGCGAAATCGGCGGGCCTCGACTATCGCCGGATCGCGCACGCCATGCAGCACAACTATCCACGTGCCCGCGGCATCCCGAGCCCGGGACTCGCGGCCGGGCCGTGCCTGTTCAAGGACACGATGCAGCTTCTCGCCTTCGCGCAGAATCAGTTCAGCCTCGGCAATGCGGCGATGCTGGTCAACGAGGGCCTGGTGCTGCACGTAGTGGATGATCTCGACCGCCGTTTCGATCTCGCGCAGATGACGGTCGGACTTCTCGGCATGGCCTTCAAGGCCGAGATCGACGACACCCGCGCCTCGCTCAGCTACAAACTCAAGCACGCGCTCTTGCCACTTGCGCAGGCGGTGCTCACCACCGATCCGTTCGTCACCACCGACCCCGAGCTCGTGCCTCTCGACGAGGTGGTCGCGCGGAGCCATCTCCTCGTCCTGTGCGCGCCGCACGCCGCCTACCGGGCGCTGGATTTTTCCGGCAAGCCGGTGATCGACGTCTGGGGCGTGCTCGAGCGTGCCAACGTGATCGGGTAGGGGCGGGTTAAAACCCGCCGCTTACATACGTTGGCCTTTGGGCTCAAGCCGATTTGCGCTGCGCCGCGCGCCCCGCCCGCGCAAGCCCGAGGTGGTCGCGCAAGGTCGTGCCGGAATACTCCCGCCGGAACAGGGCGCGCCGCTGCAGCTCCGGCACGACGCGATCCACGAACGCGTCGAACGCGCCGGGGAAATACGCGGGCATGATCACGAACCCGTCCGCCATGCCCGACGTGAACCACTCCTCGAAGATGTCGGCGATCTTGCGTGCCGTGCCGCAGACCACCCAGTGCCCGCGCGCAGCCGCGGTGATGTTGTAGAGATCGCGCAACGTCATCTTCTCCCGCCGCGCCATGTCGAGCAGCGCCTTGGAGAACGCCTGCCCCCTGTTGGTCTGCGGGAATTCTGGCACCGGACCGTCAAGCGGATAGGCGGAGATGTCGTGGCCGATGCGCTGCGACACGAGGGTCAGCGCATTGGTCGGCGTCAACCAGCTTTGCAGCCGGGCGAGCTGCTCCTTCGCCTCGCTCTCGCTTTCGCCGATGACGGGCATCACGCCGGGCAGGATGGCGAGATCCTCGGGCGCGCGGCCGTGCTTGATGACCCGCTGCTTCAATCCGTCGTAGGCCGCCTTGGCGGCAGCCGGATCGCCGTTGACCACCGAGAACACGAGGTCGGCGGAACGCGCCGAGAGCTCCTGTCCGGGCGGCGAGCCGCCGGCCTGGATGATGATGGGATGGCCTTGCGGGCAACGTTGGATGTTGAGCGGCCCCTTCACCGAAAAGAACCGCCCCTTGTGATCGAGCGGATGCACCTTGCCGGCATTGACGAACGTGCCGGTCGCCTGGTCGGCGACAATCGCGTCGTCGCCCCAGCAGTCCCACAGTCCGCGCACCACGTCGACGAACTCGGTTGCGATCTCGTAGCGAAGGTCGTGCTCGTAGTGGTCTTTGCTGAAATTTTGCGCGGCCGCACTGTTGCTGCTGGTCACCACGTTCCAGGCCGCCCGGCCGCCACTCAGGTGATCGAGCGAGGCAAAGGCGCGCGCGACATGGAACGGCTCGCCGAAGCTCGTGGAGACGGTTGCGCCGAGCCCCACATGGCGGGTCACGGCGCTCAACGCACCAATGAGCGTGGTCGGCTCGAAACGCGAGACGAAGGAGGGATGATCCCCGGTGTCCATGGCAAGGCCGTCGGAGATGAAAAAGAGATCGAACTTGCCGCGCTCGGCGATGCGCGCGATGTCCTGCATCACCGGCCAGCTGCAGTTGCTCGTGGTGGCGCCCTCGTAGCGCCATCCGGCCGAGTGGTTTCCCGTCCCGAGCACGAACACGCCGAGATGCATCTCGCGCTTGGCTGTCGCCATGGCGATCTCCTTACTGCTCGATATGAATATTCTTGGCGCGCACGATCCCCGCCCATTTGCGGATTTCCGCGGCGACGCGCGCGGCCAGCACATCGGGGCTGCCGCCCTCCGCGTCGATGCCGAGCTTGGCAAAACTTTCGCGCACGCGCGAGGAGGAAAGCACCGCATTGACCTTGCTGTTAAGGAGCGCGACGACGCTCTGCGGCGTGCCGGCCGGAGCAAACAGGCCGAACCAGACGCTGCAGTCGTACCCGGGAAGCGCCGCTTCCGCGACGGTGGGCAGCGCCGGCAGGATGGGCGTGCGCCGCGCGCCGGCCGCCCCCAGAGCGCGCACGGTGCCCGCCTCGATGTAGCCGAGCGAGGTCGAAACCCCGTCCAGCATGTAGTCGACCCGCCCGCCGATGATGTCGGTGAGCGCCGGAGCCGAGCCGCGGTAGGGGATGTGGTTTGCCTGAATATCCGCCATGGCGTTGAAGAGCTCGGCGCCGAGATGATTGATGCTGCCGGTGCCGTAGGAGGCAAAGCGCAGCTCCGCTGGGTGGCTTCGCGCCAGCGCGATGAGCTCGGCGACGGATGTAACCGGCACTGTAGCGGAAGCGATGAGGAGGAGCGGCGAGGAGGAGACGAGCACGACCGGCACGAAGTCGCGCACCGGATCGTAGCTCAGCTTGGCATACACGTTTGGATTCGTTCCGTGGGTGCTCCCGGTGCCGAACAGGAGCGTGTAGCCGTCCGGCGCCGCCTGCGCGACCGCACCCGCCCCCAAGGCGCCGCCGGCGCCGCCGCGGTTCTCGATGATGACGGATTGGCCGAGCTCCTCAGCGAGCGGCGGGGTGATGATGCGCGCCACCACGTCCACGCCTCCGCCGGCGGTGAACGGCACGATGACCTTGACGGGTTGCTGGGGGTAATCCCCGGCAAAGGCCGAGGCGCCAGCCAAGGCGAGCAACGCGATTACGGCGTAGCAAACTCCGTAATACCTCCCCCTTGCAGGGGGAGGTATGGGGCGCGGCTTTGCCCACCCTGCGCAATTCACAGTTTCGCCTTGTCGATCTGGCCGTTGGCGCGCACGAACCAATGCTCGTTGTCAAACGGCTTGCCGGCGAGCCGGTCCGCAAGCCAGTCCGCAACGAGGATCGGCGGGAAGGGTCCGAGATTGGCCGCCGGGACATTGCCGACGGAATGGCGCGACTCCTGGTAGACGACCATCTGCCTGGGGCCCTTCACCGATCGGATGAGGCGCTCCGAGTGTTCGATGGGGCTGAGCTCCTCGCATTCGCCGGCAACTACGAGACAGGGCGCGCTGATCTTTTCCGCATGACCTTCCCACGTGATGGTCTTGCGCATGGCGTCGAACTCGCCCTCATCAGTGATGCCGGACATGTACATGAAACGCTTCTTGAACGTGGGCGATGCCTCCTGAAAAATCGTGTGGCAGCCCGGCTCATGGCACACCGACATGGCGGCGAACGCGCGGATGCGCGGCTCATGCGCGGCAAGGATGGTGCCGAAGAACGTGCCGAAGCTCGTCCCCGAAGCCCCGATGCGCTCACTGTCGATCTCCGGCCGCGCGCTGAGCCAGTCGATGAGCGGCTTGCCCGCGGCCATCCAGCTCTCCATGGAGAAGTAGAGGCCAAGGAGCGGCGCCTCGTACTGCCCCGGCCCGTCGATGGCGAGCACGGCCATGCCGCGGTTGAGAAAGCGGTCGCCGTAGAGCGCGACCGAGATCTCCTTGAAGCTGTCCATGCCGGGAATGGCGATCACCGCCGGAATGCGCCCGCCGCTGTAGCCCGGCGGCAGGTGGAACCAGGCGGGAATGGCCTTGTCCTTGAACGGCACCCACACCGCTTCCACGCGATGGTCGGCCAGCGCGGCGTATTTCCCATAGCACTCGCGTTTCTTGTTGTTGAACGCGATGTTGGTCTCGTCGTTCTGATCGTAGGGCCACTGCGCCGCGCCCCAATGCACCGCGGCCATGAAATAGTTGTCGCGCGCCGTCACCTTGTGGCCGGCCTCCTCGGCGGCCCTGGCCTTGGCCTCGCGCCGGCGCGCCACCGCCTCGAAGGCGGGGCCG
>Ga0210408_10005419_pt1 | contig 11219 bp, 8 predicted proteins | sample IncBWH4MmetaG_FD_155471 | JGI IMG/M metagenome (GOLD analysis project Ga0210408, IMG submission 155471) | Forest soil microbial communities from Barre Woods Harvard Forest LTER site, Petersham, Massachusetts, United States - Inc-BW-H-4-M | ecosystem: Environmental > Terrestrial > Soil >... | reverse complement strand
ATTAAAAATAAATTTATGGCGTTTCCCTTCGGGTCGGGCTTTCGCCACTCGCTTTTTTTGGTGCACGGTTATTTTGTAACCAAAAAAGAGCTCAAACAAAGGCTCAATCCCTAACGCAAATTCCCTTTAAAAACTAAATTCTCATCGAAGAAGCTGCGCGAGGGATTGCAGCGGAAATCCTTTTTGCCTGTCTCTTGCAAAAAGATTGGAGCGTAAAGCCCGGCCGTAAGGCACGCCCAAATCATCCTCCATCTAAAAACACAATAAATTCCTCTTGCCACGCTCTCAAATTCCATTATCTTTGTAAACGAAATTTTATGGAATACCACTTTAGGGAAATAGAAAAAAAATGGCAGGAAATTTGGAAGGAAAAAAAACCTTTCAAGGCGGAAAACAATTCTGCTAAACCAAAATATTATGTGTTGGATATGTTTCCCTATCCATCAGGTGCGGGTTTGCACGTTGGTCACCCATTAGGATATATTGCTTCTGATATCATGGCGCGTTACAAACGTCATAAAGGATTTAATGTTTTGCATCCGATGGGTTGGGATAGTTTTGGTTTGCCTGCTGAACAATACGCCATACAAACCGGACAACATCCAAAAATTACAACCGAACAAAACATTGCGCGATATAAAGACCAAATGAATAAAATTGGTTTTAGTTTTGATTGGGACCGTGAAATAAAAACATCAGATCCGGAATATTATAAATGGACGCAGTGGGTTTTTATTCAAATTTTTAATTCGTGGTACAATAATGCTAATGGTAGAGCCCAAAAAATTGAAACACTAATTGCCGAGTTTGAAAAGAACGGTAATGAAAAAATAAATGCTGCTTGTGATGAAGACACAAAACATTTCACGGCAGCACAATGGAAATCATTTTCGGAAAAAGAAAAGTCAGATACGCTGATGCAGTATCGCCTTGCGTATTTAGGTGATGCGTATGTGAATTGGTGTGCTGCATTAGGAACAGTTTTAGCGAATGACGAAGTAAAAGATGGCGTGAGTGAAAGAGGCGGACATCCGGTTGAGCGCAAGCTTATGAAACAATGGAGCATGCGCATTACTGCATACGCACAACGTTTGCTGGATGATCTGAATACTATTGACTGGACTGAAAGTTTAAAAGAATCGCAACGCTATTGGATAGGAAGAAGTGAAGGGACGAGTTTGAAGTTTAAGATTCATGGCCTATCCCAAGACCTATCCCCAACCCTTTCCAAAGGAAAGGGAGTGCATTCGGGTACAGAAGAATTTTTTGATTCTGAAAGAGATATTCCGGGTTATTACACAACTGACGTTGCGTTGTTTAAAGCTTTACACGGCAGAGCGGTGGAGATGCGTGATAATCCAACACCGGCAGAAGATTTATTGTGGAAAAGTTTAAAAGGGAATAAACTGAACGTTCATTTCAGAAGACAGCAGATCATAGGAAATTTTATTGTTGATTTTGTTTGTCTTTCGAGAAATCTTGTTGTTGAAGTTGATGGCGACATTCATGATCATCAAAAAGAAGAAGACGAAAAAAGAACCAAGTACCTAATCAAGTCCGGTTTTAAAGTCATTCGTTTCAGAAATGAAAAAGTGGTAGAAAATATAAATGCGGTTCTTAAAGAAATAGAAAGTGTTTTAGAAACGCAAAGTAAAGTCCTCCCCTTGGGGGAGGATTTAGGAGAGGTCCTCGAAATAGAAGTCTTCACAACCCGTCCCGATACAATTTTCGGAGTTTCGTTTGTAACTCTTGCGCCGGAACATGAATTGGTAAATAAAATTACAACCAAAGAACAAAAAGCAGCAGTTGATGATTATGTGACAAAAACAAAAAACAGAAGTGAGCGTGAGCGACAAGCAGATGTAAATAAAGTGAGCGGCGTTTTTACCGGCGCTTACGCTGAACATCCTTTTACCGGAAAATTAATTCCGATCTGGATAGGAGATTATGTATTGGCGGGTTATGGAACAGGCGCAGTAATGGCAGTGCCTGCACACGATGAACGCGATTTTAAATTTGCAACACATTTTGGTTTAGAAAAACCGCAAGTTATAACTCCAACTGCAGAGCACGATTTCGCAACGGCATCATGGGACGAGAAAGAAGGAAAATTAATTAATTCTGATTTTTTAAATGGTTTGGATGTTAAAACCGCCATTAAAAAAGCAATTGAAAAAATATCACAGGGAAATTTAGGAACAGGAAAAATAAATTTCCGTTTACGCGACGCTGTTTTTGGCAGACAACGTTATTGGGGAGAACCAATTCCTGTTTTTTATAAAGATGGAATTCCTTACGCTTGTGAAGAAAAACATTTACCAATAGAATTACCCGATGTAGATAAATATTTACCAACCGAAGACGGCGAACCTCCTCTTGCCCGCGCAACAAATTGGAGTTACTCCCCTCTCCTTGGGAGAGGGGGCGGGGGTGAGGTCTATCCGCTCGAAACAACAACCATGCCCGGATGGGCAGGAAGCTCCTGGTATTTTTTGCGTTATATGGACGCGCACAACAGTGGGCAGTTGGTGAGTAGGCAGTTGGCAGATTATTGGGGACAAGTGGATTTATATATTGGCGGCAGTGAACATGCAACCGGACATTTATTATACGTACGCTTCTGGACCAAATTTTTGAACGACTTAAATTTTATTTCTGTTGATGAGCCTGCGAAGAAGCTGATCAATCAAGGGATGATACAGGGAATTAGTGCAATGGCTAGAGTTGCAAATATTAGCTTTAATGCAAAAGAAACAGAAGAGAAAGTTACTATTGATGATATTCAGGCACTTCTTATAGATAGAAGGTTTTCAGAAAACCTTCCGTTTCAAGATATTGAAATACATATTCCAATTGACTTCGTAACATTTCGTGAAGGTAAAAATGTAATAACTAAAGAAGATCTTGAGATATTAAAAATTGCACATCCACGGTTTACCAATGCACGTTTTCTTACGAATGAAGATTGCAAAATATTTAATGTCCCCTTTAAAGACGAATTAGGTAGTGATTTTATTGAATTAAAAGATGTAGTAGAAAAAATGTCTAAATCGAAATATAATGTTGTTTCTCCTGATGACATTTGCGAAAAATTTGGTGTGGATACTTTACGCTTGTATGAAATGTTTTTGGGTCCGCTGGAACAAAGTAAGCCTTGGAATACGAATGGAATTACAGGTGTTTCAGGATTTTTGAAAAAGTTGTGGAAGTTAGCAATGGGAGTTCTGGAAGCAGAAAAAAACTCCCCTCTCCTTGGGAGAGGGGCCGGGGGTGAGGTCACAAAAGCTGAATTAAAAACATTACATAAAACAATTAAGAAAATCACTGAAGACATTGAGCGTTTTTCATTTAATACTTCGGTAAGTAATTTTATGATCTGTGTAAATGAATTAACGGAACAAAAGTGTAACAAGCGCGCTATTTTAGAACCGCTTTTGGTTTTAGTATCGCCTTATGCGCCGCATATTGCTGAAGAATTGTGGGAACAATTGGGACACAAAGAAGGAATTGCTTTAGAACCGTTTCCTGAATTTAACGAAGCACATTTAGTAGAAGATAATTTTAATTACCCTATTTCATTCAACGGTAAAATGCGTTTCAATATTGAAATGTCCTTAACACTTAGTGTTCCTGAAATAGAGAAATTGGTTATGGAGAACGAACAAACCCAAAAATTCTTAGAAGGGAAAGCACCGAAGAAAGTGATTGTTGTACCCAAGAAAATTGTCAATATTGTTGTATAAAGCCACAGATCATGCGGATTAACACCAATTAATCTGCGAAAATCTGTGAGATCTGCGGCTTAAAAAGATTGTGAACATTGTAAATAATTTAACCGCTTTTAACAGACCCACCGATTCGTTTTTTAATTTTTCCGATTATCTTTAAGCATGCTTAAGGTGTTATTTCCATTGATAATTCTCACCTTCTTTATTAAGGAAGAACAAAAAGACATTATAGTATGGGATGAGAACCGTCTTTTAACCTGGGATGATTTCAGAGGAAAACCTCAGCGGCGTTTTGCTGCTGCTTCAACACATTACGATATGTATAAGACCACCGAAGAAAAAGGGAAAGCGGTGGAAGTAAAAGTGGAGGCCGTTTTTCTTTGTAACAAGTCCTGGAAAAAATTAAGCTGGTGCAGTCCTTCTGTGCTTGCGCACGAACAAAAACATTTTGATATTGATGAGTTGTATGCCCGCAAGCTCCGTAAATTAATTAAAGAAGGAAAATACTCTTCCTTTGAAAACTTAAAAACGGTTTCTGATTCGTTATATAATGTTATTGATAAAGAAATGGATGTTTACCAGGATAAATATGATGATGAGACCGACGGATCCATGAATGGTGAGAAGCAAAGGGAATGGATGAAAAAAATCACTGCCGAAATAGAGGAGCTTTCCGCATACAAAAACACCACTTTTACTGTACCCTTCTCCAAATAATTTATTATCTTTATTGGGTAATTCATTATGAAAAGATTTATTCCATTATTCCTTTTAATTTCTTTCTTTGGTTTTGGCCAGAATAAACTTAAGCCCGGCACTTGGCGCGGTGTTTTAACTCTTAGCGAAAAAAGAAATGAAATTATTTTACCTTTTAATTTTAATGTCCGTTATCTCAGTGAATTTCTTTTCATCGATATCCTTAACGCAGAAGAAAAAATTACTGTAACCGAAATTATCATTGCAGGTGATTCTGTCAATTTTAAAATGCCCGTGTTTGATTCGGAATTCAAAACTGTTTTGAAAAACGATACTTTACGCGGACTCTGGATCAATAATTCTAAAAAAGAAAAAAATAAAATTCCATTCGAAGCTTATTACAATGATAAAAAACGTTTCATCACCAGCGCAAAACCTAATGTTGATTTTTCGGGACAATACGAAGTAACGTTTAATCCGAAAACTTCTGATGAATATAAATCCATTGGCATTTTTAAACAAAATGGAAATAAAATCACAGGCACCTTCTTAACTGAGACCGGCGATTACCGTTATCTCGAAGGTGATGTTCAAAATAATGATATGTCGTTGTCGTGTTTCGACGGAGCACATGCATTTTTGTTTTTTGCCGGTTCTTCTAAAAAAACAGGTAAGGCGGATTCCATCAACGGAAAAGTATTTTATGGTATTTCAGGAACAGAAGATTGGGTTGCAGTTCGTAATGAAAAATTTAAATTAAAAGATCCTGAAGGGATCACCACACTAAAAAGTCCAAATGAAAAAGTAAGTTTCTCTTTTCCTAATTTAGAAAAACAAACCGTAACATTAAATGACCAAAAGTTCAATGACAAAGTTGTTGTGATACAGATCATGGGAAGCTGGTGCCCGAATTGCATGGATGAAACAGCTTATCTTTCTAAAGTATACAAGCAATATAAAGGTAAAGGTTTAGAAATTGTTGCGCTTGCTTATGAAAAGACGGATGATTTTGAGAGATCGAAAAAGAATATTTCACGGCTAAGAACAAAATACGGAGTTGAATATGAAATGCTGATCACCGGCTTAATTGGAAAAGCAAAAGCATCAGAGAGTTTACCATTCTTAAATTCTATTTCTGCATTTCCAACAACACTAATTTTAGACAGAAAACATAATGTAAAAAGCATTTACACGGGCTTTAACGGTCCGGCGACAGGAAAAGAATTCGAATTGTATAAAGCAAAAACAGAAAGTTTATTAACGCAACTGCTTCTTAAAAAAGACTAGTATGTTCACAGGCATAATAGAAACATTGGCAAAGGTTGAGAAGATCGATAAAGAAAACAGCAATGTTACCTTTACTTTTTCGAGTTCTATTTCTAAAGAATTAAACATTGATCAAAGCGTTGCGCATAATGGTGTTTGTTTAACCGTAGTTTATTTAAACGGACCAAAATATAAAGTAACTGCTATCGGTGAAACATTAAAACGTACCAACTTAGGAAAATTAAAAGTTGATGATGTTGTGAATTTAGAAAGGTGCATGTCGGTGAACGCAAGATTTGACGGTCACATTGTGCAAGGTCATGTTGACACAACCGGCGTTTGTACAAAGATCACTAATTTAGATGGCAGCTGGGAATTTGTTATCGAATATAGTAAGGAAGAAAAAAATGTGACCGTTGAAAAAGGAAGCATTACAATTAATGGTGTAAGTTTAACTGTTGTTGATTCTTCTGACAATTCTTTTTCGGTACATGTTATTCCATACACTTTTGAAAATACAAATTTCAAAACTTTAAAAGTTGGAGATAAAGTAAATTTAGAATTTGATGTAGTAGGGAAATACGTCGCAAAATTTTTAGGCAGATAACCCTTCGACAAAGCTCTGGGGACGTAATAAAATATATTTTATGCACATAGGTTTATTCTTCGGTTCGTTCAATCCCATTCACATTGGTCACATGGCCATTGCGAATTACATGGTGGAATTTACCGGAATGGATCAATTATGGTTTGTAGTATCGCCGCAAAATCCGTTGAAAGAAAAAAAAACATTGTTGGGAGAAGGCGCGCGTTTATACATGGTGAATGTTGCGATCGAATATTATTCGAAATTCAAAAGCAGCAATATTGAATTTGGTTTGCCGCAGCCATCTTATACTGTAAATACTCTGGCACATTTAAAAGAGAAATATCCGAAACATAAATTCAGTTTAATAATTGGTCAGGATAATTTAGCAACTTTTCATAAATGGAAAAATTATGAAGAGATCTTAAAGCATCATAAAATATTTGTTTATCCTCGTCCGAATTGCGCAAAGAGTAAATTCGACAAACATCCGAGTGTGATTTTTACTGAAGCGCCCTTGATGGATATTTCTTCAACGTTTATCCGTGATGCTATTAAAAAGAAAAAAGACATCCGTTTTTTTCTGCCCGAAAAAGCCTGGGACTATGTGAACAGCATGAGTTTTTATAAAAAATAAATTTCTCTCCGAATTTCTTGCTACTAAAAACGCAAAATCCCACCAAAACTTTCGTGGGATTTAGAGTCTTAATGCTTTTGTGGCCTTATTTTAAATTCGCATTTCTTAATTTTAGATTAATTTTTTCTTATTCAAAATCAATTAGTTAAGTATAATTATAATACATTAGATTCTTATGTATCCACTTCTTATGTATCTTTGTTTTATCATCAACATTATTACATCATGTATTCATCAGAATTAATAAAAGGTACATTAAAGACAATAGTTCTAAAACTATTATCAGAAAACAAAAAAATGTACGGGTATGAAATTACTCAAAGAGTAAAAGATCTTACCGGAAACAAAATACAAATTACCGAAGGGGCTTTGTATCCAACTCTTCATGCTTTAGAAGCTGAAGGTATTTTAACCACGGAAACTGAATTTATCGGTAAACGTGTGCGGAAATATTATTCGCTTAGTAAAATTGGAAAAGCAAAATCGAAAGAAAAAGTAAATGAGTTTGCCGATTTTATGAATACCATGAAATTTTTGCTTGAGATTAAAACAAAAGAAGCATAAATGTACTCGATCAATGACAAACAAATAGATTATATTCTCAACGACATTAGACGTCGTGGCGTTGAGATGGAGGACCTGCAGTCAAATCTCCTTGATCATATTTGTTGCATCGTTGAGCAAAACCTCGATTCAGATGGAGATTTTGAGGACTTCTATAAAAAAACAATTCCAAAATTCTTTAAACACGAACTCTGGGAAATAGAAGAAGAAACCATCCTATTATTAACTTATAAAAATTATTATACTATGAAAAAAGCTATGATATACGGAGGCGTCTTCTCCCTTTCGCTAATTGCATTGGGAACCGCCTTCAAAATTTTCCACTGGCCCGGAGCGGGTCCCACTATGCTACTCGGATTTATTGTACTTTGTTTTGTATTCTTCCCCGCTGCCCTTTATTTAAATTACAATCCCGCGAAAAAAAATATTGGCACAAATCTCGCCGCTTTTCTTGGCGGAACATTTATGATGATCGGTATTTTCTTTAAAATAATGCATTGGCCGGGAACACCACTATTATTAATAAGCGGTTGGACAATTTTACTGGCGGTACTTATTCCATTACTTTTATTCTCAAAGTTTAAAGAAAATATTCCTTCAAAAGAAAAACGCATCTATGCTTTAGGTGCATTTGCTTTGATCTTATTTGAATTGGCAACTTTATTTAAACTCATGTATTGGCCAGGAACTGGTCCGTTACTTATCACCGGTTCATTCTTGCTGATTCTTGCATTTCTTCCAATGTACTCAAATATGCAAATCAAAGCAAACAAGATGAGTCCAGGCCAATTTGTTTTTGTTATTACTCTTTCTATGTTTCTTGTTGCTTTAACTTCTTTAATGACGATGAACGTATACGGATTCGTTCTTGAGCAATTTTCAAAAAATGAGTCTGATAATATTCATATAATAAAGTATTTTGAAAAGAAAAAGGAAAAATTACTTAGTGAAACAAAAAATGACAGCGCTCAAGTTGCACAAATAGAAAAACGAAAATCGGTAATGGAGAGTGCAGCAAAAACCAGATCGTTCATTAGTACTTTAAAAATTGATTTAGTAGAGTATGTTGAAAATGTAAATCAGACCGTAGCAAAAGAATTACTTCTTCATCAACATAATTCAATGAATATGAAGATTAATTATGACAGGGTAAATGATGTGCTTTTTTCACTGGAAGCCCCTAATCCGGCTTCCAATTTAAAAACTGCGATCGAAAGTTATAGATCAACTGCATTAAAACTTGTTGAGAATAATAATGAATTAACATATAAAATAAACCGCCTGTTAAATACGGATCCGGGAGGAATCGATGGAGGGGGAATGCAAATAACCTGGGAAGAGAAAACCTTCAGAAATAACATGCTAATAAGCACGCTTGCCCGCTTAAGTGATATTGAAAAAAATATCTGCATTATAGAAACCGAAGTTTTAAACCAAAAAAATTAAGTTATGAAAAGATCAGTTTATATTACCGGAATTAGCTGCGCCATATTAATGTTATTTGGCTGCATCTCTAAAGTCATGCATTGGCCAGGTGCCGGTCCAATGATTATTGTTTCTGTATGTTTATTTTGCTTCTGGTTCTTGCCAATGGGAATAAAGAATAATTATGATTTACTCCCTATTAAAAAAATGAAAACACTTCACATCGTTACTTTCATCGTTTTCTCTATTTGCATGATGGGAGTTCTTTTCAAGGTCATGCATTGGCCGGGGGCAAGTATATTTTTGCTTTTAGGATTATTACTTCCGTTTGTAGTATTTCTTCCGGTCTATCTATATAATACCCGTGAAGAAGAAAAAACCGGAAACAAAAATTTTCTTGCACTTACTTTGGGTTTAACATTTCTTGCGGTATTTGGAGCATTACTTGCAGTTAGCATTAGCAAACAAACGCTTTATCAGGCGGTCGTATCAACAAGTGTTAATGATTCCGAAACCAAATTATTTACTTCTCCTTCAAGCAATACTGAAATAAACAAGGCGGCTTCAGAGCTATTTAATTATACGGAAGAACTAAAGTGCATGGTTTTGACCGCAATCGATGAAAATATGTGTGATGGGAACAAAACCAATTCAAATTATGATGCTAATAAGATCTCAAACTTAGATAATAGACAAATAGTTCAAAATATTTTCTTTAGTAAAGAAGGTAATCCAAGAGTTAATGTTCTGAAAGAAAAAATAAGTATCTTCAGAAAGACTGTTTTATCATCCAAGAGCATTAGCCCTGAATTAGGCGAACTAACAAAATTTCTTTTTAATACAAGTGATGAGGATCTAAGTGGTGCTTATCCCAATGGAATGCCTTGGGAAAGCAGGGCACTCGCAAATTCCACTGCTATCTTCACACTTGACTTCTTATCTAAACTGCAAAACAATGTTCGTCTTGTAGAGGGTGAGGCTCTGAAGTAGAAACAGAGCATGTTTTATGGTTAAACAATAAAGGCGGAAATTAATTTCCGCCTTTAAATTTTTATTCCTACAATACAAATATCATCCACTTGCTCCAATTCTCCGCGCCACTTTTCTATTTCCACATCCAAAAGATCTTTTTGGTTTGTCATTGGCAGATCGGCATTGTTTAGTATTAATTGCTGAAGTTGTTTATATTTAAATTTCTTTCCCTTCGTACCGCCAAACTGATCGGCATAACCATCAGTAACTAAATAAAGCTGGTCATTTTTCTTTAATTCGATTTCATGTAATGTGAAAGGCCTTTGATTATGAGTGAGTCCTACAGGCATCTTATCCGTTTCCGAAATAATGATCTCGTTATTCCTTAAAAGGTAAAAAGAATTATTGGCGCCGGCGTATGTCATTTTATTGGTCTTAAGATTTATGGCACATAAGACACAATCCATTCCGTCCTTACTCACATCACCGCCTTCGGGATTTAACGAACGGATAATTTCTTTTCTGGTTTCATTCAAAATAATATCCGGTTGTAAGATCCCCCGCTCAATAATTAATTCGTTCAAAACAGAAATATTAAGCAAACTCATGAAGGCACCCGGCACGCCGTGTCCCGTACAATCTGCAACTATCAGGTAAAAGATATCTTTATGCTCAAGCGCCCAATAAAAATCACCACTCACAATGTCTTTTGGTTTGTACAATAAGAAAAAATCACCCAAACGGGTTTTGAAATAATTTTCCGATGTTAGCAATGCGTTCTGAATTCTGCTGGCATAATAAATAGAAGAAACAATTTCTTTTTGTTTTATTTCTACGATCTCTTTTTGTTTACTGATCTCCACATTTTTTTGTTCCAATGCTGAATTTGTTTTTCGTCTCTGTAAATTAACACGCACAACAAATCCAATAATGATCAATAACGAAACCCCTCCGGCAATTCCGGAATAGATCATCCATTGCTTTCGTTTTAATTCCAAATCCGTTATTTCGCTTTTGTGTTTTAATGTGCTGATCTCCTTCTCATTTTTTTCTTTTCCGTATTTTGCTTCCATCGACGCGAGCTTATCTCCAAAATTCAATGAATCGTTAAGTTTGGCATATTCACGCTGAGCTTCTAATGCTTTTTTATAATCCCCTTGTGCTTCATACACCCCCGACAATGATTGGTAACTAGCGATCAGTCCTTGCGGCGACTTGCTTTTCGTACTTACGTTGATCGAAGTATCAATATACCGGAGAGCGTTTTTGTAATCTCCTTTAATTTTATTTACATCGCCAAGGTTGCGGTAATTTAATTCTAAGCCCTCGAGATTATTTATTTCCT